>Ga0316203_1000687_pt1 | contig 35209 bp, 29 predicted proteins | sample 6monrhotite_MG_FD_204940 | JGI IMG/M metagenome (GOLD analysis project Ga0316203, IMG submission 204940) | Microbial mat bacterial communities from mineral coupon in-situ incubated in ocean water Damariscotta River, Maine, United States -... | ecosystem: Environmental > Aquatic > Marine >... | reverse complement strand
CCATGCGCTCTAACTGCTTGAGCTGGCTTTGGTATTCGACATACAACTCACGCAAATCAATGCCACTCCACATCTGTGAATCTGCTTGGTCAGGCAGTAGGCCCGCGTGTTTGCAACGCTCAATCCAACCAATTAAATAAGATGGGTGTAATTTTTCACTGGCAATATTTCGAGCCTTTAAAATACGCTTGATTAAAGCCCGTTGATCATCGGAATCAATCACCTGAAATGATTTTGGATAACCCAGCGCATCAGCATAACGACGCAAAAAGCGCAATGACAACGCATGAAATGTTCCTGAAACAACGCCGCCGCCACCATCTCCAATCAAATCAGATAAACGACCCTTTAATTCAGCTGCCGCTTTGTTGGTAAACGTTACAGCCAAAATACGATGCGGCGCAGCATGGTGCCCGGCAATCAAATGCCCGATGCGATGTACAATGGTTCGTGTTTTGCCAGAGCCTGCCCCAGCTAAAATAAGTTGTGGGCCATCACCTGCTTCTACAGCTTGTTGTTGTGCGGAATTTAAATCAAACATGGCTATGATCATCCACTTTTTCACCATGCATCACAATCAACTTATGATATTTTGAAAACACCGCATTGCGCGACAGAATACCTAAAACTTTACGCGGGTTATCTGCTGCCACCACTGGCATTTGTTCAAATTCAACCCGGTCCAACAACGTCACTGCATTCAATAAATTATCACTCTCAGAAATCGTAAGAACTTTTCTATTGGCTATCTCTGATGCAACAACAACCTGATCTAACGTCGAGTCCAGTAGCCATTCTTGCAAATCGGCAAAGGTGATGATCCCTACCATTAAATCGTTATCATCAACGACCTGCACACAACCTTTACCTGACTTTACATAGATAGCTTTAAGCTCCACCAAACGCACATGTTCTGATATTTTAGGAATAGCCTTCCAAGGGATACGGCTCACTGGTACAGAGCGCATCCAGGAGCGCTCTAGACCCCAACTAGTCTCAATACCACGCTCCTCCAATGATTCAGTTACCGCAGAATCTTCACCAAAAGCACGTTTCACCAATGCTGCAATCACGCATGCTGCCATCAATGGCATCATCACTTGATAATTGCCAGAAAGCTCAAACACCATAAGAATAGAACTCATCGGTGCTTGCAACATAGCAGCCATCATTGCGGCGCATGCTACCAAGGCATAAGCACCATAACTCTCTGAGGCCTCTGGAAAAATACTATGTGCAATCAAACCAAAAAAAGCACCCGCTACCACACCAATAAACAATGATGGGCCAATCATGCCGCCACCAAAACCTGCCCCCGAACAAATAACACTAACAGCAGCTTTGAAGACCAAAAGCACACCTAGAAATAATAATGTAGGGAGCACAACACCTTGAATGGTCGGAGAAAAAGATTCCAAAAGGATATTTTCCACTGTGCCATAACCAATGGACATCACCTCTGGCACAACCAGTGCACAACAACCTAAAATAAAACCCGCAATAGCTGGTCGAAACACAGGGTTAGCAATATATTTTTCAAACAAATGCCGTGATTTTGGCAATACCTTCAATACCGCCGCGGCAATGAGCCCACAAAACACGCCAAGTACCATATATGCAGGGATTTCCCAGCTAGAAACTAATGTAAAATCAGGAATTGAGAACATCGTGTTATCACCCAAATGGGCACGTGTAATAACCGTTGCAATCACCGCTGAAAGTACAATTGGCGTGAATGTTGCAATGGCATAGTCTGTTAAAATCACTTCCAATGCAAAAAGAACCCCTGCAATGGGCGCATTAAATGCGGCTGCAATACCTGCAGCTACGCCACACCCTACAATGCTTCGCATTTGTTTTTCATTCAACCTGAAAAACTTACCTAACTGTGATGCTAAAGCTGCCCCCAGTGCTACCGTTGGAGCCTCCCTACCCATGGAAGCACCACTACCCACAGATACAATATTGCTCGTTAATTCTGCCAACGTTTTGCGGCTACTAATGCGCCCGCCACGCTCGGATAAGGCTTCCAAAACACCGGGAATAACACGAGCCTCATCTTTTGGCATCCAATAATGATTAATCAAACCAACAATCAAACCGCCACACACGGGTGCAACAAGAAATATATACCACGGAATCGCATGTAGAGCAGAGGACCAAGTGGTGTCGCCCGTCCACAATGTAGCAACCCATTCAATACCAACACGAAGTACCAAAGCCCCATAACCAGCCAACGCACCCACTAGTAATGCCAAAATCCCCAAATACAAGTGCTCATGGATCACCTTCCACTGATTCACACGGTAATAAAAAGATTTTAACATGCCCCGATGCTAACAAAGCAGCCTTTAGCCTCAAACATATCTTTTACATCTGCACATAATTCTAGCTATGCCAGTCACAATTCATAGCCTCTGCCGTGCGGAGTGGTTTGGGTAATCGCGGTATGTTTGATGCATATCGAGGAAAGTCCGGGCTACACAGAACAGGATGCTGGATAACATCCAGTAGGGGAAACCCTAGGAAAGTGCCACAGAGACTAGACCGCCATCGCTTGCGATGGTCAGGGTGAAAAGGTGCGGTAAGAGCGCACCGCTGTATTCGGTAACGCGTACAGGCGCAGGTAAACCCCATTCGTAGCAAGGTCAAATAGGGAGTCGTTAAGCGTGGTTCGCGCATGGCTTCGGGTAGGCTGCTTGAGGCTGCCAGCAATGGTATGTCCAGAGGAATGGTTACCACCATTATTTCTTGAAATAATGGCACAGAACCCGGCTTATAGAACCACTCCGCACTTTTTTCTAAAAATTTACAATCATTTCTGGCATGATACGCATTATTACTATTGAATTAGTTTAAAAGTTTCGAAGTTTAAAGAGGTAAGCACATGCCAGCCCAACATTTGACAGATGACCTTCGTATCGTCGGCATCAAAGAAGTTGTATCACCAGCACTCGTTCATGCGGAACACCCTGTCAGTGATAGCGCTGCATACACCGTTTCCACGGCACGGAAAAATATTCACAACATTCTTCTGGGTGATGATGACCGCTTATTGGTGGTGGTTGGACCGTGCTCTATTCATTGTCCCGACTTAGCCATTGAATATGCCAAACGTCTTCAAGGCTTAAAGGATCAATACGCCGATACCTTACAAATTGTTATGCGTGTGTATTTTGAAAAGCCACGTACCACTGTGGGCTGGAAAGGTTTGATTAACGATCCGCATTTGGATGACTCGTTTGAAATTAATACAGGCATTCGTATGGCCCGCAAAATACTACTCGAAATCAACGAAATGGGCATTCCTGCAGGCACCGAATTCCTTGATTTAATTTCACCCCAATATTTGGCCGACCTAGTAAGCTGGGGCGCTATTGGTGCTCGAACCACAGAGAGCCAAGGGCATCGTGAGTTATCATCGGGTTTATCCTGCCCTGTTGGTTTTAAAAACAGTACCGGCGGCGGTTTGCGTATCGCTATTGATGCAATCAATGCAGCCTCTAATCCACATCATTTCTTATCACTGACCAAAGAAGGCCGTTCTGCAATTTTTTCTACCAGTGGCAATGAAGATTGTCATATCATTTTACGGGGTGGACATGAACCCAATTATGATGCTAAACACGTCGCTATCGCAACAAAAGAGCTTGAAGAAGCCAAGGTTAACTCCGGCATCATGATTGATTGCAGTCATGCTAACAGTATGAAACAGCATGAACGCCAAATCATTGTCGGCCATGATATTTGTGATCAAATCAGTGCAGGTAACGATAAAATTATTGGTGTGATGATTGAAGGGCATTTAAATGCAGGCCGTCAAAACATCGTCAAAGGTCAAGCACTCGAGCATGGTGTTAGCATTACGGATGCATGTATTGCATGGGATGCTACGGCTGACTTGCTGGCTGATTTTGCACAAGCTGTTAAACAACGACGAGAACAACGCGTATGACCATTCAATTTTCGAATGCAGCCAAAGCCAAACAATTGCATGAGTTTTTTCAAAAGCATGGGCGTGTGTATATCGTTGTTGATGCCACCCGCGATGATGTGGGAGTCCCTGATTTTTTAAAAGGTGACCCTGCCCTTCGTTTAGTACTGAACAGCCGTATGCCGCAACCTATTTATATTCGTGATGATGCTCTCACTTCAGATTTTTCATTTTCTGGGCAATCTCACAGCTGCCATATTCCTATGTCATCTATTTGGGCTGCTTACCAACCTGATGGTGAGCTCGAACAAGGCCTAATGTGGGAAGACTGTGTACCAGAAAGCATCCGCGTGGTGGTCAATGCGACACGTGATTTACAAGACGCATCAAGCACCGAAGCATCCGTTGATACCGCCGCACCTACTTTATCTGTAGAAGAGAAGGTTTCAGAGAAAAAAAATCGCCATTTGCGTGTGGTGAAGTAAAATGTCTCTTTGCCTTAGATACCTATGCCTCTGTCTATGTGTATTACTAAATCTAGGTATCGCACAGGCACAAGAAGATCCACGTTTTAACATTTCACTTAATTTTGAAGCTGATAACAGACCTACTGTAAACGAGCAGGTCAAACAGGCGCTACCCATACTTTGGGATCGAATTATTACCCAACAAGCACGCCCAAACGTGCCGAAGAATATCCAGGCGATGGGCTTACTTCGCCGCATACGCCCCGAACAGAGCAAGAGCAACATTCAATTTAACCCCTCAAGGGTCTGGGCCCTCTTAGAAAAACAAGGCATACCTCATATCCGTACCTTGCCTAGCTTTAACCTTCGCATTGAACTCACCAATGCATTTGGTAGCAGTATGCAAGGCTCCGAAAATGCACTTTTGGCTTATGCACAAAAACAAGCCAGCATATTGGGTGTACAACTCAAACCCAATGCACCATTACTGGCCATTCGCATCCAATGGCTTGACGATGTACACGCACAACTATCTGCGCGTGGGCAGTCTCAATTAGGTGAATTTAGCGAGACCCGGAATCTCGATATGGGCGACCCATTTGTACAGCTTAAAGGCTGGGTAAAACAAACCATGCTCCGTGCCCGTGATGCTTATGTGTGGCAACCAGCGGTTGTAGAGAATGCAGGCAATATCACGGCCTCAGCAGCACCCAGCTTGCACTTATTGTTTGAACAAAAAGCCAATCTATCCGAACAAATAGCCCTAGAAACCGCTCTACAATCCGACCCCCGTGTACAAAGTCTTTTGCCGATTTATTTAAACTATCATAGCCGTGAATACACCATTCAACTTAAACTAAATGATGATAGTTGGATAGCCGATTGGTTTACGCAACGCGGCATGATTGCTAGCCCCAATGAACAAGGCTGGCTCATTCACTAATGCAACATCTACTTAATGTTCCCAATGTCCTCACTTTGGCTCGTATTATCATGACCCCAGTGATTGTATATATGGTACTAACCGAACAAGCATGGCTTGCACTAGCTTTAATGGTTGTTGCAGGCATTACAGACATGTTAGATGGTGCTATTGCACGTTATTTTAACCTGCGTACAACCGTCGGTGCCTACTTAGATCCACTGGCCGATAAAATCATGCTTATCAGTCTATTTGTAACGCTGTTTATCGTTGAACAAGTTCCTCTATTTGTTTTTCTTGCTATTATTTTTCGTGATTTAATTATTGTGCTGGGTGCAATCACTTATGAAATCGTCACCCACCGCCTCACCATGCAGCCAAGCTTCGTATCCAAAACCACCACCTTTACGCAAATTGTCTATGCTGTTCTATTATTATTAAATATGGCAATGGTTATACCCGCGATGTTGCTGCAAATAACCATGTGGCTAACGTTTTTACTTACCTGTGCTTCAGGCTTACACTATCTTGTTAGTTGGACAGGCAAGGCCGCCCAACAAGAAAATAAGTCCTAAACGTTATCCAACAAGCTAATTTTTAATGACCCAACAACGCCTTCTTTTCACTCTTCCCGTCACACCAGGTTATCACACGTGGGTTCACCATCAAGGTACAGCCGCAGCCTGCACAAGGCTCGCTGTATGGCTCAATGAAGGTGGAACATTATGGTTAAAGTCCGATAGTCCAGCAGGGAAGAGTCACCTTTTGCGCGCCTTACAGGAAGAGTATCCGCAGCTGGCTCGACTCCAAATTCAACCATCTTTATCTGCGTTACAACAAGTTGCAGCATGGCTTGAAGTAGCAGAAAGCTACAATATTTGGAGTATCGACCTGCCAGCCCAAAGCTTACCCAAACACACAGGCACAGCATTATTCCATCTCATTGAACGCGCCAAAGAACAAGGTCGCCCATTACTGGTGGTCTGGCGCTGTGCCGATCATAAGCTCGCGCCATTAGAGCTTGCTAGTCGTATGCGTATGATGGAGCAGGTGCAAATAACACCTCCAGAAAATGATCATGAGCTACATCGTGTCTTAAAGGCAGCAGCCCATCAATTACATTGGGATATACCAGATAAGCTTATTAAGGTCATGCTAACCCACTTAGCACGCGATTTGGACAGCCAGCTGTCTGCATTAAGGCTTTTAGAATCTGCCTCTCAAACGGAACGTGCACGCATGACACAAGCGTGGGTGCGTGAAAAACTAAATATATAAAAATTAAACGATCTCAGTATGCCTATCGCGTTATAGCGCTGCTCGTAAACGTCTTAAAACACCATCCAGCTCTTGTGCCCGACCATAGCTAATTTTCAACTCACCCGAACCATTCTTTTTACAATGTAACGTAACGGGCAAACCTAATGTACGCATTAACTCATCTTGAAGCGCTGCAACATCTGCATCTATAGGTGCTGGAGTGTGAGCAACACGGTCATGCTGCACACGTTTTACTTCTTGCTCCATTTGCCTGGAGCTCCACTGCTCAGCAGCACATTTACGCGCCAGCGCTTCAGCTTTATTAGCATCCAAACCCACCAGTGGACGAGCATTCCCCATAGTTAAAACCCGCTGCTCAATCATTTCCTGAATAGATATGGGTAGCTGCAACAAACGGATTAAATTACTCACTTGCACCCGTGATACACCAATACTCTCTGCCACCTGTTGCTGGGTAAAGGAAAATTCATCGATCAAACGTTTATATGCCCTTGCTGATTCAACAGCAGTTAAGTCATCACGTTGCTCATTTTCAATAATCGCTAATTCTAAAGCCTGCAAGTCATCCACTTCGCGTACAACTGCAGGGATATCCAACAAACCCGCCGCTTGCGATGCTCGCCAACGGCGCTCACCTGCAATAAGCTCATAGCCATCGCCCTGCACACGTAGAAGAACTGGCATCAATACGCCCTCTTTACGAATAGACTCTGTCAATAATTGCAGCTCTTGCTCATCAAAATATGAGCGCGGCTGATAGCGATTCGGTTTAATCTTTGAAACCAATATCTTGATGGATTGACTCAACACTTCCGTCGTCGGCTTATCTGCCAGCAAAGCCTCCAAGCCTCTCCCTAAAGCACGTTTTTTCATTGTTTTCTTCACAACCATTTCCCTACCCCTGACGCTGCATAAATTCTTGCGCAACCTGCAAATAAGCCTTCGCTCCAACAGAGCGAATATCATGGTACATCACAGGAACCCCATAACTCGGAGCCTCCGATAAGCGCACATTTCTTGGAATAACTTGCTGATACACTTGCTGTCCAAAATATTCGCGCACCTCACCCTCAACCTGTTGTGCCAGATTATTTCTTCGATCTACCATGGTTAATAAAATACCATCCATGAGCAAATCCGGGTTTAAAGCCCCTCGAACACGACGTATCGTATCCATAAGCTGGCTTAAACCCTCCATGGCATAAAACTCTGTTTGCAAAGTAATCATAACAGCATCAGAGGCCGTTAATGCGTTCAACGTCAAAATATTTAGTGCTGGTGGACAATCAATCACCACATAGTCAAACATTTCACCCTTATATTTCGAAAAAGCCTTTTGTAAGCGGTGCTCGCGCTTATCCTTATTCACCAACTCAACCTCTGAACCCGCCAAATCCATCGTCGCTGCAAGCAGTGATAAATTTTCACACTCGGTTTCAACGATAGCATCTTGCAAGGTACTTTCATCCATCAGCACTTCATACATGCCCGATTCAATTTCTTTTTTATCAATACCCAAGCCCGATGTGGTATTACCTTGAGGGTCTAGATCCATCAATAAAACTCGCTTCTCTAGCACAGCTAGCGATGCTGCTAAGTTAATACTGGTGGTAGTTTTCCCAACACCACCTTTTTGATTGGCAATTGAAATCACTCGTCCAAGATTATGATGTTTCACGTGAAACCCCTTCCCTATCAAAATATACCCCAAACATAATGATTACTTCAACCAAGAGTAACACTGTATTTGCTGCTCCTCAATTGCATCAACATCACCAAGCTCATTCAAGGACCAGCCATCAGCGCAAACCACACCCTGCTCTCTCGGAACAGGGAACACTGCAACAGCTTTACTATTCACATGCGGCGAACACATATCCAACAGACCCTGCACATTGGTTACCGCCCGAGCTACACACACATCCACAGATAGTGATGGTAAATCATTAATATCAGCATCATAAACTTCCACATTCAATTCCAGCACTCGCCCCAAATGCCTCAGAAACTCTGCCCGCTTCTTCCGACGCTCAACCAGCACACCCTGCAAACCAGGCTTGGCAATTAAAAGAGGTATGCCAGGAACACCCATGCCGCTACCAATATCTAACAAGCGGCCCGTATCAGGCATCCAGCCTGCCAATGCCACAGATGGCTGAACAAAACGACGATCGAATACACTGGCATCTGAAATAGACGTTAAGTTTAGAGCCTTACGAAAACGCAGAACTTCCTTGGTATATGCATCAAGTTTTTCTTTCATTACACAACCTTTTGTTGGTGCAAATAGATCATCAAGCACGTTACGCCTGCGGGCGTAACGCCAGAAATGCGTATTGCCTGCCCAAGATTATCAGGCTGAACATCAGTCAACTTTTGCTGGCACTCGATACTCAAACCCTTCACTTTTGTATAGTCCAAATCATGGGGAATCTTTCGCCCTTCCATGTCTTTGAAACGCTGTACCTCAATGGCTTGTTTATCCAAGTAGCCATCGTAATGAACTTCTGCTTTTAAACTCGCCCAGTCTTGGATAGTAAAATCTTCACCACCTTCAAGTAATTTTAAGGCTTCATTCATATCTACATCCTGCCTGTGACAATAGGCAGGAAAGTAAATACCTTGTTGTGTTAAAGGCAAACCCAAAGCTTCTAAGCGCTCTGCCCATACTTTGCCACTACCAATCATCATAGCCTTGGCTTTCTCAATCATAGATTGCACACGCGTCTCTCTCTGCGCATAAAAACCTAGCCTTGCCTCATTATATAAACCCAAGCGGACAGCTGTCATACCTAGCCGCAAATCAGCATTATCTTCACGCAAATATAAGCGAAACTCTGCGCGTGATGTAAACATCCGATATGGTTCACTTACACCTTTTGTCACCAAATCATCAACCATCACCCCTAAATAAGCTTCTGAGCGATCTGGAATCCAAGCATCTAAATCACACGCCAATGCGGCTGCGTTAGCCCCTGCCAAGAGACCTTGTGCAGCAGCCTCTTCATACCCTGTAGTGCCATTAATTTGGCCTGCATGAAAAAGACCTGAAACTTTCTTACACTCCAGTGTCGGCTTTAACTCAGTCGGGTCTACATAATCATATTCAATAGCATAACCAGGGCGAATAATCAGCGCCTTCTCCAAGCCTGGAATCGAGCGCACCACTTTCCACTGCACATCAATAGGTAAAGAAGTGGAAATGCCATTTGGATAGACCTCGGCATGATCTTTTCCTTCTGGCTCTAGAAAAATCTGATGACTATCTTTATCAGCAAAGCGAACCACCTTGTCTTCGATACTTGGACAATAGCGCGGCCCTTTACTTTCAATATCACCTGAATACATGGGGGATCGCAACAGGTTCTCACGAATAATATCATGCGTTTGCTGGGTCGTGCGTGTAATCGCACATGGGATTTGATCTTGTGTGACAGCCGTATGCAAAGCAGAAAAAGGTAGGGCATCATACTCACCTGGCTGTTGATCCAAACTATCCCACGCTATGCTATTCCTATCCAAACGCGGAGGTGTGCCTGTTTTTAAACGTCCCAAGCGTAATTCTTTTTGATACAATTCTTGCGTCAAGCCATCAATACCTGCATCACCCGATCGACCGGCTGCGAACTTTTTATCACCTACATGGATAAGTCCGCCAAGAAATGTTCCTGTCGTAAGCACGATGGCCTTTGCATGGTGACTTATACCAAGCTCATCAATCACCCCCACCACACTATCCCCATCAAAGATTAACTCATTGATCGATCCTTGATGTAATGAAAGATTACTCTGTTGATCGAGAAGCTCTCGCATCGCCATATGATACAATCGACGGTCACACTGGGCACGCGTAGAGCGCACAGCTGGTCCTTTACGCTGATTTAACACGCGATACTGAATCGCAGACTTATCGGCACACACACCCATTAAACCACCAAGTGCATCCACCTCTTTTACCAATTGGCTCTTGCCGATGCCTCCAATAGCTGGATTACAAGACATTTTAGCAATGGTATCTAAATTCTGTGTTATCAACCTGACTCTTGCACCTCGGCGCGCTGCAGCGGCAGCGGCTTCACAGCCAGCGTGTCCCGCACCAACAACGATAACATCTACAACACCATCAGGGTGTTTCACGTGAAACATTTCATTTTCTTTCATAGTCGTAAGAATAATTTATACAAACATGAAATCCACACATCTAAGAAACAACCACTAAATAGACTTGTTTTTATTGAAATATATCCATATATTGATTTTTAGGCATAAAAAAAGGAGGCCGAAGCCCCCTTTTATAAATATAAATAAGATTACGCTTATTTACGCTTTCGCATCATATCTTGAATGATTGGTGCTAGAATCAATTCCATTGCCAATAACATTTTAGAAGATGGCAATACAATCGTATTACGGCGAGACATAAATGAGCCGTTCAACATAGATAGCAACCATGGAAAATCAACACCCCATTTATCAGGGTTACGAATACGAACAACCATCAAACTTTCATCAGGTGTTGGCACATCGCGCGCGATAAATGGGTTAGATGTATCCACCAAAGGTACACGTTGGAAGTTAATATCTGTATGTGTGAACTGCGGAGTAATAAAGTGAACATAGTCATGCATACGTGACAAAATATTTTCAACCACTGCTTCAGCAGAATAGCCACGCATCGCAGTATCACGGTGTACTTTTTGGATCCACTCTAAGTTCACAACAGGTACAATGCCCATCATTAAATCAGTATATGGACGAACTTCTTCTACACCACCATGCAACCCTTCATAAAACAAAAGGTCTGAGCCTTCGCCAATATCACGCCAGTCGGTGAACTTACCTGAATCAACGCCGTAGATTTTAGCTTCTTCGTCATCATGAACATACGTACGAGCCTTGCCCTTACCTTCTTCACCATAACCTTTAAAAAGCTCTGAAATTTTACTAAATAGGTTTGCTTCATCAGAAAAGTGGCTTAAACGCTTGCCTGCATCAGAAAACTCTTTAGCCTTTTCTTTAAATTCAATGCGACCATACTTATGAAAGCAATCACCTTCAACAATCGCTGGTGTAATCTTTTCACGTCGAAAAATGTGTTCCAATGCGACCTTGGCTGTACTTGTACCTGCACCAGAAGAACCAGTTACAGAAATTACAGGATGCTTAACAGACATATATACCTCTCTCTTACTTTCTTAAAATTCTAATCACTTTCAAATATGTTTATCTCATATATAAATACAAGATAAAACCTTTTCAGCTAATATTAGTTACTAATCACTGACTGAAAAAATATCATCCACCCATTTATAGCTTGAAAACCCAGTTAAAAATTAGAATGTGCATTATGGACTTAGACAGCCCGTCGTTCAAGAAAAAACGCCTTAAAAGCACAGGAAAGTGCTATTTTCCAATGCAGAACTCTGAAAAAACTCTGTCTAAAATAGATTCCACATCACCCACACCAACAATAGAGCCTAAAGCCGACCAGGCACGCCTTAATTCTAAAGCCCCTAAATCCAACTGCTCTTCACACACCAACATGGGTATTGCAGCCTGAACATAACGTTCAGCATTTTGAATCGCAATGCGATGACGTTCATTTGTAACAAAAACATCCTCTCCATCCACAAGCTTTTCTCCCAACATCTCTGCCAACGACTCTAAAAGCTTATCCAAACCTTCACCAGTGTGTACTGATAAAGAAATACCATCCATTTTGTTATGTTTTTCTAGGTCAATCAAGTCAATTTTATTAAACACCGCAAGGTCATAACTCCCATCAAGGTACCATGTGTCCTCTCGCTCAGCATCGGCCAAGAAAATAACTACATCTGCTACATCTGCCGCCTCTTTGGCTCGACGAACCCCTTCTTGCTCAATCACATCAGTGCTTTCCCGCATGCCGGCTGTATCAACCAAGCGAACAGGAATACCATGAATTTCGAAATCAACTTCCAACACATCACGTGTCGTGCCAGCAATATCACTGACAATAGCACGCTCTCGCCCAGCCAGTAGGTTCAACAAGCTAGACTTCCCAACATTAGGGGCACCAACAATTGCAATGGAAGCCCCCGAAAACAACCGTTCACCAAAGGATGCTGATGCCAATAGCGACTGCATAGGTACACTTAAATCGCGATTCAATTGATCACATAACTGGCTTAAAAACAATTCAGGTATCTCTTCTTCAGGAAAATCTAAGCAAGCCTCAACATGCGCAACAACACCCGTTATGGTGTCCATTAAAGACTCAATTTTTTGGCCAAATATACCTGCTAAGTGCTTCTGTGCTTGTTTTCCAGCCCGTTCCGTTGCCGCATCAATACATGCCACCACTGCTTCTGCTTGCGATAAATCCATACAACCATTTTCAACAGCTCTACGGGTAAACTCTCCAGGCTCTGCTGGTACACAACCCAAATCAATACAACGACGGAGTAAAGCGTGCAAAAGGACAGGGCTACCGTGCCCTTGCAACTCCACCACATCTTCACCCGTATAAGATGCAGGGCCTGGAAAATACAATACCAAACCTGAATCAATAACCTCACCATCCACATCCTTCCAGGTACAAAGTTGAGGGTAACGAGGTTTAACTGTTTCTTTATGGGATAATGACTTTACGACAGCCAAAGCTTGGCTTCCCGATAGCCGTATTATACCTATACCACCACGCCCCATAGGTGTTGCAATTGCAACAATGGTTGTGGCCGTAACATTCATGAGTTAGTCAGTAATACCTAAAGAGCGTTAAGCTTTTTCATTACATACCACTGTTGCACAATCGCCAATGTATTATTCACAACCCAATACAATACCAAACCAGATGGGAAGAATAAGAACATAATCGTGAATACTGGTGGTAAAAACTGCATAATTTTCGCCTGCATAGGGTCTGCAGGTTGTGGATTCAATTTCTGTTGAATATACATCGATATACCCATCACCACAGGTAAAATGAAATACGGATCTTGCACAGATAAATCTTGTAACCAGCCAATAAAAGGTGCTTGACGCATTTCTATGGACATCAGAAGAACTTTATACAGAGCAAAAAATACAGGTATTTGAATCAAAATAGGCAGGCAGCCACCCATAGGGTTTACTTTATTCTTTTTATAAAGCTTCATCATTTCTTGGCCCATTTTTTGACGATCTTCGCCATATAACTCTTTCAAACGAACCATTTCAGGCTGAATTTTACGCATACCAGCCATCGATGAATAAGCTTTATGAGTTGGGTAAAAGAAGATAATTTTAATCACAACCACGAGTAAAACAATGCACCAGCCGAAGTTTAGAACATATTGAAACATCCACATCATAAACTCATGCATAGGCTTGGCGATAAAGGCAAACCAACCAAAATCAACCGAACGCTCCAAACCTACACCCAATGTTTTCATCAAAGGAATGGATTTAGGCCCCATATAAATACCCGATGTAAATACAGCATCTTCTTTCTCTAAAATACCATCATCCAACACACCTGCCTGATACGAGCGGCCATCACCTTTATAATAATAACGATAATCTTGATCTTTTTGGCTAATCAAGGCCGTAATAAAATAGCGGCTCATCATGCCTGTCCAGCCACCAATCGCAGTCATTTTTACAGATGTTTCATCCAAATCATCATAACTAGGCTCTTGTAACTCATTGTTTAGAAGGCCTGTTGGTCCCATATGCTCATAAAATGTATCTTTTGTTTTATCAGGGTTTCGCTCCACCACTTGGCGGAACATCTTCATGCCACCACCCATAAAAATGCGATCCTCAACATGGATGATATATGAGCCTCTTGTAACGCTTAAAGAGCGCTGCCAGATTTTACCATTATCCAAGGTCGCTTGAAAAATTTTGGTTTGCATATTGCCTGTAGAGCGTGAAGAGATCTGTTTAAAGGGTGTTGCTCGTTTGTGACCCAATACACCAGCATTCACATAAACATTATGACCTTTACCCGTATGTAAAGCACTCACATGCTTGGAATCAGGTTCAGTTGTTTCATTATATGCTAACAGCTCACCTTCTGTGATCCAACCCCGGTCATCCATACCCACACGGATCATATCGCTGTCCATGTAAAACGTTTTTAGCGCATTAGACTCACCGCTAGATATTTTCTCAATAGATTTAACATCCACATCTGCGGGTCTCAATTCAGGAGCTTCGCGATTATCCGTAACTACCTTCTGTGTACTTTCAGATACTGCCTTAGACTGAGTTACTTCTGATTCAGGCTGTGGAAAAATCCAGCCCCATCCGAGTAAAATCGCAATCGATAGTGCGAAAGCCAATAGCATATTACGCTGTTCCATAGGAACTCCTTACTTGTTAGAAACTTTAATAATTTCAGGCACAGGATCATAACATCCTTTTGCCATAGGGTGGCAACGGCACAAACGCTTTATACCCAAAAAAACACCCCTAAGGGTGCCATGTTTTTCCACAGCTTCAATCATATATGAGGAGCATGTAGGAGTATAAATGCATCGATCCGCCAAAAACGGGGAAATACAATAACGATAAAGGTAAATAGGAAAAAGAAAAATATATTTCATTGTAATGATAATGGATTCTTTTGCATAAGTTTGGTCAACAATGCTAAAGCATTTTCTTGAATATCAAAGCTTTTACGAAAACTTGATAAAGGAATAATCAAAATATCCAATCCAGAAACTTTAGCGATATGGCAACGAAAGACCTCTCGCCAATGGCGCTTAAATTGCTGACGCTGTACCGAATTACCATACTTTCTCGATACAGCAAATCCAATTCGCCCATGACTTAAGTCGTTTTTTATATAGATACAACGAAAATCATAACAAGAAAAACGCCTACCCTTCTTCATCCCCGCAAAATCTTGCTTGGAACGAAGTCGGTAATTAGAAGAAAACTTCTGATTCAGGTAGAAAGGCGCTTACGGCCTTTAGCACGGCGGCGATTAATCAAAGCGCGGCCTGAACGGGTTGCCATACGAGAGCGAAAGCCGTGGGTACGGGCGCGTTTAATGCGACTTGGTTTATATGTAAAACTCATAGTGTTCTCCTGCAATTATAAAAAAGGGCGCGAATAGTAAAATTTAAGGCGTTGATGTCAATATAAAATGATATATAAATTATTCCCTTAGTTTATTATGGTTCATTTATGCATTAAATAAACAACTAATAAAAACGTGAATATAGATATAGTGGCTTTCACATGTATCATTCTGACGATGAATAACCCCACATGGATCAACCAATGGCAAGATGTCATTAACCAATTACAAAACCAGCTACCAAATCAAAAATTTGATGCTTGGATCCACCCTCTTGAAGCTAGACAGTCTGGTAATTCTATTATTATCTCTTGTGCAAGCAACTTTTTCATTAACGGTTTAAAGACTGATTGCGGCTCTATGTTTGAAGACTGTGTCCATACTGTGTTTGGTCAGGATATAGATATACAATATGAAGTTGGACTTTCGCAAGCAAAAGTTAAAACTGAAAAAAAATCTACGCCTTCAGAAATTGATGGAAATATCGACTCACGATTCACCTTTAAGAATTTTATTGTAGGTTCTAGTAATGAGTTTGCCTTTGCAGCTTGTCAGGCTGTTGCTGAGAAACCAGGGGAAAGTTATAACCCTCTCTACTTACATGGTGGTGTGGGGCTTGGTAAAACACATCTTATACATGCAGTTTCCAACGAATTATCTCAAAAAGACAATATCAAAATCGCCTACCGAACAGGAGAGCGTTTTACGAATGAGTTAATCAAAGCGATCGGCAGCCGATCAACCGATCAGTTTCGCGAAAATTATCGTAAAGTTGATGTTTTAATTATTGATGATGTGCAATTTATCGCTGGAAAAACAAGTACCCAAGAAGAGTTTTTTCACACCTTTAACGCCCTGCACGAAGTTCATAAGCAAATCATTCTCGTATCTGATCGCAACCCTCATGATATGAGTCATTTGGAAGAGCGTTTACGCTCCCGTTTCAACTGGGGCTTGGTTGCAGATATTCAACCACCAAATTTAGAGACTCGCTTGGCAATTTTAGCTAGTAAAACTGAACTCGCAGGAATTACTTTAGATCAAGATGTTTCTTATTTGTTAGCATCACGGATCACCAATAATGTTCGCGAGCTTGAAGGTGCGCTCACTCGTCTTACTGCCTTTTCTCATCTAACAAAAAAATCCATCGATATAGATATGGCCAAAAATGTCTTACGCGAACAACTGCATGTTGTTGTTCGCAGTATTACTATTGAAGATATTCAAAAGAAAATCGCCGATTATTACGGCATTGCCCCAAAAGAGATGAAATCCAATAAACGTAGCCGAAACCTTGCTTTTCCAAGACAAGTGGCTATGTATATAAGCAAAGAATTAACCCAATCATCCTTACCTCAAATTGGTTTATCTTTTGGAGGAAGGGATCATACAACTATATTATATGCACACCGAAAAATAGATGCACAGCGTCAAAAAGATCGCTCATTTGATGATGAAATCGGGCATCTATTAAATACGCTACGTGGTTAACTATAATAAAGCATTGTTATGGATGATAATTACATCCCCATTGCTTATAATACAAGATTATAGAGGGTTGTGGATATTGTATGATAAACAGGATGGATAAAGTGTGGATAATTTGGGGGTAAGTATGATATATATAAATTACAATACACATACAGGCCTTTATGCACATTTCATTCACATATTTTTCTAAAACAATTAAGCGGTTAAAAAAAGTGTAACTATTTGAAATATAAATGATTTTAGAGTTATCCAGTTATCCACAGTTACTACTACGATGACTATATTTTTTGTAATTAAGTATTTATAAAGGAGTAAAGCATGCATCTTACAGTTTCACGGGCATCTTTATTGCAACAAGTTCAACATTGTCAGGCTATCGTTGAAAAGCGCAGTACCAAGCCTATTTTATGTAATCTTTTTTTATCTGCAGAAGATAAAACACTTAAAATAATTGGTACTGATCTACAAATGGCCCTTTCAGCAACAATTGAAACCCAAGTCATAGAGCCCGGTAAGACAACAGTTTCTGCACAAAAGTTGTTTGAAATAATTAAAGAACTAGATACAGATCAAGATATTGAATTAAAAACAAAAGACTCCTTTTTAATTATTAAAAGCGGGCGCTCACGTTTTCAATTATCTATGATGAGTACAAGTGATTACCCTGGTATGCCAGATGATGATACCGAAATGAGCTTTGAGTTGGATAGCCAAAAGTTAGCTAAAATGATTGCTGGAACAGCATTTGCGATGTCCAATGATGAAACACGTAAATACCTAACAGGAACGCTTTTTGAAACCGATGAAACATTAGGTTTTCGCATGGTAACAACAGACAGTCACCGTTTGGCCTTGGTAGAATTGCCCTTGGATGCATCCTTGCAAGCTGTAAAGTGCATTGTTCCTAAAAAAACAGTGGTTGAAATGCGTAAGATATCGGAAGAGCAAAGCAGTTCAGTACGTCTAAGTTTGGGCACAAGACAAGTAAGGCTTCAATGTGGTGCGTATACGCTTAGTAGTAAAGTAATTGACGCAACATTCCCTGCTTATGAAGAGGTCATTCCAAAACAAAACCCTCGCCAAGTTGATTTAAGTTGTAAAAAACTCGATCAATCATTGCGCCGTAGTATGATTGTTGCCAATGAAGTGACCCATGATGTGCGCTTAAGCTTTACACCGGAAGGTTTACAGATTGCAGCACATAATACTGATCAAGAACAAGCTCAGGAATTTGTTGAAGCAGATATTCAAGGTGCTGATACAGTTATTGGTTTTAATGGTCGTTATTTGCGCGATGTATTGGGTGTGATTGATACAGAGCAAGTAAGTATTCACTTCCGTGATCAATTATCGCCAGTTTTGTTAACAACAAGTAATGATGGTGCTTCTAAATATGTTGTTATGCCAATGCGTATTTAAAGCTCTGATATGAATGAATAAGATATATATATTTTACTTGTTTTATTTTTAGGTGCACAATAAAAAAGACGTGTAATAGGTGGGGAATAACCCCACCCTATTACCAAGTTAAATTTAAGGAGTGTCGATAAATTAAGCACATTTGGATAATTATCTTTATCATCATTTTAATTTGGTCTAGTGTAAACCCTAAAGATCAATTTACATGGTTTCTTGAAGTGATTCCGGCATTGATTGGAGCTGTATTTTTAGCTACAACCTATAATTCTTTTAGGCTAACTCCGCTTTTATATACATTTGTGCTAATTCACTGCATAGTTTTAATGGTTGGTGGTCATTATACGTACGCAGAAGTTCCATTATTCGACGGTTTATTTGGCGCAGAAAGAAATAACTACGATAAGTTAGGTCACTTCTTTCAAGGCTTTGTTCCGGCACTCTTAGCAAGAGAAATATTAATTCGAAAAAATGTGATAAATGGCAAAATTTGGCGCGATTTTATAATTGTTTCAATTTGTTTAGCTTTTAGTGCATTCTACGAGCTAATTGAATGGTTGGTTGCTTTAGCGACGGGCGAAAATGCTGAGGCATTTCTTGGTACTCAAGGTTATGTATGGGATACGCAGTCTGATATGGGGTTGGCTTTACTTGGGGCCATATGCTCGTTGCTTATATTGCCAGCCTTTCATAACAAGCAGTTAAAAAATATAACAAGTCAAACAAGTGAGAGGCAGCAAAGCTGCAGCTCTTCTTGAGGCGTTAAAGTCTAAATTTAGTAAAACACATACAACTACAATTTTTATAAGCATTAACCTATGATGCCGCTAATGCTGCCACCTCGCCTAAGTTTACAGAAAATTCATATTAACCATTTGCGTTGCCATCAAGATTTTAACTGGTCATGTGGTGAACATTTGAATTTTATTAGTGGTGATAATGGCAGTGGTAAAACAACCGTATTAGAAGCGGCATACATGTTGGCATATGGACGCTCATTTCGCCAAGCTAAAGCCCCTCAGCTTACCCGTTGGGATGAAAAATCATTCCATATTCAAGCCACTATACAGCGCTATGGGCCTTTACATATTCGTGTAGATGGGAAGAAAGGAAAAGTGGATATGTCTTTGCAAGGACGAAAAGTTGCTAAGCGTAAAGATGTGTTTGAACATATTTCTTTGATTGTAGATGCACCGCAGGGTGTACGTTTGATTGATGGTGCGCCAGGTGAGCGTCGCAAGTGGTTGGATAGACTTGTGATTGCGACTCAACCGGCAGTTTATGTTCATTATCAGCGTTATTTGCGAGCATTAATGCAAAGAGGTCGCTTACTTAGGCATCATGCAACAGCTGCCGAACTGGAAAGTTGGGAGCAGCAAATTGTAGAGCATGGGCTTATTCTCAATAAAAAACGCAGTATAATACTAGACAAGCTTAATCAAGAGCTGGTCAAAGAAAATGATTGGCTGGATTTACCTTTTCAAATTGAGATATCAGGACAAGGCTTTGAAAAGGAAGAAGAATGGCTTGCTTGGTTACACCAAAAACGCGATGAGCATCAACGACTTGGGCGCGTGATGCAAGGCCCGCATTGTGATAGGTTGAAAATCAGCTATGATACCCGTGAAATACGCGTGTGTGGCTCAAGAGGGCAACAAAAAGTATCAGGAATTGTATTGCGATTGGCAGAGTGTGGAGTGTTGCAAGAGGCTAAACGTATGATGCCAATTTTATTACTTGATGATTGCTTGGAATCCTTGGATAACACCCGTGCATTGCGCTTGATGAAGCGTTTACATAACCATCAAGGGCAAGTGCTGATGACAGCTCCCGGTGATGTATCAGTGGAGATACATCAAAACATGCAACATCTGAAATTAGATGGCTATGGATTGGCATGAAAATATGAGGTATTCAAATGAGTGAAGAAAACCAACAGGAATATGGCGCAGATAGTATCAAGGTTTTAAAAGGACTTGATGCGGTTCGTAAACGTCCAGGAATGTACATCGGTGATACCGATGATGGTACTGGTTTGCATCATATGGTGTATGAAGCAGTGGATAACTCTATTGATGAAGCTTTGGCAGGTCATTGTGATAAAGTTGAAGTAATTATTCATTCTGATGATTCGATTACAGTCCGTGATAATGGCCGTGGTATCCCTGTTGATATGCACCCTGAAGAAGGCCGATCAGCCGCTGAAGTCATTATGACTATTCTGCATGCGGGTGGTAAATTCGATAGTAATTCTTATAAAGTTTCCGGTGGTTTACATGGTGTGGGTGTTTCTGTGGTGAATGCACTTTCAGAATACCTAGAATTAACCATTCGACGAAATGGTAAAGTACACCTTTGTCGCTTTGAGTATGGCGATACGGTGAAACCACTTGAAGTGATTGGTGAAGCAACAGGTACAGGCACAGAAGTGCGTTTCTTGCCAAGCTTGGATACTTTTTCACACCGCAATTTTTCATTTGATATCTTAGCTAAACGCTTGCGTGAACTTTCATTTTTAAATAGCGGTGTGCATATTGAGTTGTTGGATGAACGTGATAATAATAAAGTTACCTTTGAATATGAGGGTGGGATAACCTCATTTGTCGAGTATTTGAACAAAAGCCGCACAGCATTGCACAAGGGATGCATTAACATTAATACTGAAAAAAATGATGTGGGTGTGGAGCTGTCTTTGCAATGGACAGATGTATATCAGGAACATGTTTTTTGTTTTACCAACAATATTCCACAGCGTGATGGTGGTGCGCATTTGGCAGGTCTACGCGCTGCATTAACGCGTTGTATTAATAATTATGCGAGTAGTAATGGGTTATTGAAAAAGCATAAAGTTTCTTTGACGGGTGATGACTGTCGTGAGGGTTTGACGGCTGTATTATCGGTGAAAGTGCCTGATCCAAAGTTTTCTTCACAGACAAAAGATAAATTGGTGTCTTCAGAAGTTCGCCCGATTGTAGAAAGCACTGTGAATGAAAAATTATCTGAATGGTTTGAAGAAAATCCAAAAGAAGCCCGTGCTATTATTGATAAAGCCGCGGAAGCTGCGATAGCTCGTGATGCGGCACGTAAAGCGCGTGATTTAACGCGTCGTAAAGGTGTTTTGGATATTTCTAGTTTACCAGGGAAGCTTGCCGATTGTCAGGAAAAAGACCCTGCATCATCTGAAATATTTTTGGTGGAAGGGGACTCTGCGGGAGGTTCGGCAAAACAAGGCCGCGACCGCAGAACACAAGCTATTTTACCATTAAAAGGTAAAATTCTAAATGTGGAAAAAGCCCGTTTTGATAAAATGTTAGGCTCACAAGAAATTGGTACGATGATTACTGCTTTGGGTACAAGTATTGGTAAAGAAGATTTTGATATTTCAAAATTACGCTACCATAAAGTGATTATCATGACCGATGCAGATGTGGATGGCTCACATATTTTAACGTTATTACTGACATTCTTTTATCGTCAAATGCCAGAGTTGATTGAGCGTGGTTATTTGTATATTGCCCAGCCACCACTGTACCGCGTTGCCAAGGGTAAAAAAGCACGTTATGTAGCATCTGATGATGAACTGTTTGATTATTTGGTTGAGTTAGGTGCAAATGATAAAGCGTTTTACGGTAAGAAGGGTGCGAAAGCTTTGACAGGTGAGCGTTTGATGAGCTTGATCCGTAATATTCATCGTTTGCAACACTTGCAACAACGTTTATCGCAACGTCTGGATTTAAAAGTATTAAAGCTATTGGTTGAAACGGGAAAAGTTAGTGGTTCAACCATGCGTGATAAAGAAAAATTAACCACGCGTTTGGAATCTTTAAGTGCACACTTTGACAAGGTCACACGTGTGGATGAAACCTTAAAGTGGACGATTCATGAAGATAAAGAGCAGGGTTGTTTCTGGGTTCAGTTTGAACGTAAGGATCACGGACGTTTGATGATGTCTCGCTTGGAGCGTGATTTGGTGATGACAGCTGAGTTTGCAGAATCACAAAAAATATGCGTGATGATTCAAGATCTAGTGAAAGATGGTGCATATATAGAGCAGGAAGGAAAACGTTGGGATATTGAGCATTATGAAGATGTTGCCAGTATTGTGGTTAAAGACGGGCGTAAAGGTATGAATATTCAGCGTTATAAAGGTTTGGGTGAAATGAACCCTGATCAGCTTTGGGAAACAACGATGAATGCAGCCAACAGAAGTATGTTGCAGGTAACTTTGGAAGATGTAGTGAATGCTGATGAAACCTTTTCGATGTTGATGGGTGATGCGGTTGAGCCACGTCGTAATTTTATTCAAGAAAATGCATTAAAGGTAAGAAATCTCGATGTCTGATTCAAACATACAAAAAGAAAAAATAAGTTATGCCGATTGTGGCGTAGATATTGATGCAGGTAATGCTTTTGTAGGACGCATTAAAAATGCGGTAAATAGCACTATGCGCCCAGAAGTTTTATCTGGTTTGGGTGGTTTTGGTGGATTATTTCAACCGAATTTTTCTGATATGCAAGAGCCAGTTCTTGTGTCAGGAACCGATGGTGTTGGCACAAAACTATTGTTACTCCAGGAATATGACCGTCCACATGTGGCTGGTATTGATGCGGTAGCGATGTGTGTAAATGATTTGGCTGCGTTGGGGGCTGCGCCTCTCTTCTTCTTGGATTATTTGGCGACAGGTGCGTTGAAGGGTGAAACACTTGCGGGTGTAGTCGAGGGTATCGCAGATGCCTGTACGACCTGTGAGTGTGCCTTGGTTGGCGGAGAAACGGCTGAAATGCCAGGTATGTATGCACCAGGTCATTATGATATTGGCGGTTTTTGTGTGGGTGTGGTGGACAAACCAAAAATGGTAGATGGTGCGAACATCGCAGATGGTGATGTGGTACTTGGTTTGGCTTCTAACGGCCCGCATTCGAATGGCTTCTCGATGGTACGTAAATTACTTGAATTGGGTAAAGCTGATTTGAATAATGATACACTTTCTGACGGCTCTAAAGCGATTGATAAAGTATTATCCCCTACTCGTTTGTATGTGCCTGCGATTAATGCTTTGATGAAAAGTGGTGCAAAAGTACATGGTTTTTCACATATTACTGGTGGCGGTATGTTTGATAATCTTGAACGTATTTTATCGGATAACCTGGCAGTCACTGTGAATGTATCTTCATGGGGTGTGCCCCCTGTATTTGAATATTTATTAGGTTTTGCTGATGTTGAGAAAAATGAACGTTATCGAACTTTTAATATGGGCATTGGTTTTGTAGTTATTTTACCAGAAAGTGAAGTGGTTAATGCCACGAATGTATTAGAAGAAGTTGGTGAAACTGTGCACCGCATAGGTCATATTCATAAACGTGAAGGTGAAAGTGTTACTTTAATTGGTTGATATGCTTTAATATACTTTTAACCTAAGGGCTTTATAGTATTAACAATAAACTTGCCATTGCTATACTAGATAACAATGGAGAAGCGAGAATATACTGGGGTTGGTTGATAGAAAGCTAAGGTTTATTATTATCCACCCCACTGAGTAGAATTTTATTTGTATAGGAGATAGCGTTGGTTGCACAAGCACTTGATATGTCTAGCCTTTCTTTGTTTTACCGTGATGTAAAACAAACGTCGAAGTTGTCTCGCGAAGAAGAAGCGCGATTGGCAAGACGCTGGCATGAACATGAAGATCGTGAAGCTGCGCGTGAATTAGTGGTTGCTAACTTACACGGTGTGGCAGCGATTGCGCGCGAGTATCGTCACTTCGGCTTGCAAGAAATGGACTTGGTTCAAGAAGGCACGCTTGGTTTGATGCATGCTGTAAAACGCTTTGATCCTGAACGTGGTTTCCGCTTGATGACATATGCTTCATGGTGGATTCGTGCATCCATCCATGATTTTATTCTGCGCTCGTGGAGTATTGTAAAGCTAGGCACCAACAAACTTCAACGTCGTATTTTTGCAGGTTTACAAAAGGCCAAGAATGCAATTGCTGCGATGGATGGTCGCAATGCAGATGAGGTTGGTGCTGAATACGGTTTGAGTGGTCATGAATATCAAGAAGTTGCAACGGCATTTTTGCAGCGCGATGTGTCACTGGATGTTGATGTTGACGGTCAAACCATGGTCACAGGACTCCCGTCATCTGAATCTTCACCTGAAGAAATTGCTGAGGAATCTGATTGGAAAAATCATCAGAAAATGCAGTTGTCTGCAGCGATGGAATCGTTATCTACGCGTGATCGTCATATCATGGTTCAGCGTTACCTATCTGAAGATCCTGCCACATTAAAAGATTTATCTGAAGAGCTGGGAGTATCCATTGAGCGGGTTCGCCAATTGGAGAAACGGGCTATGAAAAAGATGAAAGAAACACTAAGCACTTAAAGTTTTTTCGCGTAAAATTTAAAAAGGTCGTAGAATAACTGTTCTACGACTTTTTTTTGTGCCATAGGCAGAGACTTGCGTGCAACATGTGTTAATAGCGGCTGTAACCCTTGACCTTTGTATGATAAAATCTCATCTTGTACTGAGCTTATCTCAGATTCGGGAGCAACCCATGAGACAGGAATATATAGAGTCTTCTTTAGAAGAAATCCGTGTTTTTGAGCCGCCCAAGTCACAGGCTTCTTTTTCATCGCTGAATGATTGGCAAGCAGCATCGGCTGCGTTTAATGCTGACTTTGAAGGTACTTGGGCTGAGTTGGCGAAGCGGCATTTAGCTTGGCAAAAGCGATTTACCCAGGTCTTGGACGATAGCAATGCCCCTTTTTATCGCTGGTTTGGCGATGGCAATATCAACCTTTCTGAAAACTGTCTTGACCGGCATGTTCAAGATGGTTTAGGTGAACGCACAGCAATTATTTGGGAAGGAGAGCCCGGCGATGTGAGGCATATTTCGTATGCTGATTTATTGGAGGATGTTTGCCGTGCGGCTAATGGTTTAAAGGCACTAGGAATTAAAAAAGGTGATCGTGTGGTGATTTATATGCCGATGATCCCTGAAGCGGCCATGGCCATGTTGGCATGTGCCCGTATTGGCGCAACACACTCGGTTGTATTTGGCGCATTTTCTGCACAAGCATTACATGAACGCATTGAGGATGCTGGTGCAAAGGCTGTCATCACTGCTGACGGTGGTTATCGCCGTGGTGGGGTACATGATTTAAAAAGCGCTGTTGATGAAGCTTTGAAAAAAGGTTGCACAAGCATTGAGCATGTTGTGGTTGTTAAACGTGCTGGTAATGATGTGGATTGGCAAGCAGACCGTGATGTAGATTGGGCTGATTTACTGGCTACCCAAAGCAACACCTGTGCACCTGAAATAATCGACGCAGAACACCCTTTATTTATTCTTTATACATCGGGATCGACAGGTAAACCCAAAGGCATCGTGCATAGTACGGCTGGCTATCTTCTTTGGTCACATTTAACCATGCAATACAGCTTTGATTTTCAAGCTGAATCGGATGTGTTTTGGTGTACGGCAGATGTTGGCTGGATTACAGGGCATTCATATTCGGTTTATGGTCCGCTTTCTAATGGCGGCACAACTGTGATGTATGAAGGTGTACCAACTTACCCAGATGCAGGGCGTATCTGGAAGATTTGCCAAGATCATGGTGTGACTGTTTTTTATACGGCTCCAACAGCGATTCGTGCTTTAATTAAAGCTGGAGATGACTACCCCAATAGCTATGACTTATCCAAGTTGCGTGTTTTGGGGACGGTTGGGGAGCCAATTAACCCCGAAGCATGGATGTGGTATTACAAAGTGATTGGTGCTGAGCGTTGCCCTATTGTTGATACATGGTGGCAAACGGAAACAGGTGGTCACATGCTTGCACCCATGCCATTTGCCATACCAACCAAACCAGGATCTGCAACACTGCCATTGCCAGGAGTCTTTTCCGAAGTGGTTGATGCCGATGGGGAGTTGGTTGAGCATGGTGGTGGGCTTTTGGTGTTAACCAAACCTTGGCCATCGATGTTACGTGGTATCTGGGGTGATGAGCAGCGTTTTATTGAAACATATTGGCAAAAATTTTCTGATAAGGGCTATTATTTTGCCGGTGATGGAGCGCGCAAGGATGAAGATGGTTACTTCTGGATTATGGGACGCGTGGACGACGTGCTAAATGTTTCAGGGCACCGATTGGGAACCATGGAAGTGGAGTCGGCACTGGTATCGCATTATGCCGTGGCAGAAGCAGCTGTGGTAGGGCGACCTGACGATATAAAAGGTGAAAGCGTATTTGCATTTGTGGTTTTAAAAGAGGCGCTTTCTGAAGGCCTTGAAGCAGAGTTGCGCAGCCATGTTAGTAAAGAAATTGGCCCTATTGCCAAGCCTGATGTTATTCGGTTTACTGATAACCTGCCTAAAACGCGTTCGGGAAAAATTATGCGACGTTTATTGCGTGATATTGCTGCTGGGAGGAATGTAACATCTGATATTTCAACCTTGGAAGATCAGTCCGTGATTGCCCAATTACAAGGGCAGTAAAAAGATGTGGCATAGATGATTTCCTCCCCTGTTAGCCGCTCATCGGTTGCGGCACGCAGTTATCTAACCTTCGTAGTTATTTTAATGTTGATCCTAGTTGCCGCGCACTTCTCCATTCAAGCATGGGGACAGCAACAAGCACAACAGTGGATTTCAGCGTGGGAGAAACAACATGACAGCCATGTTGGTGAAATTCGTTTTCATATGTTGCGTGGTGCGTTGACCATGCGTGATGTGCGGGGGGAGTCTGAAGGCGTTCGGTTTCATTTATCCTTTGTTTTATTACGCGGCAATCTTTTTAGCTTGATTAACCAAGTCGATATTCGAGAGGTTGTATTTCAAGGTGCAGAAATCACTGTATCGAGTGATATTTTTCATCAGTTTTTTCATGAAAAAATGAGCCTTGCTCATATGTTGCCGTGGGCTTCTTTACTTGATGGTGTGAAAGATATACACGGCAATGATATGGATATAACCGTGCAAGCGGGTGTTAATGGGGCTCTACCTTCACAGCCATTTACCGTAGGCCATGCAAGTTTCGCTAGTGCACCGCAACAGCAAAAATGGAAATTATCGGGTAATATATGGGGCGGCGATATCAGCTTGTTCAGTCAAAATCATGAGCAGGATATGGTGTGGTCAAAGCTTGATGCCACACGCCTCACAGCAAGCTTGGGTCTTACTGAGATTACTGGGAATATTCACGGTAAAAGTCATTGGCAAGAGAAGAAATTATCAGGAGACGTGGCATGGCAGCGTAAGCCAGAAAATACCGATAAAAACGATGTTTTTGAAGGAAGCTTGGTGTTTCAAGGCGAACTGGGAAAACAGGGCTGGAATGGAAATATTACAACGGTGGATTGGCCCTTGCAGATATTTTCAGCATATGCACCTGTATTACATAGCAGAAAATTAAACAGTGGCTATTTGACTGGGAAACTTCAAATTGAAAGTAAAAAGCAAGGCTGGCAAGCTAGTATGGGTAAGGGAAGCATCCAGCATTTAGACTATCGCTCAAACTCCGAAGCTTCTTGGTATTTACAACACGTTAACTTTCGACAAACCAAGGTTCTTTGGCCTCAAAAGACGTTACGTATTCATAGTGTTGACATTGAACAAGGTAGCTGGGCTGTTGATTCTTATAAGGTGACAACCCCAGAACCATCACCAATATGGAAGGTGGATTTTCCCAGAGTCTCTTTTAAGGCGATAAAACTCGGAGATATCACAAAAAATATTTGGCTGTCTGGTGTACAGGGAAAACTTTCATGGTATGGGCAAAGACTAAGTATGAAAGCTAACTCTGACAGCAAGGCAATGGGTGAATGGAAATTGAAAGCTCAAGGGATTATAGGTAAAAACCTTGAGCTTAAGGTGCAAGCTGAGCATGTACCATTGTTTAACTTTCGTGATGCTTTGCCTCAAACCTTTGTAAAAGGTGCGCGATTAAGTGGTGATGTGAGTCTGGATTTAAGCGGTATTTGGAATGAAGCAGGTTGGCAATTACACGGTGATATGGACGGCCAAGATATGATGTGGAATAGAGGCGCTTGGTTGTGGCGTGCAGAGCACATGCAATTAGAAAATATCACCTTTAGCTCTACTCAAATGCCTCATGCGGATGTTTGGAGAGTGTATAACTGGTTAGGGCAAAGCTCATTAACACCATGGTTTCAAGCTTCAAACCTGAATGCAAGCCCGGAGATAATAGCGCCTTTAACTTTGGATGGGTGGCAGCTTAAGCATATTAATATTGGATATGGGAAATTCAGCTTGGGCCAAGAGGATGCAGTGTGGTTTGAGTCGAATACGGTGAATTTTGATACTGTTGAAGAGAATCAAACGATGAAGATGGATGTAACAGGGCGTTTAGCGAGTGGTTTTTTCACTTTTAAAGCTGACTGGTTTCCATGGGGGGAAACTCCGTGGGTTTCTCTGCATGCCTCTTTAAAGCAAGCTCTGCCATTTGTTGCTGCACCGTGGCTTCAGCTTTCAGGGTTGCCCATTCTGACCCGTGGGCGCATATCTGCAGATGTTAAAATAGACCAAATAAAGACGAAACCATATCATTATCAAGGCGAAATATTACTAAATTTAAACTATGGCAAACTTCAAAACGGTGTGTCATCGAACCAAATGTTATCTGAAGTTACGGGTTATGAAGCGCATGCATTATTTGATCGTATAAACAGCAATGGTGATATTCATTTAAAAATACCGTTGCAGGGTAATTGGACTGATAGACCATTGAGTAGCAGTGTATTAGGGCAGGGCTTATTGTCCGCACTGGCAGCTAAAGCGAGCTTGGAAGTTAAGAAAGTACGCAAAAAAACGTTTGTATATTTATCTAATATTCGTTTGCATGATTCATTGGATGGACGTTCTGATAGCTTGAAACATAATGAGCGCGTGCGTTTACGTAAGGTTATACGTGTGCTTAAGAGAGAAAGAAAATGGGTGCTTGAATTGCGACCTCAGCTGGGACAAGAAGGCTTGAGCGAGCAGCTTATGCAACGCGTTCGTAAGACCCAAGAACAAATCACAGCATTTTTTGTTTCCCGTGGTATTTCAGCTTCAAGAATTTTCCCTGTTTGGCCAGAGGAAGGCAATCGACAGGGTGGATCTACAGGTATTTTGATTCAAGCGGTGAAGTAAGGCTGCATTTTTGTTATTATGCCGCGCCTGCCATGCTTGGCTTGGTGACTACTGTTTTATAGGAAATAGATATGACTGTTCGTACTCGTTTTGCACCGTCTCCGACGGGCATGTTACATATTGGTGGTGCTCGCACTGCTTTATTTTCATGGCTTTACGCTCGTCATTTTGGCGGAGAGTTTGTTCTTCGTATTGAAGATACTGATAAAGAGCGCTCTACCGATGAGGCAACCCAAGTTATTCTTGATGGTATGGCATGGCTCGGCCTAGATTGGGATGGTGAGCCTGTTTATCAGGGTGCACGTCAAGATCTGCATATTGCAGCAGTGAATAAATTGCTTGATGAAGGCAAGGCATACAAATGTTATTGCTCCCGCGAAGAGCTTGACCATATGCGCGAAAAGCAAAAATTAGCAGGCAATAAACCTATGTATGATGGGCGCTGTCGTGAACGTAATGATGTAGATACAGATGCGCCGTATGTGATTCGTTTTAAATCACCCGATGAAGGCGAAACTTGGGTGCGTGATATGGTTTTGGGCGATGTGTGTTTCCCGAATGCAGAAATTGATGATTTAATTATTATGCGTACTGATGGTACGCCGACATACAATCTTGCAGTGGTTGTCGATGATGCTGATATGGGCATCACCCATGTAGTACGTGGCTCCGATCATTTGAATAATACACCGCGCCAAATTCAACTTTATGAAGCGCTGGGGTTATCCGTTCCTAAGTTTGCACATATTCCTTTGATTCATGGCCCCGACGGCGCGAAAATGTCTAAGCGTCATGGCTCTGTTGCGATCACTGAATATCGCGAGCAAGGTTACTTGCCTGTTGCCATGGTAAACTATTTGGCTCGTTTGGGCTGGTCGCATGGTGATGAAGAGGTGTTTTCTGTTGCACAACTAGCAGATATTTTTGATTTGAATGCAGTAGGTAAAAGCGCTTCACGCTTTGATCAGGCAAAGCTTGATTGGTTGAATGCTCACTGGATCAAGGAATCCAAAGCAGATGATTTGGTGGGTGAAGTGAAACGTTTCTTGAATGTTGATATTCAAGCGGGCCAAGCTGAATTACCAGCTGTGATTGCATGTTTGCAAGAGCGCTCAAAAAGCCTTATTGAATTAGCCGATGGCGCACGTTTCTTTTATACTACTCCCACAGTGTATCAGGAAAAAGCAGTGAAAAAGAACTTTAAAGAAGGTACTTGGGCTTTGCTGGAAACGTTTGTAAAACAAGCAGAATCATTACCAGAATGGACTTCTGAATCTGCGCATGGCCTGATTGAAAGTGTTTGTGCCACAGCCGAAGTGAATATGGGTAAGCTGGCACAGCCAATCCGTATTTTACTTTCTGGCGGCCCAGTTTCTCCACCTATTGATATTACGTTGGAACTGCTGGGTTTAGATGAAACAATCAAACGTATTCAAGTGGGTATAGAAGCTTTGCGCCAAAACTAAGTAGGCCGTGTCATTTTATTTTTTTGTGCAGTTCTTTATAATCTATGCAGAGTAAGTCTGCTGAATAAATGGACAATAAGTGGGTAATTGTTAGCTAAATATGAATGGTATTCGACAACTTACTATTATAAATCTAGCATTGCCTTTTTTTTAGGCAGAGGTATATCTTGGTTCATACTCCACTCCCCGGTTTTTCGTTAGGCTCACATCGTATTGACCCACCATTGGTTTTGGCTCCCATGGCAGGGATTACGGATCTACCATTTCGACGCATTTGTAGACGTTATGGCATTGGCTTAACTGTTACAGAAATGATTGCTTCCCGTGCTGTAGAGCAAGGGCGCGAACGTACTGAGCGTATGGCCGAACTCGATGATGATGAATCACCCGTTTCTATTCAAATTGCAGGATCTGACTCGAAATTTGTTATTGAAGCGGCACATTGGGCGGTATCGCGTGGCGCGGATTTTGTTGATATTAACATGGGCTGCCCTGTAAAAAAAATATGCAAACAAACCGCTGGTTCTGCGATGTTAAAAGATGAAGCTTTGGTGGCGCGTGTGATTAAGGAAGTGGTTGAAGCGATTGATATTCCTGTAACGCTTAAAATTCGTACAGGTTGGGATGAACCGAGCAAGAATGTGGCGCGTATCGCCAAAATTGCTGAGGATAATGGTATTCAAATGCTGACAGTGCACGGTCGTACACGTGCGCAGATGTTTAATGGTCACGCTAACTGGGAAGATATTGGGCTTGCTAAGGCTGCGGTTTCGATTCCTGTGATTGGCAATGGTGATGTGGTGGATGGTGAAAGCGCACTAGAAATGCTTCGAATCTCTGGGTGTGATGGCGTGATGGTCGGCCGTGCGGTGCAAGGAAACCCTTGGGTACTTCAGGAGATCCATGCTGCTATGATGGGTTTACCTAAACCGAACGCCCCAACGGCAGAAGAGCGCTGGGCTGTTGTGGAAGAACACATGCAACACTTAGCAGATCATCATGGTGAACGTTTTGCATCTAAAGTGGCACGTAAACATGTTGGCTGGTATAGCAAAGGTTTACATGATTCCGCTGAATTTAGAGGGTATTTCCAGCGCTTGGATGTCTGGAACCAACAGCTAGATGTAGCACGTGAATATTTCCTAACATTGGATGATAGCCTGCCGTTGGCAGCGTAATGATTGTAATACCTAAACAAGATTTTCCATTATTGGAGATGATGCCAATTGCTGTGATATTGGTGAATAGAGAAGGTAAGGTTACCCATGCCAATGAATTAGCGCAGGGGCATATGGGCACATCATTGCGGTGTATGTCGGAACGCCATTTGTCTGATTTTTTACAACCCTCTTCGGAAGTTGAAACCATGCTTGGACGTGCGCTGGAAGGCGAAATAGTTGCCGATGATGCCTTTTGTGGCAGGCACAATCACATGCCTTATTTATTACACTTTGGGCCTATGCAAGACCAACAAGGTGTGGTGATTGGACTTATCCCTGAGGCCAACCGTTCTGAAGTGGAGGAGCATGTAAAACGTCATGAAATGGCGGAAACAGTTGCGCGTATTGCACTTGAAATGGCACATGAAGTAAAAAACCCATTGGCAGCATTGCGTGGTGCAGCACAGTTATTACACGAACAAAGTACGGGCGATGCTGCAGAAATTTCAGCCCATATATTAGCGGAAGTAGATCGTATTAAAGAGCGAATTGATACGTTTTTACAGGTTGGGCCACGGGCAGATACAGCCATGACGGGAATAAATATTCATGCGCTGCTTGATGATGTTTGCAAGGCTTCGGAGCATGTTCAGGTACGGCGTGTGTATGATCCCAGCCTGCCTAACCTATGGGTACATGAAACACGCTTGCGACAGGCTATAGAAAACTTATGGGTGAATGCACTGGAAGCTGAATCAACGCGTATTACTTGGGAAACACGCATTGCGCCTTTGGTCGCGCTACCTGGTCATCAAGGCATGGTCGTCGAGCTTAGCATGCGCAGCAATGGACACCCTGTTCCTGTGACATTAAAGGATCGTTTGTTTGAGCCGTATGTGTCTAATAAAGCACGAGGAAGTGGTTTGGGTTTGGCTGTGGTTCAACGTGTTGTGCAGGAGCATAATGGACGTATTTCATTAAAAGAAGGGCCTGGATATACGATGTTTGTTATGCACTTGCCGATTGTGCGGGAGGGTTGATGTGCGTGCGCTAATTGTTGATGATGATGCAGGTATTCGCTGGGTATTGGCGAGAGTATTAAAAGAAGAAGGCTTTGAAATACTGGAGGCCGGCTCGCTGGCTGAGGCAGAGATGCTGCAAAAAGATGGTGTCGATTTGGTATTTTTGGATGTGTTTTTGCCCGATGGCAATGGCATGAGCGCATTATCACAAGGAATGTTTAGCGCACCGGTGATTATGCTGACAGCGGAAACTACTTTTGGTCATGCGGCAGAGGCATACCGTGAAGGTGCGATGGAATATCTTCCTAAACCCTTTGATTTGAATGAAGTGCGTGCCCTAGCACAGCGTGTACAGCCTGTGAAACAGGAAAAAAAGGCCAGCAAAGCTGAGCCACAAGAAAAAGCGGTGCAAGATAGTATGATTGTTGGAAGAAGCGAAGCTATGCAGAATATGTTTCGTACGCTTGGCCGTGTTGCAGCATCGGATTTAACGGTATTGATTACAGGTGAGTCTGGGACAGGTAAAGAGCTCGTTGCCCAAGAGTTACACAGTTTAAGTTTGCGGAAAAACGAAGCATTTATTGCGATTAATACAGCAGCGATTCCTTCTGAGTTATTAGAGGCCGAATTGTTTGGGCATGAAAAAGGTTCATTTACAGGCGCAAGTAAAACACGTGAAGGTCTTTTTGAGCAGGCTGATGGAGGGACACTGTTTCTTGATGAGATTGGTGATATGCCGATGGCATTGCAGTCTAAAATGCTTCGCGTTTTGGAAACAGGTATGGTGCAGCGCATTGGTAGCAATCAGGAAAAAAGTGTCAATGTTCGTTTGTTGGCAGCGACACATCAGCATTTACAAGAGAAAATCAAAGAGGGGCATTTTCGAGAAGATTTATATTACCGTTTGAATGTGATCCCTGTTCATATTCCCCCGTTAAGAGATCGGCGCGATGATATTCCTGAGTTGGCTGAGTTTTTATTGCAGCAGGCAGCAGATGATTTATCTATGGTGGCTCCTATCTTATTGGATGATGCGGTTGCTTTGCTTCAGCGTTATGATTGGCATGGGAATATTCGCGAATTGAAAAATGTAATGCGCCGTTTGGCGGTATTAACGCCAGGTGCAAGCATTACGTTACCTGATGTTGCATTGGCATTGGGGCATGATGGGGCGCATGATGCAGGGCACAAACTCGAGACCTTAGATGAGGCTGTTGTTCGCTGCTTGCGGACTTATATGGATAAGCTCGGTTATGCCGAAGCGACAGACATGCACCGAAACTTACTTGCGATGGTTGAGCCAGCCTTATTACGCCTGGTATTAGAAAAATGTGATGGAAATCAGTTAAAGGCTTCCGATATGTTGGGCTTAAACCGCAACACTGTGCGCAAACTTATACGCCAATACGAGATTGATCCAGCCTACTTTAAGCTATGACAGGTGTGTAATTAATACTGAACTTTAGTGCTTTTGGTTGCTTGAAAGCGTTAAAATATAGAGTGATTTTATATTCCCTTATTATTTAGGGTAGATTCTACGCATGACGTGATGAATTTGGGTGGCTATGATGCCCCCCATGTCTAAAACAACCGATTATTTAAAACCGATTATACTACGTCTTTCTTCGATGTCCTTGGCGATTACACTGCTGACCGTTTTGGCTCTGGCATCTGTGATTGGAACAGTGTTGCTGCAAAACCAAGACCAAGCGGATTATTTACAACAGTTTGGACCTATTTGGTACTGGGTCTTTCGCTCTCTTGGCTTATTTGATATGTATCATACATGGTGGTTCTTATCTTTGCTGGGATTTTTGATGTTGTCATTATCCGTATGTTTGTGGC
>Ga0316203_1000686_pt1 | contig 35288 bp, 40 predicted proteins | sample 6monrhotite_MG_FD_204940 | JGI IMG/M metagenome (GOLD analysis project Ga0316203, IMG submission 204940) | Microbial mat bacterial communities from mineral coupon in-situ incubated in ocean water Damariscotta River, Maine, United States -... | ecosystem: Environmental > Aquatic > Marine >... | reverse complement strand
TACAACGCTATCAGACCGCACAAGCACAACCTTAGCTTGACACCAAACCAAAAAGAGAAAATATTCTGGAATGGTTCTTATCAGGTGGCCAATTTGACTTAGCCACTACAGAGGGCATAATTGGTGTTTCAGGTTATGCTGGATATTTCATAGCATTGAAGTGTTTTACCAACTTTTAGCTCAAATGATTCGCCTGCATGTTTGCCTATTAAAGCACGCCCTAGCGGAGATTTACTGGTGATTACGGTGACAGTTATTTGCTTATGATATTGAACCTTTAAGCCACCAGCATCGATAGCAAGCCATAAGTGTTGCTGCTTACCAGCCTCATCATCAAGCGTGACCAGTGTTGATAGCGTTACGGTGTTTCCTGCTGATTTTGGCTGAACCTGTTTGAAATAGTTAAGCGCGCGTTCTAATTCAAGCAGGCGCGTACCTTGCCCTTGTGCCAAGTAGGATGCTTCTGTGCCCATGGTTTCATACTTACTGGAACCAAGGCAATCCTTATGGGTTGCGGTATCGCGCGACATAGCCACGGCTTGCTCAGTAACTTTTATATCAGCGGTTAACTTTTCTATGATTAAATCAAGAATATTTTGTTTGTTCATGCGCGATTAGTTTTAAAAGCTATATTGCAGTGGGTAGGTGAGTTTTGATGAATTGCGGGGTAAAGCCAATAACGCGCTTTCTGCTTGGGCGCCAAAAAGCTGAAAGTAGTAATAACGAGGCTCCCATGCAAATGCCTGTGAGGGCAAAGCTATAACTGACAAAACCATAGGTGTGAAACAGCGCATAAAACGCATATAGCACATATCCCAAAGACGAGACCATAATCGCCCTGCGATCCACTGCCAGTGAAATCATGGTAAGGAATACATACAAAACGAGTACAAGCACAAGGCTGAAGATGGTTTGATTGCTATCCAAAATACCCAACATTGAAAAGATAGGGTGTACCATTAAAGGTGCTGCGATCAGATGCAACCAAAATGCCACATCGGAATTTCTAGTTTGGCGCGTTGTATCCGATGCATCCCAAACCATAGCGATGAGAAATAGACATAGGCCACTGATAAATAATAGTGGTGTTAACCAATCTTTTAAAATTGGGTAGGTTGAAATACCCGTGGTTAAGACAATAGCGGCAATAGCAGTAGCACCAGCTGCAATGGTGATAGGCACGCGAAACCTTTTCCAATGTAGCCATGTAAAAATACTTGTGAGTAGCATGGCTACGATCATGGTGAGGCCGTTGGGCATGCCTGCAAATGTAATGGGTGCCATCGCCACACCAGCAAGAAACGAAATCAAGAGCATAATGGCAGGTAATGCCATTTTACGTTTGCGCACAAAAAACTCAGCCAGTCCCCAAGAGAAAATGGCTAATGTAATAGGCCCAAATACAGGGTTAAAGGTGGATGCAAACCAAGCTGCAGAAAAAAGCAGTAAACCTGAAGCAATCACCACAAAAATATCATTAAAACCTGTGAGTAATCGGAAATTTTCCTCATCAACGACAGGAGTGGCGGTAGATGAGAGCATATGTTCACGAAACTGGCTAACAGCTTCTGTAGAAAAAATGCCTTGGTTTACAGCTGTATCAAGATCTTCATCGGTATACATAGTCGTAGGCTCCTTAACTTTAAATGAAGAGGTTGGAATGTTTAAGCTTGGCGGACAAGTGTATTGGTATCTGTATGCTCAAAAGTTTTGCTGTAAATATCCAGCATAATGGTTTGCTCATATTTTAGTGTTTCGCCTTGAATAGTCAGGATTTGACTAAAGGCAGTGGTGTTTGCTTTTTTCTGCATAAATGATGTCTGGGCAATGCCTCCATCAAAACCTGTGTCTTCGGCCGACACTTCAATAACAGTTGCATTGGGTAAATCTTCATCATCCAAGACTTTACCACATGCTACTACGCCCACACCGCGAGGGATGCTAAATGAATGGGTAACCACGCCCGTGACAGAATCCCAAGACCAGTAACCAACTTGATGGTGGAATACATCGCCATTTTCTTGACGCTGCACGATTTGTTTATAATGCAACACAGCAAGAGTTTGCACTTCTGCATTGCTCACATCTCCAATGGCTTCAAAGGTGATAGTTTCAAAGTAGGGGTTATTTTCTTCACCACTGGGCTCTGGGGCAATGTCTGTACCTTTGTCACCTTTCCAAGTGCCAATAAGTTGGTGTAGTGGACCGTAATTGATTTCGTTCATTCTATTTTCCTCCAATACTTTTATTGAGTTTATAGCTGGGTACTATTTTTCCAAAAGGATTGCTATGATTAACGACACTAACACCTGTTGGTATAGGTACGTAAGTTACTCCAAGCAGGCTAAAACCTTCTTTGCTTACGATTTTTCCAGGATTGGAATTATCTGCCGCTGTCAATAAGTAGTACTGACCTGCTAAGGGGGCTTTTCCGCTAAGGTGTAAACTGATTGTGCCAACACCACCATTGGTTCTTCGTACTACCTTTTGAGCAATATTATTACCGTTTTTATCAAAAACATATGAGATTGGAGCCAGTATATGTTTATAGAATCCAAGACAGTCACAAAAAGAGATGACTTCAATTTCAAAACTATCTTGTTTATCCATATAAAATGAAAATAATTTGTAAGCAGAGGTAAAGTTAGCAAATTTCATAACTGGGTCGTTTGAAGTAATTTCAAAGGATTCTCTATTTAGAGAAAACCCATCAATCTTTTCTGGCAAGGGAAGCGGTTTTGCAAGCCTGATGGCATCATTATTACTCATAGCTATTTGCTTCGATATACTCAGTGAGTTATAAAGCTTATCCGGTGATGGAGAGGCACAACCGGATAAAGTAAGAAAAGCAAAAATAATTACCGTATATTTGAAGTGTATAATGTTCTCCTCCCGAAAAAATTATTTACGAGAAGCCTTTTCATCATGTCCAGAAACACCAAAACGTCGGGCAAGCTCATTAAGCACATCATCAGGGCTTAAACCCTTTTGAGCGAGCATCACCATGGTATGGAACCAAAGGTCGGCTGTTTCGCAAATGATGTTTCCTTTGTCTTCATTTTTCGCGGCAATGATGGTCTCAACTGCCTCTTCACCAATCTTTTCCAACATTTTATCGGGCTTGGCGTACAATGATGCTACATAAGATGTGTCGGCTGATTCACTTTTGCGCGCTTCGAGTATGGCGGCTAATTCTTTTAAAATATCAGTGCCACTTATGGAATCGCTCATATTAGAGGCTCCTCAATAATTACCCACTCATCGCTTTGTTTATGTTTGTAGAAACAAGACTCACGATTGGTATGACAAGCAGGGCCTGTTTGTTCAATCTTGAGTAGGATGGTATCACCATCACAATCAAGATACATGTCTAATACCCTTTGCACATTACCGCTGGATTCGCCTTTTTTCCATTGTTGCTGGCGAGAACGTGAATAGTAGTGTGCAAAACCTGTATTGAATGTTTCGTTCACTGCCTCTTCATTCATCCATGCCATCATCAATACGCGGCCAGATGTAGCATCTTGAGCGATAGCAGGCACAAGGCCTGCTTCGTTGAACTTGATGCTATCGATTAAGCTTATGTCTGCTTGCTTCATGCGGTCAGCTTTGCCAATACGCGAGCTGCTGCTGCAATTGTATTATCAATATCTTCATCAGTGTGCGCCGCAGATACAAATGCAGCTTCATATTGTGAAGGGGCAAGGTAAACACCTTCATTTAACATTTCATTGAAAAATTTACCAAAGAAAACCAAATCGCAGTGGCCAGATACATCAGAACCACATGTTACGCTTTCTAACTCTGTGAAGAATACAGTGAACATAGAGCCAAACCGGTTGCCAGTAGCCGGTACACCAGCAGCTTTACAGCCAGCTAACAAACCTTCAAACAAACGTTTGGATTTTTCTTCCAGGTCAGTATACAAAGACTCATCTTGTAAGCGTGTTAATGTTTCCATACCTGCACGCATGGCAAGCGGGTTGCCAGATAATGTTCCAGCTTGATAAACAGGCCCATCAGGTGAAATTTTACGCATGATTTCTTCGCGGCCGCCATAAGCGCCTACAGGTAAACCACCACCGATGATCTTACCCAAACAAGTTAAATCAGGGCTGATACCGAATAATCTTTGTGCGCCACCCGAAGATACGCGGAAGCCACACATGACTTCATCAAAGATAAGTAATGCGCCTTCAGCTGTACAAAGGTCACGTAGCGCTTGTAAGAAACCATTAGAGTACAAATCCATCACGCCTGTATTGCCGGGAATGGGCTCAACAATGATACATGCGATTTCGTCTTTGTTTTCAGAAAATAGGCGCTTTACTTCGTCCAAATCTTGGAAAGGTGCGGTTAAAGTAAGTTTCGCATAATCAGCAGGGACACCAGCTGAGTCAGGCTCCCCAAATGTCGCTGCACCAGAACCTGCTTTTACCAACAGACCATCCGCATGACCGTGGTAGCCACCATCAAACTTTAGAATTTTGTCACGACCAGTGAAACCACGCGCCAAACGTAAAGCACTCATGGTTGCTTCAGAGCCAGAGCTTACGAAGCGAACGACATCAATAGAGGGAACCATATCAATCACTGTTTGAGCCAAGTCAATTTCAAGCTCGCAAGGTGCGCCAAATGAAACGCCTTTTTCAGCGGTTTCCTGAATACCTTTGATGACTGCATCGTGGGCATGCCCCAAGATCATAGGCCCCCAAGAGCCCACATAGTCGATGTAAGTATTGCCATCAACGTCGGTTACGTAAGCGCCTTTGGCATGATCAAAGAAGCGTGGGGTGCCGCCCACACCTTTAAAAGCACGGACAGGCGAGTTCACACCGCCTGGGATGATTTTTTGTGCTGCTGCAAAATCTTTTTTAGATTGTTCAATACTGGAGGCTTGCGCTGACATGGAAATCCTTTACTCATAATTATTAAAAATGTTGGCAAAACCCTAAACAGTGAAGGGCTGCTTGTCGAAACTCTGAATTTTAAGCTAGCAAGCCACTACTGCTATTTATTGTATTGTACCCAAGCATCAGAAATACCGTGTTGTTTTAGTTTGTGTGTAAAAGTTATGGCCTTTTGTTTGTCTGTAAAGCCAGTAGCTACTATACGATACCAATTTTTACCTTTCACTATGACGGCAACAATACTTGTTTTCATGCCTTTAATTGCCTCACGTTGTTGTTCTTTTTTTGCTTTTTTCATTGAGTCGTGTGACGATACTATGACATTCCATGTGTTCTTAAGAAGTGTAGGTTTCATTTCTTGTACGGGGGTAGTGGGTGTAATAATGGCGGGCACTACTTTTGTTGCGGGTTGAATGATATTGCTTGTTTCACTCTTGATTAGCGCTGGGGACTTATGCTTGACCTTTAAGCTGTCCAACTCTCGTTTGAGCGAGGTAAGTTGCTTTTGAATAGCAATAAACTCTTCTTGGTTATTCAAACGATTACTTTCTACTGCATTGAGTTGTGCCGACAGCGTATCAATGTGAGATTTTGAAGACATGCTTGCCCATACGCCAGTTAATCCCGCAATCAGTGCAATGGAGGGTATGAAAAGCATTGCAGCACTGATGCCTTTTGAAGGTTTATTTGTAGGAGAGGCTGTTTTTTTCGTTGTTGATATGGGAGCAGGGTCTTTTGCCTTGGTCATATTTTTTTTATTAGTTGGAGCTGTGTTTGAGCTTGGTGTTGTACCGTGTTGGACTTTTGACGAACTCACTTTTGGAAAAGTTTCTTTTGTAGCTGTGTTACTAAGCTTTTCTGTGATGTTCTCTTCTTTAGGTTTACCTTCTGTGACAGCAATCTTTGCTTCTTTAGGCTTATTTTCTGTGACAGCAACTTTTGCTTCCTTAGGCTTATTTTCTGTGACAGCAACCTTTGCTTCTTTAGGCTTATTTTCTGTGACAGCAACCTTTGCTTCTTTAGGCTTACTTTCTGTGACAGCAACCTTTGCTTCTTTAGGCTTACTCTCTGTGACAGCAACCTTTGCTTCTTTAGGCTTATTTTCTGTAACAGCAGGCTTTACTTCTTTAGGTTTACTTTCTGTGATAGTAGCAGGCACTTTTTCTTCTAGAGCATTGAGTTCAAACTCATGACTAAGATTATTCATTTCCTTGGTGAGATCATCAAAATCAATCTTTTCTTGTGGAGATATAATGGTTTCTTCAGGCACTTCGAATGAAATATCAGGCGTGTCGGAAAATTCCTCTGCGCTAAGAATATCTTCGATACTATCAACGGAAAGTGGGATAGGGTCGGCATAGGGGTCTAAGACTTCCTGTGTATCGAGGCGAACCGTACGTTCCATATCTTCTGGTGTATTTTTGTTTGACATGTAAGTGTCCTTTTTAAGTGATAGTTAAATTTTGTTATAGGTGGGAATAAATTAATCTGCCCAATAGCTTACTTTGGCAGTGCAGGTTTCAGCAATTTCAACCCGTGAAACATATAAGCGTTCGTCATTTAGGCGTTCAACCATTTCATTAAAAAGCAGGCGTGCAACATTTTCACTGCTTGGGTTAATCTTATCAAAGGGTTCAATATCATTTAGGTTATAGTGATCCCACTTTTCTAAGGCTGATTTTAGTTCAGATTTCATGATTTTATAATCAATGCCCAAACCAAGGTTATCGAGTTCTGAGCATGTTACAAAAAGTTTTACATGCCAGTTATGGCCATGCAAACGAGCGCAGTCGCCTGGATAATCACGTAATTGATGGGCAGCAGAAAAATGTGTTTCAATGCTGAGTTCGTAGTGGGGCACGTTTATTCCTCGGGTTTTGGGGTTAGTTTTGACCACATATTGAGCCCGTATTTTAAGTAGCCACGGACATTATGCAGACGATAATCAAGATCTTGTTCAATGGGGACAGTTACACCTTCTAGCAGCGGTTGCAAGTAGGGCGCAAGCACAGAGCCTCCACCGCCTGTAATCATAATCGTATCCATATCCCAATCATCATTCCACAGTCGGTTGGCATCGGAAGCAATGTTTGCAGCCAACTGTTGAAAGGCAATTTGGGTAATTTTTCTTAGATCATAACCTTTACCACGAATCTTAATGCTCCCTGTTTCAACAGCATCAAATAGGCGGTATAATTCAACATTGATCCCACAATTATCTTTAAGTTTGTTGGCAATCATTTCAAAGGCTTTGGAGATACCATTTTGAGTGGTCAGGCTACCACGTTCGGAGTAGCGGGCTTTATCAGAAATAGTGTAGTCGCTGGTGCGAAAACCAACATCAATAATACCGATTTTTTCACTGGCAAAGCGTGGCTCTGCAGCTTTTCCTGCATCATTGAGCAAGCGATCCATGACTGAACCAATGGGTTGAGGAATAACTTTCACATCTGTAATGCCAATAACAAGGTCTTTGCGTATGCCTTTACTATTTGTTGTAACGATATGATGTGACTGACGCAGCATATCGGCCAATTCGGATTTGTATTCGCGGTAATGACCAATAGGCAGGCCTACCACGAGTTTAAGCGACTGTTTATCACTGCTCATGAAGTGTGTGATGGCAGCTAATGCGAATATTTTTGTGGAAGACGCAATAAATTGGGTTTGATCTAAGGTGAATTGACGGTTGGAACTTTGGCGTTCAGCTAACTCGCCCACAAAGTAAGAGGTATTATCAACATCAATCTGTAGATGTTCATCTTGTGGGGCATTTGGATTTAACAGGGACTCTTTAAATTGAAAATCAATGGCTTCGCCATAAATAGATTTGAAAACATGAAAATTTTTACCATCAGTTGCTTTGGTAAATCCAAAACCAATATCAATACCAATAATTGTATCCATATGATTCATCCTTGCGCCATGAAATAGTTGTTTGCAGGTAGAAACTAAGTAGTTAACTGCTTATGTCAATTTAGTAGGCTAATTTCGAGTGTTTGGTAGCAGGAAAACTGCAGACACAATACGACCTTCGGGCACAAGAATGTTATAGGTGCGCGCAGCAGCACGAGAATCCATACATTCAAAAGAAATATGGGCTTCAGCTAATGCAGATAATATAGATTCATCAGGAAAATAGGTTTGGCGACCCGTACCAATAATAAGTAGTTCTGGAGGCTGGGTAAGAATATGTTGCAAGTGCTCTAGAGTTAGCTGCTTTAAGCGTTCAGGCCCCCAAGGGGAGTCAACATGGTTCTGATGAATGCTAATGCCAGATGTATAGCGCGTATGGGCGATTTGAAAGTAGTCATCACCATAACCACGTATTAAGGGCGTGCCTTGGATGATGTCTGGTGAGACATCAGCACGGAACGATCCGCCTTCAAGCATGGGGAGTGACCTCTATGGCCGTGCGTCCATTTCTTTCAGATCTTCTTCTGAAGTTTGTAATACACCTTTTAATTGTAGCATGATTGGGCTAGCAACAAAAATGGATGAGTATGTACCAACTCCAATACCAACAAGCAATGCGAATGCGAAACCATGAATCACTTCACCGCCAAGGAAGAATAAGGCTAGTACAACCAGTAGGGTTGTAAATGAAGTCATCAATGTCCGTGATAGAGTTTGATTTACGGAGTCATTGCACACTTTTACTTCATCTTCTGGATGTTTAAGCTTGTGGTTGGCATCAAGGTTTTCACGGATACGGTCAAATACCACAATGGTATCATTAAGAGAGTAACCGATAACCGCAAGAACAGCTGCCACAACAGGTAGTGAGAATTCATTACCTGTAACAGCGAAGACACCCAATACAATGGTAATATCGTGTAGCAAAGCTGCATCAGCACCCACTGCAAAACGAAATTCGAACCGCACTGTGACATAAATAAAAATCGCGAGCATAGCAATAAGCACGGCGCTAATTCCCGCTTGTGTGAGCTCTTGACCCACCTGAGGGCCAACAAATTCAACACGGCGCATATCAATGTTTTCAACACCAAACTGAGATTTTAGAGCCTTGAGAATTGCATTGCTGATGCTAGATGAATCTTCTGTTTCTTTGTTTTGTACACGAATTAAGATTTCGTCCGGACTACCAAACTCTTGAATGATTGCCTGCTCATAACCCGCTGGTTTGATGGCTTCACGTATATCAGAGATGCTCGGAACTTGTTTGAATTTTACTTCAACCAATGTACCACCTGTAAAGTCGATGCCGAAATTTAGACCGCGAATACCAGGAACCAGTGCCAAGAGTGAAATGATAATCATAAGAGCGGATAGACCTAGCGCAATTTTACGTTTACCAAGAAAATCAATATGTGAATTTGGATTAAAAAGTTGCATGGAATCTCCTAAATACTCAGCTTTTCAATGCGATTACGTTTTGCAGTTGAAAATGCAATGATCGCACGTGTAACCATAATGGCAGTAAACATTGAAGCGATAATACCAACGGATAGTGTCACCGCGAAGCCTTTCACAGGCCCTGTACCGAATTGGAATAGCACAATAGCAGCAATCAATGTGGTAATATTCGCATCAACAATAGTTAAAAAGGCTTTGGCATAACCACTGTCAATGGCTGCAAGTGGCGTTTTTCCTAAGCGAAGCTCTTCTCGAATACGTTCGAAAATAAGTACGTTTGCATCCACGGCCATACCGATGGTTAACACAATACCAGCCATGCCTGGTAGGGTAAGTGTTGCACCAATCATGCTCATAGCAGCAACGAGTAAAATCATGTTAAAGATCAGTGCAATATTGGCAACAAGACCAAATAGACGGTAGTAAACCATCATGAAAATCAGTACAAGAATAGAGCCAATGATGATGGAGTTAAAACCTTGATCAATTGAATCCTGGCCCAAGCTTGGGCCAATGGAGCGCTCTTCCACAACTTTCACTGGGGCAGGTAATGCGCCCGCACGTAATACAATAGATAGGTTGCGCGCCTCAGCTGGCGAGAAATTTCCTGTAATTTGAGCAGTGCCACCTGAAATACGCTCACGGATAACAGGTGCGGAGTTCACATTACCTTCTAAAATAATGGCAAAACGCTCATCAACATGTGCTTTGGTGAGTTTGTCAAAGATACGAGCACCTTTGCTGTTGAACTTCAGTGTCACCGCATATTCATTATAGCGAGAGTCAATTGATACACGTGCATCAGCAATCAATGAACCCGAAAGTTCAACACGTTTTTTTAGAAGGTAGGGCTGTTTAAATGGTTTGCCATTGCGTATTTCTTCTTTGCCATAAGCAATCACATCACCAAGAGGAATGTCACCCTGTAAGGCTTTGTCTAAATCACCTTTTTCATCCACGAGCTTAAACTCAAGGATTGCAGTGCGACCAATTAAGGCTTTGGCAGCTGCAGAATCATCAAAACCAGGTATTTGCACCAAAATACGGCGCTCGCCTTGACGTACAATCACGGGGTCTGTGGTTCCCAATGCATCAATACGGTGACGAATGACTTCAATAGACTGTTCGACAGCATTGTGTTTAATCTCTTTTGCTTCAGCATCAGTAACGATAATGTGAAGCGTGTCACCATCAAGCTCTGCAGTATACTTTGGCAGCGCATCCTCAATCAGCTTTTGCGCTTTGCTTAATTCATCAGTCTTTTTCAGTGCAACAAAGATGGTGCCACCTTTAGCATCGAGTTTACTGTAGCGGATTTTATTGCTGCGTAAAACGCTACGCACGGTGCTGATTTCTTCTGCTACACGATTTGAAACTGCAACATTCACATCGACATCCACAACCAGATGGATACCACCCTTTAAATCCAAACCAAGACTCAGTGGCTTGCTTAAAGAAGAAGGCCACCATGATGGAACGGAAATGATGTTTGGAGCAGCCGCCATAACAGAGACCACGAGAGTGATAAGAATAAGCCAAGCTTTCCAGCGCGGGTATGCGTGCATGATGTGTTCCTTGTACGTCTATTTATTAAATATTAAGAGCTTAGTAACGATTAATCTGAAAGTGCTGCAACAGAATCACGTTGAATTTTGATGCGAACACCATCGGCAATTTCAACTTTCAAGTAATCATCTTTTACATCGGTGATAGAGCCGTAAATGCCACCGTTGGTCATCACTTTATCATCTTTTTTCAAACCTTCGACCATGCTGCGATGTTCTTTGGCACGCTTTTGTTGTGGGCGAATCAATAGGAACCAGAAAATCAACATGATTAAAATTAACGGAATTAACTGTGTAAAACTGCTCGCTGATGACCCACCTTCGGCAAAGGCTGGTGTCGTGAATGCAAGCAATGCTGCGATACTAGTGAAAATAGAACGGGTGATGTTGTTCATGTAAATAAAACTCCTATTGGTTATTCGGCTGTTAAGATTGTTTGTTGCGGTATCTTTGTAAAAACTGATCACGAAATTCACACCAGTTGCCTCCCTCGATGGCATCTCTGGCGCGTTGCATGAGATCGCAATAGTAGTGAAGATTATGCAAAGTATTCAACCTTGAGCTTAAAATTTCTTTCGCCATATACAAATGGCGCAGGTAAGCACGGGAGAAATTACGGCATGTATAACATGTGCAATCGTCCATAATGGGTTTGCTATCTACTTGATGTTTAAGGTTTTTAATGTTTATTTTGCCATCGTTTGTGAACAGTGTTCCATTGCGTGCATTGCGACTTGGCATGACGCAGTCAAACATATCAATACCGCGATCAATGCCCTCGATAAGGTCATCTGGTGTGCCAACTCCCATCACATAATGCGGTTTATTGGCTGGAAGGTGATCTGCGAGAGCATCCAAGGTAGCAAGCATTTCCTCTTTGGGTTCACCGACAGAAAGCCCGCCAATGGCAATGCCTTCAAAATCCATATCTGCAATAGCGTGTAGACTTTCACGACGCAAATCAGCATACATTCCGCCTTGAACAATGCCAAATAGAGCCTGTGTGTCATTGCGGGGCAGATGCTCACGACAATCTGCTGCCCAGCGCATAGACATTTCCATGGAGGAACGTGCTTCTTCATAAGTAGCTGGGTAAGGCGTGCATTCATCGAATGCCATGATAATGTCTGAGCCAAGCTTGCGTTGAATTTCCATGCTTTCTTTGGGGCCAAGAAACCAGCGTGAGCCATCAATATGCGATTGAAAACGCACACCATTTTCTTCAATTTTTCTTAAATCACCCAATGACCATACCTGAAAACCACCTGAATCTGTTAAAATGGGGTGATCCCAAGCCATGAATTTGTGTAGCCCGCCCATTTTTTCGATAACATCTGCACCTGGCCGGAGCATGAGGTGATAGGTGTTTCCCAAAATAATACTGGCTTGAATGTCATCGGTTAAATCTTCAGGTGTAAGGCTTTTTACGGTCGCCTGTGTGCCCACTGGCATAAAAACAGGCGTTTCTACAACCCCATGGGGCAGGGTGATGCGACCACGTCGTGCATGAGTAATGGTATCTTTGGCAATAATTTCAAATTCAAGTGCAGACATCGCGGGGCAGGATAGCGGCATGGCTGGGATATGAAAGGCGAAAAGGGAAAAAATAAATTTTAGTGCATATATCGGGTAATAAGCAGGGGAGGGTTTTTCCTTATTGGTTTTGAACTGGACATGTAGGGGGCAGAAGAACTATGCTATACCCTGATAATATATGAAAAACTGTAAATTTTTAAATAAAGAATTGAATGAAAAAGGAAGCGTTATCCCAAGGATACTATTGGGCTCTTTCTTTTTAATATTTCTTCTTTCATTGGGAGTACTTAGTCAGCTTGGTGTTAAGCTGGCTAAACAACAAGCCCCTTTAATTGATGCTGCTATGGAGATAAAACTTAATGCGTCTTTATACCACCTTTGGTTAGAGGAGTTTATTCAGGGTGATAAGAGCGTTAAAGCTGAGCAGCTTTTGGCTTTTCTTGATAGGAGTGAATGGTATGCCAATGCTATGTTGCACGGGGGTAAGAATAGCAAAGAAAGCTTTACCCGTTTGGATGATCCTATCTTTCAAAAAGAGCTTGCTTTTGTGCTCGAAGGCATCAATGATTTAAGGAGAAAAGGGAACGTCCGGCTTAAAAATACTGAAAAAGGCCGTGTTGGTTCTGATTTAGATCAGGCATTTGATAAAGCTTTTAAGTTTGTTCTTCATAAAGCAGGTGAAGCGGAAATGCGCCTTCAAAATATCATTGCTGAGCAGCTAGAATGGTATGAATTTATTTCAAATGTGCTTATTATTTCTTTTATTATTGTGTCACTTATTTGCCTTTTTGGTTTGATTTACTATGAAAGGCGGCGTAAGTCCGATTTAGAGACACAGCATGCCTTAATGGAGCAAATAAATCAGTCTCAAAAGTTGGAGGCTATAGGTTCATTGGTAGGCAGTGTGGCGCATAATTTTAACAATCTTCTGGCTGGGATAGTCGGAAAGACATACATGGCAAAAAGAAGTGTCAAAGCTCAACCTGAAAAAGCGCTAACTTATCTTGAATCCATAGAGTCAATATCGGCTCAGGCAGGTGAAATGGTCAAACAGCTACTTACCTTTGCTCATCAGGACTTCTTGCGGGATAAAAAAAATGTACACTTGACTAAAGTAATTAAAGAAGGCTTTGAGACTGCAAAGCTGGGTATTGCATCAGAAATTATTATATCGCTGAACGCGACACCGACTGATATGCGGGTGTACTGCGATGGTAACCAAATGCAACAGGTGCTGATGAATTTAATGACTAATGCCCGTGATGCGGTGGCAGGTTGTGAAAGCAAAATAATCTCTGTCAGCCTAGATGTTATGATGCCTGATGAAGAGTTCTTTCATCGAAATTCTCAACTAAAAGCTGGAAATTTTGTCTGCCTAAAGGTCGCTGATTCAGGGTGCGGCATGGATAGGGAAACTCAAAAAAATATTTTTGAACCCTTCTATACAACCAAGAAAGTGGGTTTAGGAACGGGGTTAGGCCTTTCTACTGCGTTTGGTAGTATTACTTCACATGGCGGTGTTATTGAAGTAGAGAGTGAACTCAATAAAGGCACAATATTTAAAGTTTACCTGCCACTTATTGAAGCCACAGAAGAGGTGGAAATAGAAGCAGAAGGTGACAATAGTGAGGTTATTGCATCTAACCCCAATAATAAAGTTCTACTACTTGTTGATGATGAGCCAATTCTTCGGCACTCTATGAAAGAGGTGTTTGAAGATTTAGGTTATCAGGTTCTCACTGCCAGTGATGGTTTTGAAGGGTTGACTTGCTTCCAGCAGCAGCACGTTGATTGCATTATCACTGACGTGATGATGCCGAATATGGATGGTGTCGAAATGTTTCGTGAAATACGCGCTGTAGAGAGTACGATGCCATCGATCTTTATGACTGGTTACGATGAGGGTCTAGTTCGATTGCGTTCTGATGAAGTGAAAAATACCGCCATCATAGTAAAACCTGCTAGAATATCTGATTTATTAAAACTGATTCGGCGGCTTACTCAAAATTAGAAGATGATGACATATTACTCAAGCATCATCTAAAGCTATGAGATATTTTGGTAGAAGCGTTGCTGGTAAGGCAGTATCAAGTACTGCAGCAATAGGCTCTATTGCTGGTGGCTTCTATAACTGGTGGGTGATTGGTAATGCCACGGAGATGCAATAAATTCTAACGGGCGTAAATGTTGGATGTAATATGAGTAAGAATATAGCGAGGCTGTAAATCCAACTGTGTAAATATTTCAAACAGCTATTATGCTGAAGGGAGTATTTATGAGGCAGAAAGAGAAGCATGACCCAAAATTATTAGCGTTAGCCGGTGAGCTGGCGAAACACATGAAGACAGAATCTGATATATCGAGTTTAAGTCAGATACTGACGAAACTCACCGTTGAAACAGCGCTTGGAGCTGAGATGGAAGACCACCTTGGCTATGGGCGGCATGAACGTAACGATATTGATAACCATCGTAATGGTCATTCTCGCAAACGTTTAATTGGCGCTCATGGTGAAGGGAAGGTGGTTCAAGATTCAAGGTGTGAGCGCTTTTTTCCAGCAGCAATGTTAGAAATGTATAAATCAGACCTAATAACTAAGTTGATTGTAAGGTGAAAATATATTGCATGAAAATTTTACTTCTTACTTAGCTGTTTGTTTTTCCATTGTTTTCTTGGGCAAATGAAAAAAAGTCGTTTGTGCTCAGATAGCGATGCTTTTAAAGCTGAAGCTGCAATAGATCATTTGAATGATTAGGGATATTTTTTATGAAGTATATAAGCGAGTGCTTTAATTTGAAGGAGTGAACTTACCACGCTTTATTTTGTACATTTTGAATGTTTTGTTGCCTACGCCAAATTCATCAAAATATACATGCCCACTTTTATTGGGGAAGCCTGCGGGGTCATGCATGGCTTGAATAGCACGATGACCATGCAATCCTAGGCGGCTGCCAAGCAATGTTGCAATGCGGGTTGAATCGTAGGCTATGGTAAACAGCTTTTTAGGCTGACCTTGTCCCCATATTTCCCTGAACTCCGTTAGAAAATTAGGTGCTCCTTGATATTTGACATCGTTTTGAATAAAGCGAGATGAAGATAAATTACGACCCCGATCATCAAGTAAATGGCCATCCATCCAGCGACTACTGCCGAGCATTGGAATGTTGCGAATATCAACGTAAGCTAGCTGTCCTGCTAATTCAGAGACCTGTTTACCACTTGTGGCGATATAGAGGCCATCGATTCCAACTGGCATGTGCACTTCAAGGTTCAGCTCGGGTGAAAATAATGCGAGATCAGACAATAACTCTTCTAATAGGGCTTCATCATCAGAGTTTTCACGAAGGTCATTCAGTATGCTGCGTTGATCCAAGCTATTATCATTTAATGCGATATTACTGGTAATTTCACCACCTAAACGTATGAATTCATTTGCAAAAGCATCGGCTTCACTGACTTCACTTAGGTTATTTGCATAAATTACAGCCATGCGTTGCATGCCTTGATTGATACTGTTTTGAGCCATGAAAACTGCTTGCGTGTTTTTTGCTGTATTATGTACAAACAGTGCGGGTGAAGCCTCAGCAAGATTATTTTGTTTACTTAGGCTTATGATGGGTATGTTTTTTTTCAGGTAGGGAAGTAATGCTTCAGTATGTTTACTTAACAGTGGTCCAATGATCCAATCAACACCTTGTTCATTTAAGCTATTATAAGCAGCAATAGTTGCATCGGCACCACCTCCAGTGTCTTTGATATATAGGTGAAGGTTGTCTTGCCTTTGTTCGCTCATTGCTAAACGAATACCATTTAAAGCATCTTTACCAAAGCGGGCATACGTTCCTGTGAGCGGCAACAATATGCCAATATATATATCCTGTGTATCACCAGATGCCCAACGTTTTATTTTTTGTGTGAGTGGTAAGTGAGGTGCATTACTTGAGAGTATAGCTGATAAAGTTTGAAGACTCCTAACATTACCAGACATTAATTGTAAGCGGGAGAAATGAGAGTATAGTATTCCATCTTGTTGCGGTGAAATGATGCCTGATTGTTGTAATGAAAGTAGCTGATCTAGAGACAGATTAGATGCTGCCGCACGTAGCCATTCACCTTGATGTGCTGTGTCAACATGTGCTGCTGCCAAATACCAGTTGATGGCATATTCATGACTAGCATTGAGTGATTCAGTGTGCCCCAAAGCGAGTGCTTTCTCTGCTAACTCTTGGGTAAGGCGGGGATGTTGTAAAACTTGAGTTAATTCAATCAGCATCATATCAGCCGGCTCTGTTGTAGGTAAAAGCTCCATATTGTCTTCAAGGTCTTGTGATTTCCACCATAAAGCTATCCAAAAATGAGCATAGGGAGCCAAAGCATGGTTGGGCTCCTCTTGTAGTAGAAGGTTGGCTTCAGCGAGGGCATTGGGATAATGATTCTTTAGAAGAAGCTCAATACGGCGGAATGCGGCTTCCTCTTTAAGTGGACTTGGGGCCACATGGGATAAGCGTTGCAGCTCATTTAACGCAATGTCTAACCTACCTTCTTCATTTGCTAGTTGTAATAGCTCAGAAATTTCCTGTGAGTTTTGGGGGGGAGCCAATAATTGTATGGATGACTTTTCTTTTTGTTGGGAGGATGGGAGCTCAGGCTGAATGGTTTTTTTGCTACCACAAGCGCTTAATAAACTAACCATAAGAAGCATGAAGATTGCAGAAGAGATGGGAGTTGGATAAAGTCGATTCATGGACTCGCAAGATAACTCGACACAGACATGTGGACAATTGTTCATTGTAGCTACGCCTATTGGTAATTTGGCTGATATGACATACCGTGCCATTGAAACATTAAAGAATATAGACTGGATTGCTGCGGAAGATACACGGGTAAGTGGACGATTATTGGAATATTATGACATCAAAACGGCAATGTTTGCTTGCCATGATCATAATGAAGCCAAAGTGTCCAAAAATATGCTGGAGCGTTTGCGTGCAGGGGAATCGGGCGCACTTATTTCAGATGCAGGCACGCCGCTTATCAATGATCCAGGTTACCGTTTGGTACGTACAATACGCCAAGCTGGTTTGAATGTAGTACCCATTCCTGGGGCATGTAGTCCGATTGTTGCATTATGTGCATCGGGTTTGGCGACGGATCAATTTACCTATATGGGCTTTTTGGCGCGTAGTGGTCGCTCTCGAACTGTACAATTGCAAGCAATTGCTGATGCAACGCATACGTGCGTATTCCTAGAGTCACCTAAACGGATTTTGAAAACATTACAGAATTTGGCGGAAGTAGTGGGTTCAAAAGAAATTTGTATTGGGCGAGAATTAACCAAACTCCATGAACAATTTGTGTCTGGAAGCGCAACTGAAGTGATAGCGCATTTTGACGAGCATACACCACGTGGTGAAATGGTAGTCATGGTTGGTATTTCACAAACACCAGTGGAAATTACTGATGCGATGATTGTAATTGAGGCAAAAAAGGAGGCTTATGATACATTATCACCTTCTGCACGTGCTCGTACGGTGGCGCAGAAGTTGGATGTAAAGCGTTCAAGAGTTTATGATGTGTTGATGGCAGGGCTGTGAGCACAGAAAAAGGTCGTAAAGCTGAAGATGCAGCGGAGCGCTATTTGCGGCGACATGGTTATGATATTTTAGATCGCAATGCGCGCGGTGGACGTGGTGAATTGGATATTGTTGCGCAAGCTGATGGTATTTTGGTGTTTGTGGAAGTAAAAGCACATAAAAACCGTGATTCTAGCCTTGAAGCGGTGCATGCTGATAAATGCGAGCGTTTGAGATCAGCAGCTTTAGCGTGGTTGGCGAAGCACCCCAAATATACAACATTGCAATGCCGTTTTGATTTAATCATTCTAACGCCAAAGCAAGGGCTCATTTGCTGGCCGAAGATTGAGCATTTGAAAGATATATTTAGATAAAGGAACTGCTATTTTGATGCAAGATTTAATTAGAAAAGCCATGTTGGATGGCATTGAATTACGTCAACAATGTACGGAGTTATTATTAAAACCTTTGACGGATGCTGCTGATATAATGGTGCAGTGTTTGCAGTCTGGTGGTAAAATTTTAGCTTGTGGGAACGGTGGTTCAGCGGCTGATGCGCAGCACTTTGTGGCTGAGTTGGTGAATCGCTTTGAAATAAATCGTCGTGCTTTGGCAGCCATTTCACTGACCAATGACGCCTCTGTGATGACCAGTATTGCCAATGATTTTGAATTTAATGCTGTTTTTTCACGACAAGTTGAAGCATTGGGGCGTGATAGAGATGTGTTGCTTGCCATTTCAACCAGTGGAGACTCACCGAATGTACTGAAAGCTATAGATGAGGCAGTGGCTCTGAATATGCTAACGATTGCCTTAACAGGGCGTGACGGGGGAAAAATGGGTGTGCATGCTGGGGTGAATGTGAATATCAATATTCCGCATGCATCAACAGCACGGGTGCAAGAGATGCATATTACATGCCTGCATATATTATGTACCTTAATTGATGAAAGGATGTTTGGAGGTTAGTTATGCGTAGCCTGAATTCACTGGCATTAAGTTTTTTGCGCACCCTCCCGTTTTTTGAGCGTAAAAATAGATTGTGATGGAGATGGCTTTGGTGCGCCATACCGAGGTAGTGCATTTTGTCTGAGAATATGTGCTATTGTCATTGTATTAGGGAGGCGATTTTGATGCAATTTAATGATGGTGATAGTGATAAGCATAGTTGGAACAAGCGTCAGAATAAAAATAACTGGAGTTTGTACATATTGGTTGGGTCAATATGTGTGATTCTGGGATGGTTATTAGGTGGAGTCGAGTGAAAAGGGTGGAGGTTAAGGTGTTATCAAAGGTATATGTGCGTGTGTTGTTATTACTATTATGTGCTTCACTCAATACAGCTTGCGTGAGTGGCGTTATTTTGGGAGGGACAGCTGCAACAACAGCAGCTTTTGACGAGCGCCCAGTAGGTCAACATTTTGATGATGTTAGCATTGCGACTGAAATTGATGCTCGTTTGATTGCTGAGAAAAACATGCCATCGCGCTGGGTGAGTATTGAGGTGATTGAAGGTGTCGTGATACTCACCGGTTACTTGCCTAGTCAGTCACAGATTAGTCGCGCGGTATTTATATGTCGTTCTGTTGATGGCGTGAAAGATATTGATAATCAATTACATATTGGAGAGCCGTCTACAAGCAGTTTATTTAGCGACAGTTGGATTACAGCACAGGTAAAAACTAAATTTTTAAATGATGCATTGGTTAGTGGTATAAGTGTGCATGTTGAGACTGTCGCTGGAAAGGTTTATTTGCAAGGGGTGTTGGTGTCACAAGCACAGCGTTATCGTGCAATGGAATTGACTAGGTCAGTGAAAGGGGTGACTGCTGTTGTTGATTTGTTACGCTTGCGAGTAAAGTAATGGAAGCGTAATGAAAAATTCATTGGTAGCACTAGAAGAGCTTTGCCAACAGCGTAAGGTATGGAAGGAGCAAGGTAAACGTGTGGTGTTTAGCAACGGTTGCTTTGACCTATTGCACCCAGGGCATATCACTTACCTGCAAGATGCCAAGGCATTGGGTGATATATTAATTATTGGTTTAAATGATGATGCTTCAATTCGGCGCTTGAAGGGTAGTACGCGCCCTATCAACCCTTTAAAGGATCGAGCTATAATGCTTATGGCTTTAAAATCTATTGATGAGGTCGTTCCATTCTCTGATGACACGCCCTTCAATTTAATTTCAGCTTTATCGCCTGATATTTTGGTAAAAGGCGGTGACTATAGCATTGATCATATTGTTGGTGCAGATATTGTGCAGGCTGCGGGTGGCCATGTGACGACGATTCCATTTTTAGATGGTTATTCGTCAACACGTTTGATGCAAAAGATTATAAAATCAGGAACGTAAATTGGCGGAAAAAATATTGAAAGTGATTGCTGATGAACATATTTGGGGTGTGCAAGCGGCATGTGCACACTTATCAGGTTATAATGTCGATTTACGCATATTGCAGCCCAAACATATTACAGCAAAAGCAGTGAAAGATGTTGATATATTACTAACGCGAACAGGTACAAAAGTTGGTGCAGAGTTACTGGCAGGTTCAACGGTGCGTTTTGCAGGTACAGCGACGATTGGTGATGACCATTATGATAAAGCATGGCTTGATGCCCATGGCATTGCTTGGGCAACGGCTGCGGGTTCATCAACGGGTTCTGTTTTAGAATATATCTTGGCTGCTTTACTAGAGCTGCACATGCAGCATAAAGCTGATTTATCATCAATGACCTTGGGCATTATTGGGGCAGGGCGTATTGGTGGCAGGCTTGTTGATATTTGCCGAGCTTTGGGCATTAATGTGTTAGTGAATGACCCTCCACGTCAAGGTCTAGAGGGCGGTGAAGATTTTGTAAGCTTGAATGAGTTGTTGCATCAATCTGATATTATAACATTACATGTGCCGTTGATTACTGAAGGCCAAGATGCAACGTATCATTTATTGGATGATGCGCATTTAGCGCTGTTTCAGGGTAAGGTGGTTATGAATGCCGCGCGTGGCGCTTGTATTGATAATGAGGCTTTGTTGGGTTGGATGAATAGCAAACAGGATGCGTATGTGGTTTTGGACTGTTGGGAAAATGAACCGGATATTTCGCCTGAAATTTTAGGGCACAAACAATGCGTTATTGCGACACCGCATATTGCTGGGCATTCGTTGGATGGTAAGGCTGCGAATACACAATATATTTACCAAGCTTTGTGTGATTATTTGAAAATTGAACCAGTATGGCATATGGATAATGATTTGCCTGATGTTTTGCGTGCCTCTGGTGGACAGTTGCAGCCTTGGTCAACTTTACATGATGAAATCAGGCGTATGTATCCGATTAAGCAGGATCATGAGTCATTGGTGGCTTGTGCAAAGCTTGATAAGCATGACATAGCCAAGCGATTTGTTTATTTGCGCCGTCATTACCCTGTGCGACGTGCATGGGGTAAACAATCACATAGACTTTCACAACTATTAAAAGCAATAGTATCCGGGGTATTACGATGAACCAGCAGCATAAAGATCATTTGGTTTGGATGGATTTAGAAATGACAGGCCTTGATCCGAAGGTGGATACTATTCTTGAAATTGCAACGATCATAACCGATGGGCAATTAAGCATTGTAGCAGAGGGCCCGAATATCGTGGTTTATCAGCCCGACTCTGTATTGGATGCAATGGGTGATTGGTGTAAAGAACATCACGGTAATTCGGGTTTATCAGAAAAAGTTCGAGCATCAACAGTTTCGATGCTTGATGCCGAACAGCAAAGTTTAAATTTTATAAAAAAATATGTACCACAAGGGGTATCACCGCTTTGTGGTAACTCTATTCATCAGGATCGTCGTTTTCTTGTGCCATATATGCCAACATTAGAGCGTTATTTGCATTATCGAAATATTGATGTCAGTACTGTGAAAGAATTAACTAGGCGCTGGTACCCTAGGGTTGATGCACCAGCGAAAGCGGGCGAGCATTTGGCCTTGGCAGATGTGCGTGAATCTATAGATGAATTAAAGTTCTACCGTAAAAATTGTTTTAGATAGATTGCTATTAATGTAAGTTTAAGCATTGAAATCAAAATTCTGCGTGGTTTCCAATTCCTTCGCAGTTGTAATGGAGCATATGCAATAATTACCGCCACTTTTGGTTATTTCGACAACTTTAAAGTAAGCACCCTTGCCATCCTGCTTAAGTATAAAGCCCATGTTTTTAAATATGCGGCAGTCGGGAAAGACAGCTGTATGGTAGCGTTTCCCTGGTTTTACCAATACAGGCCAGCTACGCGTCATACCGCTATCATCGATAGCACCACCCATAATCATGCCCTGATATAGTTTGAATTCGCCCGTGAAAAAGTGGATGCCCATGCGTTGCTCACCAGCTTTAACTTCTTTTAGCCAACCAACAATACCTAACATAGGCTCGTTGTTATGAGGTATCCAACTCATACCAATGAGGGAGCTCACTGCTGATACAGGAATTTGATCCCCTAGTTTTTCCAGCCCGGCCCCATTTTGGCTTATATCAACGATAGACCAAGTTTCAGGTGTCATGTGATCAGATGGAGCAAACTCATATTCATCTAGGGCCTGTGCTCTGTGTGCTTCTGTAAAAGCTTTTGCAGCATCCCATTCAATTACCAGACGTGTGCCTGCATATGTTTTTCGCTCATTCTTTCTGTCGCGGCTGCGTAAAGTATTTAGAATGGCATTACCGCCAATAATAGTGCCGTGCAATGCTTCTTCAGTGTGTAAGTCATTGCGCTGTAATGCGGGGTTTTTTAAAACGGTTTCGACGCGGTCAACCGCTGTAATTAGCCGCTCAATAAAGTGATCGGCAGGTATAACGATGATGTCGCAGTTCATATCCTTGGGAAGTGAAGATGTAACCTTTGCAGTATCATTGGGTCGACTGCAGCAGGTAATAATAAAATTTTCCCCAGATATTTTTTCTGGTTTATCAGTTTTACGCAGAAAAAATGGCTTTAATACATTGGTATGATGTTGTAGCTCTTGCCATGTAATTTGTTGTTCATGAGGAGTTTTGCTATAAAAATCTAGCATCCGTAGTATTTCATGATTGCTAACTACCTGAAATAAGCGTTTTTTTTCAGATATGCATTGTTGATTAAGAGCTGGGATAACACTAAGGCCGAGCCGTATTAGGTCAAAGACCTGTCTGGTTGTAAGAACTGCGGGGGACTGATATTTTTCAAGGTTAATGCGTAGGATTTTAACAGACAATTCCAATGCATTCGAGATCATGTCCACTAGAATACGGTAATAAGAAGGTTCAGATCTAGCTGCCTTACGCACTAGATCAACGCCAATTTTATGAGAATTTAGCACTGCCGACGTCATTTCGGCATCAAAAAGTTCTAATTCACGCTCAAATCTTCCTAATACCTTAAGTCTATAGGGCAATGGAATCATTGGATTAGAGTTCAGCTTGGCTAGGTATGATTTAATACTTTTTTGAAGTAAAGACTTTTCATCGTCGGAGCTGCCTGAAATATACTGGTTCAAACGCTTTTCAATATCAATAAAAGGTAGTGTTAATGCGTCAGTTAGCAGCTCTGCATTACCAAGCTCTAATTTTTGAGGGTACAGTCGCAGGTCAGTATCCAGTTCAAAGGAGACTGTTTCCATGAGTCTAGCAGCTTCGTCTACACTTGTACCTTGTGGCATAATGTCCTTATAGTACATTTTATTTTTAATGTATCTACCATGGAATAGCTTCTTTTTAAGTATTTGTCAAAATTTGAGTGTCAGACAATTTTTTGTTTTTTGTAATAATGTAATTTTAAACATCTTACGCAGGGTGCTTGACCATAGCCAGTCTATAACCATAATGCCGCCTTCTTTGGTCGCTTGACCAGAGTGGAGGCTGTGTGTCGCATAAGGCTTGTATCAATCTTCAGGATATTTCAGCAGCGGGAAAGTCATGGGATATGGATGTTCCTGCTAAAACATTGATGAATCCAGATGTGGGGCATATAAATGCCCTTACTGATGTGTGTCATGATGCACATTGGCAGGGAATGATTGAGCGAGCTTATGGTGTCTACGCTTTGCGTGGTGAATGGAGAGTGTCTATTTTACGGCAATGTGATCGCTGTATGGGCAAGTTTGAGTGGGCCGCTAAAGGTGATGCGGTGCGAGGTTATGCTCTTGAAGAGCCGCTTGATATAGATGAGGAAGAACGCGCAGATATAGAAGTTCTTTCGCCACCAGGAGAGTTGAATTTGGTGGATGTTTTGCGTGAGGAAATTTGGTTGGCATGGAAGCCTTGCGTGATATGTGAGGATTCATGTAAAGGTTTGTGTCAGGGTTGCGGTGTTAATCTCAATCATGATGTGTGTCAGTGTAGCGGTGGTGATAGTGATAACCCTTTTGCAGCATTGGCGAAAATGAAATTTGATGCTTAACAATGAATATATTCATTTATGAAGTATCAGTTAATGAGTAGGAGTAAGTAAAATGGCAGTTCCAAAGAGAAAAACAAGTAAATCAAAACGTAATATGCGTCGTTCGCACGATGGTATTACTGTTGCAGCAATGAGTGAGTGCCCTGAATGTGGCGAAACTATGCGCCCACATCATGCATGCCAAAGCTGTGGTCAATACAAAGGACGTGAGGTTCTTGAGAAAGCTGAGGCTTAATGCCCTTTGTGGATGAGGTTAGTATGAGTCGTATTTTAGTCGATGGACATGGCGGGGATGATGCCCCTCATGTCGTCATTGATGCACTGTCTCACCTACTCTCCAAGAAAAATAAAAGTGTGAAGTTCGGTATTTGTGGGCAACCAGAAATATTGCTTCCTGTGCTGCGCGAAAAAGGTTTGGCAGATGTGGTGGACATTATTCCAGCAGCGGATGTGATTGATATGTGTGACCCTCCGGCTGTTGCTTTGCGCCGCAAAAAACAGTCATCGATTCATGTCGGTGCGCGTGCAGTGCGCGATGGTGAGTGGGATGCTATGGTAAGCGCCGGTAATACAGGCGCTTTGATGGCGATATCTAAATTAATTTTAAAAACATTGCCTGGTATTGATCGTCCGGCAGTCTCCTCTATGATTCCAGCAGCAGGTGGTAGCACTTTCTTTCTGGATATTGGAGCAAATGTAGACTGCTCTTCGGAGCATCTGGCACAATTTGCAGTGATGGGAAGTAGTTATTTACAGGCTGCTGAAGGTATTGAATCGCCACGTGTAGGTTTGTTGAACATTGGCTCTGAGGATATTAAGGGTACGGATGTTATTAAAGTTGCAGCGGCACGCTTGCGTGAATCAGATTTGAATTTTATTGGTAATGTTGAAGGTACGGACATATTCACGGATAAAGTGGATGTGGTTGTTTGTGATGGTTTTGTGGGCAATGTAGCATTAAAATCCATGGAAGGTTTGGCAAAGCTCATGTTGAATCAAATTAAAAAAGAATTGACCTCATCAGTTGTTGCTAAGGCAGGGGCTTTATTGGCAGGCAGTGCGTTACGCCGTGTGAAAGATTCTTTGCACCCAAGCGAACATAATGGGGCACCTCTCTTAGGCTTGAATGGAATCGTCGTGAAAAGTCATGGCTCTGCAGATGCTTATGCCTATGCTTGTGCTATTGACGTGGCGGTTCGTGAAGTTGAAGCCAATCTTATCGAGCGTACCATTGAAAGTATGAATAAAATGGCGGATGTCACATGAATCTAAACACGCATATTATTGGTGTTGGCGGTTATTTGCCGGAACGAATTTTAAGCAATGAAGAGCTTTCAACTATGGTTGAAACATCCGATGAATGGATCCGCGAACGCACAGGTATTACGCAAAGACATATTCTCGCTGAAGATCAGCAAACATCTGACTTGGCCACCGCCGCCGCACAGCAAGCATTGGATGATGCAGGTATTACCATTGCTGATATTGATGCACTTGTGGTGGCAACCACGACACCCGATATGATTTTCCCTTCTACAGCCAGTATTGTGCAATATAAACTGGATGGAAAAGACTTTCCTGCTTGGGATATTCAGGCCGTTTGTTCAGGCTTTGTTTATGGTTTGGCGCAAGTCGATGGCATGATGCGTTCGGGCATGTTTAAGCGAGTATTATTGATTGGTGCTGAATCGATGTCGCGTATTGTAGATTGGACAGATCGTAACACGTGTGTGTTGTTTGGTGATGGTGCTGGGGCGGTGGTGCTGGAAGCCAAAGAAGAGCAGGGGGGCATGATTGGCTCTGTTCTGCATTGTGATGGTTCATATAGACATCTGTTAATGGCAGAGCATAAGTATGAAGGTAATGCACCTGGTAAAAATGTTGATTTTCGTGTTGATGCAGCAGGTGTTGCGGCTGTTGAAATGAAAGGTAATGAAGTATTTCGTGTGGCAGTCACCAAATTAAGTGAAGTGGTGGGTGAGGTGCTTGAAAAATACGAGATGAATAAAGCAGATGTGGATTGGCTTATTCCACATCAAGCAAATATTCGTATTTTGAAAGCCACAGCTAAAAAGATGCAGATGGACGAAGGGCATATGGCAGTGACTGTTGATAAGCATGCCAATACATCATCGGCTAGTGTTCCTTTAGCATTGAATCATTTATATCGTCAGGGTAAGTTCGAGTCAGGGCAAGTATTGCTGTTGGAAGCATTTGCTGGTGGTTTTGCTTGGGGCGCGAATCTTGTAAGGTGGAGTAAATAGTGGCTCAAAATTTAGACCAAAATTTAGCGTTTTTTTTTCCAGGTCAAGGCTCCCAATCCAAAGGCATGCTGGCTGATTTTTTAGCGCAAGAAAATATTGTACAAGACACCTTTGCAGAAGCATCGGATGTTTTGTCTTATGATATGGCAGCGTTGGTCTTGGATGATGCTGAAGACAAACTTAATCAAACTGAATATACACAACCTGCATTATTAACCGCTTCAACGGCTTTGTTTCGTGTGTGGCAATCGCGTGGTGGTGCTATGCCTGCGCAAATGGCAGGGCATAGTTTGGGCGAATATTCTGCATTAGTTGCTGCTGGTGTTTTGAATTTTAATGATGCTGTTTCTTTGGTGGCTTTTCGTGGAAAATCGATGGTGCAAGCTGTGCCTGCGGGCATTGGTAAAATGGCGGCAATTATTGGTTTGGATGATGCAAAAGTAGTAGAGCTTTGTGCGGCGGCTTCTGATGAAAATGATAAAGTATGGGCTGCAAACTTTAATTGCCCTGGTCAGTTGGTTGTAGCGGGTCATGCAGATGCAGTTGAACGCCTTATGGTTGCCGCTAAAGAAGCAGGTGCCAAACGGGCTTTGCCGCTGGCTGTTAGTGCGCCTTCACATACACCTTTGATGCAGGCAGCCGCGAATGCGATGCAGGAAAAACTATCTCAGACGGTATTGAGTGCGCCTTTATGTCCTGTATGGAGCAATGCGCGGGCGATAGCATTGAGTGATGTGGAAAATATTCGCGCAGCTCTGGTGGAACAATTGGTATCACCGGTGCGTTGGACTGAAACGGTGCAAAAAATAGCTTCTTTGGGTATTTCTTCAGCAGTTGAAATGGGTCCTGGAAAAGTATTGTCTGGTTTGGTGCGCCGTGTGGATAAAAACCTAGCTGTGGCATCAATATTAACATCTGATTTGATGGATAAGGCGGTAAATGATGAGTGAAAGTAGACCCGTAGCAGTCGTTACAGGAGCAAGCCGCGGTATTGGCTTTGCCGTTGCCGAAACCCTAGCTAAGGCTGGCTATGATTTGGCAATCTGTGCGACCCGTGAAGAAACAGTTAATGCCGCGGCTGAAAAACTATTAGCGTGTGGTGGTCAAGTTTCTGCACATGTTGTGAATGTAACAGATGGCGATGCTGTGAAGTCATTTATTCAAGCTGTAGTGAAAGAATTTGGTCGTTTGGATGTATTGGTGAATAATGCTGGTATAACCAAAGATGGTCTGGCGATGCGCATGAAGGCGGATGATTGGAAGACTGTGATTGATACAAATCTATCATCTGTATTTTATGCTTCGCAAGCTGTGTTGAAGCCGATGATGAAGGCACGTGCCGGACGGATTATCAATATTTCATCCGTGGTCGCCTCTACGGGAAATCCTGGGCAGTTGAATTACTGTGCATCTAAGGGTGGCATTGATGCGATGACACGTTCTTTGGCAAAGGAAGTAGGCTCGCGTAATATTACTGTGAATGCAATTGCACCCGGTTTTATTGCCACAGATATGACGGCCGACCTGGGCGAGGATGCGCATGCATCATTGACCAGCCAGATTCCTTTGGGTCGTTTGGGTAACCCTGAAGATATTGCGGCTGCAGTATTGTTTTTAGCATCTAATTCAGGTGCTTACATCACAGGTCAGGTGTTACATATCAATGGTGGTATGTACATGTAAAAAGAATTGCCTATTTTGGGCAGTGACAATGATGCTTATTCTTGACAGCCGTAGAAACGGTGTTTAGAAGCCACATCATATTCGATAGGGAGGACATATATGTCTGCAGAAATTGAAACTAAAATTATTAAGATTGTTGCTGATCAGCTAAACGTTGATGAAAGTGAAATCAATTCAGATTCATCATTTGTTGATGATTTGGGGGCTGATTCATTGGATACTGTTGAATTAGTTATGGCGTTCGAAGAAGAATTCGGCGTTGAAATTCCAGATGATGATGCTGAAAAAATTCAAAGCGTTCAAAACGCTATTGATTACGTAGCTGCTAAGGCTGAGTAATTATTATGGCTCAACGCGTTGTTGTTACTGGTATTGGTCTTGTTACACCACTCGGTACTGGCACTGATAAAACATGGGATAATCTTATTGCTGGAAAATCTGGCATAGGACGCATCACGAAATTTGATGCGGAAGCGGCGGGCATGGCTTGTACCATTGCTGGCGAAGTTCGTGACTTTGATGTCAACGCGTTTATTAATCGGAAAGATGCACGAAAAATGGATGCTTTTATCCACTATGGTGTGGCTGCAGCGCAAATGGCGCTGGAGCAATCTGGTTTGGAAATTACAGAAGAAAATGCTCAACGTGTGGGTGTAGGTATTGGCTCTGGTATTGGCGGCATGCCTGCCATTGAAAAAACTTTGCGTGCTTATGATAAAGGTGGGGCGCGCAAAATATCCCCATTCTTTATTCCCATGACCATTATTAATATGGTATCTGGCTGGGTATCCATGCTAACTGGTGCAAAAGGACCAAATGTGGCAACGGTAACAGCTTGTGCAACAGGGACACATGCTATTGGTGATGCTTTTGAGATGATTGCACGTGGTGACGCGGATGCGATGTTGGCTGGTGGTACGGAAGGCTGTGTTTGTGAGTTAGCAGTTGGTGGATTTTCAGCAGCTAGAGCATTGTCTACACGTAATGATGATCCTGAAAAAGCTTCACGCCCTTGGGATGTGGATCGTGATGGGTTTGTGATGGGTGAAGGGGCAGGTGTATTGATGCTCGAATCACTTGAAACTGCACAGGCACGTGGTGCCAACATTCTAGCGGAAGTTGTGGGTTATGGTATGTCTGCAGATGCTTATCATATTACATCTCCAGCACCCGAAGGTGAGGGTGGTTCACGTTGTATGTTAGCCGCGCTAAATCGTGCGAAATTGAACCCTGAAGATGTAAATTATATTAATGCACATGGTACTTCAACGCCCATGGGTGACATTTGTGAAACGCAAGGTATCCAAGCAGCCTTTGGTAACCATGCATCTAAATTAATGGTGTCTTCAAGTAAATCAATGACAGGCCACTTGCTGGGTGCTGCTGGCGGTATTGAAGCCGCATTTTCAGTCTTGGCTGTTCACAAAGGTATTATTCCTCCAACTATTAACTTGGATAATCAAGATCCTGCATGTCCTTTGGATTTTGTTCCAAATACAGCGCGCGAAGTTGCTATTGATGTAGCTGTATCGAACTCTTTTGGTTTCGGTGGAACCAATGCAACGGTTATTGTCCGAAAGTTTAGCTGATCTAAAAAAAGGAAAAACATCTCACTTTTTACACGGATTTTAAAGAGAACACTTCATGCAAATGAGGTGTTCTTTTCATTTAAAGAGAAATTTGCTGCAATTCTTGAGGACCCAAAGGGCGATGGTAAACAATTCTTAGTGTCTAAAGAGGGGGCTTCCACTTGGTTACATCAAGGTGATGATACTAGAGCCTTCTTTGATGCTTGGAAGAAGCGTATGCAACCTGCTTGTTGTGATTTTCCGGCAATCCAACAATTAATTTATGCATCTTACGAAGTAAACACACTACTAGAAGATTTACCGTTACCTAAAACATCACCTCCAAATGGCTTATTGTGGTTACATGAGCCTGAGTGGAGCATTTGTTTTGATGATGCGTCACATACGGTTTATTTGGCATCACGCGTTAGTGAACAGCAACTTGATGACATCGAATATTTATTGGACAATATTCATAAGCAAACGTTGTCAGATGAGCTTGTTGTATCAGAAATTCATGAAGCCTCGAATGATTACTGTGCTGCTGTTGAACAAGTAAAACAATATATTCGTGCTGGTGATGTTTTTCAGGCTAACATTGCTCGTTTTTGGCAGATGTCTTTTGATAAACAACAATTAATTAACCTTTATCAACGATTACGCCGTGTGAACTCCGCGCCTTTTTCATGTTTTCTTTGTGCTGATGATTTGAGTATTATTTCAGCGTCTCCTGAACGACTATTTTCCTTATCAAGCGACGGTATTGCAGAAACTCGCCCTATCGCAGGAACACGGCGACGCAGTGAAGGTACTGAGGACATGACATTACGAGATGAGCTATTACTTTCAGATAAAGAATGTGCCGAACATATTATGTTGGTGGATCTAGAGCGTAATGATTTAGGGCGTGTTTGCGAGCCAGGCAGTGTGCAAGTCAATGAGCATATGGTTATTGAGCAGTATGCAACTGTGCAGCATATTGTATCCAATGTGCGAGGAAAGCTTGCTAAGGATCATGATGTGATTGACTTATTTCAAGCGATGTTTCCTGGAGGTACGATTACAGGTTGCCCTAAAGTTCGTTGTATGGAAATCATTCATGAGCTGGAGCATCAAGCACGTGGCCCTTATACAGGTGGTGTTGGTTACATTGCATGGGATGGTAGTGCTGATATGAATATTTTGATTCGTAGTTTTTGGCATGATGGCGAGCAATTACATTGGGCGGCTGGTGCTGGCATTGTGGCAGATTCAGATGCTGAAAAAGAGCGTATTGAAACCGAGCATAAAGCTGAAGGCCTATTGCGTGCTTTGGAGACTTAAAACTTAGTTTTCTTCTTTCATAGACTTTTCAATAGCATCAATTTGACTTTCTAAGCCAACGGCATCTTCAATGTTAATCTGAATAGCGATACCGCTACCGGGTGTTTGTTTAAACCCACCAACATCTGATATTTTCTCAAGAATAGTTCTGCTTAAATGTTCTTCGACAATAAACATGAGCATATTGCGATGCGCCTCAAGATTTAAGCCTAAAAATGTAGGTTGAGGCTTAAGGCCTTCACCTCTAGCATCGGATACAATGGTTGCACCCGTAGCACCAGCATCGCGTGCAGCCTGCATAATGTTGTCACTTTTGGTATCTTCAACGAAGGCAATAATAAGTTTAAAATTCATGGTAACTCCTTTTTCGTTCTTTCTTTTTTCTGATATTTAAGTCGCTTCTCAAAGTAAGCTGATATTTGACCATAGAACAAAACACTAATAATGGGGAATACGCTGGCAAAGGCGATGAGGCCAAAACCATCAATGATTGGGCTGCGACCAGGAACTGTGCTTGCTAGGCCTAATCCCAGTGCTGCCAGTAAAGGTACAGTGACAGTTGAAGTCGTGACACCACCAGAATCATAAGCCAATGGTATAATTGTTTTGGAAGCAAAGAATGTTTGAATAATAACCAATATATAAGCGACCATGATAAACCCCCATAAAGGGCCTCCCGTAACAATACGCAAACAGCCAATGGATACTCCGATTGCTACGCCAAGGCCTACGGCAATACGCAAACCAAATGCTGAGATAGAGCCTGCGGAAATTTCTTGAGCTTTTAGGGCAACGGCAATAAGAGCAGGTTCAGCAAAGGTGGTTGCAAAACCAATAGTAAAACCAAATAGATATACCCATCCATAATCCGACCAATGATAATGGCCGATAACGCCATCGCCATATAGGAAAGCAGGGTCTGTTAATTGTTTGGCCATAATGTCACCAAGAGGAAAGATTGCTTCTTTTAGACCAACAAGAAAAAGAGCCAGCCCAAAGACTACAAAGCACAAACCTTTGAGTATTTGTGAAATATGGGCAATAGATTGCTTTAAAATAATGTACTGAAAAAAGAATAGCGTGAGGATAATCGGCATAACATCCCAAACTGTCCGCCAAAGTGTTGTGCTAAGTAGTGTGAAAAACTCATTCATGGTAATACGAGCATGCCATACAGCATAACAAACAGCATCGGTAAAAGGGATGCAAATGCAATAAGTCCGAAGCCATCCAGTATGGGGTTGCGTCCCGCAATGGAGGAAGCAAGCCCGATGCCTAGTGCCGTAACAAGTGGTACGGTAATAGTTGAAGTGGTAACGCCGCCAGAATCATAAGCAATACCAATAATCTCTTTGGGAGCAAATGGCGTCAGCAACTGGATCATTACATAGCCGCTAAGAATCATAAGAGGTAATGACCAACCGCGTAGAATGCGTAATACCCCGAGGAGAATAGCTAATCCGACAGATAAGGCGACACTTAGACGTAAACCATTGGCATAGGAGGCCTTAGCGGCTTCGCTAGAGGCAATTAAACTTGCTTGTGCTGCAATATCGGCAGCTTTACCTGCAATCGCAATCAGTGCTGGTTCGGCAATAGTTGTACCAAAACCAAGTAAAAATGCGAATAATAAAAGCCAAAATAAACTACCTTTTTTGGCAAATGAATAAGCAAGCTTTTCTCCTATCGGGAATAGAGCTAACTCTAAGCCTTGTATAAAAAGTGCCAATCCAAATAAAACACAAAAAAAACCAGCCAGCATCGTGGGTAAATTGGGAATGGGTTGATGTAAGACAAAAAGTTGAAATACAACAATGACTAAAATAATCGGCGCTAAATCCCGAAAAGCACCAAGAAGAGGTTTAAAAAATGACTGAAACTGCTGCTTCATGAGTCCTCTTGCTTCCTATCCTCTTGGCTTAGTCTCCAGTAGCAATGCGATCTACTAACTCTTTCACTGTTGGAATATAGCCACCTTGATAGAAAGGATCTTCACCAAAGCGATATGCAGCATGCCCAGCAAACATAAGATTATGTTCAAGCTCACCATCGTGGGCCACTGATTGTAAGGTTTTTTGAATGCAGAAGCTGCGAGGATCAGCTTTTCTGCCAGTCGTACCCAAATCATTTGCCGCCCAGTTAGAAAAGGCACATTGAGACAGGCAGCCCATGCAGTCCAGTTGATCCTGACGAATTTCCTGAGCTTTATCCTGATCCACAAAAATTAATGTTGAATCCGGCGTTAGTAGAGCTTTGGTAAAGCCATCATTGACCCAACCTTTTGCGCTCTGTGCGTCACGTTTGGTAACATAAACTTTTTTATTGCGAACACCAAATGTAAATACTTCACTATGATCGCCTGAAGCATGATCCATAAAGGCAATTTCACGATCAGAACGTTCATATAATTCATGTAAAAAGCTGTTATAAATTGCAGATGAGTAAAAGCCTGTAGGTGAGAATTTATTTAGTTTTATATCACCAGGTTTTAACTGTAGCAGGCGTTGTTTCCAAACATCGGAAATAGGACTTTCTTGGGTTAATAGCGGACGTGTACCATATTGAAATACAATAGGACCAATGTCATCGTTATTGAGCCAGTCAGACCACTCACGCAAAAACCACACGCCACCAGCCATAATAATAGGCACTTCATTTAAACCAAACTTATTCATGGTTTGGCGTAATTCCACAATACGAGGGTAAGGATCTTGTGGTTTGTTAGGATCCTCTGAATTGGATAGGCCATTGTGTCCGCCAGCTAGCCAAGGATCTTCATATACAACACCACCCAGCCACTCAGGATGTTTTTTGTAGGAGCGCAACCATAGTGCACGAAATGCGCGCGCTGATGAAATAATAGGATAATAATGTACACCATAAGAGGCGGCCAAAGGTGCAAGTTTAAAAGGCATGCCTGCACCACAGGTTACACCATGAATAATATCTTTGGCTTCATCAAGAACACCTTTCAAGATACGCTCAGCACCACCCATTTCCCATAATACATTCATATGAATACGACCATTGCCTTCTGCAACTTCGTGGGCAATTTGTGCTTGTTTGATGCCACCAGCAATACCTTGTGAAACCAGCTCTTCAAAACGAGCTTTACGGCTTTTGCCATGATAAACGGTACGAATGATATTGCCTTGATCATCGATACTATCTGCATTTACAGCCGAAAAAGTACCAATGCCACCTGCTTTTGCCCATGCACCTGTTGTTTCACCTGTGGAAACGGCAACACCTTTACCTCCTTCAATAAGAGGTAGTACTTCTTTGCCAGATAAGATCATAGGAGGTAGGTGAAATGACATGTAGTTCCTTTGCTTTCTCAATACACCACACATAGGTGGTTTTGAGCTTATATGTAGTATCAGGCGATGACTCTAAATCCTATGAGCAGCATCGCAAGTCTCATCTGAATTATTTGAAATAAATACAATAGGATATATGTTATTTTAAAATTTTTATATTACGTATTTTTACATCACAGTTGTTGAATTTATCTCTATTTGTTAAAGTGATGTAGTTAATTTATTGTAGACAAGGTGTTATTATATGTTTGAAGTAGATCAAAGTGTTATATTTCTCTCTGGTGGATTATTATTGTTATTGATCTTATGGGGATTACAATACCAACGTCAAAAGCAGCTCTGTTCAGAATTAAATCAGACAATTAACTTGCTTAAAGAAGATGTCGTTGCACAAAAGCATCTGATTGATACGCAAATGAAGGATTTGACAGGGCAAATGGTGAGCCATGCTTCGTTAAATGAACGTCTTCAACATGCAGAAACAAATGCAGCAAACTTAGCTTCTCTTTTATCTAAAAAAGAGCAAACTATCCATGCATTAAATGTAGAGCTTTCGGAATATAAATCAGAGGTGAGTAAGCTTGAAACAAGGTCAATAGAAGAGCGTAAGAGCGTGGTTGAAAAGCTACAATTACTTGATGATGCGAAAGAGAAGTTGGGCAATGAGTTTAAGGTTCTTGCCAATCAAATATTTGAAGAAAAGGGCAAGAGTATCGATGAGAAAAACCGTAATAGTCTAGAT
>Ga0316203_1000681_pt1 | contig 35360 bp, 35 predicted proteins | sample 6monrhotite_MG_FD_204940 | JGI IMG/M metagenome (GOLD analysis project Ga0316203, IMG submission 204940) | Microbial mat bacterial communities from mineral coupon in-situ incubated in ocean water Damariscotta River, Maine, United States -... | ecosystem: Environmental > Aquatic > Marine >... | reverse complement strand
ATAATCCGATTAAACTTGGCAATGAAAATCTCAAGCCAGAAAACATTAAGACTTTGGAACTTGCCATGGACTATCAACACACGTTTGAGCAACGGTATGCCGCCAGTATTTTTGCCTATGAAATTGACGACCAAATAGTGTACGTCTCCAGTGGTGGCGCTCCTCAGGCACAAAACGTTGGTCGACAGGAAGGCAGTGGTTTTGAGCTTGAAATACAATGGTCCGCCACCTATACACTGGATATCCTTGCTAATTACGCCTATCAAAAACCCAAGGATAAAACCAATAATAGCGATACACCTGACTCGCCTCAACAGCAGGCGTATGTAAAGGTCAATTGGCGTTTTCTACCGGACTGGAATCTGAATGCCCAGGCAACTCATGTCATGCAGCGTGCTCGTGCTTATAATGACGACAACCGTGCCGAGATTGATGACTATACAATAGTCGATCTTGCAATTCGCAGAACAGATATTGCAGACTATTGGGATATTACAGTAAGAATTTCTAATGTATTCGACGCCAACATTTTTGAACCCAGCCCAGCAGAAGTTGCGCCATTTGTGCCCAATGACTACCCCATGGCCGGAAGATCATATTATGCAACGGCAAAATATCGTTTTTAGTGCTCTTTCCGCTTCAACCATGCAATGCCTTAAGTTAACAAATAGCGGCATACTGTAGGCTGGTGGTGAGCTTGCGAACCCCAACGTGCTTCAATCATATTGATATGGATTTCCACGGAGGACTGTGGGAGCCGAAAAATAAAATAAAAAATTAACGATGAGTATGGAACTCGAACTGATTGAGCAGGATGAATTGCTGGATGGGCTGACGCTTCATTTTGTGAGAACCGGAACAGACAAACCCGTTGAATACATGAGCTACTCGCTGGAAAACTGCATGATCAGCAAATACCTTATCTTTCATATAGGCCGGATAAAAGCACCCCATGAGCAGATACACCTGAGTTACACTTCACGGCAAATTAGCACAACAGCAAGGGATGCTAAAAATCAGGCCGCAGACATATCAAGGTATGGCTATAACCTGATAACAGCAGCCGGGCTATGAGTCTCGCGCACGCTATTCCTCCTCGGAACTGACGCTATTTTACGAGGACAAAAACATGAGCAACGACACCTATAAACTATGGGATGAGCAACGCGGAAAAATACGCACACGTATCGGTGGCTGGAAAATCGGAGAAGGCGTCACAACCCACGGGTACTCATTACTCGATGAGCTGGTCGGAAAAGCATCTTATTTCGAAGTGCTTATATTAAGTATTACCGGAAAAATGCCGGAACGTCGTCTTGCCAAATGGGCAGAGGCAGTTTACAGCTGCATGAGTTTCCCAGACCCAAGGATATGGTGTAACCAGATTGGCACACTTGCGGGTACCATGAGGTCATCACCTATCTCTGGTATCACTGCGGGCATTCATGCATCAGACTCTCGAATGTATGGGACTGGCACATTGCCTGCTTCACACGGTTTTTTATCACTCGCTATGCAGCAGCACCGGGATGGCATTGATGTTAAAAAAATCGTTGACGGTCAATGCAGACGACCGGGTTCACAACCTGTTATTCCCGGCTATGGGCGTCCTCTGGCAACGGGTGATGAGCGTGTGCTCGTGATGAATGATGTCACAGAAAAACTCGGCTTTGAGTGGGGAACCTGTATGCGCCTTGCCCGTGAAATCGACCAGCACATGTTGAAGGAATATGGCGAGAGCATGAATTTTGCTACCTTTATTGTTGCTTTTCTGCGAGACCAGCAATGGAGTAAAAAACAAATATGTCGGTCAACATGGGGGCTCGTGACCGCTGGAGTCGCCGCCTGTTACTCGGAAGCATACGACAAACCTGCTGAAACGTTTCTTCCCTTACGCTGTGAAGATGTAGAGTATAGAGGCGTTGTTTCCCGGCCTGTGCCTGATAAAGAGTAAAAACCTTAATCGACCTTACCGTCCGCAAAACAAATATTGCGGATCACTGGGATATTACCGCAAGAATTTCCAATGTCTACGTCGAAGACATTTCTGAATCCAGTCCGTCGGAAGTAAGATTCTTTGTGCCTAGTGATTATCTCATGGCTGGAAAATCATATTATGCAACGGCAAAATATGTTTTTAGAGCTCTGGCGTCGGCTTCAATCACCCTACCATTAAACCTAGATTCCGCAGTTGACCGCTTAGGGGATGTATTAACATTTTGATCAACATCCTGTTTTATCGTTTTGGAGAGTTTACCTGCTGGATGAGTCGCTACGACCTGTATAGCACGTTGCCTTTTGCGTCTGGCCGCGTTGTGAATCGTCGCAATAGGCAAGCTATTACTCCTCATCGCGCCTCGCCAGTCACAAAACCCAACGCACTCTACAGGCCGTTCAACTGCGGATTCTAGGTTAAATGCACCTTATCCAATCAGGCTGACATACATTCAGGTAATGATGAAAATAATTTTGGTGAATGGCAATGCACCTGCCCGACTCACGCAAACCAGGTTTTGCCATGTTTCCACACGCGCATAGGGTAGCGGAATAATAATGTATGGTATGGATTCCTACGGAGGACCATGGGAACCAGAAACGGGACAAACAAGGAAGTTCATGCAACTGCACAAAATCGTCGTCGAAGGTAGCTTCGGCCATCTCTATCGACTGCATCTACCGTATGAAGACCTGATCGACTCCTCCATAGACCCCAAAGACTTCTGGGACCCAGTCTCTGCGCATACCTTTGTGTGGAAATTGCAAGTGAATAACGAAAAGTGGTTACGCATCCTGTCTGCAGCAGGCTACCCACCGGACCGGCATGTGAACGGGGTTGAACTGCGCGGGGCAGCGATCAAATTGCTGGTGCTGGGCATCCTCAACATCTACCCTCTTCCACACCTCAGGGGATATGTTCAGGAGGCCAATTATCTGCTCATCGACGCACCGCATGGCGTGCAATATCATTTCATCCCCAGCAGCTTGTTAGTGGTGCAGGAACTTCCCGAGGTCAGGTTTTTCAAAAGCGAACCGGAACCCGCCACACAGTTCATTGAACAGTTAGCACTAACAGATGAGCAACTGTCGGATGTTATTTGTGATCTGCCCCTACGGTTTGGTTTGAAATCGCCCGACCGCCCGACACGCATTACCGGTCTGGTACACGCCATGTGTAACGGTGACGTGGCGGTCGTGGTGGAACGCCCGAACAGGGTTCCTCCCAGGAAAAAAGGCCCGGAAGAGCTGCCCGTTGAATACTACATCCCTAAACTCTACACATTGGGGCCGCACGAAGAGCCGGGGTATGAGCCGCCGCCTCAGGCTTCAAAGACTAAACTTAAGTTAAAAAATTTACAGCAAATGGACCACCAGTTTGTGGGAGAAGAAACGGGAGTTGTTTGGGTACGAAAGTAAAGTATTTAAACGTAGATGAACGACTGCACTATCAAGTACAGATAAAAGATGGGAAGCTATTTGATGCCCAAGGAAACTTGTTTGATACCGCAAGTGCTCATTCGGCATTTGGTGGAAGCGGTAACGCAATTTTTATAATGGATGAATCTGGGAATATTTATGCATCTACGGTTCATTCTGTTGGTAAATTCCATCACTCTAGTTTTTGTCTGGACAACCAGTTGCAAGTGCTGGTGAAATCGTTGTGGAGCAAGGTATCGTAAAAGAAGTGACTAGGCGCAGTGGTCACTATCAGCCAACAGCCGAACAACTTAATCAATTTTTAGATAGACTTAATAAAAGTGGAATAGATTTAAGTAATGTTAACGTGGGAGCAGGTTTTTAATGTCTACGCAAATTAATTTTTTAAAAATACCTCTATATAAGTTGTATCATATAAATGATGTTGAAGCATTTATTGGTTTAACTGAGAGGGATCTTGATTCTTTGAGAAACGAGTACACAGAATCAGAATTGGTGGAAATTATTCATTCAGTACAATGGGCGATACAAAATCAAAATTATGATTTTTCTTCATTGCTCCCTAATTTGAACCACTCTAATGAGGATATCTATAAATATTTGTGTAAGTTGGAGTGCTCATTCGCTAATTTGTCGCTAAATTAACCGATGCTACGCAGTTGCCACGACAAATCAATAGCTTACATTTTACTGGTGATACAGGTGCAGACAGGTTAATAGTTGACCCACGGATATTCATTCAAGCTATCCAATTCGAGCATGCCGGTTAACATTGAGGTTATGTGAAAAATGAAAATACTTTTTAAATATATGTGTGCTTCATTTGTTATTGGTACGGTAATAATTTCACCTTTTTCATGGGCAAAGGATTTTGACTTAAAAGGAAAAGAGTTAATTATTAGCAGTTATGGGCTAACAGTATTTAAAGATAAAAAACACCATTTTCTCGTTTTACATGTTAAAAATAACGTAAATACAGTAGCTGACTTTATCACTGTACCTCAACCACCTAATGGATATAAATACGAAATTGGTCTATGTAAATTAGATGGTGTTTACAAAGAAAAATTGGCTGCCTTAATTAAATGGGAATGGGTGGAAGTACGTCGAGATGTCATTGGCGCATGGGTATCTGATGAAAAAGGCGAAAAACTTATTTCAGTAGATCCAAAAAAGGTCTACTGTGACAATGATGCTTGGAATGCATAATGAAAATACCACACAAGGTGTTCAAACAGACTTTGTAATACAGCGGTTAAAAGTGGCGTGTTTTTAGCGCTGAGCCCTTAAGTGTCAGGCGTTTTTCTCACGCCGTGCACGCACTGCAGCGGCGAGTTCATGTAGCAGCGGTACACTGCTTTCCCAGTTGATGCAGGCATCAGTGATGCTCTGTCCGAACAGCATGTCCTGTTCTTTGGTAATATCCTGTCGGCCTTCCAGCAAATGGCTTTCGATCATTGCCCCCTTAATACGCAGGTCGCCTGCAGCGATCTGCGCGGCCACATCTTGACCCACAGCAATTTGGCGTTGGTGTTGTTTACTGCTGTTGGCGTGGCTGAAATCAATCATCAACCGTGGCGACAAACCGCTTTTTTGCATTTCCTGTGAGGCGGCTTCAACACTTTGTGCGTCGTAATTAGGCTCTCCGCCACCACGTAAAATAATGTGGCAGTCTTCGTTGCCGGCGGTGGAAAAAATGGCCGAATGCCCAGCTTTTGTCAGTGATAAAAAATAATGTGGCTGGCTGGCAGCGTGTACTGCATCAATGGCAATTTTAAGGTTGCCGTTGGTGCCATTTTTGAAGCCTACAGGGCAGGATAGGCCGGAGGCTAGCTCGCGGTGGGCCTGACTTTCGGTAGTACGTGCACCAATGGCACCCCAGCTGATGAGGTCAGAAATATATTGCGGTGTAATCAAATCAAGGTATTCAGTGCCTGCGGGAACACCCATATCATTAATATCACACAATAGTTGACGGGCCAGACTTAACCCGTGGTTTATTTCGAAGCTACCATTGAGGTGGGGGTCGTTAATCAGTCCTTTCCATCCCACTGTGGTGCGTGGTTTTTCAAAATAAACACGCATGATAATCAGCAGGTCATCGGCTAGTTCGTCACGCTGGGCTTTAAGGAGCGTGGCATATTCCAATGCGGCTTTGGGGTCGTGGATTGAGCAGGGGCCAATGATCACCAGCAGGCGGTCATCCGATTCGTGCAAAATATTATGCACATCTTGACGAGCCTGGGCCGTGGTTTGTGTCGCCGTGCTGGAAATTGGGTGTTCCGCAATTACTGTTTTCGGCGCCACGACTTCCTTGATGGCTCGGATACGCAAATCGTCTGTTTTGTATTGTGTTGGCATAGCGCACATGATATCGCTGTGAAATTAGCGGTGTATTGTCGCTTAAACCACCTCCTTCGTCGAGTTTGTGATGCATTTAGGCTTCAGGCAGACTGCGGTAAGCCGATGAAGCGGGAGAGATGATGGAATTATGGCCTTTAATAAAACGACAGGTAAGGGATTGCGGGCAGGTACGGTTGTTGATTGGCCTGTATTTACTGTTAAGTCTGTTATTCAGTTTGCCTGCGGCAGCCTATCACCTGCCTAAATGGGAATTTGGATTAGGTGCAGGGGTATTGCATGTTCCCGCTTATCGTGGCGCCAGTGGCCGACAAAATGTCTGGTTGCCGGTGCCATATATGGCTTATCGGGGAGATCGCTTCAAAGTGGATGAAGAAGGTGTGCGTGGCGAATTGCTGCAAAAAAACCGAATGCATCTGGATTTTAGCGTAGCGGGCAGCTTGCCAGTGTCCAGTGGTGGAGGCGCGCGCGCGAACATGCCGGACCTGGACCCTATCGGTGAAATCGGTCCTTCCCTAAAGTTTTCCCTAGGGCAACAAGGTCATCGCCATCAGGGTTGGGAGCAGCAATGGTCGCTGCGAATGCCGTTGCGGGCGGCACTATCGGTGGGGAATCCGTTGATCGGCCATCAAGGCTGGGTGTTTTCACCCTATTTGAACTGGGCGTGGATAAAGGGAGTGGCGAATGCGCGGTGGCGCTGGAATCTGTCTGCCGGGCCGATTTTTGCGGACCAACAATACCATGATTATTTTTATACGGTATCTGACCGTTATGTGGATACAGGCCGACCTGCCTACGATGCAACAGCGGGATACAGCGGTAGCCGAATGACTCTAAGCCTGTCGGTGAACTCCAAGAAATGGTTTGTGGGTGCTTTTGTTCGTTATGACGATTTGCGCGGTGCGGTGTTTGAAGATAGCCCGCTAGTGGAGACCCGTCACTATCTGGCAGCCGGGGTGGGAATATCGCGGGTATTTATGCAGTCCAGCGAATATGCGCCACACTAGTGTGTCACACCAAAAATTTGCAGCTTCTTAGGGGAAGACAATAGGGTCGCTGGTCAGATACCAGCGCTTACTTTCAGGAAAATACTTCCATTCGTGGCGATGTTTTAAGCTGCGTTCACGTAAATCACCGGTATTATAATAATGCAAAGTGATGGTTTGTTTCATGATCAGTTTTTGCTGATCAAACCGTTGGCTGGATGATTCGTATTTGGTAACACGGATATTTTCCATATTGGTGGGGATGCTAGCTTCTTGATCCGTGTTCCATTTGTGATAGGAATAGGCGGCATCAAACTTGGCCCAACGCACAGCTTTTTCATAACCGCGTAGAGTTTTGTTGAGACTGTCCATCATTTCGCCCTGAGTGGCGCAGGCGCCGAGTAGCAGAGCGGCAAGGCTGAGTCCGAGCCAGCTTAAGACGGAGAAAATTGGGCTCTGGCGTGTGTTCAGCATGTGTACGATTTCCTTTTTGATGTAGCTGTAAATAACGGTTTGCCAAAAGCATAGCGGCGGGGAGCGTTATTTTGAATTATTCATGGAGAGGTTAACGTTTTGTATCAATCAGTCAAATGTCCAAGATGCAGCCTAACTCGTTTTCAAAATCCGAATGTAACACGAACCTTGCTGCCGTAGAGCTGAAACCAGGAACGGGTAATCGGCAAATACATTGATCGGCATGTTATGCTACGTCCGAATGATAACCGCTCCAAAACGGAGGATTCGTATAATCGGGTATTAGTTGGCAAGCAGTAACTACTGTCAACAGGGTGTCGAGAGGATTGTTCGTTGGTATGAAATATTTGCATCAAAAATGTGGCATTAAATTGAATTTTTCAGCGCGACCACTATTGGTTGCACTGATGATAGTGGGCTTAGTAGCCTGTGGTAGTGAAAATAACAAAACAATTGCACAAGTTCCGGCACAATCTGTAGCAATCAATGTATTGAGTGCTCTGGTAACGCCGACTTATACCCTGAACGATGCTGCATTTGAGCCGAGCGAATACAATAATGGCCGTTTTGTATTGCGCAGCACCACGTCTACTCGCAGCACTACGTTCACTGATGATACGGCAATATTGGGCTCGATTCATGCTAGCCCTGCTGCGGTGCGGGTTATACAGGACACATACGATGTCTTGTTCCAGCACGAAATCGGTAATGCTGTGCCCCAGAATATAGATACGGAAGTACAGGTCGATGAGACCATCAGCAGTGATCGAAATTTGTCCATTAATGTGCTCGCATGGGAAATAACCCCTTCATTTACGCAAAACGCCAGCGCTTTTCCGCCGAATGAATATGATACGGGTGCATTTTATTTACAGCCCAAGGCTAGTGGGGAACGTATTTTCATTGGCAACAGTCACGTAGCCTCACCTCTTCCTGTGCAGGTAATGCAAGGTAATTATGATGTGATTTACTCACTGGAAGCTGGCGGTGATCTCGTTCCCAATAATCAAGGTGCTGTTGTTAAAACTGATATATTTATCGGTGTAGACGGCCCCTTGGAGGTGGATGTTGCCAGCGTGCTTTTTGAGTTTGATGCTACGCTGGATTCGAGCCTGTTCCCATCTGACCAATATCAAAATGCACGGTTTTTTTTGCGTAATTCCAACACGGGAGACCGTGTAGAACTGGGGGCAAGTTTTGAGTTGCCGCTAGCCCTGACTGTAGCGGAAGGCACCTACGATATCGTTTATCAGCATGTACAAGGTAATGCTCTACCTGTTAATACTGATGCGGTTGTGGCGCGCAATGTGGTTATTGGTGCTACAACAAGTTCATCCGAAACGATTAATATTGAAAGCGTGGCCATTACCCCTTCGTTTACACTTGATGGCTCTGCTTTTCCTGAGGATGAGTACAATGACGCCAATTTTTATTTGCGATCAGTCAATAATGACAATGATGTGATGTTTTTAGGTGCAAGTAAAATTATGCCCGTAGCCGTGCGTGTGATCAGTAGCGATATGGATACGGATGTGAGTGAGGGCGAGTTGTTGTTGGGAGCTTATGATGTTTTGTATCGACACGAATCGGGCGAAAGAGTACCAAAAAATACCAATGCAGTGGTGCCAGGGAGAAACAACATAACGTTAAATATTGACCAGGGTCTAGTGGTGCCAGTGACCTCAGTTAATATTACCGGTCGTTTCACTCTCAACGGTAATAATTTTCCCGACGATGCCAACAACAGTGTGCAGTTCCTGTTGCGTGATTCCAATGATGACAGCGACGAATTTTTGTTTGGTTATAGCGATATCAGTAATAAAGCGGTGAAGATCATGCCGGGTACTTATCATGTTGTAATGGATCATCTTGATGGTGCTGCGGTACCCCAAAATGAAATGCACGAGGTGGATTTTAATAACGTATTGACAGGGGATCAAACTTTGCGTGTGAATATTCCAGCAGTGCGCGTTGCCCCCAGTTTTACTTTAGACGGCCAAGCTTTTCCTGCCAGTATTTACCAAAGTGCTACATTTTACTTATATGACCTGCATACCAAAACACGTATTTTTTTGGGGCGTAGTTATAGAAAAAATGCGCCCGTGATGGTGATCAAGGAGGATCATGAAATAATCTATGAGCATTTGAATGGCGGCCAAGTACCACAGAACACGAATAATAAGGTGGGGCGTGTTGATTTGTAATTTTTTGATGGGCCGCGGAGGATGTTTATTCAGGAGTCCCTTAATGACGGGAGAATTGAAATTCCTTGCGAGGGTGTTGCGATAGCTCATCCAGCATCTGATCGATATTGTCGCTGCCATCAATGAGTAATTTCAAAAATGATTCGTGATGTGGTGTGTCAGCAGAGCCAAATTGCAGGCCGATACCATCATTCTTGCTATGCGCTATGGTGCAACTGAAGGCCACACGCACCCAGCCTTCTTCTGCCCTGATGATGAGTTCAAGATTACAGGATTGCCCGGATTGTACGCCGGCTGGAGGAATAAGCAGGACAAAAGCACCGTCCAGGCTGATATCTGCGGTTTCGCCATAAAGTCGGCCACCATCTGCCAGTTTGATTTCCACAATAACATCGAGGGGCAGACGGGTGAATTTTCGATGGTTTGTCATGGTTGTCTCGAGTGCAGGTTCAAAGGTGATAGCGTTACACAATCACTTTGAGTCTAGCCTGCTTGCATCCGTTCGTCATCTCTTAGTGCCTATCCATTTGTAAGCATGGTGGTAAGGCGCAGTAGCCAGACAAAAAAGGGCGCGTTTGAACGCGCCCTTGCTGTTGCTAAAAACGTTGAGTGACTGGCCTATTTGTTGTTACCTAAAGCGATAAGTTCTTTGTAATAACCTTTGGCACCTTTTTTCATAAAATAGTAATTTTTAGCACCCGCTTTTTCCAGCGCATACTGCAGCCAGCGTACCTGTTTGCCGACTTCGTCGTAAATAAGCAGTGTGCGATTTTGCTTGAGCGCTTTTTTGATATAACGATCCAGCTTTTTTTGCTGATCGAGGCTTGCCCAACGCTCGATGCCTGGGTAGAAACCCACGCCAGCACGCTGAAATTTGTCACGTACATCGATAATCATATATTTTTTCTGGTTTATTGTGGCGCGGTCACTGAAATCATCCGGGCTGATCAGGCGCTTCTTGAAAGTTGATTTGGGGATTAAGTGGGCAAGGTTCACCGGGCTGTTGCCCAGTAAAACGGCTTTATCCGGATGCGCTTTGGTCCAGTCAAAGATGCCTGCGTCAAAGGCATACACATCATTGACGTTGGCTTCCATGGCCCTTTTGACGGAAATGTACGATTTCATGCAGGTGTGCCCATTGCAATAGAAGACAATAGGTTTATCGGTGGTCGCGCGCAGCTTGGTGATTTCAGCTTCAAAGTTGTCGTTGGCCACGGGAATATTGGTAGCGGTTTTGATACGCAGGGTTTCAAATTCCAGTTTGGAGCGGACATCCACCACGACCATGTTGTTGATTTTGCTATGAAGATCTTCCAGTTCGATGTAGGGGATGTCTTTGTATTTTGCCCGGCCTGGAAATTCTTCGTCGTTGGCAAAGGTGGCAGAACCCAACAATAGGCTGGCGAGGGCAATAATGCTGATAATTTTACGCATTTAAAACTCCGTTATTTATCATGATCTTAAGTGCCGTGATCATTTTGATGTGGTTAACATTTGCCCAGCCAGGGTGTTTGGGCAAAGGTATATCAAAAAAACGTATCAAAAAATTGTAGAGATTCCTCTGCCATATCGGCGATTCTGCTGAAGCCTTTAGAAGCCTGATTAGGGGAGTTCAAGCATGTGCATATATAGTCGATGCTTTTTTGTTGGTTTATTGCCCCAGTTTGGTGCGCTTGTGGATGCATTGCTCAATTTTCATTCAGTAATCGTTAGTGATGGTTTTATGTAACAACTGTCGATTATAACCGCCGGTTGTGGTTCTGCCTATAATTTTGACTCCTCTGGTGCTGATTACCTCCAGCCTTTATCCTAGGACCTCCTTTTGTTAAGACTTTGCATCAATAAATGGCTGCACTATTACAGGTTACTAACCTGATCAAACATTTCGATGGTGTTGTCGCTGTTGATGGCGTCAGCTTTACATTGCAAAAAGGCTCCTGTTTTGGTCTGCTGGGGCCCAATGGGGCAGGTAAAACCACCACGCTTGAGATGCTGGAAGGCATCACCGAGCCCAGCAGTGGCGAAATCCACTACCGTGGCCAGCGGGTGGATACCAGGTTTGCGCATGAGGCCTTTCGCAACGATGCCGGTATCATGTTCCAATCCACCGCGTTGCAGGATTTTATTACCGTGCGTGAGTCTCTGGAGATGTTTGGCCGCCTTTATCCGCGTACCACCGACAGCGCTGAACTGATTGAAGCTTGTGCGCTGGGAGAGTTTCTTGATCGTGACACACGCAAGCTTTCTGGCGGTCAGCGCCAGCGTCTGTTACTGGCCATGGCTCTGGTTAATGACCCCCAAGTGGTCTTTCTCGACGAACCGACTACCGGCCTTGACCCGCAGGCGCGGCGCAATCTGTGGGCGCTGGTGCAGCAGATCAAGGCGCAGGGCAAAACCGTCCTACTCACTACCCATTACATGGAAGAGGCCTATGAGTTGTGCGATGAGATTGCCATCATGGATCGTGGCAAGATTATTGCCCACGGCTCCCCCGAAGCTTTGTTGGCGGAACATTTCGATGAGATGATATTACAGCTGCCTCGGTCGGATATCCTTGGTCGGGTCGAAAATCTGCCACTGAATTTGAAGGTGCAGGGCGATATAGTGGAAATCCTCAGTGCCGACATCAATGCGACAGTGCAGACTCTGCTGGCGCATGATGTTTCTCTCGCCGGTTTACAGATTCGTCCACGGACCCTCGACGATCTGTTTCTTGCTCTTACGGGTGAGGCATTGCGCACATGAATCTGCGTCGCTTTCTCACCATATTGGTCGCTAGAAATCGGGAGTTTCTTCGCGACCGCGCGGCATTGGGTTGGAATATCCTGTTTCCTATATTGATCGTGGCGGGTTTTGCGTTCGCTTTTTCCGGTAAACCGCTGGATCAATATAAGGTAGGCGTATATGCCGAGGCGCCAGCACAAAAATTGGCGATGGCCAAAGAAGAACAGGCCTTTTTTCACACCGGCTACATTCAGTTTATCCCGATTGCTCAGCTGGATCAGGCCATCATCAAGGTGGAGCGCCATCAACTGGACATGTTGTTTGATCTTGATAACGACCATTACTGGGTCAACAGCGACTCACCCAAGGGCTACATGCTGGAGCGGGTGCTATATGGCGCGGCGATTGTGGAGGGCAGTGGAGAGAATGCATTAACGATTGTGGAAACCAGTGGGTATCAGCGTCAGACTGTCAGTGGTCGTGAAATTCGCTATGTGGACTGGGTTATTCCTGGAATATTAGCGATGAACATGATGTTCAGCTCTCTGTTCGGTGTTGGTTATGTCATTGTGCGTTATCGTAAAAATGGTGTTCTCAGGCGCCTCCAGGCGACGCCTCTCAGCGCTTTTGAGTTTCTCTCCGCGCAGGTCATCTCGCGTCTGTGGTTGATTATGGCCATTTCCATCATGGTCTACGTAGGTGCCGACTTGTTTATCGATTTCACCATGTTTGGTTCTCATTGGAATCTACTGCTGGTGTTCTCTCTGGGTGCAGTCAGTCTTATCAGTATGGGTCTACTGGTGGCGGCGCGTATCCGGAGTGAAGAATTGGCGGGTGGTATTCTCAATCTTGTTAGTTGGCCGATGATGTTCCTTTCTGGGGTGTGGTTTTCATTGGAGGGAGCTAATCCACTGATGCAAAAGCTGGCGCTGATTTTCCCTCTCACCCATGTCATTGATGCGGCGCGGAGCATTATGATTGATGGAGCAGGTCTCGTGGAAATAAGTACGCAGCTGTTGGTGCTTACAGTAATGAGCGCAGTTTTTTTGTTATTGGGAGCCGTGCTGTTTCGCTGGAAATGACCTTTTTAACATAGCGACAAGAAGTGGGTGTTTATTTTCTGAGCTTATTCGTCAGGTAACCGTTTCGTCATCGAAACAATTTTCAGCATATCTATCAATCACACGTTTTTTGTTTAGCAAATACATGTAATTCCCTATCAATGATGTGTAATTCCCCATTAACTATATGTAGTTCACTTGGTACCCTAACTAGACATATCCACTATTTGGGCATACGCAATATTTTTGCTTGATGCTATCAATGGATGACAGAAGCAGATGTGCTTAGCTGAAGTGATTACTGTCGAACGTATGGTAATTTTCTTGCGAAAGTTTATAGGATGTTAAGTTGCGAATGTCATAGTGAATATATCTGTAGCGATTTTTTTTTGGATTGAGTCGTTACAAAAATCAAAGCAAGGGACTGGAGGAAGGATGCCGTGTCATCGATGAAATGGATTCAAAGTGTTGTTGTTATTTCGTTACTAATGTTGTTGAGTGCTTGTGGAGGAGGTGGAGGTGGTTCCAATCAGAACGATACACCCAATGCAGTACCCGTTATCGACAATGTGACGGCAGATTCGAGCAGTGTGGATCTGGGTGAGTCAGTCACATTTAGCTGGAGCATCTCTGATGCAGAAAGTGACGTATTGAGCTGTGATCTGGATATCAATGATGATGGGACGGCTGATTACAGTATTGATGATTGTGCGAATAACACTTCGCAAGCGCATATCTACGATCAGGCAGGAGATTATCAGATACGCTTGACGGTTACGGATAGTGTCAATGAACCGGTGCAGCAGAATGTGAACGTAGCAGTTATAGATCCAAGAAGTATTTCAGCACCGGAAGTTACTGATTTCTCTGCAACTCCCGAGGCCCCAAAAACCAGCAATTCCGTGACCTTCGAGTGGGGTGTCGATGATGCCGACGGCGATACACTGGCCTGTAAACTGGATGTCGATGGAGATGGTGTGGATGATTACACCATCAACGATTGCGCCAGCAATACCTCACAGCTGCACACTTATACTCAAGCAGGCGTTTATCAGGTTCGTCTAACTGTTGAAGATGGTGCGAGTACTCCAACGCAAACATCAATTGAGCTGACGGTATCATCGACATTGCCGGTTATCAGCCAGTTCACTGTGGATCCGGACCCGGTCTATTCAGCGGTAGAGAGCATCTTTTATTGGCAAGTCAGCGATCCGGATGGTGATACGCTGACCTGTACGCTTGATATCAATGATGATGGGACGGCTGATTACACCATTGATGACTGCGCCAATATTGCATCACAGGAACATACTTATGCTTCAAGTGACGACGTCACCGCGAGACTGACAGTTCGTGATAGCAGCAATGAGGCACAGGCGTCATTATTGGTAGAAGTCAAACCGCATCTTTTGCTTGATGTCTCTGTTAATGGGCCAGTGAGCGCAGAAGGCAGGGCGCTTTATACAATGACAGTGAGCAATGTATCAGCGCAGTCGATGGATGATGTTTCGGTGGTGTATACAGTGCCAGCGGAACTTCAGTTTGATGCTGAAAGTGATGCGGAGCCAAATGTGGAAGGCTGTGAAACAACCTGTACAGATGGTCTGGAAGCTTCCTGGGCACTGGGTACACTGGAGGGTGGCGAGAGTCGCACCCTCACCGTCAATGCAGTCGTCATTCCGAGCGTATCGGCGGGTGCTCAGATTGTTGCTTCTGTACAGGCCACCTCCTCCAGCCTCATAGACATCATTAGCGTATCCAAGGCAGTGGCGGTGGATAATAATCCCAAGTCACAGCTGGCTATGAGCGCTTCGAAAGATCCAGTTATGCCGGGTGACAGCCTGACCCTCACCTTCGATGTCGGCAATATCGATAGCGTGTCGCTTAATAGCTTGGAATTGCGGGCCATTTTGCCCGCAGGCATCACTGTGGACAGCATCAGCAATAACGGCACTACGGATGACACCACCGGTGATGTCGTATGGGCTGTCAGCAGCCTGGTTGTGGCTGAGGGCTTTCGGCACACCATCGACGTGACCGTAGGTACAACCGCCATTTCCGGTGAGATTCTTGCCACCCATGCAGAATTGCGTCACGACGGAGGCGCAACCCTTGATGCCAGCGCTGAACAGGCGGTAACTGTTGTCGAGACTGTTTTTCCCATTGTTTTCGACATCGGCGCGACCCCCGATCCGGTCGAGGCGGGAGAGTCTCTGAGTTACGAGTTCACTATCAGCAACGTATCATCCGTGCCCGTCAATGACATCAACGTATTGTTCCGTGTGCCAGCAGCACTGCAATTTGATGCCGCAACAACTGGTGCGGAAGGTTGTGAAACAACGTGTACAGATGGTCATGAGGCTTCCTGGGAGCTGGATACACTGGCCAATGGTGAAAGCCATACCATTACGGTAAGTGCCTTGGTAGATGATGACTTGCCGGGTGGCAGTCTGTTAACGATTCCTGTCCGTGTGACTGCGGCGGGTTTAGAAGACGACATCGATCGCCTGAAGACGGTGGCTGTGACCGTTAAAGTTATTGTTGGTGATCTTGAGTTGGCAAGAACGAATGGTTGTCTGTTATGCCATGGTGTGGACACTGGTCTTATAGGACCATCATGGAATGATGTTGCTGACAGATATAGAGATAATGCTAACGCAAGAGCGGTATTGTTCAATAGCATTAAAAATGGCAGTAACGGTGAATGGGGTTTGGTTGGTATGCTTCCAAATTCAGCGGTATCCGATGCAGATATCGAGGCATTGGTTGAGTTTATTCTGAGGTTGTAGCTCGGTATATACCATGCAATAGCTTCATTTAATTTATCAATATTTCATAAAGGATTATGCAAAGATGAAGATACATAGACATATTGTTATAGCAATGTCACTTTTGGCAACGTCAACCGTTTCGTTTGCAGGAAATTGGGGTTCGCCAGTGGGTATTAATATACCGACAAGTGAAACCTATTTAGAAGTTCAGGATTCGTTACCGGTTAAATGGGTGATCACAGGGTTAGGGTTCAGGGCATACCAAGGGGCAGTAACGACAATGATGATAAATGCCAGTGAAGTTACTGCGACTGGCTTGCAAGGTGTCATGACAAGACGTAGTGGCAGCGCCCCGTATAATCCACTGGAAGTAGAGGCAAACTGCCCCATTGGCTCAGTAGTGACAGCTGTCGCTATGCGGGAAGCAAATGATAATATCACTAACTTAAGATTGCGATGCTCCCAGTTTATGGCCGAAACTCAACAGGTAAACTACTGGATATTCCAGTATGTTGAAGCCTTTAGTTCGATGGCACATTTCGGAGCTGGATATGAGAAAGAATTTTCTTTTAACAATCTTGTTTCTTTTGGTGATTATGGCAAGCTCTTTTTGACGGGCTTTGGCGCGCGTGACAAGAGTGATAGCATCGAAAATGTATGGGGACAGGTTAGGTTACTGAACCCATAAAAAGGCGATATCTTGCACTGTTACCAAATTAATTTTTAGTTGTTGCGAGAAAAACCACTATGGACTGAAAGTCCATAGTGGTTGAGCTGAGGAATTATAAAAGCATCCGGCGTACAGCCCATTAAATTTTATACAGCCAGGAAAATTAATTGGTTTCTTTATGATTTTTTGCCCATTTTTGGATTTATTGTAAAGCTTTCATTCTTACCCTTGATTTTTCGTTGAATATCCTTTCTTTTAGTTGAGGCACTTCCCCAAAGTATCGAATAAAAAAATAATGTGATTTACATGTATTATTTATATTTCTTTCCTAAAGATAAAATGAGATGAGTGATAAAAAAAAGTTGTTAATTGTTTTGCCTGTATTGGCGGGTATATTGTTAGTAACAATATTTATAAATTATGGGAAAAATGTTCATGATGCTGACGCAGATATTGAAAATGACACCTTATTAGAAAATGATTTATTGAAAATTCATAAAATTGAAAACAAAACTGACCTTCAATCGCATAATGATTCTCAAGCTATAAAAGGATCAGGCAACCAAAAAAGCAATGAAGTTGAAGATTTATATGAAGTGAGGTCGTTAATCGATTGGGTTGATCAAATTGACGATGTGATATCCAGCCAAACAATGGATGCAGATGTAAAAATTGAAAAAATCTTTGCTTGGCTAAGAGAAAGTAATACACCAAATGAAATCCGGATAAAGCTTTATCGGGCATTAGTCCAGCTAAAGCCGATAAATTACATAGAAGAAATATTTGCGTTGGTCAAAAAAGAGAATAGTCAGGGTGTTAAATTAGCGGGAATGGAAGCGCTGGCTTTGACAGGGAATCAGTTGATTGCGTTGGGATACGCTGAAGGCCAACTTATTCTTAATTTGCTCAAAGGTATTGACCAGCAAACACAAGAGTCTGCAGTTAGTAAAAAACTGAACAGTCTTGTTGCTTATATGGAAGACACATTGGCCGGTAATGAAAGTGGGTTTGTTAAAATAGAATATTTAACGGGCAAAGATGCTTATGTTTGGGATTTGAGTGCGAAGTTGAGGGATAGTGGAAATGTCAAACATGGTCTTTCCAGATTACTCGATGATGTCTCAGTATTGGTTGATCAAGATGAAGAGTTGTTAAATGAGGAGCACAGTAAGCTTAATCTAGCATATCTGGACTATTTTTCTAATGGTTTCAGTGGTGATGTGCCCAACCATCAAGATATGAATCATTTTTTCGAGAAAATAAAACCATTAAAAACCGACACGCTGACTGATGACGCCGTATTTCGCCATCGAATTTGGATTACCGCTTACTCTTATTCTAGTGAGCGTGGCTCAAGTGACTATAATAATTTTATTATTAATGAATTAAAGACAACTAACTCTCCGTCTGCTGCATTGGTGCTTATTGAAAATGGATTAAATATAATTGACCAATTGGAGCCATCAACCAGAGAAAAATTGGTGCGTTTGTTGGAAGAAGGTGGTGCAGCAATAGAAGGGGGATTGAGTGAGGAAGTCACCGAAACATTGAATTTGTTAACACGCTGACATCAAGCGACAAATTAACGATAAAAGTGTACGCCAATCGAAGGTGTTATACTGTTCACGATGATGTCTCGTTCTAATCGAGATTGCCGAAAAGCCATTTCTAAAGCAATACCAATACCCTTCACATCAAATTCCCAGCCTGCGCCGATATAGGCATGATAGCCTTCTGCGCCATCGGCAGGACCATTGGTGTCCAGTTGGGTATAACCTAAGCCAAGCCGGGAAAACAGGTTGGGTGAAATATCGCGATGATAGTATTTTCCTTCCACACCTAACGTGATTAATTTAATTTTATTGCTGAGTCTTGCATCGTAATTACCATTGGCACTGGCTGAGCCAAATATAGGGTTGAAAGCTAAGCCAATCGAGTAAACCCGAGGCTTTTCCCACCATAGATTGATCGTATTACTTAGCCCGCGATAGGTGTTGTTGTTATCATCGATGATAATGTTATGAAAATCAAAATGTTCACGAGCGCGGAGCTTAATATCTCCAGATACGGCTTTCTCAAACATTATCAATGCAGAAAAAAGAATGAAATTAATGATTAATTTTTTCATGAGCCTTTCCTTAAGCACAGCTTGACAAGAAATTTATTTGGGTTGATATGTGGACAAGGAAAAGCTGAAGGTTGTGCCCTTATCAAGTTTACTGACCGCCTGGATAGTGCTGTCATGCAAATCAATAATACGCTTGGCAATGGAGAGGCCCAATCCGGCATTGGTGTCACTAGCGGTGCGGTTTTTCTCCAGGCGGTAAAACCGGTCAAAGATGTGAGCAATTTCATCTTCGGGAATACCTTGCCCGGTATCGGCAATTTTGACCATGATATTATCACTTGCGTTGGTGAGTGACAGGGTAATGCGCCCTCCAGTGGGCGTATAGCGCAAGGCATTTTCGATAAGATTGTCTAGTACCCGCTGAATCAAGCCAATATCACCATAGGCAAAAGGCAAATCATTCACAAAATCTGCTTGAATACTGATGCCACGTTTTTCCGCCTCCAGTTTGAATTTGTGCATGATGTCATGTGCCAGTTCAGCCAGCGAAAAGGGCTCGATGTTAAGTATGGTTTCACTGGACTCCAATTTTGCCAACTCGAATAACTCTTCAATTAATTGCCGAAGCCGCATACTTTGTGCGGTGGCAACCTGTAAATACTGTTGCCTTTCTTCTGCTGACAGAGAATCGTCTTTTAATAACAGGGTTTCGAGGTAACCGTGTAAAGAAGTTAAGGGTGTGCGTAAGTCATGAGATACATTAGCGACCATCTCGCGGCGCTTGGCATCATTTTGTGCCAGATCTTTTAATTGTTGGTCAATGCGGTCTGCCATCAGGTTGAAATTAATACCGAGCTGATCAATTTCATCTGTGGATGTTTCCGATACAGGATAACGTTCATTTGCATGGCTTGTCGGGGTATATTGCGTTGCAATGCCGTAAGTTGACATGATGCGTGTCAACATACGTAGGCGACGTGTCAACAATGCAAATGCGGTGAGCCCTGCAGCCAATGCAAGCAACAGGCTAGCACCAAGACCAGTAGTGGTGAAACGCAAAATATAACTTCCTTTTACCCTGTCAGTAATGCTATCAAAGGCTTCACCTTCGAGGATGACGTAAAGATAACCAGCAGGTTTGTCGGCAGTATCTCCGGGAATGACTGCGGCTGAAAAAACTTTTTGGCGTGAATGCTGATCACCTATTGCACGCGGATCATCACCGGTCAGCGGATATTCTTCTTCACCGGACAGAAATTTTTTGATGGGAGCAAGTGAAACCTGTTGGCGTTTAACATGACCCTCAGGTGCGGAAAAAGCCAGAATTTTTCCACTGGCATTTAACAAGTACAGTTCGATACTGGGGTTGATGACCATCAACCAGTGAAAAAGCGATTTCAGTGCTTTTTGGTTGACCTGTTGTTCAGTGAGCAGGGTTTCTTCAGCCACAATATGTTTTGCCAGCGCAGCGTTGAGTTTTTGAGTTAATTCCTGTTGGTACATTTCTGATGAGTACAACACCATGCTGTAAACCACATAGCCGATGAGTAATACCAGTGTAAACAGGACGGCAGCAATACGGCTGTAAAGGGTGCGAAACATGATGCTTATATGTCTGAAAGTTTATCGGAGAATTTATAACCCACGCCCCACACCGTAAGAATGTAAGTGGGAGAGGAAGGGTCCTGTTCAATTTTAGAGCGCAGTCGGTTGATATGTGAATTGACAGTATGCTCATAGCCATCATGGCCATACCCCCAAACACTGTCGAGCAATTGACTACGGGTGAAAACTTGACCAGGGTGAGTGGCAAAATGCCAGAGTAGATCAAACTCTCGTGCGGTGAGTTCGACTTCGTTACCCCCTATGCTGACTCGTCGTTTCGCTTGTTCAAGAAAAAGAGAGCCAGCTTGCAGGTTACCATTAGTGGTAACGGGTGTGGTATGTGTATCGACACGCCGTAAAATGGCTTTGGCACGGGCGACCAGTTCACGCACGCTGAAGGGTTTGGGCAGGTAATCATCAGCACCCATTTCCAGGCCGACGATGCGATCCAGTTCTGCACCTTTGGCTGTTAACATCAGAATAGGCGTATTGTTATCGGTACCACGTAATCGTCGACAAATTTCCAGACCATCGATACCGGGCAGCATGAGGTCGAGAATAATCAGATCAAAATATTTTTTTTGTGCGAGTAAAAGACCGGTGTTGCCGTCGCTGGCAATTTGCACTTCGGCACCCAGGTCTCGTAAATGCATGGAAACCAGGTTGGCGATATCGTGGTTGTCTTCGACAACGAGGAACTGTTTCATGGATGGCCCAGCCAAAAATTTCTTTAATATGACAAATGTAATCTAGAGTTTAGTTATAAATTGTCACAGAACCATCACGCCAGAGGAAATCAGCTCCCTGGTTTGCGTTGTTCAGGACGTAGTTGGGTGGTGAAACAGACTTCGGCAATGTCGGGATCAACCGGTTTTTGCTGATCATCGACCAGAGGATATTCATCATCATTCCAGCCACGCAGGCCGGTTTTCAGTGAACGTACCTTGCTGAAACCCATTTGCAGCAAGGTATAAGTTGCTAGCGCGCTACGTCGGCCGGAACGACAAATAAGCACGAGATCACGATTTCGTCCAGCGGCAAGTTCCGGTACGGTTTCGTCGTAATCATATTCACAAGCCGATTCCAGAATGCCGCGCGCGATGTTAAGTGAATCAGGAATATGCGCGCGTGAAAACTCATAAGGCTCGCTGACATCAATGAGTAATAAATCGGGGTTTTCAATGATTTCATCGGCGAGGTCCCAGGGGAAGACTTCTTCGATATGGGGCAGGCAGTCATTAATCAGGTCGTTGTAATTTTTCACTATATTTTTACCAGAAAATTGAGCGTACGGGTATTGCGGAATGTGTGCTCAGGAAGGCGGGATACGTCGTCGCCCCAACCCCTGTTCAACAGCAATAACGGCTGCCTCTACCCGTGAACTGACTTCCAGTTTTCGCAGTATGGCTTTTACGTGTAATTTTACTGTGCCATCCGTAATGCCTAACTCCCGGGCAATGACTTTGTTACTTTGGCCAAAGGCAAGATGCTCAATGATTTCTCGTTCGCGTGGAGTGAGTGTCGATAATGGTGTTTTCTTTTCGGGTAATGCAGACTTTCCTTGCAGAACACGGGCCAGGGTACCGGCAAGTTGCGGCGCAACAACGGTTTCACCTTTGACAATGTTGTGCAAAGCGGCGACTAAATCCTCAGGGTCCATATCTTTCAATAAATAACCTTGAGCACCGTTACGCAGGGAGTCTACTAAATCACGTTCTTCGGCACTTGTGGTGAGCATGCTGATGGGGGCAGTGATACCCGCATCACGCAATTTTTTTAGTGCCTCCAGGCCGTCCATGTCCGGCATGCGCATGTCCAGTAAAATGACATCCGGCTTGGTATCGTGAACCATATCCAGCCCTTCCTGGCCAGTGCTTGCTGCGGAGACCACATCAATACCGCTACGCTCCAGCAGGTTTTTTAACCCCAGGCGAAACAAAGTGTGGTCATCAATGAGTTGGACTTTCATGTATCAATAATTCTAGCGGAATTTGATGTAGGCGTCAGTAAGGATTTTTTACACATTCTGTAAGCGCAATTCAATGCGGGTGCCTTCGCCGGGATCACTTTCTATGCTGAGTTCAGCACCAATTCGTTGTGCCCGTTCACGCATAATCGTTAGCCCTACATGTTCACCGGGCATGGCGCTATTAATTTCAGTATCGATACCCATGCCATCGTCTTCGATTAACAGATGGAACCAGGGAGATTCTTCGTTACTCATTAAAATGCGCACATAATTGGCTTGGCTGTGTTTACGAATATTGGCCAGTGCTTCCTGAATAATATGTAAAATATGGACTTCAAGTATGGGGGGCAGTTTCAGTTCAGGACATTCATTTTGGAAAAATATCTGGCAGTGACTTTCACTTTTAAAGCGTTCTACCAAGCCTTCGGTTGCCGGGATCAAGCCTCGTTCATCCATGCGAATGCGAAAATGAGAAAGTAGTTCACGCAGCTCAAAATTGGCTTCATCCAGCCCTATCTTTATTTGTTCAACTTCACTTTGGGCACTGGTGTTATTACTGTCTGACTGCGCATCTTTTTGAGAAAGCGTTTTTTGCAACATACTGACACGAAAGCGCTGACTGGCCAGAGTTTGTGCTAACGAATCGTGCAACTCATGAGCCAGCATGGTACGTTCCTGCATGATGGACAATCGATGAGACTCTTCATCCCAATACGATTTGGTTATTGCCATGCTAAGGTGCTGGCCGATATTGGTGAGGATATCCTTGATATCTTCACGCTCGGCAAGCCCAAGTTTTTCCACAAACAAATTATAAATACCCAATGTGCGATTGTTATAACGGAGAGGAATTGCAATATTTTCCAGTTTGTCTCCAGAGAATAGTAAATCACCAGCACTGCTCTGACAGCGCTTAAAACGGTTTTTACACAACAGCATATTTTTAGAGAATTCCTGCGCGCACAGACAATGTTCAATGGGTACGAAATGAATTTTTTCGATGGTGCTGTCATCAAGCCCCACACTGCCGACTAAGCGCATTTGTCGATCATCATTCATCAGGCGAACAGTGCCCGCATGGGCATAAACAATTTCGGTCAGCGTGTTTAAAAACCCGACAAGCAATTCATCGATATCTTTTGCGGTATTGCTACGGGCTGCAACGTCATACAGAATTTCCAGTGAGCGGGTTTTCCTTTGCAGGATGATGGTTTGTTTGTTGACCAGCTCGTCCATATTACGCGTTAATGTGTGTAACGAATCACTGAATTTATTAATATCATTCGCCAGTGCTGAAAATTCGCCGTACCCGGTTTGCGGCATACGTGCAGAAAGATCCCCATTGCGCATGTGCTGTGCCCACTCGCGTAGTTGTGCCAATGGTGAGAGAAAATGATTTTTTATACGGTAAGCAATGCGTAAAATGAGAAAAACACTAATGCCGGTGAGAATGATTTGACTGATGGCTAGAGTTGCTTGGTATTGCGGCCAAAGATAGGCGAAAATCCCGGAGAACAATATGGCAAACAGAGTGCTGATCAAGCCAATTAATAATGGCCGAAAAAATTCACTGTTATTGGCGTTATGTTTCGACACGATAAAAAAGTGATGTTGCCGCGACTTATTTCAGTACATCTTTTTCTGTGGGTGGTTTGTAGTTGGGGTCATTGGGATTAAGGAAAATAAAATGGTATTGACCCTTTTCGATTTCAACATAATCAACATGTGCGCCGTTTAATAATTCCAGACACTCCGGGCTGAGCAGAAAATTAACGCCATCATCAGTGAATTGCACATCATTTTCTTTGGGTTCATCAAAACCCATACCGTAGTTAATGGTCTCGTCGACAGACATGGTGGCAGCAATACGCAGCGCCATGGTGCTGTGTTCATTGTCCTGAATATTTATTTTAATCTGCGCAATGGCCGCAGGGGAAAAACTGATAATGTTCATATGTCGTCATTTTCTCTTTTTAAAGGGTGGATGATAATTTTTGTGGTAGAGAATTGAGTTGTTTATGTTCACGGACAAAGCCAACAAATTGCCTTACCCATGGATTATTTTCAACGTTGCGCATATGGCTGTAGTTGGCCAGTACATTACGATGAATGATGCCATCGTGTTTGCCGTTTATTCCATGGCCACGTAATACACGATAGGCAAATTGTGTGGTTTTTTTGAGATTTTCTGCCGAGGAATAATGAAACTCGTGAGCGTTAATATCTTTATTGTTATCTACAGGCTTATTCCACAGGGCGTTGTGTATTTTGCTTAATTGTACATAACCACGTCCCTGTGGGCGTTGGTGCATGCGGGTATCCATAGGGAGTGCGCCCACCATACTGCATGTGTTTTCGTTCCATTGCATACTGCGTGACAAATACATCAGGCCACCGCACTCGGCATAAACGGGTAATCCTTTTTCAATAGCGGTGTGTATTTCATTACGCAATGTGACGTTGGCTTCCAATGCCTGCATCTGAGTCTCGGGAAAACCGCCACCGATAAACAGACCGTCAATTTCAGGTAGATATGTATCCTGTAACGTATCGATACTCACCAGTTCGGCACCTGCGTGGCGAAAGGCTGCAAGATCATCAGGGTAATAAAACCCAAAGGCAGTATCTTGCGCGATGCCGATACGAACATCTGCGGTAATAGGCGTAGTTTTTGGCAGGGCTTGATAAGTGGGTGTAATGGCATTGCTTGCGATGCGTTGTAGTTGATCCAGATTCACTTGCTGAGCAATGACATCGGCAATGGCATGAATTTGCCTTTCCACGGAGGCCGCTTCATTACTGGGAATCAAGCCTAGATGTCGCTCCTGAATGTCCAGCATGGGATCATGATGTACCGCACCCACCACAGGCACATCCGTGTAGTGTTCAATGACGGCACGTAGCTTGGCCTCGTGGCGACTGCCACCCAGTTTATTGAGAATCACACCTGCAATATTGATATTTTTTTCAAAGGCTTGATAACCCAGAATCAGCGGTGCAATACCACGAGTCATCCCCTGCGCATCGATGACCAGAATGATGGGTGAATCAAGCAAGGTAACCAGTGCCGCGTTGCTGTTACTGCCATCAAGATCGAGACCATCGTAGAGTCCCTTGTTACCTTCAATGATACTGATGTCCGTTGAATCGGTACGGCAACCAAAGGCATTGAGTATTTCCTGGTGACTTTGGGTATGGAAATCCAGGTTGTAACAATCGTTTCCGGCGGCACGGGATAACCACATGGGGTCAATGTAATCCGGGCCTTTTTTAAAAGGCTGCACATTGAGCCCACGTTGGTGAAACGCACCACAAAGGCCGATGCTCAGGGTGGTTTTACCCGAGGATTTGTGGGCGGCGGAAATGAATAGGTGGGCCATATTATGAGCTTGTGTAAATAATTAAACAGCCGCAGCGCCAAAGTTGTTTTTGTTACGAGCTTCCCACATGGTTTTAGCTTGTGCTTCAGCCGAGCTTATGTCACCCGCATGTCCCATCATTTTCAGCGTGATGGCGGTAGTACCGATGACTGCACCGATGCCGTATTCATCGTTGTCATTACCTTGCCAGGTAGTACGTAGGCGCTGTATATCCAGCCCGGTATCTTTAACATGACGTTTATTAAACATGCTTGGCCATTCCTCATCAGACATTTTGCCATTATGTACACTTTGCACCAGACAAGCCGCATCAGGATCACGTTCGATCTCACCACCGTCGCCTTTAATGACCGCTAGATGCGGTTGTTTTAACAGCAGGGCAGCTTCCTGATGCATGGGCCGATAACCGGGGTGAAAAATGCCCTGCATCATGTACGGTGCGTCGAACGGGTTTAACATACGTGAAATGGTGTGTACGGGAGAACGCAGGCCGAGGATGGGGCGCAGTTCGATAATGTTGTGCAGTTTGGTGCTTAAATGTGCTAAATCGAGATAGGCAAAACCGGTTTCACGAATGCGGTCTGCGGACTCCTGCAACGAGGTACAGGGGGCAATACCCAGTGCCGTCAATACGTCTTTGGTATATAAACGTCCGGCAGTGTGGCCACTGGCACCGTGCATGAAAACATTAATACCATTTTGTGCTAGCAATAAAGTGGAGAGAATAAACCACGGCAAGTGGCGACGTTTACCTGCGTAGCTGGACCAGTCCAGGTGGATTTCCGGTGCGTTAGTGGGAATAAACAGGCTTTCTTTTACTGCACGAATGAATCCCGCCAGCTCTTCCGCCTCTTCTTCCTTGACACGCATCAGCATCAGAAAAGCGCCCAATTGTTCGGGCAGAACTTCATCGGCAAGAATCATGCGGAAGGCATCGAAAGCCTCGTCCTGAGTCAGTGGGCGCGAGCCGTTTTTACCCTTGCCAAGGATTCGCACGTATTGCGCAAAAGGATGTTCTATTGTGTTCATAGTGAAAAATGTCCAGGTTGGCGACAAAAGTCGAATTATGCGCTGCTGTAGCAGATGCCGCCAGACTCATTTTTCTGACTGGAGAACTGGCTACTCCTGTATAGAATGATGTGGATCAATCTTGGCATCGGCCAGACTCAAGGGCAGAAAGCGCAGGATTTTTACCGCAAACAGAGTGGCAGCGAAAGCCAGCGCCACACCACCCAAACCCAGCAGGATTTCTGGCGCAGTGGGTGAATAAGGCACGACGACACCATCAAAGAAACTACTGCTGACCTCTTTACCTGGAAACAGGTCCATGGGGAAAGCCTGACCACCGATGATAATCATGTACATCTGCGAGAATCCGCCAGCAATAACCAGAATGGCGGCAGCTGCCGTCCAGCCAATAGAAGCACGGAAGGCTGGGGCATAACAAATGATCAATGGAAAAATAGTGCCTAATAGCATATAACCCACCCAGAACAAGCCACTGTAAATATTGTCGCCCGCGAGTATGAAATCTTCCACACCGTGGTGCTGAGCGGCATAAAGATTGGTGAGATGGAAAATCATCACGAACAGCAACACCGAGGCCACAAAAAGCCCCAGCAATTTTTGCAGGCGGTTGACCAGATAGCTACCGATCTCACGGCCACTCCATTTATAAGTCGCCAGCAGGAAAATCAAGAAAAAGGCTAGCCCATAGACAAACGACATAACGATGAACATGGGAGCCATGATAGCAGCATCGTAATACTGACGAGCGACGATGAAACCGAAAATGGAACCGGTACCGATGGTTAGTGCTAGTCGCCACAAAAAGGCGAAAAAGCCTGCCATTTTCGAATATTGGTTCAGATTGCGTTGCATCATGGTCCACAGATACACGCCGACGATGAGAAGAAAGCCGTTGTACAGGATCATGTTCCAGGCAAAGATGGATTTAAAATTGTAGGTGGTCATGGCCACGATGAGACGGTCCGGTCGACCCAGGTCCAGTACCAATACCATCAGGCCACCCACCAGCAGGGTGATGGCCATAAGGCCTGATAAAGGCGCCAGCGGTTTATAGGCCGTTTTGCCAAAAACTGATGACATGGAGGCTACGTTGAGCGCACCCGAAGCGGCGACAATTAAAAATACCGCGAACACATGAGGCATACCCCAGACAATTTGATTGTTCATGCCGGTCACCCAATGGCCATTGTGTTCCATGTACCAAGCTGAGCCCAGTCCGACAGCAATCATCAAGCCCAGTACACCTAACAGCATATAGTAGCCTTTGCTGTCGCCGGAAATTTCACGGAAGGTTGTGGGTTTCATTGTTTATTGCTCATTCATTAGTTTCGTAGGTTGGGGTGAATGTTTTTTATGAACCCCAACGTGCCAGAACACCAAGTTGCTTCTAAAACCATGTTCAATCCACCATAAACACATTCATTTCAATTTCCAATGTCAAAAAATATTCCGGCTCCGTGCTTGAACATGTTGGGGTTCGTGCCTCACCCCAACCCAACTTACTAAATACCTTGATAACGTACCCCCAAATCCAGACGCAGGTCACCACGAATTTCGGTGGACGTTGTGCTGGCCATACGCTGGGCAATCTCGCTGTCGGCATCATTCATATTGCCGAATAAAATGGCTTTCTCCGGGCAGGCTTCGGCGCAAGCGGGAATTTCACCTTTGTCCACACGGTGTACACACAGGGTGCAACTTTCCACAGTGCCTTTGCCGCGTGGCCCGTATTCCTTCTGATTTTCGATGGTTTCATGCACAAAAGATCGTGCTTTGTAAGGGCAGGCTATCATGCAATAACGGCAACCAATGCAGGTATGTTTGTCGACCAGCACGATGCCATCGGGACGTTTGAAAGAAGCACCAGTGGGGCACACGTCCACACAGGGTGGATGCGCGCAGTGCTGGCACATCAGCGGTAATTTAGTGGTGTGCCCGGTTTTTTTGTCTCGCAGGGTGACGGTGCGAATCCACTGCGCGTCGGTTTCGGGGCGACCGAAACCAGTGAGATTAAATTCGTCATTACAAGCCGTTACGCACTTGTCGCAATTGTCCGCGCATTTGTTAGTGTCAATGAGAAAGCCCCAGCGCACTTCGCTGCTGGCGGGCTCGGCATCCGGTTTGGCGCGGGCGACACTGGTAAAAAATACGCCGGGGCCAAGAGCAGCCGCACCGGCAAGTGCGGCACTACCCCCTAACAGCTTACGGCGATAATGGTCGATGTGGTTTTTATCTTGCGCGTTACTCACGGTCTTGCCCCTGTTGTTTTACGGTCACCGGGTACGGATGTGTGACACTGGAAACAATCAATCTGTACTGCCGCATAGTCATGGCACCCGCGACAAAAATGCCGAGGGTCTTTCACTGTGACGGGTTGATTATCTGCGTCGGTAACGATGTGGCAGGTAAAGCAGTTTTTCAGGCTGTGTTTTTTGGTACGAATGCCTTCGTGCAGCGTGTCATCACGCTGATGCGACAGCAGTTCCATATGATTTCTGCGCATAAAGCCGATTTCTTCCACACATTGCTCACCTTTTACGGCCTTGGGTATATCCGGCATTGGTACGCCAGCCGTTGTCTCAAAAGAGAAAAGCGTAAAGACAATGGCGGCAAACCAAAGCCTTTGTCGTGTACTTCTTTTATCTTTCATCTTTTCTCTTTCCCCTACCCTTATTCTCCAAGACCCATCTGGATGTAACCCGTGGGGCAGACATCTGCACAGATATGGCAGCCGATACACTTGAAGTAGTCGGTATCCACGTAACGACCCATGGTGGAGTCATCTTTTTTCACTTTAAACACGGCATCTTGCGGACAGTAAATCACGCAGTTGTCGCACTCGAAGCACATGCCGCAGCTCATACAGCGTTTGGCTTCTTCGATGGTTTCTTCTTCACTCAATGCATTCATGCGTTCTTCAAAATGGCCTAACACTTCTTCAGAACTGGGCACCTCTTCTGTACGAATGTGACGTGCTTCGTGTGCAAAATGCCCCAAAAATAGTTTGTCAGCAGGGATAATCTGGTGCGCAGAACGATCTTCGTAGTTATGAATAGCGAAGTTAGCTTCTGCGGTGCCATGCTGGCCACGGTCGATGCCACGTACCTTTGCATCGCCTTCAGGATCAAAGTGCGCAGGTTCGTGGTGAGTTTCGCGCAGCTTGTTCAGCAGGTCGAAGTGATGTACATCCACTTTGGGGCGCTTGCCTACATCTTCATTTTTAAGGTAATGGTCGATGCTTTCCACTGCCACGGATGCTTGGCCAATGACCGTGGTTAACAGGTGTGGTTGCACGATGTCGCCAGCGACGAAGAAACCAGGTTTATTCGGTACCTGGAAATTTTTGTCGGCGTCGATCAGGCCACGGTCATTACCAAATTCTTCCATACCTTTCAGATTACCGGTCTGGCCGATGGCGGAGACGATAAGGTCGGCTTCGATGTCGTACTCGGAATCGTCGATGGGCGTCATGTTCTTGCCTTCCCATTTCAGCTTGCGCACACGTAAGGCTGTAGCACGACCATTGTCACCCATGATCACGGCAACCGGATCAATGGAGTCGATGATTTCCACACCTTCGCGGGTGGCATCATCAATTTCATGTTGAGCGGCTGTCATCTTGGAGACAGGATGGCGTGACAACAGGGCTACTTCAGCACCTTCGCGGTTAGCAACACCGGCCACATCGTGAGCCGTCTGACCGAGGATGATATGTTCCGGCCGGTCATTTTCGTGGATGTCGGTTATCTTGCCGATACGGCGAGCCACTGAGGCCACGTCGATGGAAGTGTCGCCTCCACCGATAACGATGACCTTGCCAGCAACACCTTTCAAGCGATCTTCGTTAAAGGCCGCAAGGAAGGCAACACCGGACAGGCAATTGCTGGCTTCACTGAAATTGTCCACCGGCAGGTCACGACCGGATTGTGCGCCGATGGCAAACAGTACTGCGTCAAAATCTTTTTCCAGTTGTTCCAGGGTGATGTCTTCACCCACGCGGGTTTTTAATCGGGTTTCAACTCCCATATCGATGATGCGGTTCATTTCACCGTGCAACACATCACGCGGGGTGCGATAACCGGGAATGCCGTACATCATCATGCCGCCCAGGTCTTCGTGGTCATCAAAGATAGTGCAGGCATGGCCTTTCAGGCGTAGTTGATATGCGGCGGACAGTCCGCAAGGGCCACCGCCGATGATGGCGACTTTTTTACCGGTGTCGGCACCGGCAGTAAATGCCAAACCGGCATCTAGTGCGCTGTCGCCGATGAATTGCTCCACCGCATTAATCCCCACAAAGTCTTCAACCTGATTACGGTTGCAGCCATCCTGGCAAGGGGCGGGACAGACACGGCCCATAACAGAAGGGAAAGGGTTAGCCTGAGTGGAGCGTCGAAAAGCGTACTCTTGCCAATCCATACCGTCAGCAGGTTTTTCGATGCCCCGTACGATATTCAGCCAACCGCGAATATCTTCACCGGAGGGGCAGCTCCCTTGGCAGGGTGGGGTCTGGTGTACATAGGTGGGGCACTTATGCGTGCGATCACCATCGAAAATCTGCTCACTCCAACGAGTGATTTCGTGGTCGCCATCTGTGTATTTGCGAAACGTGTGTGCTTTTACTTCATCTGCTGGTGTAGCCATAGCGTCAGTCTCCTGATCCACTTGTGTTGATTCTTTGTAGGTTGGGGTGAATGTTTTTTATGAACCCCAATGTGCCTGGGCAACAAGCTGTCTCCAAAGCCATGTTCAAGCCACCACAAACACATTTATTTCAATTTTAAAGCCAAAAAATATTCCTGCTCCGTGTTTAAGTAGGTTGAGGTTCGTGTCTCACCCTAACCTACCTTTACTCTTTGGTTCCCAACTGGATGGCATCGCCAACCACCTGATGCAAACTGGTAATCATATCCATGGGAAACTGGTAGGCAGGCAAGGCCTTGTTGAACTGAGCCTTGCAAATGGCACAAATGGCCACCATGGAATTAACATCGTGTTCATCAACCACCTGTTTTAAAGCCTGCATGCGTGGCATGGCACCCTTGATACGAATTTCCATCAAGTCATCGGTCAACAGACCGCCACCACCGCCACAACAAAAAGTATTTTCATGCGTGGTCTCGGGTGACATATCAAAAAAGTGATTGGCCGAAGCTGTGATCAACGCACGCGGTAAAACAAATTGTCCGCCGGGCAGGTTACCCATGCGTGAGGCGCGAGCCACATTGCAGGAATCATGGAAAGTGATGCGTCGGTGATCATTGGCTTCTTTGTCGAGATTCAATGCACCGCGCTGAATCAGGTCGTAAGTGAATTCGATGATGTGCTGCGGCGCAGGATATTTGGGATCAAGAAAATCAAACGGACCCACCAGCGTGTTCCAGAAATTGTAGGCTACACGCCAGGCATGGCCACACTCGCCAACAATAATACGTTTAACACCTAGCTCTTCAGCAGCATCCCGAATACGTTGTGCGACTTTTTTCAGGTTGTCGCCACTGCCGATGAACATGGAAAAATTGGCTGCTTCAGAGGCGTAAGAAGATAGTGTCCAACTAATACCTGCCTGATGGAAGACCTTGCCATAACCAATCAACCCATCAATATGCGGTTCAGCAAAAAAATCTGCGGACGGTACGATGAGCAGCACATCCGCACCCTTAACATCCACCGGGTATTTCACTGCAACGCCGGTATCTTCTTCGACTTCTTCTTCCAGGTCTTCCAGTGTGTTGATCAGGGCTTTTTCGGGCAGGCCAAGGTTGTTGCCAATCGTTTGCAGTTTGCCAAGAATTTCATTGCAGTATTTCTGGCCATGACCCACGGAATCCATGATGTTGCGCGCAGCCATGGAAATTTCTGCCGTGTCGATACCATAAGGGCAGAATACGGAGCAGCGACGGCACTGTGAACATTGGTGGAAATAACTGTACCATTCATCCAATACGCTTTTATCCATGTCGCGGGCACCGACGAGCTTGGGGAAATATTTGCCCGAAAAGGTGTAATAACGGCGGTAGATACTGCGCAGCAAGTCCTGACGTGCCACCGGCATGTTTTTGGGGTCTTTGGTGCCGAGGTAATAATGACACTTGTCGGTGCAGGCGCCACACTTTACGCAGCTATCTAAAAAAGTGCGCAGGGCGCGGGAACCGTCTACCAGTTCACCCAGACGGGTGACCGCTTTTTCCTCCCAGTTGTCTACCAACTTACCGGGGAACCCCAGGTTTTCGTTATGTTGGGCCTTGGCCAGATATGGGCTGCTATGCGCCATCGAATCCACCTCATACTTCGGTGTATCGATGATCTCGATATTTTTAAACAGTTCAGGTGTGTCGAATTTAGCGGCCACGTATCAAGTCTCTTCTTTTCAATGTTCTTTTTTTAAAAAAATGTGAAATAAACGCAAAAGGCTATTTTGCTGTCCAGCCTGCGGTATGACGCACTTCGCGCGGGTTATCAACCTGGTTGCGTGTGGGCATAAAAAACAGGCCCGGCACATGCAATAGTTTGCTGATGGGAAAAATCACCATCAATATAATGACCAAACTCAGATGTAACAGCACAAAAATATCAGAGGGTAACGGTTGCAAATCAAAATACATCAGGCCCAGCATCCAGGCTTTAAACGCCACGATATCGGTATGCGCCAGATATTTAATAGCCAATCCACTGAGGCCGATAGCCACCAATAGAGCTAACATCAAGTGGTCAGATAGGTTGGTGATGTAACGCACACGATCAACCAAAAAACGTCGCGCCCACAGGCCAGCCAAACCAGCCAACATGGCAAAACCAGCGTATTGGCCGAAAGGCTGTATCAAGGCAACCACCGTCCAAACAGGTTCCTGAACATAACGTAGATGGCGAAACAGCACGAGAGCCAGTGCGACATGAAATACCCAGCCAAATAACCAGATCCATTTGTTGGCTTTAAACAGGCTTTGAAATACGGTGACTTCTTTGGTCATGCGCCAGACGACACCAGCCCTAGTGGTGGGAGCGGGTGTCGTCGGTATTTTCAAAGGCGCGGGGGTACGCGCATAAATGAAAATTTTACGCGCCACACCTGCAATGAGCAGGAGTGTTGCAGCGTAAAAAAAGATGGCGTAAACCACGGAAAGTGTCATTGATCAACCTGGCGATAATTGTAAAAGTGAATGATGCCAGCGAAAAACGGGTTACTTTAAGTTTTCCGATGCACAACCATCACGTATTAATAAACTACCCGCAGCAAGCTGACGGGTTAACATCATCACGTCACACTGGCGAAAGCAAGTGTCCAGAGGGCTCAGCCCCTGAGTTCTGGCCTTCGCCAGAATGACAGCATTCAGTGGCTGCACCTAAAACAGTTGCTTTCAGGTGATTAAACGCAACCTGTCGGTTTGGGCAGGCCAGCAATTTTGCAAGCCTGTTTGGCCGGCCCATAAGGGAACAGCTCGTACAGGTATTTACTGTTACCTTTGTCTTTGCCCAGTTTTTTACCAATAGCTTTGGTTAGCACACGTACAGCCGGTGCGATCTGATATTCTTCATAATACTCACGCAGGAAGTTCACCACTTCCCAATGACTGTCAGACATCTCCAGCTTCTCAGCGACAGCGATGGCTTTGGCAATATCCAGATCCCACTCGTCACGGTTTTCCAGATAACCTTCTTCGTCAGTTTCGACACTTTTTCCACCTACTTCCAGGGCCATATTGATTCTCCTTCAGTTTGTCTATCGTTAGTATAATAATGTAAAAAATCAGAGCCAGGATTGTGTCACATCATGCTCTGCGACTAGCGCCACAAAACCACTGTAATCAACAACCTTGATGCCATCAATAATACGTGATTCGTCAATTCCACGTGCTTTGAGATCGGGCCCCATGACATAAAAAGAAATGTCGCCCATTGCATCGGAAACCATGCCTGATTTCTGTGTTCCTTGTATGGCACCGTAAACACCATCTTCGATCATCAACAGGGCATTACCTTTTACCGCATGTGTGATAGCTGACTCCAGTGTATTACGCTCAAGAGGTGATTTGTTAACAGTGTGTAGTTGTGACATATCGTTCCTCTTCTAAAAACTGAATACAACATCGGATTGATTCATGATTTTTGCCATTTCAACGGCAGAAACCACTTTGATAGAATCTTTTTCAGCCCAGTCATCATCTTCGTCTTCCCAGGTCAGCGGTAACAGGTCATCCAGGGTCAGGCCGCGAGCGTCCAGTGATTCCTGTTCAACATAAATTTTGTTGACATCGTAATCACCCAACGCCTTATAAGTGGGTGAAAAGTTTTTCATGCCGACTTCTTGAGTGTCTTGCCCTTTGGTAATCTGGTAAACACCATCATCCAAAAAGGCGAGAGAAACGTCTTGTTCAAAGGCGGCGCCAATCAATACCACTTCCAATGACTCCAATGCATAAATTGTCCCGTAGGGCGCTTTGCGGTTAACGTATAAAAACTTTTTTGTTTGAGACATGATAATAGCTCTCCTTGGTCGCCGGTTTAATCGCCGAAAGTGATCAAACGCTCACTCTGAATGCCCGCTTCGATTAACTGACCCAGGCCGGAAATACGAAACCCCGCTGCAATATTGTCAGCATCTTTACCGTTACGTTTAGCCTCG
>Ga0316203_1000677_pt1 | contig 35532 bp, 29 predicted proteins | sample 6monrhotite_MG_FD_204940 | JGI IMG/M metagenome (GOLD analysis project Ga0316203, IMG submission 204940) | Microbial mat bacterial communities from mineral coupon in-situ incubated in ocean water Damariscotta River, Maine, United States -... | ecosystem: Environmental > Aquatic > Marine >... | reverse complement strand
CTTTAATATTGACTCTTTACGCTCGCTCGAATAACGCGCCATTTTTTGCTCAAAACCGCCCCCTGATCTCTATTAATATGGGTTTTATAAAGGGTGACATCTATCCTGACACAGGGGGGAATATGAGAATACCTATTATCATGTCATGAACCATGGTGGTAGAAGACGTACTATTTTTCACGATGATGAGTATTTTTAAATGTTTCTTCACACGTTGGATGAAGCTCATCGTCGCTTTGGTACCCAGGTTCTTTGTTATTGTTTGATGAGTAACCATTACCACTTATTAGTCAAAACAACGGAAGCAAATCTGGGCTGAGTAATGCGGCATATCAATGGTGTTTATACCCAACGGCATAGCCGGCTACGCAAAACCGATGGGCCTTTGTTCCGAGGTCGGTATAAAGCAATTCTTGTTGAGGAAGACAGCTACCAGCTCCAGTTATCGCGCTATATTCATCGAAACCCGCTCGATGCCAGACTGGTTAAATCATTGGAAAGCTACACTTGGAGCAGCTATCCGGTGTATGTCCGTGAGCGTCCTGCGCCAAAATGGTTATATTGCCAGGAAGTGTATGATCAGCTGGCAGTAAAAAGGCGCGTAAATGATAAATATCGCGCCTTTGTTGAGACGGGGGTTGATGAGGAGATAGCCGTATTTTACAGCAAAGGCAATCAGGTTCCGTATTCCCCTTATTAATTTATGACGTAAACTTATGGGTAATAGAAAGGTGTTGTGGGGGCTGAGGGTTAGATACCCTCGGCTACCCGATTAGGCTTTACCTGCAAGTGTCAGCTCAACAGGATTTCCATCTTTTGTGATTTTAAAATTGATGGCCTCTAGACCGTTTATAGCCCATGATGATTTCTTATAGCAACGAGCATAAATCCGACTATTCCCGTAATTTGTGACTGCTTCGATAACCAGCCTATTAAAACAACCATTTTTCCGAAATTTCTTTAGCGTTCCAGCCAAGTGTATTTCAACTTCGTTAGCATCTTTACAGCAAATTAGGAATGAGGCTGGAAAGCCATCCATTTCAGCTACAGTCAAATCCATTTTAATAAACTCCGGAGCTTGAACACTTCCTCGTAGCTTAACCATCTGCACTTCACCATTTACAACAACACTCTGTACAAGCTCCTTAGCTTGAAATTTTATTGTTGGTAAATAATGTCCTTCATTGGCTCCTTCAATCAACAATTTAGAAATCCACTCGATATCTTCAACTGATCCCGGTCTTACATTCATTATGTTATCCCTAAATTTTTGTGATATTCGACCAATCACCGGATAGGTCAGGGGCTTCACAGCCCCTTTCCCTCCTCAGAACCGAGCGTGATAGTTTCCCATCTTGACGACTCAAGCATTTCGAAAGGATAACACGGTGGGTTACCCCGGCTGTTGCACCTCATGCAGCCCATAATAATCTACACTCCTTTGAGCTCAAAGCAGGTAGTGAGCACGATTCCTTTTTATTGCTACGATGCCAAAAGTAGTAGCCATCTTCTTGCGTATAAGGATTCGCATGAGCTTTGATTTTAATGTGTCTACGTATCCCTATGGAGCACAAGCGGATCACCGAGTAATAACGGTTCTCTTTCTTGGTTTTAACTTTGACCGAGAAAATATTTCGCCCGCCAGCCAGGCCCCGACCAATAGCGCTTTGCCAGCCATTTCTTTGGTTTATTTTGATGTCTTCGACGTATCATACGCCAAAGCTGTTCATAGACATAGGTACTGCCCCTTTCTCAGATGAGTACTGCAATGAACTGTTTGCGTGTCACTTACCTTGCACTCAAGGGCTCATTATCAGTGAATTTTAATCGAATTAATTCATAGCCCGTCTCGTCATGAATTTTTTTACTCAGTGGTTCAAAACCATAATCAATATAGAACTTGCGCCCGATTAGATTATCTTCAAACACCTCGACCTCCAGCTCACTGTGCAGTTCACGTGCTTTATGCATTAATGCTCGCCCGATACCCATACCATGAAAGTCTGGCTGTACAAACATAGCACCCACGTCACTACCAACCAGAGAGATAAAGCCAACCACTCGTCCCATATGCTCAGAGACCCAGGTATCAACACCCGGCAATGCCACATAAGATATATTACTGCGCTCTTGCTCAATAAACTCACGACTAAAGAAAGGGTGTGCAATTTTTGATGCATTCTCCCAGCAACAGAGAACATCACCTAAATCATCGCATTGATACTGCCGTATGATGAACACCGCGCCCCCTCCTGAACAATAACGATAGAATATTTCTGATGAAACAAGCTCTTAACCTGATGATGTTATAGATTATGTCGCTACGCTCGCAACAACAAAAGCTAATATACAACTGCCTCACAATAATAAATAGCTAAAAATACCGAGAAAAAAACAGAGAAGGGGTCAAGGAAGAAGGAAGTTTTTCCTTTCTTAAAGTACTGAAAGCGCCCAGCATCAAAACAGAAGCCATGAATGCCAATTAAATATTGAAATATAAATATATTGAGTAATAATGAGTGTTCAAGATATTAAACGCTGAAGAAAACCGTAGTGCTCAAAATGGGTTTTTCTACAACCTCGTTATGTGAAAAAAACATGAAGATTACAAGCTATCAAGAAGTAGCAGATATTTTTAATGGCTACCCAAAGCACATGAAGAAAAAATTGCTGTTCCTTCGAAAGTTGGTGTTAGAGACTGCTTCAGAAACTGTAGATGAATTGGAAGAGATCCTTAAATGGGGAGAGCCCAGTTATCTAACAAAGAATGGTAGCACTATAAGAATGCACTGGAAAAAATCAAACCCAGATCAATACGGCATGTATTTTAATTGTAATACCAGGTTAATTGATACATTCAAAGAACTTTATAGGGAAAAGTTCACATTCCATGGCAATAGAGCTATTGTATTTAATGAGAACGATGAAATACCAATAACCGAATTAAAGCATTGTATATCTCTGTCTCTGAACTATCATCGTATCAAGCATCTACCTTTACTAGGTACATGATGAAAGCACATAACCAGGTACTGGAGTTGACGCGGGGGACTTTGTTTCTTTAATAGTTCAGTGGTGAGGTGAATTGAATGCGAAGCCTGGCAAGTATATGGCTGTTGCAGCAACTGACTCAAGAGGAACTGGCATTTTACAGGTTGGTTGGTACTTTTGACTGACAGCGAAAAGGACAGGGACTTCGGTTTGTGTTTCGACTACCTTCGAAACGTGAAAGGATTTGTATTATTGTTGCCCCCATCTGGCGAGGAAAACAACTGGGTCATATATTAATGGATAAAATCATGAATCACCCTGAACTTAAAAAATTCAGCACTTTGATCTCTATTGCCTTCCCGAATCTGACCACAGTTTTATTTCCTGCAGTTATCGCAATCATGAGTTTGAGCGTGATTGCATTGATTACATACAGACGAAACCGTGACTCAATTAGATAATAAAGCGCGCTATTAACTTTGTTACTTGCCAATACAAAAACTGGAAAATATTTCACCCAGCAGATCATCACTACTAAATTCGCCGGTAATCTCACCCAGTGCCTGTTGCGCCTGGCGTAGCTCTTCGGCGAGTAGTTCACCGGAGTGGTTATGCTCTAACTGTTCTTTGCCGGTGAACAGATTCAATTCGGCACGTTGCAGTGCATCGATATGTCTGCGCCGCGCCATGAAGATACCTTCGGCAGTGCTGTTGTAACCCATCTTCTGTTTAAGGTGTTCACGTAACAAATCAACCCCTTCACCACCTTTTGCTGACAGTGAAATCTGGCTGATGCCATTCACTATTTCGCTGTTCGCTTTGCGCTCACTCAGGTCGATCTTGTTATAAACCAGGCTGTAATCGCAACCGGTGGGCAATTTTGTGAGCATCTCATTGTGTTCATTTTCGGCATCGCTGCTATCATCGAGCAGTAATAAAACAGCATCTGCCTTTTCGATCTCTTGATAGGCACGTTCAATGCCGAGTTTTTCAACCACGTCATCGCTATCACGCAGACCGGCGGTATCGATGATATGAAGTGGCAGGCCGTCAATGGTAATATGTTCTCGCAATACATCGCGCGTAGTGCCTGCGATGTCAGTAACGATGGCTGCTTCTCGACTGGCAAGTGCATTTAACAGGCTCGATTTACCGGCATTCGGTCTGCCGACAATGACGACACTCATGCCATCACGCAGAAGTGCGCCTTGTTGTGCCGATTTCATTATGTTGTGGTGAGTTTGGATGACGTTGTTAATCATCTCCAGTACTTTGCCATCACTGAGAAAATCGATCTCCTCTTCGGGAAAGTCGAGCGCGGATTCGACATAGATGCGCACATCTATCAACTGTTGTAACAGTGCGTTTACCTGAAGTGAAAATTCACCCTGCAGTGAGCGTAGTGCTGAACGCGCTGCCTGTTGTGAGGTACAGTCTATAAGGTCGGCAATTGCTTCGGCCTGTGCCAGATCGAGTTTGTCATTGAGATAGGCACGCTCTGAAAATTCACCCGGTCTTGCGAGGCGAGCACCAAGTTCAATCACCCGTTGCAATAACATATCTAATACCACTGGGCCGCCGTGGCCTTGCAGCTCTAAAACATCTTCACCGGTAAAAGAGTGGGGGGCAACAAACAGCAGCGCGATACCTGCATCGATCACGTCACCGTTGGCTGCGCTGAAATTCAGATAGTCTGCATGGCGTGGGGCAGGGCGCTTGCCGAGTATCTGATCCGCTATCTCACCAGCTGTTTTACCGGAGATGCGCACAATGCCAACCCCGCCACGTCCGGGCGCGGTGGCAATTGCCGCAATGGTGTCGTTCTCATTTAACATGTGATTAATTGTACGTTGAGTTGCTACCAATAAAAAAGGGCTGCTCTTTCGAACAGCCCTTAATTAATAACTTAACGTCAATCGCTGGCGGCCTCTAAGGCTTTTGGAGGCGGCTTGGGTTTATCTTTCTTTTTCACTTTTTTATCTTTCTTTTTCTTGTCGTCATCATCACCGCTGTCTAGGCCCATATCGATGCGACGCGTGATATACCACTGCTGCAAGATCGACAGGATTGCGTTGACCACCCAGTACAGCACCAGCCCAGATGGAAAAAATGCAAAAAAGAGGGTGAAAATAAATGGCAGTGCCGCCATGATCTTCGCCTGCATTGGATCGGGTGGCTTCGGATTCAGTTGTTGCTGAATGTACATCGTTAGCCCCATCAACAACGGCAACACATAGAACGGATCTTTGGTTGAGAGATCATCAAGCCAAAAAATGAAGGTTGCCTGGCGAAGTTCAACACTTTCCAGCAGTACCCAGTAAAGTGCGATGAAAACCGGGATCTGAACCAACATTGGCAAGCAGCCACCCATCGGATTGATCTTCTCTTTTTTGTAGAGCTCCATCATCGCCTGACTCATGCGTTGACGGTCATCAATAAAACGTTCACGAATCGCTGTGATCTTTGGTGTGACCTTGCGCATATTCGCCATTGAGCGATAACTCTTTTCAGAGAGCTTGTAGAACACCAGCTTAATCACTAGGGTAACGCCGATAATCGCCCAGCCCCAGTTACCGATCCAGTCATAGAAAAATTTCAGCAGCCAGAAAAGCGGTTCTGCGATCAATGTCAGGATGCCGTAATCAACCGTCAACACAAGTCCATTCGCAACAGGCTCTAAACGCTCCTGTGTTTTGGAACCAACATATAGGCCACTTGAAAATGTATTGGCCGCACCCGATTCAACTTGAACCTCTGGTGAAACAAGGCCAAGCGTGTAGCGGCCATCATCAAGCGCCTTAGTATAATAGTGGTTAACTTCGTTTGCGTTTGGAATCCATGCGCCAACAAAATAGTGCTGAATCATTGCAGCCCAGCCATCATCGATATCGCGCGCAAGGTTTTCATCTTCCATGTCACTAAAGTGAATTTTTTCATAACTCTCTTCTTCACTAAAGATCACACCACCGGTATAGGTGTGAATGAAGAATGAGCTTTCACTATCAGCCGCGGCAGTACGCTGTAGCTGACGATACTGATGACCGCGCCACGCTTTGCCACTGTTATTAATGATCTCATGATCAACTTCGATCAAGAAGCTATCGCGTTTAAAGGTATAGGTTTTGATAACGGTAATGCCGTCGTTACTTACCCAACGGAGCGGTACTTTTATTTCATTGCTTGAATCTGAGAGGGTGTAATCAAGCTGCTCTGCTTTGTAGATAGCATGGTGATCGGGTGCTGAGCTACCAGAGAGAAGACCACTTTGTGCAATAAAGAGCCTAAAACCTTTGTCTTCCATTAATTTAAATGGAACATCTGGCTGACTCGCAGCAACAGGGTAGGTGAGCAGGTTTACTTTTCGTAGATCGCCGCCAACGGTATCAATCTCGATATCGTAGAGATCCGTTGTGACATGTATACGTTTATCCGAATTCAGTACCTGGCTCATTGGTGCAACACTTGGCTTCACTGCCGGTGCTGATGTCATCTCGGGACGATCCTGGGTAACAGCCGCTGATTGGCCCTGAGGAACTTCCAGTGGCGCTGCCGCGCTACCCTGATCAGGCAATGATGAGGTAACAGGTGCAGAAATTGGGGTTGCCTTCGGCACCACGTAATCTTCTTGCCATGCCTGCCATATCAGCAGCAAAACAAAGGAGAGTACAAAAAAGAGGATGGTTCTTTGGTTATCCATGGTGATTTGTCATTCTACTGTTGCTACTCGGTTGAATATTGCCAGGATACTGTCATCGGTTATGAGTCTGTTATTGACCCATATTGACACGGCACTATTTTAAATTTTTATTTTCTGGCACCAGATCTACACCACCCTCATGCCATGGATGACAACGACAGATCCGACGTAGCGACATCCCCCCCCCCTTAAAAGCACCGAAACTTGTGATCGCTTCCTGTGCATAATTTGAGCAAGTAGGGTAGTAACGACAATTACTTCCGAACAGAGGGCTTATGCAGTAACGATAAAACCTAATCAGTAATAAGAGCATCATTTTCATATTGCTAGTGTTATCCAGAGCCTCTCTAATGCGCTGTCCAGGCGCCTATTATTTTTTTTAGCCAGTCCAGGGCGAGCAATGACCAAAACGTCATATCCGCCAATCCTCTCTTTTTCCTGCCTAAATCGCTCTCTCACTACCCGTTTAAAACGGTTTCGTTCAACAGCTAGTTTTGAGCACTTCTTTGAAACTATTAAGCCAAGTCTTGGGTGACCCAGGTCATTTTCACGAACAAGTATGGTGTGGTCTCCACTTGGAATCTTGCGTGCTTTCTGAAATACAAACTGAAACTCTTGCGGTTTTGTCAGTCGATATTCTCGGCTATATATTTCTTTCAACAGGCTAATAGTCTGTTTTTATTATGATTTTTATTAACTATTACGCACTAAGACGCACACGACCTTTAGCACGCCTTCTTCTAATCACTGCGCGACCACCTGGAGTGCTCATGCGTGCGCGAAAACCGTGGGTACGTTTACGTTTAATGTTGCTTGGTTGAAATGTGCGTTTCATCTGTATGTCGTCCGTTAAAATCGATTAAAACCAAAAATCTGCTTGGCCAGGTAGTAAAACAAAGCAGGGAAGAATACCTATTTCACCCCCCTTATGTCAATATTGTTAATGAGATTACTTACCTGAATGTTGCTGCTAGCCTCAACTTTGGAACAGGTATAGAATCTCACCACTCAAATCACGAGCAATCTTAAATCATCTGGAGAAATCAGTGGCGTTATCGCTTTGGAAAAAGTGCCTTGATCACCTCGAAAGCGAACTCTCTGCACAACAATTCAATACATGGATAAGACCGCTTCATGTCGTTGAAACTGATGTATCTCTACGTATATTAGCGCCAAATCGCTTTGTACTGGATTGGGTCAATGAGCGTTTTCTCGAAAAAATTACGACAATCTTAATCAAATTCAATGAGGCTACTGAACCACTCAATATTAGCTTGGAAATCGGCACTAAAAAAATTGCCGCTAATCAAAAGCCTGTGCCTCGGCTAGCTGAGCCAACAAAACAGAAAGAAACGGCTTCGTTCGCTCCAAAAGCCGCCGGGATTGAAATCAACCACGTATCAAGTCTACAGCCTGGTTTTACGTTTGAATCCTTTGTCGAGGGTAAATCCAACCAGCTAGCCCGTGCGGCGGCGGCGCAGGTTGCCGAAAATCCAGGCGGTGCTTATAACCCGTTGTTTATTTATGGTGATTCAGGTCTTGGTAAAACACATTTAATGCATGCTGTTGGTAATTCAATGATTGCAAAAGACCCAAAGGCTCGCGTGGTTTACATCCATTCCGAGCGTTTTGTCGGCGATATGGTGCGTGGCCTGCAACACAATGCGATCAATGATTTTAAACGTTACTACCGCTCTGTCGACGCGTTACTTATTGATGATATTCAATTTTTTGCTAAAAAAGAGCGTTCACAGGAAGAGTTTTTTCACACCTTCAATGCACTGTTAGAAGGACAAAAACAGGTGATCATGACCTGTGACCGCTACCCTAAAGAGGTTGGCGGACTGGAAGAACGTCTTAAATCCCGTTTTGGCTGGGGTCTAACTGCATCGATCGAGCCACCAGAGCTAGAAACCAGTGTTGCCATCCTGATCAGTAAAGCGGCGCAATCACGCGTAGAACTCAGCCAGGAGGTGGCCTTTTTTATTGCTAAACGGATTCGTTCTAATGTTCGTGAACTTGAAGGGGCAATGCGCCGTGTTATTGCAACATCACGTTTTACTGGTCAGGCAATTACGGTCGACTTTACCAAAGAGGCACTTAAAGACCTGCTTGCACTACAGGACAAACTAGTCACAATAGAAAATATTCAAAAAACAGTGGCTGATTACTACAAAATTAGGGTAGCAGACCTTTTATCAAAACGACGTTCCCGTTCTGTTGCTCGCCCACGTCAGGTTGCAATGGCACTGTCAAAGGAACTAACAAGTCATAGTCTACCTGAAATTGGCGATGCGTTTGGTGGTCGTGACCATACCACTGTGTTGCATGGTTGCCGAAAAGTAAAAGAATTAAAAGAAAGTGATTTACGTATTAATGAAGACTATGCCAATCTGTTGAGAACGCTATCAACATGATGTATACATCTTGTGTATAACTATTGACCTGTTGATAACTCGATTTTTATCCACAGCTAATTCAATGACTATCAACCATATTTACACATAGATAGCCACAACTTAGCAACAGGATAAGGTATTGAATTAAAACATTTTTTAAAGCATTTAAGTAAAATAACTGGCTCCTTAATAGTAACAATAACAAAAGTACATAATATTTAATTATGAAATTTACTATCCAACGCGAATCGTTAATTAGACCTCTTCAGATGGTAAGTGGAGTTGTCGAGCGACGACAAACATTGCCAATTCTTTCAAACATTCTGGTTAAGGTTGTAGACAATCGTCTGCATATGACTGCAACAGACTTAGAAGTTGAGATGTCGATACAGGTTAATTTAATTGATCAGACTAAGGGAGAGACAGGTGAAATTACGATACCTGCTCGTAAGTTTATGGATATCTGTAAAGCGCTTCCCGATGGTGTTGATATTAATTTGGTAATCGATGGTGATCGCGCCATTGTTAGAGCTGGTAAAAGTCGTTTTGTACTGTCAACACTACCACCTGATGATTTTCCAGGGATTGATGCAAATAAGGATCTTCTTGAGTTTTCGGTTCCACAGGTTGAATTTAAACAAGCAATCGAGCGCACTCAATTTGCAATGGCACATCAGGATGTTCGTTATTACTTAAACGGCATGTTGTTGGAAATTAGTTCAAATGCATTAAGGCTAGTTGCTACTGATGGTCATCGTTTAGCGCTTTGTGACCAGAAGTTTGAATCACCTCAAAATGAAAGTCAGCAAGTCATTGTTCCCAGGAAAGGGGTTATGGAGATTGCTCGCTTGCTTGAGGATACAGATTCAATAGCAAAAATTCAGATGGGATCGAACTATATTCGAGTCATTACCGATGGCGTTAGTTTCACTTCAAAACTGATCGATGGTCGTTTTCCCGATTATCAAAATGTACTACCAGATGGCGGAGATAAGATTATTATCTGTGACAAGAGTGAATTAAAGCAGGCACTCAGCCGTGCTTCGATCCTCTCTAATGAAAAATACAGGGGTGTGAGGCTTCAATTTAGTAATGGATTGTTACGTATATTTGCCCATAACCCTGAACAGGAAGAAGCAGAAGAAGAGGTTATTGTTGACTATAATGGCCCTAATCTTGAAATTGGGTTTAATGTCACTTATCTGATGGATGCTGTTTCAGCCTGTACTACAGAAAATGTTTCACTTTCACTTTCTGATGCTAATAGCTGTTGTATGATCCAACCACAAAGTAATAATGGTTGTAAATATGTTGTTATGCCAATGAGACTGTAATCAGTCATTCTTTTACAAAGGCATTAACATGTTATGTGGCTTGAACGTCTTGATATTCGTAATGTTCGAAATTTAGCAGTAGTCTCTCTAAAGTTATCCCCAAAATTCAATATCATCAGTGGTGCGAACGGCAGTGGTAAAACAAGCCTGCTGGAATCGATTTACCTGTTATCGTGTGGAAAATCGTTCCGTACACACCGCTTTCCAAATATTCCAACACAAAATGAAACCTGGATGGGGGTTTATGCAAAACTGTCTGGTAAAGATGTTCGTGCTATTCCGATCGGCCTGGAGTACCGGGATCGTAAAAATATATTTAAAGCTGATGGTAATCGCCTGAAAAAAGCTTCTGAACTGGCGGCCTACCTACCTGTTGTTGTTATCCACCAGGAAAGCCAGCGTGTATTTACTCAGAGCCCTAAATATCGACGTGCATTTCTAGATTGGGGTGTGTTCCACGTGGAACAATGTTTTTTAAGTACCTGGCAAAATTTTAATCGTTCGCTAAAGCAACGTAATGCTCTGTTATCTCAACGAAGTCAATTGAGTTCTATCGATCACTGGAATATAGAGATGAGTGATAATGCAAATTTGATTGATGCTCACCGTTGCCAATATCTCGATAAGTTTATCTTACTGTTTAATCACTTTGTAAATAAGCTTTTAGTGATCGATGGCGAGATAAAGGTTGATTACCGACGTGGCTGGTCTGAAAAAGAAGATTATCTGGGTCTGCTACGAACATCATTAGATAAAGACCGTATTATGGGATATACACAACGAGGCCCACATCGCGCTGATGTCTCATTTAAGATTAATGGGATTCCATTGCATGAATATGTCTCACGCGGACAGCAAAAGCTACTGGTATGCTCGCTATATATTGCCCAGGCAGCGCTTTATTCACAGATATCTGGCCGCGGCTCTATTTTCTTAATTGATGATTTAACCGCTGAACTGGATGCCGGACATGTAGAAAATCTGTTGACAGTTTTAGATGAACTGGATACTCAGATCTTTGTCACCACACCTGATCTGACATTGTTAGATAATGATTTTCTGCCAAAATCCAAGACGTTTCACGTGGAACATGGCCTCGTTTCAGAAGTGCTATAATGATTTTTTTTTGGATGACATCACAGAATGACTGACGATCAGAGTTACGATTCTTCTAGAATCAAGGTCTTAAAAGGCCTGGATGCAGTACGCAAGCGTCCTGGGATGTACATCGGTGATACAGACGATGGCACTGGCCTGCACCATATGGTTTTTGAAGTCGTCGATAATGCGATTGATGAAGCCTTAGCCGGTTTTTGTACCGCCATCGAAGTCATTATACATAGTGATGGTGCAGTGACTGTTTCAGATAACGGGCGTGGTATTCCGGTTGATATCCATGAGGAAGAGGGGATATCGGCAGCAGAAGTGATTATGACGGTTCTTCATGCCGGTGGTAAGTTTGATGACAACACTTATAAAGTTTCCGGTGGACTACATGGCGTTGGTGTTTCCGTAGTTAACGCGTTATCTGCGGAATTACGATTAACCATCCGTCGTAATGGTGATATTTACCAGCAAGAATATCGTATGGGGAATCCAGTTGCCCCTATGGGCCCAGTTGGTGAAACAGAACAAACCGGAACAGAGGTTCGCTTTAAGCCAAGTACCGACATATTTGGCACGATAGACTTTCATTACGATATTTTATCTAAACGACTACGTGAGCTTTCATTTTTGAATCGCGGCGTTTGTATTAAATTGAGTGAAGAGGCTACTGATAAAAGTGATGTGTTTGAATATGAAGGCGGCATTCAGGCCTTTGTTGAGCATTTGAATAAAAATAAGACGCCATTGCATAAAACCGTTAATTATTTCAGTATTGAAAAAGATGATGTAGTGGTTGAAGTGGCAATGCAGTGGAATGACTCATATCAGGAAAATGTTTTCTGTTTTACTAATAATATTCCGCAACATGATGGTGGAACACACCTGGCAGGCTTTCGCTCTGCGTTAACAAGAACAATTAACAGTTACATTGATAAAGGCGGCGTGGCTAAAAATGCAAAAGTCGCGACGACGGGAGATGATTCACGAGAGGGTTTGACTGCTGTACTCTCTGTAAAAGTACCTGATCCTAAATTTTCATCACAAACAAAAGAGAAGCTGGTTTCATCTGAGGTCAGGCCCATTGTTGAGTCGGTTGTTTCGACAAAGCTACAAGATTTCCTGCTTGAAAACCCATCAGATGCAAAAGCGATTACCGCTAAGGTTGTCGATGCCGCTCGTGCGCGTGAAGCGGCACGAAAGGCACGTGAGATGACGCGCCGTAAAGGGGTGCTTGATATTGCAGGCCTGCCTGGTAAGTTAGCGGATTGTCAGGAGAAAGATCCTGCTCTTTCAGAACTGTTCCTGGTGGAGGGTGATTCCGCAGGTGGTTCTGCCAAACAGGGCAGAGACAGGCGCAATCAAGCCATTTTACCGTTGAAAGGTAAGATTCTAAATGTCGAAAAAGCTAGGTTTGACAAGGTGTTATCTTCCGTCGAGATCGGCACCCTGATCACAGCTCTGGGTTGCGGTATTGGTCGCGAAGAGTATTTCCCTGACAAACTTCGTTACCATCGTGTGATTATCATGACGGATGCGGATGTTGATGGTTCTCATATTCGCACACTTATTTTGACCTTTTTCTACCGCCAGATGCATGAGTTGATTGAGCGAGGGCATGTTTATATTGCTCAGCCGCCACTGTACAAGGTTAAAAAGGGGAAGCAGGAACGTTATGTTAAAGATGACATTGAGCTGAATAATTACCTGTTACAAAGTTCACTTGATGGCGCGAAATTGTCGGTTGCGGAAGGTGTGCCGCCCATCAGCGAAGAGGCATTGACCGATTTGTCGCAACGTTATATGTCTGTTATGAGCACAATTCAGCGTATGTCAAAACGCATCAGTCCTAATGTGCTGGAAAAGATTATTTACATGGAACCGTTAAAGGGTGAAATGTTGCTTAATGCTGAGGTGGTAAAAAACTGGTTTGATGAATTGAGCACCAGGCTTAACAATAGTGACGATAAAAATGCACGTTATGAGATTATCCTTAAACAGGATGATGATGACTTATCCTGGAAAGCAGATATTAGTGAATATATTCATGGGGTTGCGACAGTCAGGACACTTAATAGCGAGTTCTTTGATTCAGGCGAATATCGCACCATGGCCGAACTTGGTGAAAAGCTAATGGGGTTAATCGGAGAGGGTGCAACGATTAGCCGTGGTGAACGCAAACAAAGTGTTAGTTCATTTAAAGAGGTTTATCAGTGGTTGATGGTTGATGCAAAACGTGGCCAGCAGATTCAACGCTATAAAGGGTTGGGAGAAATGAACCCTGATCAGTTATGGGAAACCACCATGGATTCTAATACACGCCGTTTACTACAGGTGAAGATTGAGGATGTTGTTGCTGCGGATGAAATATTTACAACCCTGATGGGCGATCATGTTGAGCCGCGCCGTGAATTTATTGAAAAACATGCACTGTCTGTTGCAAACCTGGATGTGTAATTAGAGGCCTAAGCCAGTACACCGTCAAGGTTATTTTGACAGGTAAATTAACGCTTATTCGTTGCGCCGACCTGGATCGCGAGCCTTGCTTGCGCAACAAACTGAATAAAACCACGGTGTTGTTCAGTAGAGATTGCATTGTGGCTGATACCATTATCCGCATAAATGAAGCCAATTGCCTTTGAACCAGGGCATAACGAGGCAATGATAAAAGAGTTAGTGCCGCACATTTCTTCAAAGTCTTTTCTGATAACACGCTTCCAGCCTGCTTCCGAAATGTCTTCGATTAATAGTTCACTTCCTTCCATTAATACCTTTGAAAAAATATCGTGCTCTTCATTAATCGGGAAATTGAAGTAGTCCTGTAATATTGATGACTGCTCACCTAATACTAAGCGCGCAGAATAATTACTACGATCAGGGCTGATTAGCGTTAGCATTGCACGATCGAAACCAACCCCGCTGATAATTCCTTCCAGTGATTTTTTAAATACTTGCTGAAGGCTGGCCTGGTTTGAAATTAAAAAGGTGGTTTCCTGAAGGATAAGCAGTTGGACATCGAAGTTGGAGCAGTTTGTTTTTTCGATTTGTGGTTTCGATGTTTTATCAGAAGAGTTTATAACTGGCTTTGTAAGTGTTAAATCATCTGTAGTGCTCGAAAGTGCATTTACAGCAAGTTGTATGGCTGATTGGTTTAAATCACTATCATCATCGGGTCTGTTGTTAGTATCAGGTTTTGATATGGTGAGAGAGACAGCTTCTTTGGATTGCTTAGTAGCTGGGATTGGTGAAGCTGATGATTTATCAGACGCAGGTATTTCGTTGCTTGCAAAAAAAGCGAGATTTGAGGCGATGCGGTCTCGTTTTTCATCGTCTGTGTCCTCCATTGCAGGCATTAATGTCTCTTGTTTTAAGCCATACTCAGTGGCAAGCTCACAGGACATTTTAAATGAATCCGTTAAACTGATTTCAATGGCGCCAGGCTGAAGCCCGGCGGTCTTAGCTAAGGTACTTAGCATGTCATTGAGCGAGCTATCTGATTCACTGTCTGGGCTACGCAAGATTTGTACAACAGAGCTGGCGAGTGACGAAAGTGCTTTATTCATCTGCGGGCTGCTTTTTGTGCTCTCCCTGTCGGGATTAAATGGCTCCATCGTAGTGACAATATTTGAAGGGAATTCCCAGCTTTTAGCAAGGATTTGACCTACTTCTTTGACAGGCCCACCCAGTACGTTTTTCTCAACCTCTTTGCGCGATATTTTTTGGTTGATGCGCATATCCTCCATTAAGGAAAATTTCTCAGGTAAAAAATAGGCAATAGCAATTTCACCTAAATTATGCAGCAATGCGCATGTATAAGCTTCTTCAATATCTTTGATGCCAGCTTTAGATGCAATTTCACGCACAAAGCCCGCAGTAAGATAGGCATTAACGAGCATCTTATTCATTTCAATAGAGGGGTGTTCATGCTGAAAACTATCAATCAGCTTCATGGTAAGGCATTGATTTTTGACGGTATCGAAACCGAGAATGACAACCGCACGTGAAATAACGCAAATTTTACCTTTACCTCTATTGTAATAAGAAGAGTTTGCTAGGCGTAAAAGTTTTGCGGTTAAATTAACATCTTTAGTCGCCTCTTTAGAGAGGCTCATGGCGGTGGCCTCTGCACTAGAGCTGATTTGACGAATACGATTGACACTTGCGCTAAAGACAGGAAGGTCACCAGTCTTTTCAATACGTTGCATAATTTCAGTGATTGTTTTATCTAAATCATCCATGATTTACAGCGAATAATTATTATTGGGTGGAATAACAATAGATCGTGCATAAAAGGGCTTACTTTAAATTTTATTATTGAAGATAGGAGTGACATCGCTTGACCGTTGCCACACATCAACATAAGCTTTGTTTTTTGCGTCAGTTTACTTTGGGGGAGAGGGGATATGACAGCAGCACTCGTGGCAATTTTTTGCCTGATTCTGGGCGTGGTATGTGGCCTGCTTTTTGGTAGGGCAACCAATGCTCCACTTCAGGAAGCTCAGGAATTAAAAGATTCACTTAATCAGGTGCAGTCAGAATTTGATACATATAAGGCTGAAGTGACTCAGCACTTTACAAAAACAGCTGAACTTGTGAACTCGATGACAGATAACTATCGCAATGTTCACACACACCTTGCTGGTGGTGCACAGACACTTTGCAGTGGCGCTCTTCAGTTAGCGTCAATGAATGATAAAGATGCACTGGAAGCACAGGTTGAAGTGGTAACAGAATCGACAACAACAGAAGAGGTGCAGAGTAGTTCTGACGCGGCTGCAAATGATGATTCGTCAACACCAGCAGCTGAAGCAGCTGATGAAAAAGCAGCGGACAGCGCCGATACAACAATAGAAGCAGCAACGGTTGAAACTGAAGTTGAACAGATAAAAGTGGATGCGGATACTGTTGCAACAGCAGAAGAAAAAGCAGCGGTAGAAACGAAGGCTGAAGGGACAGTCCCAGAAGCGCTAGTTGCTGATGCTGTTGAGAAAAATCAGGGTGAAAACCGGATACACTGATTGTTCATCTGAAAGTGACGGAGTTAAAAAGGAGACTCACAGGTCTCCTTTTTTATGCCTGACGTTCTAGCGTGAGGAAGCTATATGGGTATTGGTTCTTTGCATCTGGCTCACAATCAACGCGATCAATTTCGTTCCAGATTGTTTTATCTAATGTAACAAAGTGAGCATCGCCTTCAAACTCATGATGGATAATGGTGAGATAAATTCGTTGAGCAATTGGTAAAGCCAGCTGATAAAAAGAGGCACCACCAATCACCATCACTTCAGCATCATCTTGTACTTGTGCCAGCGCTTCATCAATACCATTTACAACAATACAACCATCAGCAGAATATGAAGTGTTATTAGTGATAATAATATTCTTTCTTCCAGGCAGTGGTCGTCCTATTGATTCATAGGTCTTTCTCCCCATTAGGATAGGTTTACCCATCGTGACGGACTTAAAGTGTTTAAAGTCAGCAGGTAGGTGCCACGGTAGTGTATTGTTAACACCAATCACACGATTGGGTGCCATGGCTGCAATTAATGAAATCATCACTATTTAAACCGCAACAGATGTTTTTATATGAGGGTGTGATTCATAGCCCGTTAATTCAAAATCTTCAAACTTAAAATCAAAAATAGAGTTAATTTTCATTGTTGGTAAAGGATAAGCTGTGCGAGTTAACTGTAGGTCAGCTTGCTCGAAATGGTTCGAATATAAATATTTAAGGTACCTAAATAAAAAGTTACACACTATAACCACCTTTTTTGTTTAACTCAGATTATATAGATGTTTCTGCTCCAGGAGTAGGAACGCATGTCCTATTGCGATCTAAATTAAGTAGTACTAGAATTATATAACAATACATTACATACCCATCTTCTACTATGCTGAATAGTTACCATTATTATTAATTGGTCTATATACAATATTGTTAACATCGTATGAAGTTGATAATACGGCCACAATTCAGCCTGATATCAAGCAGGGCTCCTTTTGCCAGAGACATTACAGCCACTCAAACAGCGAGCCACTAGCACCTGGATGTGCTCATAAAGCGTTGGCGGTGTTAAAACGCCGCCTTGAAATTAAAGAAAAAATTAACGTGACCAGATTAATTTGAGTCCCGACACTAAACATCGATGGAATAAAGACAATGAAGAAATACCTAGCGTTACTACAAGACATTACAGAGAATGGTACACAGAAAGGTGATAGGACGGGTACGGGTGCTACATCTGTATTTGGTCGCCAGTTTCGTCACAATTTACAAGACGGTTTTCCATTGCTGACAACGAAGAAACTTCACTTTAAAAGTATTGCCAATGAACTGATATGGTTTCTCAGTGGTGATACCAATACAAAATGGCTTAAGGATAATGGTGTCAGCATATGGGATGAATGGGCAACGGAATCAGGTGATCTTGGGCCAGTCTATGGCAAGCAGTGGGTCGCCTGGCCAACAAAAGAGGGCGGTGAAGTCAATCAAATTGACAATGTAGTTGACGCCCTAAAAAACAATCCTAATAGCCGCCGCATGCTATTTCATGCCTGGAATGTGGAATACCTGCCTGATGAATCGATCAGTCCGCAGGAAAACGTTCAAAATGGCAAAATGGCCCTGCCGCCCTGCCATCTTCTCTATCAATTTTATGTCGCTGATAACAAGTTATCGTCTCAGCTCTATATCCGCAGCTCAGATAGTTTCCTCGGACTCCCTTACAATATCGCATCATTGGCCTTGTTAACACATATGCTTGCTGATCAAACTAATCTCGTCGCCCATGAAATCATCGTCAGCCTTGGAGACTTGCATGCCTACAGCAATCATGAGGAGCAAATTCGAACTCAGCTATCACGCGAACCACGCACCTTGCCAAAATTGATGATTAAGCAAACCCCCAAGAGTATCTATGATTACACCTTCGATGACTTTGAGATTCAAGGATACGATCCTCTGCCATCTATTAAGGCACCCGTTGCTGTTTGAATGGTATGGCTTTGGCACTCCCCTTTTTTTGTGTGACAGAGAGATACTGTCGCGCGTCTATGATTCGCTGTGGTTGCTCTTTTTACTGGCTTAAAATTAAGTTTTTTACATTAAAAATTTGTCCGTTGGTGCTGACGCTATCAGCTGTATTTATTACTGAGGGAGCGTACAGCTAAATTTCAGTTTACCCAAAGTCTGTTAGAAGGAGTAAAGTCAAGATATAGCGACAGAAAGTGGAATGTGCAGATGCAATAAACCGTATCGCTGATGGGTGAGAGAGTGTACGAAAGTGACGTGTGGCAATGGCGTGTGAAAAAACGAAGAGCAAAAATAGAATACAGCTATTCGGGTTTAATAAGGAGCCAGTAAACAATGAAAGTAAATCATGGTTTACTCACACGAGAAGTACCAGACAAGCTCGCGCCTTATAGTCGGCTTGCTGCTGACCTGCGCTGGATCTGAGCCATGCAGGCGATGCTGTGTGGAGCGCTATGGATCCACTCAGCGACCATCCAGCGATTTTACGCCGCGCATTGTTGCCTATCACCCTGAGGCGCGAATCCCGACGGAAAGCAAACTGATATATTGGTGGCAACACAGCCGTTAATTCAATATTTTTATAAGCTAGCACAGATTTGAGGGCAGGCAATGAGCAGTCAACATCCAAAGAAATGGATAACCAGAATAATTGTTTTGGCCGTCGTGATGATTGGCATTGGCTTAGTCTTGCAATTGTTGCAAACGTCGAAGCTTCCTGAAGGCATTGCCTCTGGCAATGGTCGCATCGAAGCCACCGAAGTTGATATCACCACAAAGTATGGTGGACGTCTTGCTGCGGTGCTGAGCAGAGAAGGTGACATGGTTGATCTTAATCAAGCCTTAGCGCGCATCGACACTAAGGAACTGGATGCACAATTGCGCCGGGCCGAGGCCGAGGTGCGACGTGCGCAACAGGAGCGCAACGTCGCTATCGCTGTTATCGCACAACGCAAGAGCGAACTTTCACTGGCGCAAAAGGACATGGAACGTTCAAAAGGCCTTTATGAAAATGATAGCATCTCCCTGGAACAGCTACAGCGTGATGAAACCGCCGTGGAGACGGCGGTGGCAACATTGGCGGTGGCGCGGGCTCAGCTTTCCAATGCCGAGGCGGCCATTGAGGCTGCCGTTGCCAACACCGAACTGATTAAATCCCGGCAGGATGACAGCCTGCTCAAGGCGCCTATCAAGGGTCGGGTATTGTACCGTTTGGCCGAACCCGGCGAAGTGTTGCCCGCCGGGGGTAAGGTGCTCACTATATTTGATCCTACGGATATCTATATGACACTGTTTCTGCCAACTCGGCAGGCGGCGAGGGTGGCGGTCGGTGCCGAGGCACGTGTTGTGCTTGAAGGCTTAGCGGCGGTTATTATTCCCGCCAGGGTCTCCTTTGTTGCGCCCAGGGCCCAGTTCACGCCCAAAGAGGTTGAAACCCGTACTGAGCGAGAGAAATTGATGTTCCGTATCAAAATCCAGCTCGACGTTGACTTCATCAGGCAACATCCCGCTTTGGCCAAGAGCGGCATCCCCGGTGTCGCTTACATTCGGCTTGATGCGGACACGGCATGGCCTGTGTCGTTGCAGCTGGCGGAGCGTTCACAATGAACAGGGTTTGAACGGTGAAGTCGGTCGCAAGGCTCAATGATGTTAGCCACCGCTACAAAAAAACGGTAGCGCTGGACAATGTTAGCCTCGACCTGCCTGCCGGTAAAATGGTTGGCCTGATCGGTCCCGATGGTGTTGGTAAGTCCAGCCTGCTGGCGTTGATAGCCGGCGTGCGTAAGATTCAGATGGGCAGCGTGCAGGTACTCGGTCGCGACATACGGCGCGCACTGACCCGCCGCGTCATTTGTCCGCACATTGCCTACATGCCTCAGGGGCTGGGGCACAACCTCTACATGACCCTGACGGTATTTGAGAACATCGATTTCTTTGGCCGCCTGTTTGGCCAATCCCGTGCGGAGCGCCTGGGGCGCATCAAGGAGCTACTCGACAGCACCGGTCTGGCTGCCTTTTCTGATCGTCCAGCGGGAAAACTTTCCGGCGGCATGAAACAGAAACTGGGCCTGTGTTGCGCGCTGATTCACGATCCGCAACTGCTGATTCTGGACGAACCCACGACAGGGGTTGATCCCCTGTCACGGCGCCAGTTCTGGCAACTTATCGAGCGCATTCGTCGTCGCCGTGAGGGCATGAGCGTGATTGTGGCAACCGCTTATATGGACGAGGCAGAACGTTTCGACTGGCTGGTGGCGATGGATGCAGGCCAGGTACTGGCTACTGGTAGCCCGACGGAATTGAAGGTGCTCGCTGATAACGCCGCAAATCTGGAAACGGCCTTTATCCAACTGCTACCCGAGCACAAACGGCGCGGCTACCAAACGCTGACGATACCGCCGTGCCAGGTGAGGCACGGGGCACCGGCGATCGAGGCGAGTAATCTGACGCGCCGTTTTGGTGATTTCATCGCCGTTGACCAGGTGAGCTTCACCATTGAAGGCGGCGAAATCTTCGGCTTTCTCGGTTCCAACGGTTGTGGCAAGACCACCACCATGAAGATGCTCACTGGTTTACTGCCCAGTTCAGACGGCGAAGCACGGCTGTTTGGTCGCCCCACTGATGTACATGACATCGATCTGCGTAAGCGGGTCGGTTACATGTCCCAGGCTTTCTCGCTCTACAACGAATTAACGGTACGCCAGAACCTGATGTTGCATGCCCGCATTTTTCAGCTGCCCAGGGCACGGCTTGCCGCACGGGTGGCGGAGATGATCGAGCGCTTCGGTCTCGGCGAGATGACCGATGAATTGACAGACAAGCTGCCCCTCGGCGTGCGCCAAAGACTCTCTCTGGCCGTTGCGGTGATCCACGCTCCGGAGATGCTGATTCTTGATGAGCCTACCTCGGGGGTGGATCCGGTGGCGCGGGATCAGTTCTGGGCCTTGCTGATACAACTGTCGCGTGACGACGGCGTGACGATCTTCATCTCCACCCACTTCATGAATGAGGCCGAGCGTTGTGACCGCATCTCATTGATGCACGCTGGCCGGGTGCTGGCGCAAGGCAGCCCGGCGGCATTGGTGCGCGAGCGCGGCAGCAAAAACCTGGAAGAGACCTTTATTTCCTATCTTGAGGAGGCTGCAACCGGTGAGCCAACGGCAATCCAGGTGGATACACCGCCTGAGCAGACTATTCAGACAACATCACCACACTCCAGACCGAAACACCTGCTCATCAATCCTGCCCACGCCTGGGCCTATGCTCGCCGCGAGAGCCTGGAAATCGTGCGCGATCCGATTCGCATCGCCTTCGCGCTACTCGGCCCGATTATCTTGATGATCGCCTTTGGCTACGGCATCACCTTTGATCTGGAAGATATCGCTTACGCGGTACTCGACCAGGATAAAAGCCCGGAAAGCCGTAGTTATCTGGAAAATTTTGCCGGTTCGCGCTACTTCGCACAACGCTCAGCGTTACACCATTACAACGATGTGGAAAACGTGTTGCGTAAAGGCCAGGTAAGCTTCGTCATCGAAGTGCCGCCGGGGTTTGCTAAGGACCTGAAACGTGGTCGTCACCCGGAGGTGGCTGTCTGGCTTGATGCTACCTTCCCGTTTACTGCCGAAACGGCACGCGGCTATATTCTCGGTGTGCATCAGTTTTACCTGCAACAGCGGCTGCGTGGCGAGCCAGGCCAAAGTCAGCCACCGCCGCCGGTCACTATCGAAACCCGCTTTCGTTACAACCAGGACTTCAAGAGTGTCTATTCCATCGTGCCCGGCACCATTATGCTGTTGCTGATCTGGATACCCGCCATGATGACCGCCGCCGGAGTGGTGCGGGAAAAAGAGATGGGCTCCATCACCAACCTTTATGCCACGCCGGTGAGCGGTCTGGAATTTTTGTTGGGTAAGCAGGCCCCTTATGTGCTGATCGCCCTGATTAATTTCGCCTGTCTGGTGTTGCTGGCGGTACTGCTATTTCAGGTGCCGATTAAAGGCAGTGCACTCGCTTTGTTTGCGGGTGGCCTGCTCTATGTGATCGCCACTACTGGTCTGGGTCTGCTGATGTCCTCATTCATGAAGACCCAGATCGCCGCGATATTTGGCACCGCCATTATCACCACCATGCCCGCCGTCAATTTTTCGGGCTTTTTCGCGCCGGTCGCTTCCCTCACGCCCGGCGCCCAGGTGTTCAGTCAGATGTTTCCCAGCGGTTATTTCCAGCAAATCAGCCTGGGCACCTTTACCAAGGGACTGGGCTTTGAGGCGCTGATGTTTAACTTCTGGATGTTGGCGCTGTTGATCCTGGTCTATCTGCTATTGGCCTTGAGCCTGTTGAAAACCCAGGAACGATGACTATGGAGCAGCGCTGACGATGAAACGAAGCCTGACCAATACCTTGCAATTGGGAATCAAAGAGCTGTTCAGCTTGCGCGCTGATCCGGTGATGCTGATCCTGGTCGTCTATATGTTCACCTTCGCCGTGTTCGAGGAGGCTCAGAACGCCAGCGTAGGGGTCGTCAATGCGCCGGTGGGCATTGTCGATGAAGACCGCTCCCAACTCTCCCGGCGCATCGGCGACGCGCTGCTGCAGCCCCGTTTCCAGACGCCGGAGGCGCTGCAGATAGCCGAGATAGATGCCGCCATGGAAGCGGGCCGTTATGCCTTTGTCATCGATATTCCGCCACGATTTCAGGCGGATATTCTGGCCGGTCGGCCGACGGTGATCCAGCTCAATGTCGACGCGACCGCGATGGGTCTGGCCGGTACCGGCGCCAGCTATATCCAGCAGATTATTGCCCAGGAAGTGAACACGTTTGTGCAGGGGGGGAGCGCAGCACCTGCTGTGAATATTGTCACCCGCGCCCGCTTCAATCCCAATATGGAGCCAACCTGGTTTCAAGGGGCCATGTCGCTCACCAACAATATTACCCTGATGGCGATGCTGTTGACCGGCGCAGCCCTGATTCGCGAGCGTGAACACGGCACTATTGAACACCTGCTGGTGATGCCATTACGGCCGGTTGAGATCATGCTGGCCAAGGTCTGGGCCAATGGCTTGGTGGTGATTATCGCGACGACCTTGTCGCTTTTTATTGTGGTGCAGGGGGCGCTGGCGGTGCCTATCAATGGCTCGATCCCACTCTATTTAGTCGGCACGGTGATCTATCTGTTTGCGGTGACCTCACTGGGCATCTATCTGGCGACGCTGGCCCGCTCGATGCCGCAGTTCGGGCTGCTTACCATGATCGTGTATGTGATCATGCTGTTATTGTCCGGTGGCAACACCCCGCTGGAGAGTATGCCGGAGGGCTTGCAGACCATCATGCAACTGGTACCGTCGACCCATTTTGTTAGCCAGGCGCAGGCGATTCTATTTCGTGATGCCGGGCTGGCGGTGGTGTGGCCGCAGTTTGCTGCCACCGCCGCCATCGGCGCGCTATTTTTTCTGGCGGCATTGTTGCGATTTCGCAAAACCGTTACGTTGACGCAGGGCTGAAAATTATGAATGTAAAAAAGGGAAGGGTGATGAGACGACATAAGCTGCCCGGCATGCTGACCATACTGCTTTTTTTACTAATGCCCGCAGCTCAGGCTGCAAAGGTTGTCAACATCGGCATTGTCACCGATGGCCCGATTGAACATGTTAGCTGGTCACCCGAGTTGTTTAAAAATGAACTCCTGGCCCTGACCGAGGCCGATTTCGAGATACGTTTTCCTGCGACGCAGCAGCTCGATGGCGCCTGGTCGGCCGAGCGTATCACCGCAGCGTTTAAACAACTGCAGCAGGACCCTGAGGTCGACATGGTGCTGGCGATGGGATATGTCGCCGGTGCCGTCGCTGCCCTTAGCGGGCCGTTGCGTAAGCCGACCTTTGCGCCTTTTGTGATGGGTGCCGATCTTCAGAACCTGCCCAGGAAAAACAACAGCAGCGGTGTCAGGAATCTCAACTACCTAAGTGGAACGGCTAACTTTGTACGTGACCTGACGCTGCTGAAAAGTGTGGTTGATTTCAAGAAGATCGTGGTGCTCGTGGATGAAGCCCATTATGCGGCAGAGCCGGGACTGATTAGTCGCGCACAGGAGGTTGCCGCCGCGGGGGGTGTAGAGATAAAATTTGTTCTGCAACACACCCGAAACGAAGATCTGGCAGCAAAACTACCGGAAGATGCTGACGTCGTGGTCATCACCGACCTGGCACGTCTCGACCCATCCGCGATGAAACAACTGATCGCCACACTGATAGAAAAACGCCTGCCCAGTTACAGCCTGCTCGACTCCCGGCTTGTTGAACTGGGCATACTGATGGCGGAGGCCCCGGCCTCTGACTGGCGACGGCTGGCGCGCCGCAACGCCTTAAACATGCATGCTGTGTTACATGGTGAAGCTGCAGAAAACCAGCCAGTCGCTTTTGAGAGCAAGCGGCGATTGACGATTAACATGGCCACGGCACGGGCCATTGGCGTCTATCCCCGCTTTGATATCCTTAACGAGGCAATACTGCTTAATGAAGCGCCGGAACCACAGGGACGGCCGCTCTCATTGGCAGCGGTGGCGCTGCAAGCGGTCGCTGCGAATCTGGAGCTGCGGGCGGCTGCCCTGGGCTTTGAAGCGAGCCAGATGGAGGTGGATGAAGCCCGCGCCAAACTGCTGCCCCAGTTCAATGCATCCATCGCTTATACCCGGCTTAATGACGATAGTACGACGGTAATCAGTGGTGCGGCGGCTGAGTACTCCACCACCGCTGCGATCACGCTGAGCCAGCTGCTTTACTCCGATCAGGTGCGCGCTAATGTGGCGATTCAGCGTTATCTGCAAGATAATCGCCAGACCTTGAAGCGCCAACTGGAGCTGGACATTATCCAGGAATCTACCATCGCTTACCTCAACCTGCTCAAGGCACAAACTTTCGTTCATGTTCGCCGGGAAGATATGGGGCTTAGCCGCACTAATCTGGAGCTGGCTCGCGACCGGCAGCGAATCGGTGTTGCCAATCCCGCTGAGGTCTATCGCTGGGAGAGTCAGTTGGCGACCTCCCGCAAGGCCTTGCTCAATGCTCAGGCGCGACTTCAACAGGCCCGTGATGCCGTCAACCGACTGCTGCACCGGCCACTTAAGGAGGCCTTCATTACTGAGACCGCCACGCTGGATGATCCGCGCCTCATCGTCAGTCGCAAGGAGTTGTTCGAGTATGTGAGCAATGACCGCACCTTTGAACTGATGGGAGACTTCATGGTGGAAGAGGGCTTGATAGCGTCGCCCGAACTGGCGGGACTAGAAGCGCTGCTGGCAGCGACCCAGCGGCAGCTTAAAGCCAACAGGCGTAGCTATTGGTCACCAATGGTGACGCTGAAGGGCGGGATTACCAATGTGATGGGTGAAAACCGGGTGGCCGGCTTGTCAGCCGAAGACGATACCGATTGGTCGCTGGGCCTTAATGTGACGCTGCCCCTGTTTGAGGGCGGCGCCCGAAGCGCGCGTCTCTCCGGCAGCCGACTGGCCCTCGATCAGCAGCGCACTCAACAGGATGCCATTCGGGCGCGGATCGAACAGCGTATTCGGGCAACGCTGCATCGTATCGGGGCATCTTACCCCTCTATCCAGCTCGCTAAAGACGCCGCAATCGCAGCGAACAAAAACCTGGATATCGTCACCGACGCCTACTCACGTGGCGCTGTCTCCATTCTGGATCTGCTCGATGCCCAGAACGCCGCGCTAGTGGCCGAAGAGTCCGCCACCAACGCGGTCTTCGATTTTCTTATTGACTTGATGAACCTGCAACGCAGCCTGGGAGGGTTTGACTTCTTTCTCGATGAACAGGGGCTGGATGGTTGGTTGGAACGTTTGAGAAATTATATTGCTGCTCGGCAGAATGGTTAGTGAAATACTGAACCAGAAGGATTCGAATTCAGAAAGCAGTTGCATGAGCGTAGAGGAATACTATGAAAGCGATGAATTGGAAAGACTACGGTGCTATTGATCAGATCCAGATCATCGAGATTGATACGCCTATTCCTAAAGCGAATGAGCTACTGATTTGTATCCACGCCGCCTCAATCAATTCATGGGATTGGGAGGTCATTCAGGGCACGCCGTGGATAAATCGGGCTGTGCATCGCCTAAGTGCCCAATATGACATTCTCGGTGCTGATGTTGCTGGCACGGTGGAGGCGGTTGGCAGCGCCGTCAGTCGATTTAAAGTCGGCGACGAAGTGTATGGCGATCTCTCCAAAGGGCACTGGGGCGGTTTTGCCGAATATGTCACCGCCGATCAAAAGGCTCTGTTTCCCAAGCCCAATAATTTAACTTTTGCACAGGCAGCTGCCGTACCTCAAGCTGGGCTGTTAGCGCTACAAGGCTTGCGTGATAAAGGTAAGATTAGTATTGGAGAAAAGGTGTTAATCAACGGTGCTTCCGGTGGCGTCGGCACCTTTGCCATTCAATTGGCAAAGTTGTGGAAGGCAGAGATCACGGCGGTGTGCAGCACCGGTAAGATGGATCTGGTGCGCGAACTTGGCGCGGACATGGTGATTGACTACACCCGGCAGGACTTCACCCGAAATGGCCAAAGGTACGATCTTATTATTGATGTACAAGGTCGTCATTCCGTTGCCGACTACAAACGGGCTTTAAGCAGTAATGGGCGTTATGTCATGGTCGGTGGCGATACAGCGGTGATTAACCGCGTGATGTGGCAAGGGCTTTGGTCTAAAGTCTCTGGTGGCCAAAAAATGGGTTTATTGTTGCACAAAGCCAACAAAGGGCTTGCTGACCTAAGCGAACTGTTGGAGCAGGATAAGATAAAAGCGATTATTGACAGGTGCTATCCGCTAGCGCAGCTTGCCGAGGCGATGCGCTATTTTTCCGAGGGGCGTGCAAGAGGCAAGCTGGTCATCACAATGGATGAAGAGCCATCGTCATGAAAGCCGTGATCTGGACAAGGTATGGCCCACCTGAAGTGTTGCGGGTTCAAGAGGTGGAAAACCTGCGCCAAAAGAGAATGAGGTGCTGGTCAAGGTTCACGCCACCACGGTGGAGACGGGCGATTGTGAGCTGCGCCGCTACCGGTTACATAACTGGCTCTATATATTGTTTCGCCCCTATTTCGGTCTATTCCGGCCACGCCTGGTGAAGACGTTTGGCCAACAACGCTCCGGCGAGATTGAGGCCGTCTTATTTATGCTTTTTCGCCCACACTCGGCGCAAAGCTCGGCGTTGGTGAGGCGGAGTCCGACGTGGATGCTGTTTTTTATATCGATCTCCTTATTCATTGCGGAAAGGGTTTGCACCGGAGCTCGGTAGAATTCGGGTTTCACCTATCTTCATAATCCAGGCTCGTTCTGGAGGGATATCGGCTTTTTGCGCAGCGGCCCTAAAGCGTTTGGGCGGTTCCCAGGGCGGCTCGTCAGACATCTCAATCGTACCCCAGTGCATGCCAAGCAGGTTATTGGCGTTCACATCAAGCCCTATGCTGATAGCCTCTTCCGGTGTTGTATGATTATTGACACCGTACTTTCTATTCCCATACGTGCCGATTGGCAGCATTGCCAGGTCAAAGGTGGTGGCGTACCTCCCAATTTCCTTAAAGAGGACTGGTGAATAAGCACTATCGCCAAGGAAGAAGTACCTACCCGCAGGAGAGTCGATGCTCCAGGAACACCACAATGTTTTGTTTTTATCTGAAAGCCCCCGGCCTGAGTAGTGTACGCCTGGCAGTGCTGTTATTTGCAATGTATTAACAAAATCGCTTTCGTACCAGTCCAGTTCATAGATCCGGCTATAGCCTCTCTCGGTAAAAAACTCCTTTAATCCGAGTGGCACAAAAACCTGAATGTCACTTTTATTCGGCAGCGCTTCGATGAGTGCTTCATCCAGATGATCATAATGATTGTGTGAGATGAGAATGACATCGATCAGTGGTAAGTTTTCGGCGCTGATACCCGGCGCCACAAATCGTTTTGGCCCCATTGAATACGGGCCGGCATACTCTGAGAAAAATGGGTCTGTTAAGATCATCTTCCCCTCAAGCCTGATTAAAAAGGTTGACTGCCCTATCCAGGTGAGAGTGTTATTCCCCGCTAGTGCCTCGAACTGTTTTATCGCCTCTGTTTCAGTTAGATAATGCTCCTTTGGAACATCGGGCAGAGAAAAGCTGGACCAAACCCGGCGTAGATAGAAACCGATACCTAAAGCGGGGGGCGTTGGCGTTATTGGTAAGTTCTGAAAGCCATCAACCGTATGATGCTTAGGCCGATCCTCAGATGCCATTGCTAATAGCGGCAAGCCAAATACCAACAACAAAGCCCATACGGTTTTCATGTCGCCCTCAAATATTTTGGTTAAGGACTACTTACCCATACTCACTATACGCCTTTGTCTCCAGCCCTTTCAAGGTGTGCTAACCCTTGAGAAGCTTGGTAGTTGAAACCTGAGGATGGGCTGGATCATTAAAGCATTTTCATGTATTCCAATAATTCCATTTTTTCGAGCCTGGTTAGTTCTGTGGTGCCATATTCATGACCTTCGTTTGAATTGCCAAGTAGACTCGTATCAAATTTAAACGCCTTGCCTGTGATTAGGTCAGGGGAGGAGATGTAGCCAACCTTGATTGGGTCAAACTCTCGACTGCCGAGGTGAAATGTGGCCGAACGCTCTGCTTGAGGCAGTAAAATTTCATGCAGGTTGGGCACCGAGCCATTGTGTAAATAGGGTGCGGTTGCCCAGATACCATTAAGCGGTCTGGCCTTGTATACGGCAACAGGATTATCCTCTGCTGAGGCACTTGTGGACTGGTCGGCCAGCTTTAACGCTTGGCGTATTGCCGTGTATTCTTGTACCAGGTTGGTCAGTTTTGACTCATGGGCCCCGTTTTTCCCATCATTTGATGATGCAGCAGCAATACCACCGTCAAACTCTTCTATGGCGGCAATGATGGCGTTAATGGGTTGATCCAGCAGAGCGCCCACAACGGCGTTAACGAGAGGATCTAAGCCTGATGTTTCAGCGGGAATAACATCACCCGCAATCACCAGCTCCTTACGGCCCTCAAATTTTCCAGCGGGGCGAGTGGCGAGCATATTGATGAGTTCTTGCGGGTCTGTTTTTACCTCGGACAACGGCGTTAATACCGCGTTGTAGGGCTTGCCCTCATCTGCCCGTGCAATCACTTGATGGCAGCTTGAGCAATACTGCTGGTAATGAATTTCCCCTTTGGCTGCTAGAGTGAGGTCAATGGGCGGGAGGTGCTGTGCGGGCCACTGGGGTGAGCGCAGCTCGGCGACCCACTGCTCCAGTAGTCCCAGGTTTTTGATTTCCAATGATGACTTATATTGTTTGATTGATGGGTCATCAGGGATGTGTAACTGGCCATAAACACCAAGAACTTCACCACCGTTGCGAATTAATGCGCCAAGGCTTAGTGGGCCATTAGGTGCAAAGCCAGGCCATTGCACCACATTGGATTGATGAGTGCCCCATAGGAAGGGGTAGCTGACGGGGGCATTGGATGCGCGGCCATTATTGGGCGCACCGCTGAATTCTGCCAATATCTGATTGAATATGGCGCCAATGGCATCGACCCGGCCATAACCATAGTCAGGCTGGTCTGCGGTTGGGCGGTTAACTTGATTACGTTTCGCCAATACTTCAGTTTGCTGGAGTAAGGCGTTACGTAAATCTGTTTTTTGATTGGGAGTGGGAGTATAGCGATCACCTAATACCTGGTTTGCAAAGCGATCAAACTTTTGATTGTTTTTATATGTTTCAGACATAGCGGAGACCAGCTCAATATTGAAGGCTTCAAAGTCCCCCATAGTTGGACCACCATCTATGCGCATTTCTATATTTTTATAGCTAATTTGCGCTGTATGACAAGCAGAGCAGGTAAGGCCCATCCACTCTTCCTTGGTTTTTTTATTGATGTCTTTAACAAAGCCGACAGCTAAGCCATCGGGGTTCCAGCGGTTTTTTTGACTGGGCAGGTATTTTAATCGTGCAATATTGTCATTATTTCTGAACAATACCTGACTGTTCACTTGCTCTAAATGTAAATACCAAGCGTAAGGCAGGATACGAGAGCCTTGTGTGGTGGTGTAAAAGGATTGCTGGGTATCGACTGTCCATCCCTGATCCAGGTCGACAACGTCACCGATTGCGCTGGTTGTCTGTTGGTCTTCTTGTATTGCTGGCCCATGTTGCTGTGCCGCACACGAGATTAATCCGAATGCTGTCAGTGCGATTAGGCTGATTTCCTTATCAAATTTCCACATTATTTAACTCCCTGTGTTTATTGTCTATCTTTACATCCCTTAACAATTTTTGAGCTTGCTATTCCATTTGGTTTTATCCATTTTTTACATCATATGAACCGTAAGGGACAGTCATTCCCGCTCCCTGGCGATTTAAAATCATGGCCTATGAATTTTAGTTGCTTCGCACTTTTTCTTCCAGGCCCGCTTGCTTTTTCAGCGGTAAGCTAACGTTTTTGGTTTTCAAGTGAGGCATTGGAAATTTTAATTCGGTTACTAAATTTACTCGTTTCCATGAATCATGGTATAGGCAAAAAACCTCAAGCCGTCAAGTTATTAATTGACAATCCCTATGCTCCAAGTCTGAACCCGGATGAGGCGTGTTGGCAGATCAAAAGGACAAAGAGCAGCGAGAATGGTTTTTCCTCTTCCCCGACTAACTCACTGATCGACAGTTTCTATTCCAATCCCGGTTGGCATGACGATACCGCTGATGGCAGCGTTCAAGCTAGAATCCATCGGGCGAACGGACAAGTTATCGATGCTATTGCGCCTTCATGGGTAATTATCACCACACCGGATTATGCGCCTGGAATTTCAGGAGTCGTTACGCTCTATGATGTGCTGACCCAAGTTTCGATAGATCATTTCAATGTTCCTGCTATTACTCGCCCCTCATTCACTGATGACGTTTATCCACTACTCTTACGCGCTCATAATCTTAAATGGGTAAATGAAAATAGCGAGTGGACTGATGTCAATACAGACTGGCCCGCTCTTGCTGATGATTCAAGCGCGGCAGCGAATATTCGTGCACATAATGCAAAACAGGTTCGAGATATTGAAACAGCGCTTGCGCGATTTCGTTTAACTGATACACAGCACGCTATCTTGAACGCCTGGGAAAGCGGCAACTTTGATTCTGATTGGACTAGCATACCGACACCTGACAATCTAATTACCCTCCCGGGCTTAACCCAGGCAGCATTGGAAGGCACCTTGGGGCAAGGTTTTTTCCCTGGCATAGAAGCCGGTATTCTCATGCAAAACCATATGATATACACCACACCATTCGATTATCGCATAGACCCTTCTGTCATCTCCCCTGGTGATCTAACCGCATTGATGGCGGTGCCCTGGCAAGCGGACTTCTATGAGTGCAAGAGAGCATGGTGGCCTGCTCAACGCCCTGACAAAGTGCATATCGATACCGCCGGGACGACAGAAGAATAGGGGTCAAGTATCATATTGACTCTTTATCTGATTTACTTTCTTAAACAGCCTTTTATCAGCACTAAAGATTCTAAAGATTAAGGGGTCAAATCTTGACTTAACATATTATAATCACCAGCCACGCGTCGATCATCATTCAGCACCTTATTCAACCGCCCTATCGTCTGAGAAACCGTCGAATAATGCCCAACTTTAAAGGTTTCCGCAATTTCTGTTAATTTCGCACCTCCCACTTCTTGACATAACTTCATGGCTACCCATCTGGGTAAGTTGCGTTGCCCCTTACCACGCTTTGCACAGCACAACTCACTAATATGCGTATTGTAATGCCCTGCAACCGTGGCGAGTATTTTTTCCAGGGGAACCGGCTGATTCACGCCCATTTTTTCAACTTCCATATCTAAAGATAACGCCTGACTATAAGCGATCTCTTTAAAGGCTTTATCTCCCCATATTGAAGGCATATTTTTACGTTGGTAAAAGTGGGCGGTTTCTTCATCGTGACCACGCATGGTAAATGCTTTGTAGGCACTGTATTTGTGAACGCTGCCCAATTCGCCATAAACAACTTCTCGATTTAACCAGCCTGGCGCCTTAGCCACATTGATATAAGCACGATAACTTGACCAGGGATAGTCCTCCAATTGCATGACTAGCGGTTTTTTTAATTCAATAGGACTGCGGTGTATATAACGACTCACTTGCAATAGATAACTGCTTGCGTCTATCACTATCGCCTTGTAGCGCCCTCGAAACAGCGAACCGTCCGTTTTCTTGCGACGATTATGACGCTGCGTGTACACCCCATCAATATGGCGCATTGCTCGACTTAAATTACCTCTCGGCGTTTTAATCAACAAATGGTAATGATTGCCCATCAAGCAATAAGCATGAATTTCAATCCCAAATCGGATATGAGCTTCTGATAAACATTGTTCGAAATCAACATAATGATCAGTATTTGGAAAAATCTGCTGCCTCCCTCGACCACGATTCATCACGTGGTAGTAGGCATTCTCATATTCGATACGGAGTGGTCTTGACATAAATGCTACTTTAGAAAGAATTATATGTTAAGTCAAGATTTGACCCCTTCCCTTCCTTTCTTCTTCCTCCTCCTCCTCCTCCTTCCTCCTATCGGAAGCAATCACCTCAGTAGCCTTGGCAAGTAGCGTAAGATATTCAGCATTGCGCCTTTCAAGCGCCAATATTTCAGTGTAGACCAGCGCAATATCTTTAATAAATTGCGGGTGAGCAGCCCGTATCCGCTTGAGGGCTTGTTCTACAGGCTGTTTCACAGGTTACCCACTTGTTAAATAGAAAATTGATCACGTTTGAATGTCCACTGCTCGTCATGACGATTGGCATTAGCCCGTTCAAAGTTCGCCTCAACCTCTGAAAGATAGAAAAACCAGGTCTGTGTCGTGATAGGTTCTTTCGACTTGAAGGCAGTCGGAGAGAGTAAAGCCAGGTTCAGGCCATAGTCAACATCCCTCACCGACTCATACAGAATGAGCTGGATACCCGCCTCACGGGCGCTATCCGCGAAGGTTTGTGTCTTTTCATAGGCGGATGGATCTGTCCAGATCGTTCGGTCTTTCACAAAAGGTGGCTGGGTCAGGTCGATCCCCAGTCCTGTGCTGTAACCGACCGAAAAGACCGTCAGTTGTTCTTGATGGCGGGGAAGTAGGGTATCCGGGGATTCATTATAAAACCGCAACCGAAAGTAGCAGAGTTCAGCCAGCGCAGTACGCACCCGTTTAGAGCCATAAAACACGCCCTCAGTTGAACCCGCACGGCGAAATCGGGAGCCGACAGGGTAGGGGGCATTATAACGAAAGGGGGTTTTCAACAGGTAGTGAAGATCCTCGGTATCCAGTGCAACAGGGGGCTTGGTGGCCTCCAGAATATCTTCTAAAAGCTCCTGATCGCTTTTGGTATCCACCACCTTGCGCGTCGCCGCCGTATGCTGGAATTCGACCACACGCCATGCTGTTCCTGAGCGGCGGCAAGCCTTAGACGCGAGCGCGGTAGGCGTCCACATAATCTACCGTCTTAGCGAGTCCAGAAACACTAATAATAAGATTGGCCGGGGCGGCTTTTAGGGCGGTGTTATAACCCTGCAACCACGACTGTAAAGAGCGTTCATCACCGGCCACAATCGCATCCAGGCTACGAAAAAGACGCACCAGCAGGGCGGCCAGCTCCCATTCCTTAGAGTCGGCTTTAATCAGGTAATCACCTTTTACCATGCGTGACACCGTCGCTTCACTGACCCCGATAACCTTGGCGAGAAGCGACTGGCGCAGCCCCATAATATCGGCGGCCTTGATCACGGCAGTGGTTAAAACACGTTGACGTTCATGTGAACGGTCAGATTTAACACTGTTTTGTCTTGACATGGAAAAAACTCCCCTTTGTTTCTATAGAAATTATATACATATATTATTTCTATAGCAAGCATTCTTTTATAGCGTCTATTTCACTCAAAACTTGATTGTCTTCGCCTTTATCACAGGAATATATTATCCTCGATACAATCGAATATAAGGAGAGCAGATAAAACAATGTGATAGGGAAAACACCCGTCATCATGATCCGGTTATTCCTAATATCACTGTTCTTGCTCCTGACAACCCCTTACACGCTTACCCCGGCGGGGTAGACAGTAACGGTGGGCATGTAAACCGCACCACGCTCGAATATCATTGTCACCAGGCCGATTGCCCACAAACCTCAAACCTAAGAAAACCTAAGCCTTAAGCCTTAAGCCTTAAGCCTTAAGCCTTAAGCCTTAAAGCCTATTAAAAAGCCTAAAACCTAAGACCTATAAAAGACCTAAGGGGTCAAATCTTGACTTAACATATTATAATCACCAGCCACGCGTCGATCATCATTCAGCACCTTATTCAACCGCCCTATCGTCTGCGAAACCGTCGAATAATGCCCAACTTTAAAGGTTTCCGCAATTTCTGTTAATTTCGCACCTCCCACTTCTTGACATAACTTCATGGCTACCCATCTGGGTAAGTTGCGTTGCCCCTTACCACGCTTTGCACAGCACAACTCACTAATATGCGTATTGTAATGCCCTGCAACCGTGGCGAGTATTTTTTCCAGGGGAACCGGCTGATTCACGCCCATTTTTTCAACTTCCATATCTAAAGATAACGCCTGACTATAAGCGATCTCTTTAAAGGCTTTATCTCCCCATATTGAAGGCATATTTTTACGTTGGTAAAAGTGGGCGGTTTCCTCATCGTGACCACGCATGGTAAATGCTTTGTAGACACTGTATTTGTGAACGCTGCCCAATTCGCCATAAACAACTTCTCGGTTTAACCAGCCTGGCGCCTTAATTGCCTGAAAACCCGGGTCAGAGAGCAATTATTCCTAATATACCCGAGTAGTGATATTGTAAAGGCGTCAGCTATCCATTCACAAGGAGGTGAATCATGCCACGTAAACCGCGCTTTACCCTTCCTGGCATT
>Ga0316203_1000676_pt1 | contig 35575 bp, 63 predicted proteins | sample 6monrhotite_MG_FD_204940 | JGI IMG/M metagenome (GOLD analysis project Ga0316203, IMG submission 204940) | Microbial mat bacterial communities from mineral coupon in-situ incubated in ocean water Damariscotta River, Maine, United States -... | ecosystem: Environmental > Aquatic > Marine >... | reverse complement strand
ATAAAACCTCGCCTACCCAAAAGTTTCCAGGGACACGCGACTTGTTCCGTTCCTCCCTCGAAAATCCCGCGCATCAAAAATGATTCACCCCGAATCCTCGCTCGAATCCGGCCTCCATCGAACGATGTCTGACCCGGATGGTTCATCCTCGGACCACAGCCAGTGCCAGCAGGAGCCCACGTCCTTGCTGCCGTCCCGAAACTCCAACTCGACCACCACGTCGTCGCCAACAGGCGGGGCCTGGCCATCATGGTCGCGCCAGGGGTTGGCCTTGGGATCGTCAGGCTGTCGCCCGCCCTCGTCGTAGTGTCTGGACAGTGCCACGCCCAGGCCGTCCACTTTGGCTGGCTCGGTCGTCATGCGAAGGCTGCTGCCAACTTGGTCGTACACCCCGTCGCCAAGCACGCTCGCGAGGAGCTCCCTCATCGTTGAGCCTAGGGCCGGGTCCTGCACCTCCACAGTCATCCGATCACCGTCCGTCCCAACCATCACAATCGTCACGCTTTGCAGGTCCATCACTCACCCCTCGCTTCAAACACGTGGAACACCAACGCGCCGCCAGCGAGGTGCACGCATCCGAGGCTTCGGCCTAGCGACCCACCGTCTACTGGGTGGCCGGTGCCAACCACGTACACGACGCGCTCCACCTGGACGGCCGCCGTGAGCACCATCGCCCACACGCACGCATCCCCGGCTTGCTCTCGCGCATACAGCATCTTTGCGCCTCTCGGCATCATCAACACGTTGCGCCCTGGCTCTAGCTTGTACTTCCAAATGGCTTCCATCACTCACCTCTCCATGCCCACATGAGCACAAGTAAATCCACACCATGCCAACCCACGATCACAGCAGCCAAGGCGATGTTCGCCAACGCTGCGATGTCTAGATGGGCGGCGGTCATTCGTCCGCACCACGACGCCAGAGCCCGGCCGCAAGGGCCTTCACAGCACGCCACAACGACGTGAGTTGAGGCTCCATCACCCGGCCGCCCACCAGTGCCGTCCATCCTGTGCGGTGGTCACACCCGTAGTCCCGGTCGAATTCGAGGCCAGTGTTGTTGATGGTCAGCCTTGCACGCCTCATCGCCAGCCCCTCTTGCTGCGCCTGATGCGCTTGCGGTTCTTCCTCTCACGTGCTGCACGCTGGGCCTTCGTGGGCGCTGTCGCCACGTCCATCCAGTCATGGACCATCGCGCACCAATGCAGGTCGTTCAACGCCCACCGTGCATCCAGGAACGCCGCAAGGCTCATCGGCTCCACGTCGTCATCCGGCGGGTTCCGAAACGAGGCCAGCGTGTCCGCCATGTCCCGCGACTTGATGCCTACTACCTTCCTCATCACCACCCCCTCGCATGCATCTGCACGCGCAGCCCATCCGGCATGCCAACATCGTCGGGCCCGAAGCACCGCTCGTTCCACCCGAACAACTCCCCGATACGGCACAGCCATTCAGGCCCGCCCACGAGGGCTAGCAGGTCTTGCCGCCATCGGATGCGGTCTGACTCATGCTTGAATGCTTGCGCCTCTTGGTCCATCAGACCCCTCACAGTAGGCCATCACAGCCCGTCGAATGTTGAACGCTAGCGACCCATCCGCAAGAGCTGCGACGAATGCGTCGTGCGACTCCTCGTCGAGCCCGTTGTGCGTCTCGAGGATGACCGCCGCGCCTGTCGTGTCCCGCAGCATGGGGTAGCCGCTCTCGCGCACCCTCACGCCCATGTCGTCCGTACCCAGCGCACCGGCGCAAGCTGTCGAGAGCAGGAAGCCGAGCTCGCGGGCCTTGTCGGAGCCTTTGAAGATGACCGAATGCGAAGCCGTCCAGAAGAACGTGGCCCGGTTGCCGTTGGCATCTACCGCCGCGTTCCAGTGGAGCTCGACCACGACGTCAGCGCCCCAGTCGTTCAACTCGTCGACCGTCTGACCGAGCACTTGCGACGCCCTGCCGCCTGCCGTGTGCACGAACTTCCGCGCCTCGATGGTCGGGCACATGGTGCTCACGATCTGATGCGCCAGCACGAGGTTCATGTCGTACTCGTGCGCTCCATCTGTAGCCTGTGCGCCTCTCGACATCGGGTGATGCCCTACAACGATTGCGACCTTCATGACGTCACCTCGGCAGCAATGACGGCCTCAAGCGCGGCAAGCCTCTTCGCGTCGGTCGCGCAGAACAGGCGCCGCTTCGCGTCGAGGCACAACCCGTGCCCCATCGACGTCGCAAGAGGGCCGGCCAGCGATGCGCCATGCTTCTCGATGTGTGAGATTACGCCTTCGCGGTCCCAGTCGGCACCAATGATCATGCCGTTCATGCTTTGCGTGTGCACGCGGTCGCCGTCCGGCAAAACACCTACGGCCTCTTCGGCGGTCAGCCTAAATCTGTCACTCATCACTCACCCCACATAGACGCCTGTCGAAGTGACTCGTCTGGGAGCGCGTCAGGCGACTCACAGTAGGCCGTCAAGGCGTCGTCGCCGGCCTCCGTCAATGCATACGTCTGGTGCGCCACACGCTCTAGCAGCCCCTTGCGGCAGCACGAGGCAGCCGACCTCTCTACGACCGCGTACGACCGCGATGGGCTGTCGCGGAGGATGGTTCCGTAGAGCTCGTCCATGGTCAGCGACGGCTTGTCGGACAGGCCGATCGTGGCGAGCACGAGGAACGCGCATGGGCTTAGGTCACCCATCGGCCGCTTCCAACGCATCGGCGAGAGCGAGACGGAGTTCGTCGCGTTCGGCCACGAGGATCCTGATTCGCATGAACGCTTCAAGGACGCCTGTGCCACAGAGCGTATCCCCAACGACCGGAACCCCTGCGGCGTCCAACTCAACTCGCGTGTTGTCAGCGACGATAGACAACCCATCACGGTCCAACTCGGCACTTTTTGCCCGGGCCATCCAGTCGCCCGTGATGGCCAACTCATCGCGACGGCCAGCCGCCTCACGCTCCGCCCGCTCGTGCTGCTCGATGTAGGCGCGGGCTAGGCATGGGGCGGCGGCCATGAGGCGTACGTCATCATCCTCCATCTCCATGACCTCTGCCTCATCCATGGGCAGGAGGCGCAAGCCCCAGTCAATAGTGGTGTGGGTGAGTTCGTCCCATTCGGTCTCGCGGTAGACCGACCACGGCCCCGGCGTCGCAGCCTTCAACAGCTCCCGCACATTCTCCAGCGTCAGGCCAGGCGCGGCCGGCGCATCATCCAGCCAGTCCGTATCCGTCTTGTACGGGTCGGCCGGGTCGTACATCGGTCGCTTGCTCATGCCACACCCCGCACATACTGGGTTTGTCCGTGGGTAAATCGCTGCTGCTGCATAACCGCCCCCTTTGTTGAAATCAGTATATACCTGTGGACACACCCTGTCCACGGAAATATACAAAGATGCAAAGGAGGTCACATGGACCCATGGACACCAGACGAGATGGAACGAGTGCTCGAGGCAATGGCCGGAGACCTCACCCCTATGGAGTGGGCCGACATCATGGGCGTGAAGGTGGACGCGTGGAGGCGCCTGCCGAAGACCAAAGCCGCACAAGCCATCAAGGTGCACTGCTTGGACGCGATGCCCATCACGCAAGCTGCCCACCAAGAAGGGGTTTGCATCACGACCATGCGCAGGATGCGGAACGCCAGGAATCCAGAGATTGCCGACATCACCCACGAGGCGCGCTGGCTACTGCGCAGAAGCGGCCGCTCAATCAGCGACTTCGCCCGACACGTCGGAAAGAAGCGCACCACCGTTGCCAACTGGTTCGAGACCGGCGTCCGGTTCCCGCCCTACTACCTTCGCATGCTCCGTGAGTGGGATACTCTGGAAGACAAAGCGAGGTGATGCAATGGACCCGTTACTTCCCGTGTTCATCGGTATCCTTCTGGCCATCGCCGCCTTTGCCGCTATTGGCTGGGTTCTCTACATCATCGAGCACGGGTACCGACTTGCGCGTATGGTCCACGACCACCAATCACGCATCGACGTGCAGCACCTACGGGCTCGCCTGCTCACCATCGAGTCAATCGCAGCCGCCGCACATCGTGATACGCCTACCGTGCGCCTCGCTTCCCTTCAGTGCGAGGTAGTCGGCCTATTAGCCGATATGGAGACCGCCCCATGAGACGCCTTTTCATCGCCGCCGCTCTACTCTCGTGCACCGTCGCCCTTGCAGGCGAGCACGTAGCCAACATCTCGCCCATCTGGGTTGAGCCCGCATCGAGCACCACGCCGGCCACCCTGCTGCACGGCATCTCTCGAAGCTGTGTGACCTGCCCCACGCCGCACAGCTTCATCAACTTGCCACAGACGCCGTACAACAACTGCCGCGTGTTCGCGACGCTGTTGGCCTCGAGCCCGCCCACCGCAGCGGACAGGACCTACTTCCGGTCCCTCATGCCGATGATCGCCCAAGCGTATTGGGACAACAGCTTGCTGAGCGACGACGAGCGAGACGCTGTGATCGAAGCCTACCGCCACGCGCCGGAGTGGTAGCTACAGACCGAGCGCCGCTGTAGCGACCGCCCCGCCCGCTGTGCCGATCGCAGCGGCTAGGGACGCGGACCCTGCGACGATGACGGCAAGACGGGTGCGGATCTTCGCAAGCTCGTGCTCCAGGTCCTTCGCCATCTTGTCTTGGCTGGCTGCAAGCTTGTCTATGCGGTCCATCATCGGCTTGATGATGCGGGCGTAGTGCTCGTCTTCGCGCCTACGAACCTCGGTCAACACGACCTCATGACGCTCGACAGTGGCGATTGCGGTTCGCATTTGTTGCTCCAAGTCCTGAATCCGTCTTTCATGCGGGTCTGGCATGCCCATGGTTCCCCCTACGGCGTGTAGTCCCAGAACTCGATAGCTTCGACGCGCTTACCGCGTGCACCGACCCACGAGACGCGACAGTACGTCAGGTCAAAGAACGTAACCGAGCCGAGTTCTCCGTTGCTCTTGACCTTGTTTGCGTACGTGGTCGGCTGCGCGCTACCCGGCGGGGTGGTGTCATACCAGCCGGACAGCACTTGGCCAGCCAACACGAAGCCCATGGCCACCACGTCCACCGCGTTGGCGACCGAACTGTCCTGGTTGGTCTTGAATGCGCCGCTGAACATGGCGCCAACGCGAACGATGTTCGTGACGTTTCGCTGCATGCCTACACGGTTGAGGCTGTCGTCTCCGACATAGAAGCCGATGTTGTCCGAGCCGGTGATCGTGCCGTCGTCGTACTCGATGGTACAGCCGACGACCTTGCCGACCGTCATCGTGAAGCCGAAGTGCGTCGCGGGATCGAACGTCATGATGACCTGCTGCGTCGTGCCGCCGACCGCCGCCGCTCCCGTTGCGCCCACGTCGAACGTGTTCGTGCCATCCACGCCGTCCAGCGTGAAGGACAAGCCGCCTAGACTCTTGGCGCCGTTCGTCGTGTATGTGGCCGTTCCGAGGTCTGTAAGGGCAAGGCGACCCAGAGAGACCGCGCCCGCCGCGCCGCTGCTGGGGTAGATAAAGACGCTCATGGCACGACCTCCGTGGATGCGTCCAGAACTATCACGGCGAGAGCCACGCCGGCTAGAACTTCCAGCCTGCCCGCCCAGCGTTGGAAATTCGGGCGCTGATGCCACGGCACGGGCTTTTCAAGCATGACCTTGTACCGGTCGGCGCGTTCGGTCTGCCATCCCACCTCGAGCACCAGCTTCCGCCCTCTCGGCTCCGCTTGCTCTGACCATGCCTGCACACGCAGCAGGTACTCGAGGTCCGTGGGCGGGGTGACGGTGGCTCGACAGCGTACAAGGCCGTCCGGGGTGAGCAGCGACGGCGGCACGGGTTGGCCGGGCACGAGGTCTACGAACGCGGGGCAGTCCAGCGCTGCGGGCTCTTCGGCCGTTGGCATCTGCCACGTGAACTCACCAGCGAGGGCGAGGCCGGCGAGTAGGGCGATCACAGCAGGCCCGCCAACGTCGGGAGCAGAGACGACGAAACAGGCGCATCGTCTTCTCGCCTGAGCATCTTCGTACAACAGCACGGCATCGGCGCGCAGTACTGACAGTGCATGTCGGGCGCGTAGTTCTTCACCATGTGGCGGCGGCGCCCATAAAGCCACGCCTCAAACCGTCTCTCGCGCTCTTCCGCTGTCTCACTCATCGCCGCCATCCTTCTCTTTTGGCACGTGGGCACGCCAGGCGTCGATGGCCATACGTCCGTCCCGTCGCGCCTTCTTCTTCCTTCGCTTTGGGTCGGTCTTTTTCCTGGTCCCGACGATGCGGTCTGTTCTTCCGTAGGCTTTCATCGTCGCCACCGCCTAGCCCGCTCTTCCGCCACCTCGGCAAGCGGGTCCGTTTCGATCTGCTCGTCGAGCTCAACCGCCGCCGCATCCGCCACCGCAATCTCCCGGTCATGCTCCGACGTGTCCGGCCGGGGCTCGTCGACGATGACCGGCGGCTTGCTCTTGCGCGGACCGGTGAAGGCCCACAACGCAGCGAGCACCACGAGCGCAATGGGTCCACCGATGAGCAGCCAATCAGGGGGCATGGGTCACCGCCGCGGCTCGCTGGGCAACGGCCGTCAATAATTGCCACACTGAACGCGTCCACCGAGCGTCTACGAGCGCGTCGTGTGCGCCGTTGTTTGGCGGAAGCCTCGGATTGCCAAGGCTGTCGCACAACTGCTTGGCGTCACGGGTGTACATCGGCATACCGGGAGGCAGGTCGACCATTGGGCCAAACAGCCAGCACAGGGCAACGTGGTCATATGCAGAGTAGTAGCCCCACAACTCAACCTTATCCGTCTTGGACGGGCGCAAGAAGTCAAGCACCCGGGCCCGCATCACCTCACGGCTACACCACGCAGAGTCATCCTCGGGGGGAAGGAGCATCAGCACGTTATCCTTGACCCACTGGTTAGCCTTTGAGTGTTCGGCGTCTGTCGAGACGGCGTAGAACTCCGAGCCGTCCTCGCCAACGATACCGATTGAAATCAGATCAATCGTGCTGGGGCGCTCAATGAACTCGGTATCGTAGAAGAATCTTCGCTTGTGACTCACGCCTGCCCCCTCACCATCGACACGATACGGGCGCCCGCGATGCGCAGCAGCGACTTCGCCCAGCCCCACACCGACTCGGACCCTTCCGCGCCGCCTAGACCCATCACAGCCACGATGAGCCACGGTAGGTCCATCGACAGCGTCCCACCGAACGCAAGGCCGAGACCCAGCGCCCAGCGGAACACGCGCACGATGATGCGGGAGCGGTCCTCTGGAACCTTGGCGAACACGCTCCGCAACACGGGGCGCAGCACGCCCATCACCATAGCCACGATGCAGGCGATAGCGATGGTGACGAGCGCAGCGCCGATGACTAGCTGAGCGTTCGGGTCGTCTGACACCCACGCCGAAAGGGCCTGTAGCTGCTGCATGCGCTCACCTCCGTGCTCATCGTAACGCAACGGCGGACCGGGCGTAATCAGCCGGTCAGCGGGTTGGCCATGTCGCCGCTCGGTGCGTGCCCAGCGCCAGCCATGTCGTAGAACCCCTGATGCCTGCCCTCGAAGCGGCACTCGACGACACCAAGCGTGCCGTTGCGCGCCTTGCCGATGTGCAACTCTGCGGCGTACGGGTCTGCGTCTTCGCTGTAGACGCATTCGCGGTAGATGAACACGATGGTGTCCGCTGTCTGCTCGATCTCCCCGCTGTCGCGAAGGTCGGACATCATGGGCACCTTGACTCCCCGCTGCTCTACAGCTCGATTGAGTTGCGCGAGCAGCACGAGATGGAATTGCAGCCGCTTGGCTAGGTCCCGCAGCGTCTTGCAGATGGCGCCCACGGCGGCCGACCTGCTATCGCCCTTCTTGCCCTCGAGTTCAATGAGCGTGAGATAGTCGACGATGACCACGCCGAACGGGTCCTTAGCGTGCTGCTCCTCGATGCGGGCCGTGATGTCGCCAATCCTCAAGCCTGCCGTGTCGTCGACCATCCACCGGTCACCACGGGCGGAGTAGTCGGCGGCCGATGCCAGCACGCGGCCCCAGTCGTCACCGTTCATCGTGCCGGACCGGATTCGCTTGTTGTCGACCTGCCCGCCCTCGCACAACAGCCGCTTCGCTAGGCTGGTCGCCTTCATCTCAAGCGAGAACACCGCGCACCGGTGCTCCACCGGGTTCTCCACGTACGGCGCCATGCCGATGCAGCCGCGCAGGAAGTTGAGCATCAGCGCCGTCTTGCCCATGGCTGGACGTGCGGCGAGGATGGTGGCCTCACCCGGGCGAAGGGTCCCGATCTTCTCGTCGAGCGCCTTGAGCCCCGTTGGGATGCCGAGTTGCCCCGCCTTCGCCTGTTCCTCCTCTTGCTGCATCAGGTCCAACGTCTCGCCCATGATGGTCGCACCATCGACAAGGCCCGACCCGCTGGCGCCCAGCGCCGCAGCCTCCGCGAGCAGCGCCAGCGAGTGCTTGAGCGCGTCAGCGTCTTGCGGGTTGCGGAACAGAATGTCCCCGGCTTGCTGCCTCAACCGCCCCGCTTTCTCCTCAAAGATGACGTCTCGGTAGTGAGCAAGGTTCGCCGTCGCGGGCGTGTAGTCGGGGAGTTCCACGATGTACGCGATGCCGCCGCACCGCTCGGTCTGGCCGATCTGCTCCAGGTACCCGGGAAGCGTGATGAAGTCGATCGGCCGCTTGTCGGCGGTCATGCGTTGCAGGATGCGCCACAGTCTGCCGTGGTCCGGGCGGTAGAAGTGCTCCTCACGCAGGCCGGAGAACCGCGAGATTTGCTCCGGCTCCTCGAGCACGCCGCCGAGTAGAGCTCGCTCGGCTTCCAGGCTGTGCGGGCTGACGTGGCCGTTCATGCTCTCCCTCCAAGTGCTTGAATCAGGGCGGCCCGCCACTTGTCGCGGTCAGGCTTCCAGGTTGTCTCTCGGTACGCGTTGCGGGTGAGCCCCGCAGCACGCCAGGCGCGGTCGTACCGGGCGTAGTCCTCGCCAAGCACCTCACGCAGCTTTGCGTTCGGCACGCTGATGTGTCGGATGACCTTGTCGGCGAGAACGGTGGCCGGGTCGCTGGCGCTGTTGCCGTTCACAGGCCCAGACGTGGGGCTTCCTGCCCTTACCCAGCGTTCGGCCTCCTCGATGTAGGCTGGGACGTTGGAAGCTCGCCAAGCCGTCACTGCGAGTTTGCTGGTGGCCATCTGCTCACGAAGCCAACTAGCCGAAGGCGTTCGGCCGCTGTCGGGAGCCGTCCAGAGCCATCGGATCACAAGAGCACATGCTTCCTCGCCGTGGTCCTTGATGGCCGTCTTGATGTGCGAGCCCTTCGGCCAGCTTTTGCCTCTGGCAGGAGAGATCTCCAACCACTGCGCCCAGAGGCGTGAGGCTGGTGTCTCGCGGGGTGCGTCAGCGCCCTTGAGTGTCTGTTGTTCGTTGGACGTTGAACGTTGGACGTTGTCATCTTCGTTCCGCCCTGCGTTCCGGGTTGCGTTCCGCCCTGCGTTCCGCTCCTCGGACTTATCGTCGTCTGCTACCGCGTCTTGGCGTTCCGGGTTGCGTTCCGTCCAGCGTTCCGGGTTGCGTTCCGCTTTCCGGGGGTCCCAGACCTCGATCGTGCGGGCCGTGTGGTTGGTCCCCTTGCTGTCCACGATGACCAGTCCGGCCGCGATGAGTCGAGCCAACAGGGCCTCGGTCATGCGGGCGGACAGCCCCCACATCTTCTGGAGGTAGCGGGACGACGCAGCGAACGGCCGTCTGCGCTTCAGGTCCGAGTGTCGCCACAGGCGGAAGATCGCCGTAGCCTCGTCCACGGACTCGGCGCACTCGAACGCCTCCGTCGGGATGGTCATGTACGGCCGGCTCACTCGGTCACCCGCTGCGGGAACAGGCTTGGCTGTCGCGGCGGCACGATGCCCAGCCACTCCGGGATGGCCTCCGCACGACCGCAGAAGACCACCGCATTGCCCTTGAGCACTTCGGTCTGCACCTGGATGCCGGCAGCGCGGCGGTGCGTGTAGCCCCTGTCTCGGAGCTGTTGGGAGAGGGTCATTCCAGCCCCATCACGCTCGGCAGGTCCGACGTCTTGACGTCCAGCAGTTCGGCCCACAGTGACCGCCGCAGCGTCGCATCAGCCCTCACCGCGTTCAAAAGCGCGAGCAGTTGGCCGCTATCGGGTTTGGTTCTGCCCCGCTTCCAGTTGCGGATGGTCTGGTGTGACACGCCGATGTGATCGCCGAGACTGGCGTGTGTCTCGCCACTGTGCTTAAGGTACGCGTTGAGAGCCTGTTGTAGTTCCAAGGTGCCTCCGATGAAAAGGGTATACACGCTTTGCGTTGACGTGTAAAGCGGCTACACTCGTTTCAACAATGGAGGGCACATGGAACTAGCGAAGAGACTAGCGGCGGCGAAGGGGCTTCGGTGGCGGCGTGGCATGCGGTCGACGAAGGGCCAAACGTTTATCGCCCATGCCGACGACGGAGACGCGGCATGGATTGAGGTGGAAGACGACGGTTGTGACTGGTTGCGCGTCGCGGGGAAGGTCCCCGACCTCGCCGACGCCGCGACCATCGGCTGCATCGAGGAGCAGGCGCGGGAGGTTTGGGACGGCCTTGGATACCGTGTGAGGCTGGAAGAGGTGACGTACGACACTGCTGGCGCCAGCCCTACCGGCAACTTTCGACTGTACATCACGGAGCGGCTTGGGCGTCTGGATTTCGACCCGCTCCCGCCCGTCCTGCCCCGCGGCGAAGCCTGGGCCCTGTGCCTGCTCGCCGGGCTGGAGCGTGCGGCATGAGGCCGTTTACTGCAAAGGCGCTGCTTGAGGTGTCGAAAAAGCGATGGCCTTTGTCTGTGCCGTGCGTCGTGATGGCGCCGCCATACAGGCGGCCCATGACTTTCGCGGAGATAGAGCGCGACCTAGCCGGAGCGCTCAAGGTGACGCTGGAGCGTGCCACATGACCTACGACGACGACCCGTACGCCGAATACTGCTCGCGCTGTCGCCAGACGGGCATCAACTGCGTCTGCGGCGAGGACTACGAGGAAATGACGCGCGCGCCCGGTATGGGATACAGCAGTATCGCCAAAGGAGGCAAACATGGCTCTTTCCAACGCGACGCAGGTCAAGTTCACGCTGTCCAACGGGACCGAGTACGAGGTCTTGGAGTTCGCGCCGATCTCCCCCGCAGTCCTTCCATCGTTCTCCATCCACAAGCCGGGCGCCTCACAGCCTGCGCTTCGGTGGGACAAGCCGTCCAACGTCAAGAACGCCCTCGGCAAGCTGGACCCCTTCGTGGGCGGCAGCGTGTCGCAGGTCATCGTGCACGACGATGCAGGCGCGGAGGCGTTCCGCATCTCGGTCGTGGCCGGCGGCGAATACCGCTGGCAGAAGCAAGGAACCTCGTTCTACGCCGACACGCCGTTGACCGCAGCGGACATCGCGACGATCAAGGCTGCCATCGACAACGCCGCGAACAACTAGGCTAGACGGATGGCTCGGCGCCGTGTTGCGCGCCGACCATCCTCGCCAGTTCACCAGGCTGCACGTCAGCAGCCTCCGCGAACACCGCGCGCCGTTCAGCCGCGTCGAGTTCCATCACGTCCGCCAGCCGTGCGAGCTGCGCCGTGCTCGGCTTCCGAATGCCCTTCGCCCAGTTGCTCACCGTCATGTGGCACACGCCCACGTCGGCCGCGACTGAGCGCAGGGTGGCGGTAGCGAGGTGCTTGGTCAGCAGGTCGTGCAGCATGGTGTACCTTTTGGATATATTTGTTGACGGCTCACGTACACAAGTATATACTCTGAACATCGAAGCGGCAACCCGCCGCACTTGGGGGGAACATGCAGGGGTTCACCATTGCCGACGAGGCTGACCGGGCCGAACTGCTGATAGCCAACCTAACAACCGTGTCGGTTTCTCATCTACAGCGGCACCTCAAGTGCGGCTATCACACCGCGGTGGCCGTCATGGCTGCCCTTGAGGCAAGGGGGCTGGTTGGGCCCGGCGATGGCGCTCGGCCTCGTTTGGTGACGCGATGAGCCGCCGCGACACCAACAACAGCCCCATCTACGACGTTATCGGGGCAGCCTGCCTCGTCTTCGTCATGGTCGCCGCCTACTGGGCCGGCGGTCTGGTCGGCCTTTAGTCGGCCGTAGCGTGCGCCTGTCCACCGTCCCCCGGTACTTCCTTCCGACGGGCGCACCCTTCGATCGATCACAGGAGAGAGTCATGGACTTCACAGAGCGAATCACAAAGGCGATTGAGTCGTCTGTATTGAAGGAAATTAGCAGCGGGAACTGGCTTTCATTCGACTACAAGGACCGCGTACAAATCCCTGCGGCGCTTGTGCGCAACCTGTACGCCCGGGTCGACATGGAGGCCGTTCTGTCGCGCGCAGTCGACAAGGTTGAGGAACACATCGCAGACAAGATCGTGGTGTCGCTCACGACCGAGCTGGGCCACGACGTCAAGCAGATCATGAGCAACAAGGAACTCCGCGAAGACCTGCGCGGCGTCATCCGCGCGAAACTCCGTGACCGGGGGATGAGCGCATGAGCGAATCAACCGAAGCGGAAGCCGCGCGACTCGTGTGCTACCTCCGCGATGCTAGGGCGGCGCTCGACGCTGTCGAGAAGGCTGGGCGGCTTCCCATCAGCGTCGATATGCCCGTGTACGGCGGGCTTCCGAGGGCGTTCTACGCGGCCAACTCGTTTAAGCCGGTGCTGGACGCTCTTGGGGTGTCGCCGAATGTGGTTGCAATGGAGAACGACGGGTCCCGCGTTCACCTGAGCGCGCCGACGGACGTCATGAAGGTGACGGCCGTTGTGCACATCGAGTCGGCCGAGAACGTGCGGGCCGCTGCGTGGAGTGCGCTGGGGGTGACAGATGCAGGGTGAACTCACAAAGGCCGTGTGCAAGGTGATGGAGGCCGTGCAGCACGTGCAGAAGACCGGCTACAACAGCTTCAGCCGGTACAACTACGCCAGCGATGCAGACCTCTTGCGCGCCTTGCAGCCCGCGATGGCCGCGAACGGTCTGGCCATGTGCCCGATCAAGGTGGAGCGCTCGGACAGCACCCGCAAGAATGCCAAGGGCAAGGACGAAGACCGCGCCGATGTGCTCGTGACGTACCGCTTGATGCACTCGAGCGGTGAACACGTCGACATTCAGGCGCCTGGGACCGGCATGGATGCGCTGGACAAAGCGCCGTACAAAGCCATGACGGGCGCTTTCAAGTACGCGCTGCGCCAGACCTTCGCCATTCCGACCGGTGACGACCCGGAGAACGACGGGAGCAAGCAAGCACCACCGCGCAAGAACCCGGAGTCAGGCAAGGCGCCCGAGTGGAAAGCCCTCATGGCTGCCATCGGCTCTGCCGGGCTGAAGTACGACGACTTCCGCGACTGGTGCGAGGACAACGGTTGGGGTCGCGTCGACTCGTGGACCGCCGAGAACTGGGCCAAGGCTGCAAAGGCCGTGGTTGGCGATGCTGACAAGGTGCGGGCTTGGACCGCGCGGAACAAGTAGGAGGGCAGGATGAGCTACAATATCGACAGCGTCGAAGTAGTCCACGGAGAACTGCGAATCGACGGTGACCGGTTCCGGCGGTGGAGCGAGGACAACCCTCCCGACACGTGGCCGGAGTGTTTCGAGGGCCTGTACATCCACGGGGACAAGGTGGACCGAATCCACTGGTGTGGTGAGGGTAGCGGCCGGATGGAGGACGAACTCCGGTCGTTCATCGGGCGCGCCTGTGTTGGCGCTGCCGAGATTGTCTTGTACTGGGAAGGCGGCGACAGCGTCAGCGGGCTTGTCCGCACAAGCGACGGGCGCGTTCTTTCCGGCGCCGTCCGACAGCGGGTGGTTCTGCCATGAACCTCAAGACCCCATACGCCCGCCGCGCCTGGTCCCGCCTCAACGACCCGCTGCTCAAGAAGCAAGGCGTTCGTGAGGTGGCGGTGGCAGCGATTCGGAAGTGCGAGGAGTTGCAGTTGGAACTGGACCACCGCGCCGAGGGTTCCGGCTGGACGGCAGGCCCGGACGTCGTACGGCCGGTGGAGCCAAGCAAGCCGGCAACCCGCCGCGACTACATCGACGTGCAGCGCAACCGCGCAGCCAATCGGGAGGAATGATGCACCACATCTACATCGACCTCGAGACGTTGCCCGACCTCGCCATGACGCCCGCCGAGCGCGCGGAGAGTGAGGCAAGCATCCGAGCCCGCGTGCCGAAGTCCTACAAGAAGGCCGAGACCATCGAGAAGTGGGTAGGTGAGAAGATGGCGACACGCGAGGCGGCGTGGCTCAAGGGCTCCATTCACAGCCTGAAGGCCCGCGTCTACGTCATCAGCTACGCCATCGACGACGACCCCGTCGAATCCATGTGGACCGGCTACCACCCGGACAGGACAGCCAGCGTAGACGAGGAAGAGGGTCTACTTGTCGGCGCCTTTCAACGGACGCTAGAGGCGAGGCTAGGCGCACCGCTGCACGAGGTGCCGCACACCTTCGTTGCACACTTCGGCGCTACCTTTGACTTCCCCATACTGCGCCTACGAGCCATGAAGTACGGGATGCACGGCCTTGCACGGGCGCTGCCGTCTGACCGGTGGGCTCGTGGCGCGGACGACACGGCGCTCATGTGCGGCAGCGCGGGCACCCACGGCGCAGGATTCGCGCTCGATGAGTGCGCTCGGTTCTTCGGCTGCCAGCGCAAAACCGACGGCATGGACGGCAGCAAGGTCTATGGCCTGTGGCTGCAAGGCAAGCACGAGGAAGCGGCGGCGTACTGCCGTCAAGATGTCGAGGTCCTAAGGGACGTACACCGCGCGTTACGCATGTGGGTGAGGTGATGGGAAGGCGTAGCAACAAGGCGATCATGGAACTGGTGGACGCGTACAAGTGGGTCCATCCAGACGAAGACTCTTCGGCAGAGCGGGCGGCCATCGCCAAAGCCCTTGAGGGTCGAAAGCCTCGTGCTGCCGGTGGACGGTTCGAGCGCCGCATAGCGAAGGACCTACGCGCCGCTCTCGGCGAAGGCTGGACGGTGACGCGGAACCAGACCGACCGGCAGAAGGGGCAGGACGGGCGGAGTGCTGGCGAGTTTACGGTGGAGCCCCCACCGTGCGAGCACTGCGGCAAGACGGGCGACCACGATCGCGACTCGTACGGCGTGACCGGCATGATGTGCCACACCACCGTGCGCCCCGTCTTCCCCTTCTGCATCGAGTGCAAGGACGTCGCAGCCTTCAAACTCGCCCACCTCTGGAAGTCCCCCGTACCCGGACCGCTGGCGAGCACGCCGAAGGCCGAGGGCTTCTGGGCGCAGGCTGTGCGGCAGGCGGAGAGCGTGGGCAAGCGGCCGATGTTGGTCTGGCGGGACGTGGAGAGCGGGACGGTGCTTTGTGCGGTGCAGCCCCGTGACCCGCTGTGTCAGCACATGTCTGGCTATGGATACGGCTACGCGGCCGTGCTCCTACAGCGAACATCGCTGCTCGTCTACCGCTGGCAAGACGTCGTCAAGCACGCGGCGGAGTGGGTCTAGCGCCTGCTCTTCCCGCCCACGCTGTAGAAGTCAATCTCTGCTGACTTGTCGCTGCCGTCCGTGGTCACAATCCCGAGCGGCAGGTGCAGAAGCGCGCCCGTCGGTAGGCTCGTCGTCACCAGGTCGCCCACGTCCGTCTCGATGGCGCTCAGGTCCGTGTCGCCGTCGACCGTGAAGAACTGCACGCCGTACGCGATGGGCGCAGTGTTCCGGCTGCGCTTCACGAGGTAGCGAAAGCCGAGTGTGACCCAGTCGGTGCCGATGGTGATGCTTGAGAACATGTCGACGGTCGTTTCCCCGCCGGAGTTCTTGACCACGCCTTGCCACGGCGTGCCGGTGCCGCCTAGGGCGCGGAACCCGATGAACTCCACCGTGCTAGCCACATGGACACGAGCAGCCGATCCCGCGAAGCCTGACCACACCTCGATCGCAGACGTAGACGTGGCCCGCACCTTGCAGATGTAGACCATGCCGATCGAAGGACCCGCACCGTAGACTGCGACAGGCAACCCCAGCGCCGTGCCCTCGTTCGCGGTGACTGTGCCCGTGCTGATGCGTAGGATGCCGCTCTCGCGGTTCGTTGTGGGCGTCTGGAGCGCCAGCGTGGGCGACGTGGCCCCGATGAGCGACAGCGCTAGCCCGGTCTCGCCGTAGTTCCCCGCAGAGCCTAGCCGGGTGAAGTCGTCGTAGCGGCTGAACCCCTGCACAGGCGGGTTGCCCATCGACGGGGACGGGTATTGCCCGCCCGCCGCTCCGCCTGCATCTCCGCTCGGTGGTCTGCTTGTTGGCATGGTGCCTCCGTGCGTCAGGATAACCCGGCGTGTTACCTTGCCTCCAACACAGGAGACCGACATGCCAAGCAAGGAATCTGTAGACATCCCAGCGTTTGCCACCACTGTACGCGCAAACCCGCGACTCGCTAAGGCGGTTGAGGGTAAGGACGCCGAGCGGGCCGCATTCGAGGTCCAGCGAATCACCTCGTGTTCAGAGGCCACCGCCAAGGCTGTAGCCAAACACCTCATCGGGTAGGAGCACCACATGGCACGCCGTCAGCCCATCAAGAAGCCCGCCCGGACCGTTGCCGGCATCGTCAAGCAAGTGCAGGGAGAGCCCCGCGTGCGTGGCGCGCTCGCTGCCTACCGCGTCACACCCAGCGCTGACAAGATGCTATGGCTTGCGATCGCCGTGAAGCGTAGCGCCGAGTGCAGCACAGCGATGAGCAAGAAGGTGGCAGCCAAGCTAGTCGGGTAGTTGGTGGCAACGGCTGGAATCGAACCAGCGACTTCCCGATCTTCAATCGGGCGCTCTACCTACTGAGCTACAGTGCCGCTTGCAGATCTACCGGGGCGTGCACGCCCCATGTGGCAGTCTGCCCGACAGCGTAACCCGCCGGCTAGTCCTCTTCAATCAGTCGCAGCATCACGCGCGTGCTCACCCCATCGTACACGGGGCCGACCACGATGCACGGCTGGGCAGTCAGGCCGAACGCTGACGATGTCAACGACACACGGTCGCCCGGAATCATGTGCTCCAGATACGCGCTCTCCGGGTCCTCCACGATGACTGACCACCGGCCTAGCGCGTGCTCTCGTGCGAGCGCGTACAGCATACGTGCAGCCGTTGCGTCGTCTGCGACTAGCCGTGACTCCCACGTGTACGCGCGGCGGCCGTAGCGGGCTTCTGAACGCTGGCAGAGCAGGTTGGCCCGCACCGTCGACCCAGATGGCCCAGCCTCCGCAGCGAGGGTGAGCGACTTGTGCACCCCGCTCGGGCCGTAGGCGTAGCGAAGGGTCAGGTAGTTCCGCACGTCTTCGTTGTCGCACAGCAGGTCAGACACGATGTCAACGCCCTGCGTGTCGCAGTCGATGTGCGCCACCGGCTGCGCGCCTGGCGACAGGTCCCAGTGCCGCAGGTAGCCGCCGCCGTCGACCTCCACCCACCGGACGGGGAAGAGTTCCATCACCTCGGCGGATATCCACTCCCACACGGTGATGTCCGTGTTGATGAAGGCGTGGATTTTGTACTCGTCGAGCTCCCCGCGCTCACCCTGCTGTGCCGACAGCGCCACCGGTGCGCTCATCTTGGCCAGCATCCACTTCAGCACCTCGCCCAGCCCGGTCATCGTGCCGCCCTTGTCGGACACCAACCCACCACCGTAGTCGCTGAGCCACACCGTCCAGAATTCGTGACCGACCATCCACGCGCGCACCCACATGCCCGACAGGCTTGTCGAGTCAACGAACGCGAACGTGTCGCCCAGCGCGTTGACCTCGTGCTGCACCGGGAACAGGTCCCAACGCTCGTCGGACTGGTCCCAGATGATGACGCTGGACGCTGCCACTGGGTGCGAGGCGATGGCTAGCCGGTCCCACCACGACCACACACCCACGTTCGTCTCGACCTTGAGCGCCGGTGAGCCCTCGCCGAGCTCTGCCCACTTGCTCACCCTCGATGTGGGGAACGACGGTGGGCCTTGCACGCTCTGGTCACTCGGTGCGACCCCTGCCCACTCGATGCTCCGCACGTCGCCCGGGGTGCCGATGACGACGGGCGGGTAGCTGCCTACGATCATTTGGTCAGGCACAGCCTCCGACCCGGTCTTCGCTGTCGGTGTCGGGTAGGTCTCCCTGCTCACCATCGACGTGGTCGGGATGATGCGGGTGCCGTCTTGCCACGGCGGCGACTCGATGGAGATCACCAGCGACTCCGCCCCGCGTTGCAGGCTGGGCATGGAGCACGAGCCCCGGGCTAGCGTCTGCGCCTGTGACAGCGTCTCGCCCTCGCGCCAGCGCCTGAGCGTCGCCGTGCCCTCCTCAAGCATCTGTCGAATGTGCGGCACCTCTGGCCATGACGCGTAGCCGATGGGCAAGCCGGAGACTTCCAGCGCGACCGACCGACCGGATGGGCCGTCTACGGTCATGTCAACGACAGGCTGCGACAGGCCGGAGCGGTAGACCAGCGTGGTGCCGCCATCCACTACGGACGCCTCGGCGGTGGCGTAGCGAAACACCGTGCCGCCTAGGTCGAGGTCCAGCAGCCAGACGATCATGCCCGCTTCACCGTGTGCCGCGCTTTCCTGCGGGCCTCCGCGTCCTGTTTGCGCTGTTCTGGAGTGCGGTATGACAGGGTTAGGTCTCCCTGCTCATAGGTCACAACCATCGGCTTAGTCGGATTCTTGTCTGTCATGAGGCCCCCGTGATTTCCTCAAGCGTAACCGTCTGAACCCGCAGTTGTTCGGCCGCGCCCTCCTCACCCCGCGCGCTCTCCGTTTGCACGCTGCTCACGATGCGGCTGTACAGGAAGAGCGTAGGGTCCGTGATGACATGCACATCGGCAGTGCTTGCGTCCGGCAGCTTCGGGCAGAACAGCACGGGCTCTTCGCCGCCCTTGGTCGAGTGCACGAGCCCCTGCAAGGCGAAGGCTAGGTCATCCCGTGCGGCTAGCGCTGTGTGGGCCGCATCGCTGCTCACGTAGTCCGGCGACGGTGCCGAGCCCCGCAGGTGGTGCTGTAGCACCGGGTTCGGCTGGCTGATGCTGACCATGCGTGCCGGCTTGCGTAGCTGGGTGCGCCGGCCTGGCTGGCCTGCTGCTGGCTCGGTGATGAGCATCTGCGGCTGAAGGTCGACCGACCCGGTATCCTCCCACGGTCGGCCCACAGCCTTGAGCCCGGTCATCCAGATGACGCCCGCTTCGAAGTAGCCATCCTTGGTCGTCTGTGCCGGGATGCGTACCGCGTACTTCTCGTGGCTACCCGCGTCGTGGATGAGCACAATCCCCGAGTGTGCCCACAACTCCCACGAACCAGACGCGCCGCCCGTGCCGCCAAGCCGGAGCTCCGGGTGGCGAGTCGTGGCCGTGCTCCACACGCCGCCATCGCAGCGCTCGATCTCCCTGTAGACCGCGCCGGACTTCGCCGTGCCTCCGACTAGTTCGTGGTCTTGGATGTACCGCGCCGCCGCTGCCGTGGTGCTCGTGTTCGGCGTCAGCGCGTCGCCGGTGAGCACGCCGGTGAGCCCAGCGAAGTCGGTCGACGCGTCCCACGTTCCGATGACGTTCCACGATGCGCCGTCCCATCCCTCGATCGTGGCCGTCTTGAAGTTGACCGCGCCGAAGTACACGACCATCGAGTCGGAGCCAAGCGTGGTCGACACACCGCCGCGAGGGTCGATGGGTATGAGGTTCTCGGTCTCGTCAGTGGAGCGCCACACGGTAGTCGGTGACGGGTGCTCAAGGGGGAACAGGTGCTCGATGGCGTAGTTGTGGCCAGCCGGGACAGAGCACGTATCGCCCACACGACCCGGGCCGCCGCTCGCACGCAGGAACCCGGCTTGCGTCACGCTGCCTAGCCCCTCGACTGGGTAGGGAACGGCGCGTAGGTTCTTGCCTCTGCACTCGGTGCCCACCTTGGTGTTGCCGAAACCCGCGCTGATGTTGGTCGCGTCGCGCAGCCAGAACCACCCGATGGTGAACTCCAGAGCGAAGGCGGTGGAAGCCTTGCCCCATGCCCACAGGTCCAACGATGCGGCCACAGACCCAAGCGCGCCAGCCCATGCCTCGGTCCACTGCACGGCCCCTGGGCGGCGGTAGTAGACGGCGCTTGTGCCTGACGTGGTTCCGGCCTTGATGACCCAGAGTTCCACCGGGCTCGTCGTGTCGATGGTGACCGTGTCCTTGATCGTCGTGTTGTCCAAGACCTCGATCTTGCCCGGGTAGACTCGCGCCGTGATGCGCCGGGTTCCGCTTGAGCACACGATGTCAAAGTAGGACGACGAGCTCTGTGCGGCTGCGACCGAGACCACGCCAATCCATTCTGGCATGCCAGCAATCGGGGGGATCGAGTAGTACAGGCTCGTGGTGCTGGCGCTAACGATCGTCGTGCCGCCTTCGACCAGCGTGTCGGTCGCCGCGCCCGTCAGATTCTTGGCCACGCCGCCGATGTCGCCAGCGAGCTCGATGGGCAGGAATGTGAGGCTGCCTTCGTTCGGTCCTGCGTAGCCGCTGCCGCTCGCATCGATGAGCCGGTCCCTGTACGTCGGGTGCTGCATGCCGGTCGTGACGTTCGACCAGCCGCCCGCGAGCATCGAGCCCACCGACGCGTCCTGCGTGCCCGGACTTGCAGCCCAGCGGTGTAGTACCACCTGCATACCACCGGCATGCGTGCAGGCGAACCCATGCGGATACGTGCTGCTGTCGGTGCTGTCGCAAAGCCCCGCCGTGCACTGCTCCCACGTGTCGCCGCTGTCTCGGCTTGCGAAGGTGTAGACCTTCTCGGCGACCCGCAACTGCACCCAGCCCACACCGTCCGCATCGACGGAGCCTGCAAGGTCGGTGGTCACGAGCGCCGTGATTGCTGCGCTCTTGACTTGGTCGTACACCTTGTCGAAGGCGGAGGCCATGCGTGCACGAACGAGGTCTGTGCCGTCGAAGTAGATGGTGCAGATGGACGGGCCGGGAAAGACCAGCGAGCACCAGCCGCTATTCGTGTCGTCCTCAATCTCATCGACAAGCACCCACGTGGCGCCGAGATCGCTCGAGGCCCACTGCTCAACCTTCTGCGCGCCCGCGTCGCTGTACTCCAAGTAGAGCAGCAGTTCCGCGCTCTCCGGAATGTAGTGGCACTCGGCCTTGGTGGTGTAGTCGTTGCTGGCCGGTATGGCGCCTTCACCCGACAGCGCCCACGTAGCGCCCGCGTCATCGGACAGGTACACGCGTGAGGTGATCTCCGATGCCGTGTCGCCCTCGACGATGATGGCCATGAGCTCTGTTTCGCTGATGGCCACGACCGCGCCGTAGATGCCGGTCAGCGTGTCGGTGGTCTCAACCCCGGACAACTCGATGGGCGTGCCCCACGAGCGCACCGACCAGTCCCAGGTAGCCGTCATCCACACGTCCGCGCTCTTGTCGAGGTAGACGCACGCGGGCCGTTGCGAGTCGGGAAGGGTGGTGATGCTGCGCTTCTCGTGGATGTCTGCGCCCCACACCACCGACTCCCAGCCGGTGAGCACGTTGGGAGCCAGACAGCCAGACCAGTCGTCATCGTTCGTGGAGGTGGACGGGCGGTAGGCTACCTCGGTGCCGGTGCCGCGCCCGGGTAGGCCGGAGAGTTGCACCCGGGTGTCGATGTCGACGGACTGCCCGCCAGCGACAGACGTGCGCAGCCTCGACGTCGTAGACGGGATGCCTGGCACCGGTGACGCCTCGGTAAACGTGGCGGTCGTGGTGTCGATGTTGGCGGAGGTGAACCCGTCATCATTCCGGCCGAAGCCTCGGATGCCAATCAGGTCGTTTGTGATGCGGCTGCCCATGCATTCCTCCGTTGGCTACCTATAAGGCGCCCGCGTTGCTACCGCCCCGCCCCGCATCATGCGTGAGGCCCCGCCGTCCATGCGCATCATGCGAACGCCCAGCCGGTCCACGAGCCTGTCGTTGAGCGCGACCATGGCCTGCACTGGGCCTTGCGGCACGCCGCCCGTTCCGTTGTTGATGGCGTCCAGCGCTTGCGGGCCTATTTGCTGCATGGCGCGGCGGTTGATGACGCCCTCACCCTGCAAGAGCGTGGCGTTGACCTCGCCACCGTTGTGCAGCTTCGGCAGGGGCTTGGACGCCACGATGCCGGCTTGCACAGCGCCAGCCACACCAACGGCCGCGGCCGCCACGAACGACGCAGGCGGAGGCAGCGTGAGCGCTGACATGATGGCCTCGGCGGTGCTGACGCCGATGGAGAACAGGGCCGCAGCCTTCTGGGCGATGGCAATGCGGCGCTGCCCCTCGATGGTCTTGGCGGTGAGCGCGTTCGTAATCGCAACAGCGCCATCGGCGAAGGCGTGGGCCAGGTCGAACTTTGCCGCCGTCAACGCCCTTTCGCGTTCTAGTTCCTCTTCCTTCCTCTTCTTTTCGGCCTCTGCCCAGTCCTCATCCTGCTTGACGTCGTCATCGCGGATCTCATCACGCAGCTTCTTGTTGTCAGCCAGCCACTTCGCCTCGGCGCCGAACAGCTTCTCCAACTCCGACGCAGAGAACTGCGCGCCGATGCCTATCGCCTCAACGCCCTGGGCTACCTCTTCAAGACCACCGCCTCCGCCGCCTGTCGCGGACGTCTCAATCACACCCTTGATGGACGCGCGCCACCTGCTCAGCGCGGCGTCTCCGGTCTCTACGAACTCGGTGAACCGAGACCCGGTGACAAGGTCCTGCTGCGCCTTGCCGAACTCCGTCATGGCGCGCATGACAGACCGGGCGGCTTCCTCGTTGCCCATCATCAGCGCAGTGGCGGCCGATGCCGTCGTGCCGATCAACTGCCACCCGAGCGCTCCGACCCGGAAGGACTCGCCCATGGTGTCGACGATCCCGGCCACCCGGATACCGAGAGCGCCGATCGCCGTCATGGTCGCGATCGTCGTGTCGGTGATGTTGTTGAACCCGACCAGTTCGGCCGCTGTGCCCTTCAGTTGCTCTTCAAGAGCCGCCATCATGCGTTGGTATCGGCCCGCCTCGTCGGAAGCCTTGGGCCCCACATCGGTTCCGTAGTCGCGGGCAAACTCGGTGAACTTCTTGAGCGCCTCGCCGGACCCGCCCAGCGCTTGCAGCAGCTTCGGGCCCGTCTCTTCGCCGAGGGTCTTGGACGCAAACGCCGCCTTTTCTGACGCGGTCTCAAACGTGTCCAGCTTGACGAGGAAGTCGTCTAGGTTCTCGTTCGCGTCACCGCCCATCTTGCTGAACTTGAGCAGCGCGCCGTTCAGCTCTTGCAGTCCGAGGCCGGACCCCTTCGCAGCGAGGCGCAGGCCCGCGATGCTCTCGGCGGCTAGACCTGTTCTGACCGCAGCGTCGGATATCTCGTTGCGATAGTCCGCCATGTCCTGCGTGAACGCCAGCAACTCGGCCGCAGCCTGCTTGATGGCGCCAGCGGACAGCACGCCCAGCGCGGAGCCCCATGCAATCTTCGCGGTGCTAGCGGACTTCTGCGCAGCCTTGCCGGCCTTGATCTGCGAGTCGACTAGCGCCCGCTCCCACTTGCGGCCCATGACCTGCGCTTGCTTCTCCGTGTAGCGCCCGGTCTCACGTAGCTTGCGCTCGAACTCATCTGTCTTCGCGATGATGTTGAGTACGACGTCTTTTTTGGCCATGCCTACCCCCTACCCTTGGTGCGGGCCTTAGACCTTGCCAGTTCGCGCCGGAACCGTTCCACGGACCTATCGCTGTCGTGCTTGCTCATTGGCGGGATGGCGCGTAGCTGCCGCGCGAACTCGCGCAGGTCGTAGCCAGGCCCGTCGATAATGATGGTCGTCTTGGCCATGCCTACACCTCTGCCAGTTCATCGAGAGCACGATCCCGAATGCGCCTAGCGAGCGCGTTGGCCTTGTTGAACACCAGCTTGTTGCCCGGTGAGCCGGGGATGTACAGTGCGTAGGGGGCCGCGATCTTGACCTGCGCCTTGAACGTGCCGCGCCCGTCCGTCTGGTACGTCAGTTGCACAGACGACTCGGCTAGCCCAGACAGCTCTTGCAAGCCGTTGAGCACCGACGTGGCAAAGGGCGCCATCTCATCGTCGAACGCCTCGGTCAGCGCAGGCGCTACCGACTCCATGAGGTCTGCGGTGTGGCGAGACAACTCCGGGCCCAACTCAATCCATGACCGCGTGCTGCGCGGACCACGGAACCGCCGCTTGGTGCGGAAGCGTGGCACCCGTCCGGGCTGGCCGATGTCAACGCCGAACCATGCAGCCTTGGCACGCCGCCAGTTGCGGTTCTGCGCCTTGTTGGCTGTGCGTCCAGATAGGCGCCAGAACTCCTCACTCTTGGGCATTCCCATTTGTCACCGCCAGTGTGAGGAACGCCCGCTCAACGGGGCCTAGTTCGCGTACGTTGGTGGTGGCAAGCGCCATGCGGCTGGTCGCGTGCTCCATAGCGTCAGTGATGCCCATGCCGGCGGCCTGAACGCTCATGAGCGCAACGGCTAGCGCGTCGATAGCCTCGGCTTGTAGCGGGGTGAGCCCGACGGGCTTGGCGGGCACCTCCACGCGCGGCACGGGGCGCTCTGCACCGCTGCCAATCTTGACCGGCACCTTGTGGTGCGGCAGGTACTTAGGGTCCCACGCGTAGCCAGCGGGCAGACCCCCGTCCAAAGACACAGCACTCACCGACGCAACACCCTTGATGATTTCTTCAGCCACGATCACACCTCCGCACTCAAGCTATCACGCCGTCGTGAAGGTGCAGTTGGAGCCGGGGCAGGTGAAGTTGATGGTGATGCTGTTGACCGGGAACGATTCCGACAGGTCAGCCGACAGGCGGCACTGGGGGAGCGTCGCCGTGTTGACCACAGAGTTGCGGGTGATGGTCCAAGCCATCTCACCCGTCCAGGTCACACCACCGGCCTCGTCGGTGACGCCTGCGGAGAATGCGCCCGTCTTGAGCACCGCGTCAAGCACCTGCTTGGTCGTGGCGTCCGTGAAGTCGCCATCCATGTGCAAGGTGATGCTGCCGCTGTACTCCTTCTCGGTGGTCTTCACGCGCTCGTACCATGCGCCTCGGTTGGCCACGAGCTCGGTCTGGTAGCCGCCCTCTTCCAAGCCGGAGAGGCTGAAGTCGCCCTCGGTCGGGGTGAAGATGGCCACGATCGGGGTGCCGGTCGCATCGGAAAACGAGAGAGCGCCCATACCGGCGTTCTGGAGTGCTGGGGCCATTGTGCCCTCCTACAGAGTGAGCGCCATCGTGTACGTGACCCGAAGGTTCACCTCCACGAGTAGCCAGTGATCTTCATCTTCCGCGAACCTCAGGATGAGGTCCGTGTCGTCCGGGTACAGGTTCACGTCGTCCGACGTGGCAGCCCATGTCATGAGGTCCTGCACAGCGTGCAGGGCAGCCGTGCCGGATGCGTCCCAGTCGTCGGGCTGGTCGTTTGGGCGAATGCGGAACAGGAACCGCAGCACCATAGGCGCGTCGATGGCGTAGCCCTCGGCTTGGTTGCGCCTGTTTGTGCCCCGCCCGCCGTCGCTGTCGTCAAAGAAGAACGACAGGTGAGAGCGGATGCTGGGCGCGTTGGGCAGACGGTCCGTGCCGATGCCGTAGACCTCCCGCCATGCAGCGTCCGCAGCCGGTAGCTGTCGGTAGCTGGCCAGAGGCGCGAGCGCCGCCAAGCGGGTGGTGAGCGCCTGACGTACCTGCCCAGGTGTCTGGAAGTCTGCCATCAGAGCGTCCGATAGCGGTAGCCGCCCACGCGGCTCATGAAGAACGGCGGGGTGCCCGCTTGGTCGCCGTCGACCGTGTCGTCTTGGTCCACGTCGGCGGTGAACACGAGCGACGCCTGCGCGGCCTTGCGCTCGCTGACGTAGTGCTCCGCCATGACCATGAACGGGGAGTCCGTGCGCCCGGTGGACAGGTCGAGCATGATCAACTCGAGCGTCCATGCTGACGCCAGGTCCTTGACGTCGGCAGGCGAGATGATCGCCGATGGCCGGTGCTCTTGCAGGCGCAGCCAGCGCGTACACTTCTGCCACCCACGATCAATCCACGAGCCCAGCGTAGCGCCGGAGCCCTCAATCCACGTGCTCAGCCCGTGGTGTAGGTCGGTGAGGTCTGCCACCCGCAGCGGGCTGTACGGGAACGGGACCCGCACGATGCCTAGCAGGTTGTCGAAGACCTCGGTGTCGGTGGCCAGCACCAGCGTCCAGCGCGTGCGGTAGCAATAGCCGTACGTCAGGCCGGCCGCTGCCATCTCGGCGGGCGTCAGCGCAGCCGTAGCGGTCAGTGTGGCGCTCGTGGTCACCGCCTTGGTGATGAGCACCTTGCCCGCAGCGTCCAACACCACCATGCTCGAACCCGTCTCCGTAGCGGCAACCACAGCATCAGCCGAGTCGCGCACGGGGTAGCAGAGCGTCCCGCCAGCCGTAAGAGACACCTCGTCGTGGGTGTCGACTGCTGGGCGGTAGATGGTGCGGACGACTGGCATTAGCTGACCTTGAGGTGGCGCAACACCAGCACGGTGAAGCAGACGCTACCGGCATCGAGGTCGGACGTCGCGCCGTCTCCGAAGTTGGCGCCTGTGGCGGTGAACGTGGCGGTCAGGCTCACGCCAGCAGCCTTCGTGCCGAGAGCAGCACCAGCGCCAGCGTACGTGCCCGCCGTGGTGAACACGTCAGCGATGGCGCCGTACGCGTCTACGTCGGATCCGTCGCCAACTGTGACGCCCACTGCGGAGATCGACCCCGCATCAGCGAACGGGATGATGAGTTCCCACGAGGATCCTACGACCTGCATGTCCTCGTCGCCCATCACCTTGAGCACGATCGCCTGTGTGGTCGCGGCTGCGTTGAGTTCAGCGAACCCCACAACGAATGAATACTGAACCAGGCGCGGTGCAACCACGGTCTTGACGAGTGCCATGACTTATCCCTTGGGCGGTGGCTCTTTGCCCTCTCGGACGAGCCGGTCGTATCGGTTGGCTACACTCTGGACCTGTGCCCGAGATTCGCCGTTGCGTCTCATGTTGTCCATGACTGCACGGACCCCGGAAAGCTCACCGCTCCCCACAGAGGAGGGGACCGGGGGGCGGTCGGTGGCGGGGGCGGTGAGCCGGGCAGGTACACCGAGCTGGCGCATGAGTTCGCGATGGGCGGCCTCATCACGCATCAGCTTGTACCCGTGGTTTGCGGACACGCTTCGGTTTGGCGAATGCAACCTGCATCGCCGTCAACGTATCCACGTCTTCGCTGTCTGGGTCCCGCTTCTTGCGGCGTGCAAGCGTGTCGCGGATCTTCCGCTCCAGCGCCTTCTTTACACCGTCGTCGATGGGCCCGAGCAGCTTCGCGACAGAGCGCAGGAAGGCCATGTACCCAGCATGGTCACGGTCCCACGACACCTCGCCACCCACCATGTAGGGACGGCGCCAGACGTCCGTGAAGTGCCAGTCGCCGTTAAGCGTCTGGAACCCGTGTGTGTAGCCCTCGCGCTTCTCACCGAAGGCCGTGACCTCGATGTTGCTGGGCACGTGCACGAATCCGTCCTGCACCTGCGTCGCGATGTAGGGCATAGCGTTGCCGGTCACACCGGGGCGCGGCGGGTTCTTGTACGGCTTGATGCCGTTGTGTCCGCCTTCCCATCGCACCGTACGGAGCACTGGCAAGATCTCAAACTTGTCGGGCTCCACCTCGAACACGTCGTACCGGGTCGGGCTTGCCATGAACTCGAAGTCCAGCGCAGCCATGACGGCTAGTCGCGGGGCTTTGGTCGCGTCAGGCGCGAACGTCTGACCCTTGAACGATTGCCTCTCTACGGGCATGGTGGAACCTCCTCTTAGGGTTGGGCCCCACGGATGCGGGGCCCCTCATAAGTCCTAGACGGCGCCGGAGAACGCGCGACCGCGCCCAGCTTCCATGACCACGGTGCCGACGTTGACGGTGCCGGTGACGCTGGTCAGGCCGGTAGCCTCGCTGTGCTCTTCGCCGACTCGCAAGAAGCCGAGGTCAAGGAGCACGTTCTGCGACGCGGCGGCACGCGCCATGCGGACCTCCTCGAAGCCGAGGCAACCGCGACCGAAGATGAAGTTGGCATCGTCGGCGCCGCTGTTGATGGTCTGCACGTAGCTGGACAGGAACACATCGACGTTGTTGTACGTGCCTTGGAAGCCGGGGCCGCGAAGCATCTGCATGGCCTCGGTCGCTGGGCGCCACTGGGTCACGCCGCCACGCTGCTCGAGGTCGCCCTGCCAGTTCGTAAAGCTGTTGCCGCTCATGACCGCCAGGAACGGACCGGTCACACCAGCCGCTTGCAGCGCGAACTGACCGAGCAACCAGGTGTCGTGGCTGAAGTTGACGGTGGTCGTGCCCACGTTGGTCAGGCCGTCGCCGTCCTGCGCGATGAGCGTGGTCAGCGTGATGCCGTAGGACACGGGGAACCACTGCGCGATCGCGACCGGGTCGGTGATGCCGGTCGGGTCGACGGTGCGCTCCCAGTCGGAGGTCTCGTACCGCAGGCCGTAGCGGCCGGGGGTGACCGTGTAGGTGGCCGAGCCGGGCGCCGTGTTGGCAATCGCCTGAATCTCGGTGCGGCTGGCCATGGCGTCGAGACCAAAGCCGTGCAACGCGCCCTTCTTGGCAACGCCGCCCGCGAAGTCCTCGCCGGACAGGTTGACCAGCGCGGGGTGGTTGCGGACGCTCTCGCGGTCGCCGAGTTTGGCAAGGGCGATGCGCCGGGCAAGAGTTCCGCCGAGTACGGCAGCGCCGAGACCGGAGTCTGTGGTGTAGATTTCGTTGGCCATGAGAGCCCTCTACTGTGCAGGTTGACGAATCAGCCGACACAGATTTACGAGGGTGAGGCTCGATGGCTGAAAGCAGTCTAGCCCGCTGGCGTTAGCACTGCAATTGCGGCCTCGACGTGGCCTGCTAGCACGGGGTTGGCTGCGCGGATCTCCGGCAACGCTGCCGACAGCTCTTCAGCGCTGCCGGTCGCTAGCAGGTTGTCCCAGTCCTTCGTGGTGCGACTGGTCGCGCGTGGGCCGGCCCCTGGCGATGCACCGGGCGTACGCGGTGCGGCTGGCGCTGAAGGGCCGGCCGCTTCCGTCTTCACGATCGAAGCAAGCACGCTGTTCTCGATGGACTCCGCCGCGCGTAGTTCCGTGAGGTAGTCGGCCGGTGACTTGCCCTCCGGCGTCTGCATCAGCAGGTAGTCGCGCCCGTTCTTGTCGTTGATGCCAGCATCGCGCAGCGCGTCGTGCTGGTCGCGCAGGCTGGACGCCGAACGCAGGGCCGCAAGGTCTGCCTCCAACTTCGCGGAGTGCTTTATCGTCTTGTCGACATCCTTGTACCGCTCCTTGAGAGATGCGATTTCAAGGTCGCGTGCCTTCAGTTGCTCCCGCAGCCCCTCGCGCTCACTGATAATCTTCTCGACCCGCCGAAGCGGGATGGGCCTGTCTCCATGGTCGGTCTCTTCAGACATTGTCGTCCTCCTCTGTCTTGGCTGGCGCGGCCACGAGCGCCGCGTCTGCGACTATACGCCGCATGTCTAGGATAGCCTCTTCACGCGTCATGCCCGGACGCATGTACTTGTGCGCGTCGATCTCGGACCACCGCCCGTCGGCCACCATCTCCTTCGCGTGCACGCGTCGGATCTCTTCCTCTTCGGGGGAGAGCGGGAGCGCCTTGTAGCTGACGCGGTAGCCGGACTCTGGCAGCGCTGAATCCGTGTTGATGTTCACCAGCGCTGCACACTTGGCTACCATCTCCTCGTCAGCCGCACGGAAGCGGGCGCCGTAGACCTTCTGCGCCTCACGCTTGCCCTCACGGTCAACCGTCAGTGCCGCGCCGCTCCATGCGTCCGCAGACTCGCGCACGATGTGGGACGCGTCGATGCCTGCCACGCTGGCGATGAGCGTGATGAACTTCTGGATGGCCGTCATGTACTCGGACGGGCTAGCCGCCGGCTTCCACTCGCCAAGCCGTCCGGGGCTGCCACCCGTGTCGTCGATGTCTAGGAACTCGTGCAGCACCGTCATACCACCCTCGGTGCGGCGTGCCCCGTCGCTCGCCTTCGAGCCGACCTGACGCACGCCAATGCTCCACTTCGCCGTGTGCGCAGCGCGGAGCATGAGGTGCAAGAACTGGGTGAGCAGCACGCCGGTGTCTTTGGTGCCGTCGACGAGTTCCGCCCAGCGGGTAGGGTCCCACAGCGTAGTGGCGAGTTCGGCATGGTACAGCGTCCAAGGCAGGAAGGGTTCGCCCGCCTTGTCGCCCTGCGTCCATACCCACGGGTAGCCCTCTGGGGCATCGAACCCGACAAGTTGGCCGGTGATGTCTGTCCCCAGGTTTTCCATAGCCGTTGGCTCGTGCACGTGGATGGCGTAGCGGGGCTCAGTGCGGATGTCCCACACCTCCCAGACCCACACGCCGTCACCCTGGTGCTGGTACGTCGTCTCGTGCGACCACAGCCACTTGCACCGGCGCACCATGCCCAGCTTGGTCGGCCGCATCGGAAGCGGACGGCACACCACCTTGTGCGGCTCCACGGTCTCCGTCACGAGTTGACCGTCCTGCCACATCAGGAACTTCAGCCCCTCACGCTCTGCCAACGTGACTTGCTGCAGGTACGTGCCCTGGTTCCACGTCTGCGCGTCTTCTAGGTAGCCATAGGGCCCAACCAGGTCCGACACATCGCTATCCGTCGTGGTCGTCACCGTGGGCGGGTCGACGTACAAGACCGACAGCTCTTCACACACGTTGCGGATGAGACACATAGCGATCGAGCCGGGCCCGAGTTCGGAGCGACCGACCGCGCCGTGCTGCGTCACGAGCGCCGCATCCAAGTCGTCATGCCACTGCCCGGTGATCATGCGGAACCGCTCAGCGCCCAGCCGCCATCGTGTGGCATCGGCGCCCCACTCGCCTCCGCCGTATGGAATGGGCCGCACGTCTTGGCTGTGTGTCGTCATGCGCTGGCCTCGATCATTCTGGGTGGCGGTTCGTACGTGTCGCGCGACCAACTCCGGGTGTACCGCGCACTCATCAGCGCGGACGCCAGCGAATCCGCGGCTGTCCTGTCTAGGCACACCATGTAGAGCTGGTCCACAGGCTTGTTCGCCATGATGCGATCAAGGGCGCCACTCAAGGTCATGACGCCGCGTGGCGCTGGGGTTGACGGCCGCCCCTCCAGCGTTGCCACAGCGCGGCGGGCAGCCTCGCGTTCGTGCTCGTTCGGTGACTCCCGCATCAATCGACGCGCAGATTCGATCTTCCGTCGTCTCGTCTTGCTGTCCATGACAGTCCTCACGTGATATGTGGGGCCGGGCCTGCCTCACGGATAACACGCCGCACAAGGTTCTCGCTGTGTGCACGCTCGACAGCATACCGTACCGCGTCTAGCATGTCTTTCCGTGGGTCCTGTAGCACTCCAGCCCAGTTGCGCGCCGCATCGTCGAAGTCGTGGCACCGCTCGTGCACCACTAGCTGCCCTTCGATGAACATCGAGTTCATCACACGGAACCCGTGCCGCATCGAGCCGGGCCCCTTCTTGGGCGTCTTGAACGACAGGCCCCGGCGTTGCAGGTCGGACGTCGGCACGCCTAGCTGGTCTGCGAAGCTGAACAACATCTCGCGGTTGCTCTTCGCGTTGCCGAACCGGTCGCCGCCATGCGCTCGGTCGCCGACCCAGTGGTCAACCTGCCACCACTCCACGCGGTTGCGCTCGAGCATGGCAAGGATGGCCTCCGCGTCCTCACGGATGCTCGAGCGGTCCGTGGCTCTGTACTCGTCGAGCACCCAGATACGGTTCGTGCTCTGCTCGTAAGCGATGAGCGAGGCGCACTGACGGCCGGACCCTGCACCGTGGTCGATGCCTACGATGTGGTAGACGCTGCCGACCGGTCCGCCGGTGATCTTGCACGCGTCGCCGTAGTTGATGAGCCAGCGCCCTGTGCTGACGCCTTCCCATGCGCCGTCGCGCCGCTGCGGCAACTCGTCGGGCAGGTAACTCTGTAGGCTCTTGTCGATCTGCTCTTGCGTCAGGAATGGACGCCGCACCAGCCCGGTCGTGGGCGTCATGTTCTCTTCGCTGATCCCCGTCTGCAAGAAGCCCCATGTTGGCTCATCGCTCTTCTTGTCTTCCTCCAAGATGGCGCGCAGCCAGCGCATGTCCGCTGCGTCTGGCGTGGTCGTCATCGTGAGGCGGAACGTGCCTTGTCGGCGCAGCAGGCGCGGTGCGAGTTCACCGAAGATGTGTTCGGGCAACGGCTCATCCGCGAAGACCGCGTCGAAGGTGAAGCCGGCGATGGCCTCGCTGCCTTGCTTGTACGTGAAGAAGTAGATCTCACTCCCTTCCCCGGGCCCCGACGTGAAGCGGATGTGCGGCTGCTTGTAGCCCTTGAGCCCGCCGCCCTCCGTGCACGACAGCTTCGGGTCGACCTCGGTCTTGTCGAGCAGTTGCCAGATCTTCCACATCAGCGGGCGGATCTGACTGTCGCTGTACGAGATGACTCCGATCTTGACCGGCCCCGGGCCGTGCGGTCGCACCGGGCGGTACGGGTGGTCACCTCGAGCGGTCCACGTGATGTCAGCCGCCAGCCCTTCCGACTTGCCAACCTGGTTCGCAGCCAGCCACAGCGCCAGCCGTTGCGTCAGCGACAGGTACTCGGTCTGCGGCTGTGTCCAGCGCCGTTGCTTGAGCAGGTGGCGCCGGTGCCTCTGCACGGACGATGTGAGCAGCGGGCTAGCGGCCAGCACGGCTCGCCTCCACCAGCGTAACGCCCATTCTTTCCAGGTATACTTCAACAAGCACCTCCAGGTACGGCGTGGGCATCTCAAGAGCCAGCTTGTGCAGGCCGTCGATGTACTCGTCCTCTGGAATGTCGAGCGGGTCCGCTACCGGCTTCTCGGCTCGGTGAGCTCGCAACTCTTCACGCAGCTTCGCGATGTGCGACTGCATGGTAGCCGCAGCTCCAAATTGTCCAATCTCCGTTGCCTGCATCTTCTCGATGAGCAGCGCGCGCATCTGCGCCTTGATCGCCTCTTCGGGGTTGTCGCTGGTCATCGCCAGCAACATCAGGCTGACAGGGTCATCGGTGACGGGCGCCCCGCTCATGTCCACGACGGGCGCCTTGGTCCTAGGACGGTCTTTGCGCTTCCAGCCGCGCAGCGTTCCAACGGGCACACCGTAGGCTTTAGACACGGCTGGCACGGTCATGCCGCTGGCCAGGTCCGCTACCGCTCTGTCCCGAACGTCCTGCGACCAATTCGAGCCCATGCGTCCGCCTCCTATGGGCGAGTAACACGCCATCGCGTTAGGATGCGGGCAACCAAGGAGGCGCCTATGGCGGCACTACCCATCACCGAGTTTGGCATGGGGTCAAACACCCTGAGTTCCACCGCGTACGAAACTCGGCTCATCGAGGTGCACAAGACCGGCGCCCTCAACCTGTACAGCACCTCTGCGCTCATCATCAACAAGGATGACGCCACCGCAGACGAGACCGACAACACCGCCGTGCTCGGCTGGGAAATCCCGGCGTCACAGGGCTACACGGTGTACATCACGAGCATCCCATCGGGCGGCATCGCGAAGGTCAACGTGTGGAGCGCAACCACCAGCGCGGTCGTGAAGTACGACTTTGAACCGCTCGTCAGGGTCTAGTAGCTGTCTGGCACGAGATACAATTCAAACTCGACATTCACGCGGGTCGTGCCTGACGTCGTCTCACCCGTCATGATGATGTCCGTAAGCGCCGGGTATCGCTCCCAGGTTGAGTGGGTCCCACCGAACGTGTCGCCGGACACTCCGGGCCACTCTTGCACCAGCCGCCGCGCGTTCACGGGCACGGTGGTGTCTAGGATGTTCTGGCGCTGGTACAAACGGACCGTCGCCGCCTTGCCTGACTCCACCCTGCCGCCAGCTTCCGCCAAGTAGCCCGTGTACCCAAGCGGGATGGTGTAAAAGCCAATCTGGCTCTGCCCTCGTTCTGCGGGGATTGTGACGAGCTCAACGCCAGCCGTTGTCTCGATCTTCATGTCGCCCGTGTTGTACGGAGTCGCATAGGCGCCCGCAGATGACACGTACACGCGGGGCATCCGTATGAACTCGGTGGTCGTTGATGCCGATGCGCTCGTGCCAGCGGTGGGTACAGCCTCGCTCACCATCGCGCCGGTCGCGTCGAGCCCGGAGAACGTGACCTCACGAGCGCCAGCGCCAGCCGCCGTGTCCGCAGCGTTGCCGCCAGAGGCAACCCGCACCGTGGCCGCTGCCGTCAGGAACGGGGCCGGGGCCGTGCCGTTGATGATGACGCCCTCGGTCGTGCCTACAGCCTCGGAGCGACCGAACTTGTGCACCGTGATGATGCCACCATCGCGACCCATCGCAGCGGCCAGAGGTGGAGGAAGCGTGAACGGCGAAGAGTAGATTCCTGGCATGGGCACCTCGCCACACTTATCGCACGCTATGGGCTATACGTCCACAGTAGGCCGGGCCAGCCGGGCATCTACGACCAAGGAGGCGCCCGGCTGGCCCAATCTTGCAGTACCATAACGCGCTCGGTCGACAGGCAGAAACGGCGCTATTGGCCGTCCGGTGTCTCATGGGATGCCCCAGACGATGCCTTGATGCCCATGAACTCGAACGCCGCGTTGCGATTGAGTACCAGCGCTACAAGCAGGATGTTCCCGACCATCGACACGGCTAGCAGCGTGCCAAGCCACCGCGAGACCTTCCACGCGTTGCTCGCGCTCGTCTGCGCTTGCCCCACCACGACGTCAACCAAGTCATCCGTGCGGCTGTTCGCTTGCTGCACGGCCTGACGCTGGAAGGTCTTGGTGTCGGAGCCCCTGCCCACAACGGTCCGGGGCGCAGGCACGTGTGTTGGGTCGCGGTCTGGCATGGGACCTCCTAGGGGTTCATCCTAACGCGCAGATACGCCAGCCTCGTTCTCGTCGCCCAGCGTGCTGTGTAGCCGCACCGTCAGAGCACCCCGCAGCAGTGTCGCCGAGACGGTGACGCCAGGCCCTCGCCACACAGCCGTCCGGTCAGGGCCGGCTTCCATGAAGGCGGCACAGGCTCTAGCTGTCGCAGCGTGCGCGTCGGTCGGCGACAGCCCTCCCGTGAAGAGGATCCGGGTTCGGTCGTTCATGACTACCTCCTGATATTCGGCGTATGCACGTGGCTATAGCATTCCGTGCATACTTGGCTTTGTACCTACATCGGCCGCCTAGTGGCACGATCTATGCAATGTCAGACGGATCCTAGCGACGTTGAGACGTCCCGTCGTGACCCGCCCTCCGGTTCCGTGCGGGTCGTAACGGTGGTGAAGATGGCTCGTCATCGAACCATCACGTCGCAGCTTTCTGCGGTCACCAGACAAGACGACCGTAGGTCGCACACGCATCGATGGTGATGAAGTAGGGATCCGGCTCCGGCCGGTCTGTGGTGCAGACCCACAGACCACGGTCTGTCTCAAGCGGCCGGAACAGCCGCCCAGCCAGCACCCATTCAAGCCCGCCCCATGGGACGACTGCGCTTGGCAGCGGCCTGCGCTTGTGCTTCCACCACCTCATGTGCCCTCCATTGTTGGCGTTAGACGCCGTGTATTAGTCGGTCAGAGCGCGCGCATAGAGAAAAATAAAAC
>Ga0316203_1000675_pt1 | contig 35643 bp, 56 predicted proteins | sample 6monrhotite_MG_FD_204940 | JGI IMG/M metagenome (GOLD analysis project Ga0316203, IMG submission 204940) | Microbial mat bacterial communities from mineral coupon in-situ incubated in ocean water Damariscotta River, Maine, United States -... | ecosystem: Environmental > Aquatic > Marine >... | reverse complement strand
GTGCACACCGCGCTTCTCACACGCGAATCGCGCATGTTTTCGCCCCAGGCGGACAGGGAGGGGCAGATGCGTCACGGGCGTGACGCCGTGGGGGCCGCTTGCCCACTACGGTCACCTCCCAGGAGGGCACGCCATGGCCGAGCCGACCGTCACGCTGACCAGCGGCATCTACGTCATTGCCGCGGACGGTCCGATCGCGACCGCTGAACTCGACCTGGACGCCACCGCCGACGAGGTGCGGTTGTTCCGGCTGCCTCACTGGTGTGAGTCTGCGTTCATCACGGGCCGGAACTCGTCGGACTCGTCGGACGCGCGCCTCGAGTATTTCGTGGAGGGCTCGGTGGTGCCCACCCTGGCGGACGGTGATCCGCAGTCTGCGCACGCCAGCCCCGTTCCGGCTGGTGTGAAGGAACCGATCGCGACCCCGCCCATGGGGTACGACACCGCGGCTCGGCGTCGGGTCGGAGCGTTGATCGCCATCAGCGCGCCTGACGACGCTGCGGCCAAGTGCAAGATCGAGATGCGCGCTATGCCGGCTGGGCACTGACGTGGGCGCCTGGGATGCACGCGGGCTGGGGGGCTCATCGGGTGGTCTGACCCTGCTGGACTTGACCGGTGGCGGCACCCAGAACTCGGGCAACTTCGACGGCTCGAGCACGTGGGGCGCGTCCAGCCATCCGATCGCGGCAGCGAGCCACGGCCGCTTGGACAGTGGCCTGGACGCCGCCGCCAAGTTCGCAGCTGGTCTGACGCCGCCGGCCGGCGCGCGGGCGCTGCACTTGCAGCTCTACGTGCCGACGCCGCCTGGGTCCAACCCGACCGGTGGGGTCGCCGAGATCATGTTCGGCGCGAGCACCCAGGAGACCCTGGCGTCCAATGAGGGCCACTACGGGGGCTTCCGGCTGACAACCGGTGGCGTGCTCAAGGTCGGCGGAATCCTGGGCCGTTGGGGTGATTTGCTGACCTCGGGCGGCACCGTGGTCGGCGCCCTCAAGGCCGACATGCTCATCTGGCTCAGTGGAGGCAGCGCTCAGCGGGCCTGCGTCTGGATGGATGGGGCGACCTCCGGGTTCGATCAGAAGGCCAGCGGCAATGCCCTGGCGTCCGCCGTGACCACCCTGCACCCGTTCATCAGTGTGGGCATGGTGGCTGCGTCGCCGTCCGGGACCATGGACTGGGGCAGCGGTGTCACGCTCAGCAGCGCCTGGATCTCGTAGTGGCCCAGGCCATCCGATTCCTGCACGCCCCAGGCCGCCGGGACGCGCTCCACCGCGCTGACCTTTGGCGCGAGCTCGAGGGCGTGACCTGGCACGCGACCGGCGGCAGCGGTGCCCCGCGCATGGAGGCCCACCCCTTCGCCGAGCTCAGCGGCCGCCCGGGCGTGGGGTGGCACATCACGGTCCTGCGGCGCTGCCGCGGTGCCTCCGGGCAGCTCGAGGTGTTCAAGCACTACGAGTGGGGCGAGCGCACGGGGCACGCTGGGGGCTCCAAGGTCGACGGCAGGAGCAACGTCAACGGCCGGTTCATTGGCGTGGAGTTCGCCAACCTGGGCCAGGTCGAGCGCGACCCGCGCAGCACGACCGGGTACCGCTCGGTCCGCTGGGCCCGCGAGGGCAAGACCGTCCGCATGCGCAGCGACTCGGAGATCTACCAGGCCGGCGACGGCACGCTGTGGGAGCAGCCCACCGACGACCAGTTGGAGGTGTGGGCCGAGCTGCCCGCGCTGCTCGAGCACGTGATCGGCCAGCCCCTGCGCCACGTCCGGCACCAGGACATCAAGCCCGGGAAGTGGGACCCGGGCCCCGCGTTTCCCTGGCCCTTCTGAGGGCCGCCACCACGACCACCACCCCCGGAGGCACCATGGACACCGACAAGATCCGCGAACGCGTCGCCAAGCTCGCCCAGAAGCTGGCAGACCTGAACATCGACCCCGACGACATTCCGGAGATCCTGGACCAAGGCTTCGACGTGTTCGAGGCCGCCGTGGACGCGTCCGAGGACAAGCGTTGGACGTTCCGCGAGACCGCCAACGTCATGGGCGAGTTCGGCGAGTTCGTGGACACCGTGCGCAACGCGCGGGCCGACGCCCCGGCCGCCTGACGCGTGCTCACGATGTCGCTGAAGCTGGTCGGCGGCGTGTTCTGCATTGCTGCACTGTCAGATGGGTGGAGCGCCCTTCTGGGTGTCCCGCTGTCTGAGCTTCAGGGCGTCGAGTTGGGCGGCATCATTCAGCGGTTCGTTCATCCAGACGACATCGAGCCGACCGCGGCGAAGGCCGGGGAGTTGCTCAAGCCCGGCGCCACGGCCGTGTCCTTTCGCAACCGCTACAACACCCCGAGGGGGTACCGCGTGCTGACCTGGCAAGCCTTCTCGGGTGGGGACATGCTCCACGCCATCGCCACGGTGGAACCGTGACACCCGAAGTCGCCCTGGACCGGGTGAAGCGCCTGCTTGGTGAGCAGGGCGAGGAAGAGCTGCGCACCCTGGAGCTGACCATCTCAGCTGAAACGGGCAAGCGTCGAGCCGAGGAGCTCTACGCCGCCGCGGTGACCAGCACATCCAAGGCGCTGGGCGCCCTCAGCAAAGAGATCACCAAAGGCACGGCGAGCGTCGAGGACCTGAAAAGCCAGGTTGACGAGCTCCAGGGCATCCTGGACGCCGCCCTGAGCACCGGGGCAGCGCAGCCAGCGACAGCAGGCAAGACCGCTATGGACGTCATCCACAGCACCGTGGACAAGATCCCGGGCTGGGTGGTCGGCGTCGCGCTGGTGGCGCTGATCCTGTCTGCGGGGGTGGCGCTGAACGCGACCATCCAAGGGTTCTTCGGGTCGGCCGGTGTGGACTCCGGTGCCGCCAGCGGGATGGAGTCGGTCATCGAGCACACCCCGAAGGTGGGCGGACCTGATGGCTGATGAGGTCCTGGCCGCTCAGATCGCGCTGGCCGAGAGCGCACTGCATCCGCCCTCGGCGCCGATGTCGCCCGAGGCGCGCGTGCACCTGCTGACCCTGATCGAGACCTGCGAGGTCCTGACCAGCCTGCAGGACAGCGGAGAGGTCACGCCGGCCGCCGCGCAGCGCTACCGCCAGCGCCAGCTCGAGCTGTGCGCAGACTGCCCCCAGCGTTCGACCTGCAACCGCGTAGAGTGCGTGCGTCGAGCGGTCGATCCCGGCCACGAGGAGCACTGATGTTCGAGAACGAGGGCAGCAACGTGGACAACGCGTCCGGCCCACACTGCGTCGTAGAGGACGGCGACCAGGTCTTCCAGAGTGGGCACAGCCAGGGAGACAAGGCCGTCCCGCCGGATCCCTACCACGAGCCCAGCCCGAACCTGACCGTGCAGCAAGCCGCGGACATGTGCGTGGGGGCCTACCAGAACGGAGAGCCCGGCTACGTCGCCGCTGCTCCCGCGCACTGGGTCGCCTGGTTCAACCAGCAGCCCGTGCAGCGCCGAGCCGATGAAGCCCAGGCAGCTGCTGGCGAGGTCGAGAAGTGCAAGCGCGCGTGCACCGCCCTGGGCTGGATGCCGCCCCAGCCGTAGGTCAATGCTGGTAGCGCTTGGCGACCTGGGCCCGCATCACCTCAACCAGGTAGGCGGCCAGGTCGTCCTGCCTGTAGGACAGCAGCACCTGTGCCGCGATGGCGTCTTCCAGGCGCTCCGGTGACGGATCGCGGCGGTACACGCGGGCCGCGTGCAGCGCGCGCTTGCGAGCCATATCCAAGGCGTCCCGGCAGCGCACCACGGCTGCCAGAAGCCCCTCGGGTTCGGTCGGCGGGAGAGAGTCCATACCCACCGGACTGCACCCAGCGTGCCAGCGAAAGCGGGCGTTGGCCCGTGGGTGCAGTTGCAGGACCGCGATCAGCCCGTTGCGGGTTGCGGCACCGCAATTGCAGCGCGCAGGGACCAGTAGTCCTCGACGCTCACCGACCGATGACCCGAGAAGGCTTGAACCTGTGGCGGGGGCTCGTCGATCAAGTAGCCGCCGTGGCGGAAGACGCGTTCCAGCGTGGCCTGGATGTCCCTGAACCATGGGCCCACCGCTGCCCGTTGCTTCAGCCAGTCCATGGGTGGGCTTGGGGGTGAGAACGCGACCTGCAGCTGGTCGCACCCCATGCCGACGAACCGGCCCTGGTGCGCGTAGACCTCCGACCAACTGCGCACGTCGGCCACTGCGTGGTCGTGTAGGGCGGCCAGGAGGACTGGAGACAACGGCTTCATGCCTTCACCATAGCCCTGGGCGTGTACCCAGCGTGGGGGATCCGCCGCTTGCGCAGGATGATCTTGGCCGCGTGCAGCGCCGCCGGCGTCCACCAGTAGCGGCGGACCATGGTCGGGTAGTGCTGGCCCTCTTCCCGCATCTCAGCCATGACCATGCGGCAGTAGCGTGGGTCTGAGTGCATCCCGGCCGCCTTCATCCACTTGCCCAGCGTGCCGCGTTGGTTCTGCCCGAGCTTGAGCAGGTCGCACAGGTCCGACATGCGGTAGCGGTAGCCGTCGAAGCCGGGCTGGCCCGGGTGGGGCGCAATCTCCTGGGGCAGGTTGGCCGGGTTGCGGTACCTGGTCGCTGGCCCGCGCGTGTCCCGCCGCGGAGCTCGGGGCTGCTTGGGCGGGGGAGGTGCCGGCGGCGCCGGGGCGACCGTCGTCGGGTGCTGCAGCTCCCGGAACGCGGGCAGGACCACGTCCACCAGGAAGCGGCGGAACGCCCGGCCCTGGGGCTTGCCGCTCCGGGCCAGGGCCAGGGTGATTCCGGACTCGGTAAGCAGGACGATGTGCCTTGCGCGACTAGGTCCCGAATCGGGACTTAGTGCCTTGAACCCAGCCAGGTCCTCGCCTTCAAGGGTGAACATGTCGGCCCCTTCGACGTGCTCGCCCCACTCGCGCAGCTGCTTCGTGAGCTTGCTGCCGTTGGACGAGTAGCCGAGCAGTCGCCCAAGTTCCTGGGCCACGACCACAGGCTGGCCCTTGTACTCCAAGGCCGTGAAGCCTTCGCCCTGGAAGTCGAAGGCCAGCGCCGGCCGGGTGACCAGGTCAGACACGGGCACCCCCACGTACGTCCGGTGCAGGGTGTCGATCAGGTCGGGCGACGCCTTGTGCGCGAGAAACAGCGAGAGCTCCGCTGCCTTCTGCCCTGAAATGCTGCGCCCTGGCGGCGCGTACGGGTAGACAGCAGCCCCTCGGGCCGCTACCGTCATCTGGGTTTCCATCGAACCTCCGGACCCTCATCGCGCCGAGCTTGCTGGCAGACGCGGTGGGGGTCTTGTGCGTTTGGTGTGCCGGTCCGTCCGGCCCCGTGAGGCTACCCGGAACCGTCTTCAACCGCAAGGGTGTAGCGTTTGCCGCTACCCCTGTCGCGTATCCCGCAACCCTTCCAGCGCCCCGAGGACGAACGACCGCACTCCGGGAGGCGCAGCGCGCCAGGCACCCACCAGTCGCTCTTCCTCGGAAGTCAGGCCCGTTGGCCCCAGAACACCGTCCAGCCCCTCGCCCCGGAGGGCCAGGTCGATGCTGTCGAGCAGCTTCCACTGCTTGCCGTTGAGCCAGCGGAACACGCTGGTCTCGTGAACTCCGCAGATCCTGGCGAGCTCGCGGACGGAACCGAGCTTGGTCCTGGCCTGCTCGAGCTGCGCGACGATTCGGTCTGAAGGCTTCATCGGTGGACACCATAGCCAAAGGGGGAGTGCGGGTCATCGGCGGGCCCGCATGAGCTGGGCGAGGACGAGCCACAGGATGCAGTGGGTCAGGGCATCGGGGTCGTCGGTCTTGTGCGCCTCCCAGGCAGATGCCAGGGCCACGCACAGCACCAGCCCCTGCGCGCCGACCGAGCCAGCCGACACCGCCAGATCCCAAAGGGCGCTGGCCAGGTTCTTGATGGCGCCGGCTGGGGTGTCGCTGCGGTGGTTCAGGTAGTCGGATCCGTCGCTCATCAGCGCTCCCCAGGTGGCTTGAGTGTCTTCAGGGTCTCCAGGAAGCCCGGCACGTGTGGGTCCATCGCTGCCGACAGGAAGGCGCTCCCGCCCTTGGCGATGCTGACGCTGTTGTCGCCCATCAGCCTCATGGAGACGTAGAGCAGGTGACAGCCGTGCTTGTCCGACAGGGCAGCGATGTCCCCGTCCAGGTCGCCCTGGGTTGCCAGGCGCTTGCCGAGCTGAGAGGGCTTCCCGGCTTCCATGGCCCGGTGCAGCGCTTCGTGGGCCTCGTCCACGTTGCCCGCGTGCAGCTGGCTGTGGGCTTCCATCAGCAGGGCCTTGAGGCGCCGGACCTCGCGCGCGTGCTTGCCGCTCATCGCTGGCACCTGTGCATCGGGTCGACGCCCGGCTGGTGGTCCCAGGTCACACCACAATCCATGCAGTTGACGACGCTGGGCTCCTGAGTGTGGACCTCGAGAAGGCTTGACGGGTTCGGCGGACACGAGTTCATGCTCTCGACGGTCTGAAGAAACAGCATCGGTGGCAGCGAATCCAAGGGGTACCCAGCTTCACGCCAGCGCTTGACGGCCTGGTCCAGGGGTGCGTCGCAGTCGTCGTCGATGCCGTAGACCCCCAGCAGCACGCCCTCCTGGTCGAGCTTGCGCAGGACCTTGAGCAGGGCGGCCAGGGTGTCGTCGCAGTCCGCTTGGTCGGTGCCGCTCATCGCTGGTCACCAGACCCCTGCAGGGTCCCCCGCGCCTGTCGGCTGGCCAGCTTGTCGAGGTTGGCCTGGGCGACCTGTGCCAGGGACACGTCCAGCTCTTTGGCGAGGGCCGCGATGTACCACAGCACGTCGCCGAGCTCGGCGGCCATCGCTGCGCGTCGCTCCTGGGTCAGCTCGCCGTTGCTGTCGCGCAGGACCTTCTTGGCCTTGTTGGCGATCTCGCCCGCCTCACCGGCCAGACCGAGGGCCGCGTAGGCCAGTCCCATGGATGTGCCTGACCCGGGGTAGATGGCGGTCTTCTGGGCCTCGGCCGCGTAGCCCGCCATGGTGACGGTCAGCGATACGGGCTCGACCTGGGGCGCACCGAGCACCTGCAGCAACTGGGTCAGTTCCTGGTCGATGTCGGGATCAAGCCCGGGCCACTCAACCACCCAGCCGTCGCGCGCCAGCAGGGCCGCAACCTCGCGGACAACGAGCCTCCATGACAGCGGGGTCAGGCTCTTGTCGTCGGGGCGCGTCTCAGGCAGCCTGGGCAGGCCGGCGCCCACAATGGTCAGGGCTGAATGCGGACCCGCATCGAGGGTGACGTCCGCGCCGTAGCCCCCGCTGGAGTGCTGGTAGATGGTCGCTAGATGGACCTGGTCGGAGGACTCCACGGTCCAGACGGTCCCCGCTTCAGCAGGGGCGCTGGTGTCGGGGCGCCCCACAGAGGGCATGCGTGCAATGCGGGCCATGGTCAGCTCCCCTCCGGCTGCTTGAGCTCGGGCAGCAGCTTTTCCACGTCCATGGCGAAGCGCTCAGCCGCCTGCCAGTACTCGGCCGCACTCCGCGCCTGGTCCATCCGCGTCCGCTGAAGGCGCGCATGCTCAACCAGTTCGGCCCGGTCGGCGGCGTCCTGGCAGGGCAGGCAGATGGGCGCAGGCCCGGGCACCGCAGTGGTCACCAGCGTGCCGCATTCCCCGCACGGCTTCTGGGCGTTGGTCATGACCAGGCGCTCGGGCCCGCTCACGACGCACCGCCAGCGGGCCACGTCTGGCTGGTCAGGTTCTCAGCGAGCTCCAGCCGGACCAGCACACAGGCGTCGGCGGCGTCGAGCGGCAGGCCCGCAGTCCAGAAATACCGGGTGGCTCCGTAGTAGGTGTCGGACACCTCGGTGTGGTCTCCGCGAAACCAACGATAGAGCGCCACGCGGTCGCCAGAAACCCAGTCGTCCCACTTGGAGTCGTGGACAGTGAGCCCGAGAGCTTGCGCGCGCTCGACGGCGTCCGGATTCGCGGCCCACCAGTTCTCGTCTGGGTGGACCTCGGACTGGTCGTCGTCCTCGTCCCAGTCGTCCGGGTCGTGGATCAGGCCCTGCACCCGCTCCCAGACTTGCTCCTCGTCGCTGGCGACCAGGTAGAAGTCGGTGCCCAGCTTCGAGTCTTTCGGCGAGTAGTGAACCGAGTAGACCCGGAACAAGCTCAGCGCGGGTTCGGGTACCGTACGGGTACCCGTACAGGTTTCAGTTTCATCAGAGGACGTCATAGGACACCTACTCCTGTACGGGGTTCAAAAACCCCAGTGAAATTGGAGACATGCAATGGCCTACAAGAACCTTCATGTCTGATAGCAATTCCCGGCAAACCATCACAATCCGTCGGGCGTACTGGCGACCTGTACCGGTGTCGGCGGGACTGGCGACTTGTACCGGTGTCGGCGGGGCAGGCTGCCGATCACCCCGATCGTGCTGCGGTCGGCGCGGACGAGTTCGATGCGGAACCCAGTGGGCACCCAGCTTGCGAAGAAGTGGGACCTGGTCCCGTGATCCAGCAGGTGCTCGACCATCCTGCTGGTGGGGTACATCGGCTCGCCGTAGAGCTTGGCGGCGACATCCAGGCCCTGGTCCAGGACCACGCCGTCCCAAGCCAGCACCAGCGCAGTCTCCACTCGGATGCAGATGGGCGGCGGGGTCTCGTGGCCACCGAACCAGCCGCGGGATGTTCCGGCGGCAAAGGGTGGAGTGTAGCCACAGGTTCCCAGCTCTCGGAGGGGCTGGGGGTCTTCTGGCACGAGCAGTACGTGGTGGGTCTTCATCGCTTCCTCTTCGTTCGGTGTTTCTCAAGGTCGAGCACCTGCGCGGCGGGCGCGTCAGGCAGGGGGACGGACAGGGCCGCGATGGCACTCCGAGCTCGGCGGGCGCTGGCGTAGTCGCGCAGCCCCTGCAGCCGGGTGTGACCCATCAGCAGCTCGTAGTCTTTGTCGCTGACCCCAGCTTCCAGCAGGCGGCACGACGCCAGGCGCCGCAGGCCGTGCCAGCTGAACCGGGGCACGCTGGCCGCGTCGCAGGCCGCCTGGAGCTTGCGCCAGCCTGTGGACCGCATGGTGCCCACCGTCACGGGCCACACGCGCAGTATGCCGGCCTTGGTCCCGCGCAGGCGCACCAGGATGTCCATGACCTCGGGCAGCACCGGCGCCCACACGATCTGCTTCTTCCCCCCGCCCTTGCCCTTGCGGTGGAGCTGCACCTGCATGCCGTGGCGGTCCAGGTCCCGGGCGCGGATCCCGCCCGTCTCATGGATGCGCCAGCCCGTCCAGGCCTGCACCCGGGTCAGGTCGTTGACCCAGCCCACCAGGTGGGGGATGACCTCGGCCAGCTGGGCCTCGGTCGGGGTGAAGTGGTTGTAGGCCCGGTTGGGCACGCCCCACCGCAGCCGCGGCAGCTGCCCGACCACGTGGCCGCGCTCCAGGCCCCAGGCCCAGGCCATGGCCAGACCCGCCCAGGTCTCCTTTGGTGTGCGCCCCCGGTACTCGGCCAGCAGCTGGCGCTGGGCGTCCATGGCGACGCGGGCGGTCATCCGCTTGAGCAGCACCGCCCCCAGTAGGGGTGTCAGGCGCAGGACGCGGGTCCGGTAGCTGTCAAAGCTCCCGTCTGACAGGTCGCGCCGGTCTCGCTGCTCGAGGAGCCACGCCACCATCAGGTCCGACACCGTCACCAGCTCGGGCACGTCCTCGGCCGTCAGCTTGCCGTCGGCGACGCGCTGGGCCAGCAGCGCGGTCACCTCGTCTCGGCTGGCGCGTCCACACCACACCGTGACGGTCTCGGTGTCCACGTACCGGACGCACTGCCAGTACCACTCCGGGCACCGCTTGGTGGGTGGCTTCTTCGGGTAGCCCTTGAGCGGGCCCACGGTCACGATCTGGGGCTTTCTGTGCTTGGTCATCGGCGTCGTACGTCCTCCGCGGAGACCGTACGCTTTCGGGGGGACGGGGCCTTGCTGGTGGTCGTGTTCTGGGCGTCCCAGGTGGCGTCGTCGATCAGGGCCAGGTCGCCCACCCGGACACGGGCGCTACCAGCGAACATGCGCAGGATCCCGCGCTCGCTGCACAGGTCGCGCACGGTGGCTCGGCTCATCTTGAGCTCGCGGGCGAGCTCAGCGATGGTCACCCAGTTGTCTGGGCCGAGTGGGCGGCGGTCGGCCATCAGAACGGCAGGTCGGAGTTGTCAGGCGCGTGAGGGCATCGCGCGCCGGCGTTGGAGTCCAGGCCGGCGACGCAGCCCCCGCCTACGTACTGGTCTGTGGGGCATGGGTGCCCGTCCAGGCATGGCACGCCGGAGGATGCGAAGACGTGTCCGCTCTCGCCGTTGACCTCGTCTTCGGCTTCGCGCTCGGAGTCTGCCATTGCGTTCCAGTCCGTCTCCAGGCTGGCTTGCTCGGCCTCGTCCAGCCGCTGCTTGGTGATCAGCTCGCCCAGTCGGCCGAAGTTGCTCAACTGGTTGAACTCGCCCACCGTCAGGACCACGACGTCCTGGTGCGCCAACACCTCGCCCACTTCGTAGACGGCTGCCCGGTCGCCCGCGAGCAGCACGCCCTCGGGGCCCGTCCCGCGCACGGTCAGGGTCCGCTTGTTGCGGTCGACGCCGCTCATGGCGTGTCTCCAACGAGCAGGCGCAATGCCGCACGGCGCGCCGACGTCTTCGCGTTGTACTCTTCAAGCGCCGCTTGGCCGTCCCGAATGTCCTTCAGGGCGCGCTCCTCATCCGCAGCGGCTTGGATGCGCGCCTGGCTGGCCGTGCGCCAACGGTCGCGTGCGGCGTGGATGACCCCGGACAGTCCGACGGACTGCTCGCGGATCTCGTTCAGTGCATCGAGCGCGGCACGCTCCAGGTCACCTGCCATCACCGTCTCCGCTTGCCCCGCTCGAGGCCGATGGGCCGCAGTCGCAGCTGGCGACTGGGCTGGTTGTCTTTGTGCTGGGCCAGCTCCTGCCGGTCCAGCTTCGCGGTCGCGATCGCCCACAGGTAGCGGGCCTCCCACAAGGCCCAGCCCACTGGGTCGAAGGCCGCCGCGGGCCTCCCTGTCGGCCAGCCCACACGCACCAGCGTGGAGCCGTCCAGGAGCAGCAGCACGCGCCGCTCGTCCCTCTCCTGGGCTGGGATGACCTGCACGTGGACCCGAGTCCGCGTGTGCCACTCCAGACCCGTCAGTCCCGGCCCCCACGCCTCCCTGACCCTGCGCCGGTTCGCCTTGACCGACCTGCGCGCCAACGCCAGACGGGCAGACTCCGGCACGGCCGGCGGGGCCGCGTGCTCCAGGGGCAGCTCCACGGGTCACCCCCACGGCTGCACCGGGCCCGCTCGCCGCACATGCAGGGCCTCGAAGGCGTGCCGCACAGCGGGCTGCAGGTCTCCGTGCTGCATGCGGTCCAGCAGCCACGGGCCGAACTCGTGGCCCTGCAGTCGCGTTCCGACGACCAGCTGGGCCAGGACCAGGGCCCGACGGTCTGGCAGGCGGTCCAGGTGTTTGAACCGGTCCGCCGCCCACTCCGTCACGAACGGATGGGTGCGGACCGTGTAGTGGAGCTGCAGCAGCCGCACCTGGCGATCGGCGGGCTGTCCTCGCATCGAGTCCAGCCACGCGTCCACGTGGGCCGGGTCGACCTGAGTCCGGCCGACGGGCCGCACGCTCTCCTGGACCTGGTCAGCTTGCATGGCGGGCCTCCAGCAGGTCCCAGGCACGCTCGGCCAGGTACCGCAGGTCTCCGTCCTCGCGAAAGCGCTTCTCCAGCCCGTGCTCGACCTGCTCGACAGGCATGGCGCTGGCCGCGACCAGCCACGCCGTGATGCGCATGGACTCCGCGCTGTGGTTGGCCCGGCTGATGGCCCGCAGGGCCGAGTTGCACCAGCGCAGCGCTGGCGGGTTCTGGCTGAAGTGCAGCTGCAGCGCGTCTTGGACCGCCTTGTCGTCGCCGAACTCCAGGCCCAGCGCAGCGAACTGCTTGTCCACCAGGTCCACGTTGGGCAGGTCGCCGTTGGCCTGGTCTTGGAGCAACCGCATCACGTCGACACCAGCGCAAAGCAGGTGTGTCGAACCGAGCGACGCCGAAACCGAAACCGCCGCAGCCCCTGGTACCCGAGCCCCGCCAGGGCCCCGACCTCAACCAGGTCGACCGCCTCCATTGCCCAATTCCAAGCGATGTCGAGCGGGGGACACGTCCACAGCAGGTAGCAGGCAATCGCCAGGCCACCGAGCCGCGAGACCTCGAACAGCACTCGTCGCAAAAGGTTGGCTGGTTCGGGTTCCGAGTTCTGCATGGGCAAGCTCCTATCGCTTGCCACCACAGTAATCACTGTGAAGGTAAGTGCGCAAGCACTATTCTCGCATCAGGAATTACCGCAGGGCCCGATGGGGCGTTGCGATCATGCGGAGGTGCTTAGTGGCTGACGTGGTGGAGTTGCACCCGACAGGGTCGGAGCGGGTCGGATTGGAGACAGCGCGCATCGCGGTCGCCCTTCAGCGGGCCACCCCAGCTGTTCGAGCAGCCGTTAGGCGCCTTCTTGGCCTACCCCGCCTTCGGCTGCGCGGCGCTCAGCTCCGCCAAGCGCAAGATGTGCCGGACGGTTGCTCGGGTCTGCTCGTCGGCGCGGATGTAGCGAGCAGCGAACTCAGCGGCGTCCGGATCGATCTCGGGCGAGTTGGGAAGTTGCAGTAGAGCGAGGGGCGAGGCCCCAGTCCGCCCTACAGCCCGCCCGATGCCATCCAGGTGGTGCATCCCGGCTCTCTTTAGCCACCGGCTGACGTTCGCCTCGGAGGTGCCCGCAGCCATGGCCCACGCACGCTGGGTCACGCCAGACCTGTGGATGATGTGGCGTAGGTTGGCCGCGATGACTTCGGACAATTGCATGCCAAACCCTAAATCTCCAACCCCCACCCGATCACTTTGCGCGTGAATTAGGTTTGGCATTGACCTTACTGGCATGGTAACTCTCCTGTGCGGAGAGGTTTCCGATGGCAGTTCGACTCGACACCCCCAGCTCCAGGCTGGCCGAATTCATCGTCCAGAGCCGGGAGCAAGCCGGTCTGAAGCAGAACGCTGCAGCGGAAGCCGCTGGGCGCTCGGTCAAGTGGCTCTGGGACCGGGAGAACGGCGGGGTCGTCGTCAAGGTCGATGACCTGCTGCGCATGCAGGTCGCCTGGGGCCTGGATGTGAACACAGCGCTGCAGATTCGGCGCGAGGAGGTGCGGCCGGCACTCCTGCGCGCCGGGTCTTCGGCCGCTTGAGTCGTCTTCGTCTTCGTCGTCCATGTCGGAGGTACGGCGTGGGCCGCCAGCCCATTGCATACCGGGGAGCAAGCGAATGATTCAACTGGCCGACCAGACGGCGGTGATCTTCATCTCACAGGACGGTGACCTGCCGTTCCTGCTGTGGACCAACATCGAAGACAAGCACATCGTGCCCACCGCGACCTGGAAGTGGAGCACGACGCCCACTGAGCGAGGCATCTGGGTCTGGAGTGGGCCACGCTTCAACCGAAAGCAGGCGAGCACGGGCTGGCGTCGTCCGACCTGGACGGAGCTTGCCCAGTTCGGCGCGCGGAGCGCACCCCCGCTGTCCTCGACCTACCCCATCGACCGGGACCTGGAGAACGTCCGGCTGCTGGTGACCTGTGGGCATGACTGGGTGTGTGCCCAGCGCCAGGTGAGGACGCCGACAACCGAATCCGGAGCCAGGCCGAGCCCGTGCACCTGCCACGTGGCTGAGCTCGGCGTGCTGACGCCCCTGGTCGAACACCGCATGCCCACCCCGAAGGGAGTTCCGTCCACCTGGGAGTGGGTGGCGGTGTCGCGGCTCGGCGACGGGTTCATGGACGCCTATGCGCGCTGCGAGACGGTGGCCGGCATCCCACTGGCCACAGACGGCATGTTCACCCTGCGCGACCTGTGGTGGTGCCCAGGTGTCATCGCGCCGGAGCAGACACGGGCACGCGGGCCGTCTGCGGCCCTGATCGCCCGCAGCAACATCAGCAGCATCTACGTCATGACCCGCGAGGACCGAGAGCGGGTGTTTGGTGACGACGGGCCGGGCCAGGTCGAGCCCTGCGAGCCCAACGCGCCCGTGCACTGCGAGCGCTGCCCTTGGGATGGCGTGGAGTCCCAGGCCTACGTCGAAGGTGCCGGGTGCGTCTGCCCCGAGTGCAAGGGGTTCTGGAGCATCACTGGTGGGCCGAGGTCCGCTGAGAACACGCCAGACCCCAAGGTGGGCACGCTGACTCCCGATCCCGTGCTCGCAGGCTCGTCGTCGTCGTCGTCGTCGTCGGCCCAAGTCGGCCCGGCCGACAAGACCTGGCAGCAGCAGCTGGAAGAGGACGACCGGCACCCCATGGACCCGGGCTGCTGATGTCCCAGGCGCTGCTCCCGATGGCTGGCGCGAGTCACCCCACCCAGGGGATGACGCGCATCGAGCTGGACGCGTACTACACGGACCTGAGTCTGGCCCGTCGGTGCGTGAGCCTGCTGCCCATCGAGCGGCACGACCTGGTCATGGAGCCCCACGTGGGCGGCGGGTCGTTCGCCCAGGCTCTGATCGAGCGTACGGACGCCCGCATCCACGTCCGGGACATCAACCCCCACGCGCCGGGCCTGTCCAAGAACGTGGACGCTCGGACGGTGGGGTGCTTCCTGTCCTGGCGGCCGGACGCCAACCCCGTCTACGGCACGCCCACGGACGCCCAGCGCCCTGAGTGGATTGCGGGGAACCCGCCCTACGGCGAAGACCTGATGCCCCACGTCAGCCACGCCCTGCGCGTGAGCCGCCGGCACGTGGCCATGCTGGTGCGGCTGGCCATCTTCGCCCACAACGGCCCCCCGCAGCACTTCGTCCCGAGCTGGGACTGGAAGCGCTCCATGGAGGCCACCGAACAGCTGACCTTGGAGTTGCCCTCATGAACGCCTTGCCCCCCTCCACCCTTGGCGAGCGCATCCGGCATCGCCGCCGTCTCCTGGGCATGACCCTGGCTGACCTGACCCTGGCATCCGGTGTGAAAGGTATCGGCCGGTTCGAGAGCGGGATTCGCCGCCCCCTCGGGGACAGGGTCGAGGCCTTGGCAGACGCGCTCGGTGTCAGCTGGTTCTGGCTGCTGACGGGCCAAGACCCCGCTGGACGCTCCCGCGTTGAGCTCGAGGCCATCGCACCGCTGCCCGTGGCACACAACGCCCGCGCCAAGGCTCGGAACGCGCGGCTCTACGCCCTGATGGAGGCCCACCCCCGCGCCCGTGTGCGCTGGCTGGCTGAGCAGGCGCGATGCGCCCGGCACTCGGTGGACGACATGGTCAAGAAGGGCGGGGCTCCCCCCAGCTTCGTGGGCTGGTCGCAGCACCAAAGCAACCAGGCCCTGCTGCTTTCTCGCTGGACCTACGACCTTCTCGTGGGCCGCTGGATGTGCGAGGCCCTGGGCCTGGGCACAGAGGTCGGCTCCATTCTGGGCCGCATGCGCGCTGCTGGCCTGATCGAGGTCCTGGAGCCGGACTGGCTCCGCCCCCACCAACTCGATCTGTCCGCTGACCGCGTGCGCCAGTCGGGCATCTACGGTTTGACCCGGGCCGGCAAGCTCGCCCGCAAGGCGCTGCTGGAGACCAGCCCATGATGCGACTCCCCCGCCGGGGTGGACCTGCAAGTCCCACCACACCCCGCACCCAGTCCCCAGCAGCGCCGACTGTTGACGCCCCCTCTACTCCCCGCGAGGCGCCCGGCACGCCTCGCCCCCTCCTTCACCTGGGCAACGTCTACGACCTGGCGGGCCGCCACAAGGGCAAGCGGGTCTTGATCGAGCGCGCCCCGAGCAATCGGGCCATGGAGCTGTCCCACGGCGTTCAGCTGCTCTTCCTGCCGCCCACCCGTGAGTTCGCCCAGTGGCGCTACACGCCCCCGTCCCAGGTGGGGGAGAGCTGGCCCAACCTGGTCGAGGCCTACGCCCGCAGGCTGTACCGACCCAACCACCTGGGCTGGCGTCCCATCGAGCTGCAGCGCGACCCGCTGCTGGTCGCTGTGTCGATCCAGCACCACTACGGCAAGCGCGGTGCGGCCAAGCCCTGGCGCGTTCGCAACGGCGACGCCATCGTGGACGAGACCCCGCCCCCGGGCAGTTCCATGCGCAAGGGCCCCAGCCTGCTCCAGGAGCTCGCCGTAGGCCTGACTCGGGCTGGGTGGGACGTGGAGCTCTACGGCCAGCGTCTGGCCGGTGTTGACCCCATCCAGCTGGGCCAGCGCGAAGAGCTGACCCACGACACCCACGCTGGGAAGCGCGTAGCGGTCAAGCCCCCCGTCACGGTCTACACCCGCACCGTCTACGCCGAGAGCGGGGCCACCTACGACGGGCTCGGGGTCTCCGAAGAGATCCGGCAGATGCAGCCGCTCAACCCGGGGCGTCGGGCTGGGAGCGTGCGATGAACCACGGACCTGTCCGCCGAGCTGTAGCCGTTGACCTGTTCGCTGGTGGGGGCGGTGCCTCCGAGGGCATCCGCCAGGCGACCGGCGTTCACCCCGTGCTGGCGGTCAACCACTGCCCCGCCGCGGTGGCCATGCACGAGGCCAACCACCCCAACACGATGCACCTGTGCGAGTCCGTGCACGACGTGGAGCCCGGCACGGGCGCTCCAGGGGGCCGCGTGGACATCCTGTGGGCGTCTCCGGACTGCACCCACTTCAGCCGCGCCAAGGGCGGAAAGCCCCGCAAGCAGGAGATCCGAGGCCTGGCCTGGGTCGTGGTCGAGTGGGCCCGCAAGGTGATGCCCACGGTCCTGTTCGTGGAGAACGTCCCGGAGTTCCGCACCTGGGGGCCGCTGTACAGCGAGGACCACCCAGACGAGAGCAAGCGCGGCCGCCCCATCCCAGAACAGAAGGGCGAGACGTTCCGTGCGTGGTGCCAGGCCCTGGAGGGGTTGGGCTACGTGGTCGAGCACCAGGTCCTGGTCGCGTGCGACTACGGGGCCCCGACCATCCGCAAGCGCCTGTTCGTGGTCGCCCGTCGGGACGGCAAGCCCATCGTGTGGCCCACGCCGACCCACGGGCCGGGCCGGGCACAGCCCCATCGGGCCGCTGCCGAGTGCATCGACTGGTCCATCCCGTGCCCGTCCATCTTCGAGCGCCAGCGCCCGCTGGCGGACAAGACCTGCAAGCGCATCGCCCACGGCATCGTCCGCTACGTGCTGGAGGCCGAGCGGCCGTTCCTGCTCAACCTGACCCATGGGGGTCGCCTGGAGCCCCTGGACGAGCCGTTCCGGACCATCACGGCCGCGCACCGGGGCGAGAAGGCGCTGGTGGTGCCCACGGTGGCGTCCATCGATCACCAGTCCTCCAGCGCCGAGAGCACGACCGCCCCGCTGGTGGATTCGCTGTCCACGTGCACGACCAAGGCGCGACACCTGCTCGTGTCCAGCCACCTGATCGGGACCAGCAACGGCGAGCGAGTCGGGCAGCGGCCACGTGCTCGTGACCTTCAGGCACCAGCGCCGACGGTCACAGCGACCGGGTCCCAGGGGGCAGTGGTCGCAGCCTGGTTGGCCAAGCACTACGGCGGGGTCATCGGACACGGCCTGGAGCGCCCCGCGGGCACGGTGACGTCGAAGGACGGGCATGGGCTGGTGGCTGCGCACCTGACCAAGTTCTTTGGCACCAGCAAGCACGGGGCGCCTCTCACGGCCCCGGCGCCGACGGTCACCGCTGGTGCCGGGGGTGGCCACGCGGGCCTCGTGGCCGCCTTTCTGACCAAGTACTACGGCCAGGGCATCGGCGCGCACATGGTGGCCCCTGCGCCAACGGTCACCTCGAAGGACCGCCTGGGCCTGGTCACCGTGCAGCTGCAGGGCGAGTCCTACGTCCTGGTCGACATCGGCATGCGCATGCTCCAGCCCCGCGAGCTCGCGCGGGCTCAGGGCTTCAGCGACGACTACCAGCTGACCGGGAACAAGACCCAGCAGGTGGCCCGCATCGGCAACAGCGTGCCGCCGCCCGTCGTCCGGGCCCTGGTCGAGGCCCAGTTCGGCGGGGCCGGGTGCCCTGATCTCACCGACCACGACCAGCAGCAGCCGCTGTGGGGCTACCGCTTCGACTCCGTGGGGGCCGCATGATCTGGGTCCTGGGCATAGACCCCGGCGCCTCGAGCGCGCTGGCCGCCGTGGAGTGGCGCGGCTTCAACAAGCGCGCCCGGCTCATCGCCAGCCACCTGGTGCACGGCAGCAGCAAGCGCCTGTTCGACGAGCGCCTGGACCAGGCCCTGGCAGACATCGCGGCCGCGACCCAGGACGTGCCCCCGGTCGCCGCGTTCCTGGAGAGCCACAACGGCGGCAAGAGCACGGGCCGCGGGGCACGGGGCAAGCTCCCGCCCTCAACCTGGATCGGCCTGGGCGACAAGCGGGGCCAGCTGTACGAGGCCGTGCGCGGGCACTGGCTGGTCCGAGCTGAGGACCTGGACATCACCCAGTGGCCCAAGCTGCTCGGTGTGCCCAGCAAGAAGCACCAGGACGGCTGGCACCGCTGCGCGGATGCAGCCAGGCACGTCGACGGCTGGCGCGAGCAGCAGGCCGTGCTCCAGGCGGGCCGTGTGTCCAAGGCAGCGCGCAGCCGCATCGTCGACCAGGCCGAGGCCGTGCTGATCGCGGCTGCTGGCCTGAAGCAACCCACGTTGATCGCTGAGCTGAGGAGGGCCCATGTTGTCTCTACTGCGTGAGCTTCGGAACCCGCCCAAGGGCGAGAGCCGGCTGGACATCGTCCTGGTCCTGGCGGCCATGGTCGCGGTCGCTGGCGCGCTGTCCCTGACGGGACTGCCCGGGGGGTGCATGTGACCCACCCGATCGCCCGTACACACCTGCACACCCCATCGGAGTACTGTGGTTCTCGTGAAACAGCCCCCATCCCAGGTCCTCGCCGAGCGCATCGGCGCCCTCCGCGACCGTTTCCCCAGCACTCGACAGTTCGCCCTGGCCGTTGGCGTCGACCCAGCCACGGCGGCCCGCTGGCTGGACGGCAACAGCTTCTCGGTGCTCGACCGCATCAGCGAGCGGCTGGAGGCCGCTGGACTGCCCAGCGCTCTGGTGGAGCAGCTCAGCGAAGAGGAGCGACTCTCCTACGAGGAGCAGCTCAGCGAAGAGGAGCAGCAGCTGCTCGCACTGTGGCGAAAGGCCCCGCAGGCGCTGCGGCAGCTTGTGTTGCACGCGCTGCGCGCGTAGCGCGTTTCTCAACACCCGCGCTTGACGGGGGGTGCGCGTTCTGCGTTACGGTGGGCCTGCCGGACTGGACCGGCCCTGAAGTGACCCCAACGCGCCGATGTTTGGCGACTGACGCGTTGAGGTCTGGAGTCGCAATGACACCGAGACTGAAGCTACTCCCCGGCAGGGGAGCTGTCCACACGTGCGCCCAGCGCAGGGAGGCCGTGCGGCCTGACCTGGTCGCGGAGGTGGCCCACGCGCTGCTGCGCTGTCCCCTGGAGGACCTGGAGCAGGTGCACCGTCAGGTGGTGCAGGGGAGGCGCCCATGAACCCCAAGTTCGCCCCTGTGCCCATCGACGCTGCACGGTACATGCTGCAGCACGTCAAGCACGACCAGAAGCCCTGCAAGGCCGTGATGCTCATGGAGATGGGCGCGGTCGTGATCACAGGGGACACGCACAACTGGTCGGTCCGGGACTGGATGAAGCGCTGGAAGTGCGGCACGTCGACGGTCTACAAGGTGGCCGCGGAGATGCTGGAACACTTCGTGCGCACGGACGGAACGGGCGCGGAACACTACGCACGCACCCTTTTGGAGTCATTCCCGCGACTTGGAGCGTCAGCGGGAACGAAACAGGAACGCCGCCGGAACGATCCCGGAACACCACGCGCGTCTTCCTCACAAAGAAAGAAAGAAGATCTTCGCTCTCGCAGCGCGCGCGAGGAGCAGGACCAGGCTCAGGACGAGCAGCCGGACCCTGAGCCGCGCAAGGTCCGGACCCACGGTCAGCTCCAGGGTGCACCAGCCGAGGTGTGGGCCGTCTGGGACGAGCAGCACCGGGCCGTCACGGGCCAGCCCGCCCGCTCCAACCAGTTCGTGGGGCAGGACGCCGCGGACCTGGCCGACGAGATCCAGGCCGAGGGCATCGAGCCGCCAGCCCTTGCCCGGGGCATGGCCGCGTTCCTGCGAGCCAGCCAGGCCGGGGAGGGCTGGGCCGTGCGTCGCAGCGGTGAGCGGTGCTGCTTCGGCCACTACCGGGCCAAGCGTCCGCAGGCCGAGCTCCGGGTGGCACCAGCGCCCGCGGAGCCCAGCGGGCCGCCTGCCGAGGTCGTGGCGCTGCCCGAGCCTGACCGGCCGCCGGTGCCCGAGGACCTGGAGCGCTTGGACGCGCTGCTGGTGGCTCAGCTGGCCGAGGACCTGGACCCCGAGACGGTGGAGGTCTTCCTGAAGCCCTGCCAGCGCAGCGCGGGGGACCCCAGCGTCCTGTGGGCACCCAACGGGTTCCTGGGCCAGGTGCTGTGGCAGCGGGCCGCGGGGCCGCTTCAGGCAGCGGGCATCGAGCAGATCAGGGGGTGTGCGTGAAGACGATCAAGGTGATTCTGGTTGTGGTGCTGCTCGTGGTGCTTGTGGGCTGCGAGCATCCGTCTGTGGGGCCTGACGGGCGGTGCCACCAGCATGCAACACGTTCGGACATCGACTGTCCCTGCGTTGACGAGGCCCGCGTGGTGCCCGCTGGCAAGACCGGCGGTGCGATCTGTCACCCACTGGCGGCGATGAAGGTCGAGTTCATGGCCAGCGCTGGCGTGGCCCAGGAGCGAACCGCTGCCAAGCCCGACCTGGGCCGCTCGGTGGTGCTGGTGTGCAGCTGCCCGGTGGCCCCATAACTGCCCACCCCGACTGCACCGCCTGGGCGCCAGGCAAGCCAGGTCAGGGCTCGTGCCAAAGCGATGGGCACTACGCCTGCGCTGGGTGCACCCAACTCGCCCCCGGCAGCCTGCACCAGCATGGCGTCTGTGCCGGCTCCGTGCTGCTGTGTGCTGAGTGCGACGACGAGCAGCGGCTGGCTGACGAAACAGCGGCCTATCGGCTCAGGCACCAGGCGACCCAGCTGGAGCGGCAAGCGGCACAGCTGCGGAAGCGCGCTCACCTGCTGGACCCGCAGCCTGGGCATGTAAACCCGAATCCAGGTGATGGGTGGGCTCCCAGCCCGCCTTCGCGCGGACGCTCGCCAGCATCCGCAGGCAACGAGTCGCCGCCATGACCGCGCCGATCGGCCCCGTTCACCACCCGGTCCTGGTGGCCGCCCGGCGCATGGCCACCGGCCTGGACCGGGACGAGCTCGTGGAGCACATCCGGTTGCTCAGCCGTGAGTGGGAGACCCAGCGCTGGCGGGACATCCTGACCGTGCTCGAGGACCAGACCGCGACCACGTCCGAACTGTCCGCGGTGATCAGCTGCAGCTGCCGAACCACGACCCACCGTCTGCTCGACGCGATGAAGGCGGCCGCGTTCCTTCGCGTGGTGACACCCGGCGGGCCGGGGGCTGCTGCGGTTTGGGGTGCGACGCCCAACGGCCTGGCCTGGCTTCGGGCTTCGACTGGGGACACATGAGCGCGGGCCGCCCACCGAAGCACGACGAGGCGTGCGCGCGCATCGCTGTGCGGCTCACGACTGAGGAGGGCCTGAGCCAGGGCCAGGCGTGCAGGGACGAGGGCGTGCCGCCCAGGACGTACCGCAGGTGGAAGGAACGCCAGGCCACGGCGGCCGGCGTGCCCCGCCGCCCAAGGCTCGAGGTGCTGGCGGGCCGGAAGAAGCCACCCACGACCGACCCACCGCCAGACAACCCGTTCGAGGATGACCCCGGCTACCTGTGTGTCAGCAGCTACGACCTGGTCAACGCGCTCGCCAGCAAGTCCCTGCGCCTGTCCCAGGAGCTGCGCACCAACGGCGCGGACGCTGTCGAGGTGTACCACTCGGACCTGGAGGCCCTGTACTGGGGCGCGGTGCAGGGCAAGAGCTGGAACGCTGCCCTTGCCACCCGGAAAGAGCTGGCCCGCGTGCAGCGCGCTGACGTGCTCCAGGCCGAGTCGGTCGACCCGGTCAAGCTGCTGACGCCCCAGGAGCTGGAGGACTTCGCCAACGGCAAGTACGACCGGATCCCGGCCGCCAAGATGACCGTGCTCAAGCAGGCCGCCGCTCAGGGTGCCCTGCGGTGACTGCTGACCCGTTCATCGGCGCCCGTGCTGCAGCGCGCATGGAGATGCTGCGTCGCGAGAGCTACAGGCTCATGCAGTACAGCCCCACGCCCCAGGCCCAGTGCTTCCACTTGGACCCCTGGGGCTCCAAGGGGATGTTTGGGCCCAACCAGCTGGGCAAGACCGCGACGGGAGTGGTCGAGGTCCTGGTGGACATCTTCGGCCTGAACGACCGGTTCGGGTGGCCGCGCTGGAACCCGCACCTGCGTGTCCGGACCTGGTGGATCGTGGTCAGCTCCTGGCGTGGTGCCACGGTGTCCCAGAAGGCCGTGCACGAGTGGGCGCCGGCGGACTGGATCGACTGGGACCAGTCCATCTACACGGACAAGAACGGGTTTTCGGGCGACTTCGTCCGCTTCACGGGTGGACCCTGGGAGGGGTCGTGGATCCGGTGGAAGACCGCGGGCCAGGCTCGAAAGAAGGACCAGGCTGAGGAGCTGGCCGGGGAGACCCTGACCGGCGGCTACCTGGTGGACGAGCCCGCCGCGCTCCGAGACGCCAACATCCGGACCGAGCTCGACGGCCGCGTGCTTCGCCACGGCGCCCGCCGCCTGTTCACCTTCACGCCGCAGGGTGACCTGAGCTCCATCCGGAAGATCTGCATCCGCGTCAGCCAGAACGGCGAGCCCGCCGAGCCTGAGCACGACCCGGACAACCTGCGCCGTTTCCAGTCCCCCGACGCCCCTGGTGTCTGGCGCGTCCACAAGTACCACCTGACGCTGAAGTGCGCGACGACCGTAGACGGCAAGACTCAGCTGCGGACCCAGGACCAGATCGACGCCTACATCGCCGGGATCGAAGAGCGTCTGAAGCCGACCCGCGTCTACTCCGAATGGCAGGGGCCGCCCGAAGAGGTGGCCTTTCCCGAGTACAGCCCCGAGCTGCTGGTGCACGACCACGACGTGTCTTGGCTGTGGGCGGATGATGCCGACTACGAGCTGTCGCTGGGTATGGACCTGGGCGCGCTCGCTGGGTCCTGCGTGGCGTACCTGCACGCGATCCAGAAGTACCGGGAGGGCCGCGTGGTCCGCTGGCGCGTTCACACCCTGGGCGAGTGGGTCAGCGAGACCGCCACGACGCCCGAGGAGGACGTGGAGCACATCCGGGACATGCTCCGCAAGGTGGTGCCTGCCCTGTACGGCCGCAGGCCCTCCGAGTTCACCGACGTCCAGCTGTTCCAGGCCGTGGACCGCTGGTACATCGACGTGGCGCACCAGGGCAACCAGCGCCGCGGCATCACCAGGAAGGACGCGACCAAGCTCCGGCGCGAGCTCGAGCACCTGGCTGGCTGGACCGAGCAGCAACACATGGTCAAGGTCCGGGTGGTCTGGAAGCCGACGGGCCGCATCCACGCCGACAAGCGCCTGCTGCGCGGCCTGATGAAGCACCAGATGTGGACCATCAGCAAGCGCCTGCGCCTGCTCCCGGTGGCCCTGTCCAGCTGGGACGGCACCATCGACGACCGCGTGGCCTGGGATGAAGGCGGGGGCCGCAAGCATCTGATCGACGGCTGCCGCTACGGCGCGACCGAGCCCATCCTGGGACGCCGCGGGATGGAGCGGGCGATCAGCTCCCACGGCGTGAGCTTGAACCTGCCCCTGTAGGCGTCACGGTGGTGACGCCCCTGGCTCAGCTTGGCCGCTACGGTCCTGGCCATGATGGCACCCACGCCCCCAATGCCGACCGGGACCCAACTCGGGGTGGACAACTACACCCAGCTGCGGTGGGACGAGGATTGGCGCCGGCACACCCTGTGTGAGGGACGGTGGGACCACCTGGTCGAGACCGGCATGCGCCGCGCGTTCGGGGACGAGCGGGCCGACGTGATGCGCCTGGCCAGCACCAGCTGGAACGTGGGCCGCCACGTCGTGGACGAGATGGCCGTCCTGTACTCCGAGTCCCCCGAGGGCCCCACGGTCGTCGGGCCGGGTGGCGAAGCCGAGCCAGACCTGCTGGGCCGCTATGGACTACTCCAGCGCTCGCCGCTGTGGGCCATGGCCGACCGGCACCAACGCTGGACGCTCACGCACTGGAGTTCGGCGCGGCACTACAAGCTCCGGACCTACGGCAACCAGGTCCACCTGGACGTCGAGCTGGTGCACCCGGGCTTCCTGTCCGGCGAGCGCTCGCGCGTCGATCCCCTGCGTCCCGGCTTCCTGCAGCGCTGGGCACCGCTCCGCAAGCTGAACGCAGATCCGAAGGACCCCCGCAGCATCGAGTGGGTGGCCTGCACCTACGACCTGAACGGCGTGTTCAGCCCAGACCCGACCTACAGCATCCGGAACAGCAAGGGCGACGACGTCAGCAGCCAGTACCTGACGGACGACGACGGCAAGCCCTGCGGTCCCATGGTCGGCGACGCCTACACGAAGTGGTGGTCCTACGCAGATGGGCGCCCGCTCATCCCCTACGGCATCACCTACCGCCGGCTGGGCTCCGCTGAGCTGTTCCCCTGCGAGGGGTGGGAGCTTTGGGACCTGACGGTCGAGACCGCTGTGCGTCTGTCGTTCTCGGACCACGCGTTCCGCAACGCGGCGTTCCCGCTGCGCTGGATCGCCAACGCCACCCTGCGCGGGGTCAAGCGCGTCGAGCGCAGCCGCAACAACGACGGCAAGCAGCAGGCCCAGGAGTACACGCAGTGGACCCCGGATCCCACGCGGCTGATGGTCCTGGACTCGGCTGAGGGCGACGAGAGCACCGCGCGCCCGCCCATCCAGACCGGCGAGTTCGGGCCGGGCGCCGAACCCCTGCACATGCTGGAGTACATCCAGAAGCAGGCCGTCATGGGGGCTGAGCGCGAGGGCATCGCCGCCGCCGACCTGCAGCGCACCACCGGGGGCGGCATCGCCTCCGGATACGCGATCTCGCTGAGCCACGAGGGCCAGCGCAAGCAGCAGCGCCGCTTCACTCCGTCGTTCAAGCGCTCCGACGAGCACGACGTGGCCATGGTCGCCGCGATGCACAACCGCGCCCACGACACCCGCTGGGCCGAGCGCGGCTACGACGTCAGCTATCCGGCCGTCGCGCTCAGCATCGAAGAGCTCAGCTCGCTCCGCGACCAGCTTGAGTGGGAGTTGGCCCAGGGCTTCATCCTTCCGCACCAGGCCATGGCCCGGCTGCGCGGCATCTCGGACGAGGCCGCCAAGGGCATCTGGAAGCGCACCAAGCAAGAGCAGCTGCGCCTGCAGCAGGCAGGGCTGACTCCACAGCTGGACCTGCGGCACCAGATGCCCAACTACCCCAGCAACCCCTGATCTCACCCGGAGGCACCCATGAGCACACAGGATCCCGGCAGCACGCCCGGCACCTTCACCCAGGCCGACGTTGACGCTGCCGTTGCAGCCGCGCTTGCGGCGCAGACACCCCAGCCCACTGGCATCAGCCAGGACGTGTACCAGGTCGACCTGGCGCTGGCGCAGCGCGGCTTCGGACCCGAAGCCATCCAGGCCGCCCGGACGCTGCACGCTCAGCTCGGCGGCGACTCGGACCTGGCGACCTTCGCCCAGGAGCACGTGAGCATGGCCGGCTACCGCGGGCAGGCCCAGGCCGCGCTCAAGGCGCAGCTGCCGACGCCGACGCCGACCCCGACCCCGACCCCGACCCAGGCCCCCACGCCTACGCCTACGCCGACGCCGACGCCGACGCCGACGCCGGCCACACCCACGCCGACCCCGACCCCGACCCCGACCCCGACCCCGACGCCAGGTCCGTCCAGTCCACACCTGGGCGACCCCGCCCCGGTGTCTGGCCCGGCGCTGCTCGCTTCCAACCCCGATGCTTGGATGGAGAGGGTCAACCAGATGACCCCCGAGCAGCTGAAGGCCGAGATGGAGGCCGTGCGTGGCCCGCTGGGCGGCAGCGGTGGCCTGGAGGGAGCTGTGGCCCGGATCCAGGGAGCGTCACCCACGTGACGCCCCTCCGTATGGGGCGCCGCTACGGTCCCAGCATCACCTCGTAGGAGCGCCCCGTGACGACTCTCGCCGCACCCCAAACCTGGACCACCAGCAAGGCTGCCCTCTCTCACACCTACGCGTACCAGCTGGCCGCCGAGGTTCGGCTGCAGATGTTCTCCAGCTTCAGCCTGCGGAACCTGGGCGCAGTCCTGTTCGGCGGCGACCTGGCGAACAGCGGCACCGACGTGCGCCGCTTCCGCAGCATCGACGGGCTGGGTGCTTCCCAGCTCCTGTGGCAGACCGGGCTCGGCGAGACCGGCGCGACCACGGCCAAGACCTGGGACGTCGAGCACGCGGACGTCACGGTGGCGCGCGTCGCCATCGAGATGGGCCAGACCGTCAAGCGCCAGGCCCTGCAGGCTGACGGGGTGACCATCCCCGAGATGGCTCGGCGGATCGTCGCTGGGTACGAGCAGACGTGGATGAAGCTCATCTGCGACACGGCGGCCGCGGGCACCGGCACCAAGGCGGGCAGCACGACGCAGACGCTCAGCGCCTCGGACATCGAGGACGTGGTCAACTACTACAACGCGCTCGACACCGACATGCTGACCCAGGTCCACCTGGTCCTGCACGCCCAGCAGATCGCCGAGCTCGCCGCGTCCCTGCGCTCCCTGCCGTCCCTGCGCGACCGGGTCAGCTACGAGTTCTTCGGCATGCGCGTGGCGCCCGTCGGCTTCTACTGCCGCATCGGCAACATCATCGTGTGGAAGAGCCCGCACATCGCGTCGGCGTCCAACGTGTACAAGGGCTTCGCCATGGCAACCGGGGGCGTCGGCTACGCGATCTCCAGCTTCGGCGGGGTCGACTTCGGCAACCAGCGGTCCCAGCTGGTCAACGCGCCCGGAGCGTCCCTGGCGCTGTTGACCACCGGCACCAACACCGCGACGACCGTCCGGGGCGAGGCCTTCCACGGCGCCGCCCTGCTCGAGGAGGAGGACGAGCTGATCGTCCCCATCCACACCTACGCGGCCTGAGCTGCGTTTCCCCCTGCAGGGGGTCTGAGCGGCGCGAACAGACGTGCCATCCGGGCGGGTCGTTCGGGCTCCCTGCTCCCAACACCCGGAGGCACACCGCATGGACCAACTCACCCCCCCAGGATTCGGAACCGCTCGATCTGCGCGTACAGGCAGCGGCGCAGACTCGACCGTCCGGATCTCGACCGCCCCCATGGCGTTCTTCCTGCTCGCGTACCACCCAGACCACTGGGAGGTCGTGGAGATCGAGGGCGAGCGCGTCTGGGTGCCGGACCTGATCTTCCAGCCCATCGTGCCCGGCGTGAACGGCACCCGCGAGGCTCGCCGACCTGGTGGAGACCCCGACTACCGCATCTGGAGGGGTCGGATCGAGGACAAGGGCGGCGTGGTCCTGGATGGGCCTATCATGAGCGAGTACCTACGGACCGCCAAGGTCCTGCCCCCCAAGGGCAACGTGCTGGTAGAGCACCACTACCACGTGGGCGGGTTCCCCGAGCGCGCGGGCTCCAAGTTCCACATGCGCGTCAACACCGACATCTGGAACGCCTGGCGCCGGTCGTTGTGCGGTCGTGTCGACGGCATCCCCGAGCAGCCCGACCCGGGCACCGCTCGGTCCATTCTGAACCGCAAGCGCCAGCGCGTGGACGTCATGCTGCCCATGCTGGGCCAGTCCAACGCGGCCGCGGCCCAGCCCATGATCAAGGCCCGCCAGGCCGAGCTCGAGGCGGTCGAGTCCATGACAGGCGCGACCTCCACGGCCCCCGACGCCTTCGGCACGGCCCGCGGCGAGACCAAAGACCCGCCCGAGGCACCCCCACCCCCCAAGCCCCGGCGCGGTGGTCGCAAGTCCCCGCCAGCCTGACCCCATAGGAGCCTCCCATGGCTGAGTTCGTCCACAGCAACATGACCGATGCCTTCAACGGCCCTGTGCGCCGCATCAACAACTTCAACGTCGAGACACTGACCGGCGATGTCGTCGTGTCGAAAAGGGCCAGCCAGCTCCAGGTCCTGGACGCCGGCGGCACTGCCCGCAACTGGGATCTGTGGAACCCCTCGGACACCGAGGAGGGCTACGCCATCGAGGTGGTGAACACGGGCGGCGAGGTCATCACCGTGCGCAAGCTCGACGCCGCCGGCAGCGCGACCAACATCGTCGCGCTGGCCGCTGGCTCGCGTTGCGTGTGTGCGGTGGTCGGTGGTGCCTGGGTTGGTCTGTTCACCCAGACGGGCTGCGCGGCCATCTGATGTCGGCCCTCACGCTGCTCGCGGTCGACCTGCCCATCCCGTTCTTGGCCGAGAAGGGCAAGACGACGACGCTGCAGGTCCCGATCGAGATCAGCGGGGCCCTGGCCACCGTCACGGCGCTGACGGTGCAGCTCTACGACCAGAACGGCGTGGCGGTCGGCTCGGCCATCAACGGCACGATCCCGGCGTCCATCGCGCAGTTCGACGTCGCCGACTCCGTGACCACGGACGTCACGCTTCAGCCGGAGCCCTGGCGCGCGCGCATGACGGCGACCATCGCGGGTGCGACCCACATCATCGATCACGAGCTGTACGTGTGCGCCCGGGTCCCCACGGCCCTGGCGACCCAGCGCGCGATGACCCGGCGCCACCGCCGGCTGGCCGACATGCTGGCGTCCGGAAACACGCTCGGCGACTACATCGCGCAGGCCTTCTACGACGTGGAAGCCAAGCTGCTGACCAGCGGCAAGCGCCCCTGGTGCACGTGGGACAACGCGGCCCGCACGCGTTTGGAGAACGCGATGGCCCTGGTCGCCGTGTTCCGAGACCTGATGCTGGACTTCCCCGACGCCCAGAACTACCGCGACCTGAAGCGGGACTACGAAGCCGAGGTGCGCAACGCCTGGGCCGAGTGCTCGTTCCGGTACGACGCGGACCAGACCAACGTCTACGACAACGGCAGCACCACCGAGGCGATGTCTGGCGGTCTGTGGATGACCTCTTGAGCGATATCCCCGCCGTCACGCTGGCAACCATCCGGGCCAAGATCGACGGCGACCTGGTGGCGTTGCTGGGGGCGGCCTACCGGCACTCGCTCAAGGTCCGGGATCCGCGCGACGACGGCAGCGCCCGAGCTCCGGAGAACTTCGTCATCGTGATGACCGAGTTCTACCCGGTAGAGGACCTGCAGGGACCCACGGCCGGCTGCTCCAACGAGGTGGTGGAGTCGAGCTGGACCGTGGCGTTCAGCTCCCTGAACCGCGGCGACCAGGTCACCCGCTATGCGGAGGTGCTGGGGCTGTTCGAGAGCGTCGTGGGCCTGCTCGGTGGTCGTGCCTGGTGGACGGCCATCGGCGCGAACCAGGGCCGCCTGGTGGCGACCGAGCCGCCCGAGCCCGAGGAGCAACACCTGGTCTGGTCCGTCACGGTCCGGGTGCGACATGGAGTGGCCACGACATGAAGGACCCCACCTGCTGCGAGCACTGCAAGACCAACGGCACCCAGCTGCCGGAGACGGGCGCCGAAGCCATGGACCTGGTCTACAACCAGCTCGGGGCGCCCAATCGCTTTGAGGACAAGGCGGGCTGGTCGCTGTGGTTCCGCAAACTCGACGAGAGCCAGAAGTGCCAGGTCCGCGAGGCCATGGAGCAGCTCCGAATCGCCGGCTACCCGGACCGTCCAGCGCCCGCGGAAACCGAGCCCGAAGCCGCCGAGCCCGAGGCACCAGGAGCCCCCGCGTAGCGTCACGGGCGTGACGCCCCGGGCGCAGGCTGGCCGCTACGGTCCTGGCAACATCCAGGAGCCCGCCCCATGGCCTACCACAGCACCGCCCCGGTTCCCCTCAGCGCGGTCTCCACGTTCCAGTTCCTGATCGACGGCACCGCCGGAAGCGCGACCCCAGGCACCAACACGCTGGCTCGCTGCTTCAACGTGATCGAGACGCCGGACTGGGAACAGACCCACGAGAAGATCGAGATCTGGTGTCGGACGACGCTCGAGGCGGTCGAGAAGGGGAGGCCCATCTTCCAGCGCCTGGTATTGGAGCACAACTTCCGGGCCTACCTGGACAGCGCGGCCACTGACGGGTCCGGCGCGATCGGCACTGGTGGCGAGACCGTGGGCGCGTGCCTGCGAGGCGAGTCCCCCTACGGCGGCCTGGTCTACCGCTACCCCAGCGGCACCCTGCCGAACCTGCAGGACCGCGTGGGTGTGGACGCGCTCCACACCATGACCAAGGCCGACGGGTCCCCGTCCCAGGTTGCCTTGATCACGAAGCTGGTCCTGGTGGGTCACACCCTCAACCAGGACGGAGACAACGTCACCGAGCGGTTCGAGCTCGAGTGGCAGGGCACGCACACCTTCACCGGCTGATCTCAGCCACCCCCGCGACAAGAGGAACCACCATGACCATCATCCAGCAGCCTGTTGTCGCCCTCGGCGGCGCCGGCACCTTCACCCTGGAACCACCCACCGGCCCAAGCATGGTCCGCGAGGTCCTGAACCTGGGCGAGCAGGACGGCGACCGCGTCCTGTTCCCGCAGCGGGCGATCTCCGCTGCCCTGGGCCTGTGTCTGCCTGCGGCGATGCGGCGACAGCTCGGCATCCGACAGCCCGAGTCCTGCACGTCCATCACGGACTTCGGGGTGCGGGTTGCGGACGCGCTGATGGTCAAGGGTGCCAGCGCCGTGGACATCCACACGGCCGGTCAGACGGCCCTCGGGTACGCGTTCATGTGCTGGCGCTCGGTGCTGGAGTCCAAGACCCCCACGCCTGACGACGACTCCAAAGGAGTGGTCCAGGACCGCGTGGATTTCTCCGAGGCCCCGGCCGTCTCGACCTGAGCATCCTGCAGATCGAGCGCAGCTGGGGCAAGCACCCGGGATGGCTCCAGGAGCTGGAGCAGTGGCAACGGAACGAGGTGATTGCAGCGGCACAGGCGGAAGCGATGGACCGGGAAGAACACCGCAAGCAAGCTGAGCAGGAGGCCGAGCGCCGACGTCAAGCTGCCCGGCGTGGGCGTGGGCGGGCCCGATGAAGCACACCCAGTTCCTACTCGATCTGGCAGCCACGCTGAAGCGCGTACAGCGCGCGAGCCACCGCAAGGTTCGAGCTCAGGCCAAGCGAGACCTGAACGAGGTTCGCCGCGGCTGGCGCGTGGCGTCCGGGAAGTCCAAGCGCTCGTTCCGCTCGCGCGTGTCCCAGACGCCGGACGGCCTGCGCGTGACCGTGTCCAACACCGCGAAGAAGTGGAAGGGGCGGGGTCGACCCATGGACTACTACGCCAGCCACATCAACCAGGGGAAGGACTGGGAGGACGCCCGCGACACGATGCGCGACGGCGTGGACTCGGTCGCCCAGGACACCGCTGACGCGGTGACAAAGGGGCTCGCCCGATGACCAAGCGCGTCGAGAAGATCGTACTGGACCTGGGCTTGCCCTGGGGGCCGGCCATCAAAGCCGCCGTGGGCGAGACCAAGCTGCTCGAGGCCTCGGTGGCCCAGCTGTCCAGCAAGCTCAAGGGCTCGGTGGACGTCAGCGAAGAGGTCAAAGGGTCCATCCAGGCGATCAAGGCCGAGCAGGCCGCCATCGTGGCCCTGGGCCGTCAGTACGGGGTGAGCGCCGGGACCATCCGCAAGGCCATCCGGGAGACGGAGAAGAGCCACGACGCGCTGGGGGCCAGCCTGGACAAGGCCACCGGCGGTTTCTTCGGTGGCGCCCAGGAGCAGGTGGAGGGCCTGTACGAGCTCGTCGGGGCCTTCGATGAAATGGAGAGCTCCGGCGGGGGAGCAACCGAGGTCATCACCGCGCTGTTCGGCCAGATGGGCCTGGCTGCTGCCGAAGCCGAAGCCATGGCCGCGGGCCTGGTCGCCGCTGGCGCTGCTGCTGCGCCCGTGCTGGCGGTGCTGGCTCCCGTCGCCCTTGGGATCGCGGGCATCGCCGCTGCGGCCATGGCTGGAAAGGCCACCTGGGACGAGTACCAAGAGCGCGTGGTCTCGGTGCAGCGCGAGCTCGGCGTCTTGTCCGAGACGTCTGGACTCACCATCCAGACCCTTGAAGCGCTGCGTGTGGCTGCTGGTGCAGCTGGGTCCGAGGACCTGGACGAGATCAACGACGCTGCGACCGCGCTGGGCGAGCGCATGGCCGACGCTGCGCGCGGAAGCGACGAGGCCACGGCAGCCCTGGCCCGCTTCGGCATCACCCAGGAGATGATCGCCTCGGGGGACGTGGACGCCGCGTTCCTGCAACTGGTGGACAGCCTGGACCAGGTCGGCGCCGGCGCAGACCGGAACAAAGACCTGTTGACCGCCATCGGCGAGTCCGGCGCCAAAGCGCTGATCGAGGTCGAGTCGCTGTCCGGCGGTCTCGCGGGCTACCTGGAGATCACCGAGAAGTACGGTGTTGCGACGGTCAACGCGGCCGACAACACCCAACGCTGGGCCGCAGCCCAAGCGCTGCTGGGCGTTGCCGTGGATGACGCCTTCGGCGCCGTCGGCATGCAGATGGACCAGCTTTTGGAGGCCTCCGGCATCTTCGAGGCCTTGGAGGACGCGATCCCGCCCGCCCTCGGCGCAATCGTGGGGTTCGGTCGGGCGTCGGCCGGTGTGTTCGTGGTGCTCAATGAGTACCTGAAGCTGACCGGCGAGCAGTTGCACGCGCTGTTCACGGGCGACTTCGAGCGCTTTGTGGATCAGGGCCTGGATGGGCTGCAGCGGCTGTCCAGCGGCATGGCAGCAGCCGTGAAGCTCGGAATGCGCGAGGGGCAGGAAGCAACCGAGGACTTCCGCGAGGTGCTGGAGGGGCTGGGCAGCGATGTGCCGCCCGTCGAGATCGACCTGCCCACCAGCGACGATGACCTGGAGGACCTGGGCAAGCTCAGCGACGCGCTGGACGAGCTCGCGCAGCGCCTGGAGCGCGTGGGCCTGGAGCCCGAGGCCCTGGGCTTCCTGGACGCCCGCAAGCAGGTGGACGGTCTCCGGGAGTCCCTGGCGACCGTGGGCGGTCTGACCGCTGACACCCAGGCCCAGCTTCAGGACCTGCAGCGCGGACTGTTCGCCGAGCAGGCGGACGGTCTCATCGCGTCCCTGCTGCCTCCGGGTGAGCTGGACCGGTTCGACGCCGAGACCCAGCGCCTGGAAGCGCTCAGCGCAGACCTGGTCAACACGGTGGGGCAGGACGCGGCCGCCGAGCTCGGGCTGCTGGATGCCATCGCGGCCCGCAAGATCGAGCTGGAGCAGGAGCGCGCCGACGCTGTCCAGGCCATCCGCGACCAGGAGTTGGCCCAGGAGCGTCAGACCCAGGCCATGCTGCTGGCTGCGCACTCGGACACCATGCAGACCCGGGCCGCCCTGGTCCAGCTCGAGCACGACCAGCAGCTGGACGCGCTCCGGTCCGCGCTCCGTGATCAGCTGCTCAGCTACGAGCAGTACGAGCAGGCCAGGCTGATGCTGGCCACGGACACCAGCCGCGTGCTGGCCCAGGTCCAGGTCGACACCTACGCCGCCACAGCGTCCGGGATCGCGGGTGGGCTCGCGCTGTCTGAGAAGGCCATGGCGGACCTGGCTGACGCCAGCATCGGGCACAGTCGCGAGATGCGGGCCGTCAGCGAGGGCCTGGCCCTGGCGCAGGTCGCCTTCAGCGCAGGGGAGGCCTACGCCAAGGCCTTCAACAACACGCTGGCGTTCCCCCCGGTCGCCGCGCTCGGCCCCTACGCGCTTCCGGTCGCTGCTGGTGTCGGTGCTGGTGCTGCTGCGCTTGTGGCTGCAGGTGGCATCGCCCAGGTGGCTGGCGCGCAGTCCTTCGCCGCGGGCACCCAGGGCTTCGTTCCTGGCACGGGCAACGGGTCCCTGGCGGTCCTGCACCCCGAAGAGGTCGTGTTTTCCAAGGCCACGGCCGACCGAGAGGGACGGGACAGGCTCGCCGACATCGCCCGCGGCGAAGACGGCGGGCGCATGCTGATCCAGCAGGTGTACCGCGGCCAGGTCTTCCACGAGATGGTCCGAGACGCGCGGGACAACCCCGGCCCGTACCGGGACGACATCAGCGGCAGCAGCGTCCCAGGCGCGCACCGGAGGTTCTGAGATGGCAGACGCGTCCAAGGCAGTGATGCAGGGGATCGGCTTCGAGGTGCCCCAGGCTGCCCCGTGGCTGGCCCAGGCCACCTACACCGAGCTGAACCCCCGCCCGGGTCTGGCCGTCGCCCCTGTAGGGTCTGAGGCCTCGGACCTGGTCGTGTACACGCACGGGAACACCCAGGACGCCGACGTGCTGACCTACTGCGTGCGCCCCGGCTTGGCCCACGCTGCCCGGCACGCCTGGGAAGCGGAGACCGACACCCGCAAGATCGGCTGGGAGGTCCCCCACGCCCAGATGGACTGGGAGCTTATCGAGAAGGCCGACCAGGCCACCGGAGCCCTGCTGCCCGGCGCTGAGGTCACCCGCTTGGTACGCAACCCCGACGTCACCTGCATCCTGACCAGCGGCGTCGTGGTCGTCGTCTACGAACGCGTGATCCAGACCGGGACCATCCACGTGGTGAACGGCACCCTGCGGCGCGAGCTCGTGGTGCGCACGCGCCCCCGGGACTCCCTGACCTGGTCCGCGGCGGTGGTGGTCGACTCGCGCGCCTACGACAGCACCAAGCCCTACCACCCGGGCATCTGCGTGCACGGTCCGGACCTGGACCAGGTGCTGGTGTTCGGCTGGTCGTTCCTGGATCCCGACGGGGACGGCACGGACGAGGACGCGAACATAGGTGTCTGGCTCAGTCGGGACCAGGGCGTGACGTTCACCCAGGTGAACGAGGCCGCCGCTGCCGAGGACATCAGCCTGACCGCGACCCTGGCCCCCGACTCGTTCCGTCGCATCCGCGCAGCGAGCAACGGCCGCGACGTGCTGGTGTGGGCCGCGTGGCGCCAGCCTGCGCCGGCGTCGGCAACCGCCGAAGAGACCCGGGACATCCTGACCCAGTGGGCCAGCAACGACGGTGGGGTGTCCCTTCTGCAGGTCGCGCAGACCACTGTCACCAGCCTGGACCAGGGCGGCCGGTTCCCCGATGTGACCGCCCTGCCCGCTGGCAGTGGGGCCCGTGGCGCGTTCCTGGTGTCCTACATGGTCAACAGCGCGGGCACGGATCGGAAGTGGGTCAGCTACGTGATCGGCTCGGCCTTCCAGCCCTGGTACACGGGGGACGCCGGCACCGGGAACACTCCAGACACCATGGAGGTCAGCCGCCAGACGTCCACCACGGTCTCCGGCTTCGACATCAACACCCTGGACCAGACCGGGGGGCTGGCGACCGTCCTGGCCGACGACGGCACGGTCTACGCCTACTTCCTGCACGTGGACACCGCCGGGAGCGTCTGGAGTGGTCTGGCGCGCCGCACCGAGGACTACCTGACCTGGTCGCGTCAGGGCTACTCCGACCCTGTGGCCCGTGGCGGCGTCGACTACCGAGACGGGGCCGCGTGGTGGAACATGGCCCCGTCCAAGACCTGCTACCCGGCCCGCTACGGCGCCACGTGGGCAGGGGAGGGCCGCGTAGCCCTGGTGCACTGCACTGAGCCCGATGGGAGCCTGACCGCCGGCACCAACTGGCCAGCGTCGCCGGCAGCACCTACGTCCA
>Ga0316203_1000673_pt1 | contig 35707 bp, 35 predicted proteins | sample 6monrhotite_MG_FD_204940 | JGI IMG/M metagenome (GOLD analysis project Ga0316203, IMG submission 204940) | Microbial mat bacterial communities from mineral coupon in-situ incubated in ocean water Damariscotta River, Maine, United States -... | ecosystem: Environmental > Aquatic > Marine >... | reverse complement strand
GGCTCAACGCATGATACAAGCCCGCCATGCTACATATTAATGATCTCACATTTCGCATTGGCGGCCGTCTGCTTTTTGAAGATGCCACCCTTCATGTCCCCAAAGGCCACAAGGTCGGTTTGGTGGGACGTAATGGTACAGGTAAATCGACTCTGTTCAACCTGATCACAGGTGCATTACATCTGGATGGTGGGTCTATAAGCCTGCGCCAAGGGGCCAGGCTCGGCATGATTGCCCAGGAAGCCCCTGCGGGACCGGAAAGCCTGCTCGACACCGTTCTGGCGGCTGATCTTGAGCGCACGGCGTTGCTTGAAGAGGCTGAAACCACCGCCGATCCGAACCGTATCGGCGATATTCACACTCGATTGGCCGACATTGACGCCCATTCGGCACCGTCGCGCGCGGCCCGCATCTTGTCCGGCCTAGGCTTCGATGAAGCGCAACAACACCGCCCCTGCTCCGACTTTTCCGGGGGGTGGCGTATGCGCGTATCCTTGGCGGCGGTGCTGTTTGCCCGCCCTGACATGTTGCTGTTGGATGAACCGACCAACCACTTGGATTTAGAAGCCGCCCTGTGGCTGGAAAACTATCTTGCCAGTTGGCCCGGCACTTTTATGGTCATCAGCCATGACCGCACCTTGTTGAACTCTTCCGTGACCGAAATCGTGCACTTAGATGACAGCAAGCTGATCCGCTATGGCGGCGGTTATGATTTTTATGAACGCACCCGGCGCGAACGCCTGAGCCAACAATCAGCCCTGCACACCAAACAGGTTGCCGAGAAAAAGCATATTCAAAGCTTTGTCGATCGCTTTCGCGCCAAGGCCAGCAAAGCCAAACAGGCACAAAGCCGTTTGAAAATGTTGGAACGCATGGAACCCATCGCTGCCGTGATGGAAGAAAAGACCACCCGCTTTAATTTCCCCAGCCCAACCCCGTTGTCGCCGCCCTTGGTGGCCTTAGATCACGTTGTGGCAGGTTATGGAGACGCCAAGCCGGTTTTGAACGGTTTGAACCAGCGCATCGACATGGATGACCGCATTGCTTTGTTGGGCGCGAACGGTAACGGCAAATCGACCTTGATGAAGATGCTGGCCGGACGACTTAAGCCTAAAGATGGCAACATCGTCAAATCTAGAAAGCTTGAAGTTGGTTATTTCGCTCAACACCAAGCCGAAGAACTGCCCGAAAATGATACCGCTTATGAATATATGAAGAGTTTGATGGAAGGCATTGTCGAACCCCGTGTGCGTGGCCATATGGGGACCTTTGGCTTCAACAAAGACAAAGCCGACACGCCAATCAAAAACCTTTCAGGTGGCGAAAAGGCACGGCTGTTGTTCGCGTCCATGAGCCGCACCGCGCCGCACATCATGCTGTTGGATGAACCCACCAACCATTTGGACGTAGATGCCCGCGAAGCGCTGATTGCCGCCCTTAACGCCTATGAAGGGGCTGTGGTTCTGGTCAGCCACGACCCACACCTGGTGGAATTGGTCGCCGACACCCTGTGGGTGGTTGAAGACGGGACTTGTAAACCGTTTGATGGCGATCTTAAAGAATACCGCCAAGGCTTGTTAGATACGCGCCGTGGTCGTAAATCCGGGGCCGATGGCGATGGCAAAAAAGAGGCAGCCCCTCGTTTGGATAAAAAAGCCGAGCGCAAGGCAAGAGCCCTCGCCCGCGCCGCAGGCCAAGACGTACGCAAAGATTCCAAAAAAGCCGAGCAAGACCTAGCGAACCTAGCCAAAGAGAAAAAATTACTGGAACAAAAACTCGCTAATCCAGACGTTTACAACGGGGATTCAGAGAAACTCACCCGCTTGCAAATTGAATTGGGACGGCTTGATAAAAAAATGAGCCTTGCCGAAAACAAATGGCTTGAAGCGCAAGCCAAAATCGAAACAGACTTGGGCACCTAGTTATAATTAAGTATTCAGACTAAACGCACAATTATGTACTATGAATACGTTCGATTCGCTTATAGAACGAGTGATCGATGTTAAATTGACCGATTTTTATGACGGAGACTGACAGTGTCAGCAATGTATCTTGACCTGCTTAAGACATTTGGTTTCGACGAAATGCAAATGTGGATTGCCACGATCAGCATGTTGTTGTTCACGGCAAATTTCCTGGGCGGTATTATCAGCGCGTTGATGTTTGCAAATTCGCGCGACCTTGAAAAGCGCCCTCTGAAAGACCGTCTATCGTTTCGCATGTTTTGCTTAGCTGAATTGATCTTACTGATCTTCATTTTCTTCTATCATGTGTTCATGATCGAAACGATTTTGGTCGAACATATGATCTATTGGTTCTCGGCCATGTTGATGATGCCGTTGTTGGCCGTCATCGCGAGCCAAACCATCTTGGTGACTTTTTCAGGTAAAATCGCTGAAAAAGAAGAAAAGTTAAAGCGGCTCAAAAAACAACAACGCAGGGCAAAGATCGAACTCGAAACACAAATGGCCGATAAAGCGGCTGCTGACAGCAAAAAAATTGCGAACCCCTTTCGCGACAAATAAGCTGTAACTAGGTCTCTTTTTTCTGCCAGCCGCCCTTTCCGGTCTGCTGCCAGTAAGTTAAAGTATGTCCTTGTTCTGTATAGGATTTCCAGTGCGCCCGTGCCGTTTTGACGGCCTCATCAGAGGTCCCGTCAAAAAGCTCAAAGCAGCGCTCAAACCCACCTAAATCGGCACCTTCAGCGCCATCAGTCAAAAACAAGAACTCGGCCTTATTTAAATTCTCAGGGCTATCGGTCAACCACACCGGCTGATCTTCTGCCCGGCCATCCTTAACCGATCCATGGGGCAACCACGACGCCGCGTCACGCGTCCACAATGAAGCCGTCAAGGCCTCAACCTTTGCAGCCGAGCTCGCCACCACCAAAGCCCGCTTCCCCGCCTCTAAAGACTTGCCCAAAAGTAAAGGCAAAGCCTCCTCTAACGAGGACCGCGTCAAATGATAAAAAGCAACTTCGGTCATGGCTGGCTTAATTTAACCTTCAACCTTATCGCTGACCCAACGGTCCAGCAGGCGGACGCCGAATCCGGTGCCGCCTTTGGGGGCTGTGGCTTTGCCGGATTTGCTCCAGGTCATGCCGGCGATGTCTAGATGCGCCCATTTGATATCACCGACAAAACGTTTGAGGAATTGCGCCGCTGTAATGGATCCCCCCCAGCGTTCGCCGACGTTTTGCATGTCGGCAACCGGGCTGTTGATCATTTTGTCGTAGCCGTTGCCCATGGGCATCATCCACACTTTTTCATCCACGGCTTGACCGGCATCAATCAACTGTTGAGCTAAATCATCATTGTTTGTGAACAAACCTGCATATTGATCGCCCAACGCCACCAAGATGGCCCCGGTTAAGGTTGCCAAATCGACCATGGTGTGCGGATTAAAGCGTTCTTTGGTGTACCAAAGCGCATCGGCCAAAACCAAACGACCTTCGGCATCGGTGTTGATGACTTCTATGGTTTGTCCCGACATCGAGGTCACGATATCGCCCGGCCGTTGCGCCGAACCAGAGGGCATGTTTTCGACCAAACCGATCACGCCGACTACGTTGACTTTGGCTTTACGTCCAGCCAAAGCTTTCATCAAGCCCGTGACCACACCAGCCCCGCCCATATCCCATTTCATGTCTTCCATGCCACCGGAGGGCTTGATGGAAATACCGCCGGAATCAAACGTCACGCCTTTGCCGACGAAAGCCACCGGAGCATCAGCCTTAGAGGCTTTAGCACCTTTTCTTTTGGGTTTGCCCGTCCATTGCATCACCACCATGCGTGGGTCTTGGTCACTGCCCTGGGCAACACCTAAAAGCGCACCCATGCCAAGCTTAGCCATTTGCGTCTTGGTTAGGACTTCGACCTTGACCCCCAACTTGGTGAGGGCTTTGGCGTGTTTAGCAAAACTTTCAGGATACAGCACGTTGGCCGGTTCGCTGACCAAATCGCGGGTCAAAAATACGCCGTCAGCGATCTTGTCTTGGGGCGCATAGAGCGCTTTGGCCTGAGCCGAACCTGCACACAACAGCTTAACGTTTTTGAGTTGCGGCTGATGGCATTTAATTTTTTTGGTTTTGTATTTGTCAAACCGATAGCTGGCCAAGCGTGCGCCCAGAGCCATATTGGAGGCCATTTCTGGGGCGTCCAAATCGCAGCCTTCAAGGGCGTCGACCAACACCTGAATTGACGGTGCGTGAGTTGCGAGCTGGCTCACGATTTTGCCGCCCAAATTTTGCAGACTCAACGCATCTAAGTCTTTGGCTTTACCCAAACCAACGCACAGTACCCGAACAATCTTGCCCGCAGGTGCCAAAACCGAAAGAAAGTGGCTTTTTGTCCCCTTAAACTTGCCAGCCTTAAGCGCGCGGCTCAGCGCACCACCTGTAGCCTCATCAACGGCTTGGGCGCCGGGGGTTAAGGTGCCACCATCTAGGATGCCAACAACAAGGGTGCCAGTTTTCGGAACGGATACGTTTGCAAAGGAAATTTTCATCGAGGACTCCATTGAGGATTGATTTGTGATCACTCTAAGCCATTGAACAAAACGTTGCTATTGTTGATTTACAGACTCGGCAAACGCTTCGATGTCTTTGGTGTCCGCCGGGGCGTTTGAGCCAAGCCACAAGACCGCACCGGGGAAACTGGTCACCATCAACACCAAGCCATACAAGATCGACACCGCCAAGGCGGCCTCTGACGAGACACCGACCAAGGCAAATACCGCCACCATGGCCCCTTCGCGTACCCCCCACCCGGCAATCGAAATCGGTAACACCTGCACCAACAACACAGGGGGAAATAACAACAGACAATCAACCAAGGAAAGGTCAACGCCAACGCCCCGAAACAAGACATAAACCACCAGCACCAAATTGATATGGCCCAAAATCGACCACACCATCACTTGGCTCGCGGTCCAAGGATGTAACAACACGCGGCGTGTATCTCCGGCTAAGTGGTGCATCGCCTTAACCACTCTGAATTTGGTCCAAGCCCCGGGCGTGCTGTCCAACAACATGATCATCATCAAACCCATCACGCACCCGGACAACAAAATAAACACCGCATGAATAAACCAGCGGTCATTTTCCAAGGTTAGAGTCGCAAACGGGGTCATGCTGGCGACCAGAACGACCAAGGCCAAAACGGTGACGGCCCGGTCTAAAAACAGACTGCTGAGCACCGGGGCTAAACCCATACCATCTTTGTAAGCTAAGTAACCACGCACCACATCCCCGCCGGCGCTTGACGGAAGTGCTTGATTAAAAAAAGCTCCTATATACCAGAATTTAAATGCTTTTTTGTATCCAATACTGACATAAAGTCCGCCCAAAACGGCTTGCCATCGGCAGGTGCAAATCAACACCTGAACCATGGCAATGACGGCGGCTAAGGCTAACCAGCCTGGATGGACGCTCAGCAAACGGGCCATAGCCTCGCCCACCCCGACCTTGTCCAGCAAGACCCAGATCAAGGCGATGGAAATGGAAAATTTAAGGCCAAGGCCAAATGCGCGTTTCAGGGTCATGATTCTTTTTTTATCCTTACGGGCAGACGTTTTGCCCCCCAATCCCCACGTGGTCCGTCAAAAATACCTTGGCAAGATTCCCCACATTTGAGGCAATGACCATCCTCAGTCAACCGCCACTCGCTCAACACGTACCAATCGCGACCGATCAAGCGCGTGCCACAGCTATGGCAATAGGTGCTTTCGGCGGCAAAATCGTGAACATTGCCAACGTAGGCATAGCGAACCCCGTTCCTAAGCGCGATGTCGCGAGCCTGGGTCAACGTTTTGTGCGGTGTGGCTTCAATGTCCTGCATCTTCCAATCAGGATGAAAGGCCGAAAAATGCATCGGCACGTCTGGCCCCAATTCTTTCACCATCCATTTGGTCATAGCGTCAATTTCGGCGGTTGAATCGTTTTGGCCGGGGATCAACAAGGTGGTGGTTTCAACCCACACCTTGGTTTCGTGCTTTAAATACACCAATGTCTCTAAGACATCCGACAGATGACCACCGCACAATTGATGGTAAAAACCTTCACTGAAGCCTTTTAAATCAACGTTGGCGGCGTCCATGTGGCTAAAGAATTCCTGGCGCGGTTCCGGGCAAATATACCCCGCCGTCACCGCCACCGTTTTCAGTCCCACCTCATGGCAAGCGATGGCCGTGTCCACGGCGTACTCCAAAAACACCACCGGATCATTGTAGGTAAAGGCAACGCTTTTACAGCCTAGCTTTAAGGCCGCCTGGGCAATGTCTTGGGGCGAAGCTGCGTCCGCCAACACATCAAATTGCCGTGATTTTGAAATGTCCCAGTTTTGGCAAAATTTGCAGGTTAAATTACAGCCTGCGGTGCCAAAGGAAAACACTGGGGTTCCCGGTAAAAAGTGGTTGAGTGGCTTTTTTTCAATGGGATCGACACAAAACCCGGACGAACGGCCATAGATGGTCAGAACCACTTCGCCCGCATCCACGGCCCGCACGAAACACAATCCGCGCTGGCCGTCGTGTAGCTTGCAATACCGGGGACACAGATCACACTGTACCCGCCCATCGTCAAGCGCGTGCCAATACCGTCCCTTGTGTGCACTGGGAAATGTCAACGTTGTCATGCCCATCCTCCACAGACACCCTAAGACGATTCGATCACTTTGACTGTGATGAATGTGATGTTCTCGGTTTTCTTATGTGCGTGACTGTAGGCGCTCTACAGTTCAAGTGTTATAATGCGGCCATGAACCAGACACGACCCCCAGCCGTAGCGGGCGCTTTTTATGCTAACGACCCGGCCACGCTTTTGCGCGACGTTCAAGGGTATTTGGACGCGGTTGCGTATGTGTGTGAGGTACCGCCCAAAGCCATCATCGCCCCGCACGCGGGGTATGTCTATTCAGGCCCGGTGGCGGCATCGGCCTATAAATTACTGCATCCTTTGAAAAACAAAATCGCCCGCGTGGTGCTGTTGGGGCCGTGCCACCGTGTGGCTGTGGCGGGTATGGCATTGTGCAGCGCGGACCATTACGCAACCCCCTTAGGCCCAATCAACGTGGACCATAGCTTGGACGAGATCCTTTTGCGGGAGCCTGGGGTCGATGTTTTTGACGCCGCCCACGCCCCTGAGCATAGCCTTGAAGTCCAACTGCCATTTTTACAAGTGGTCTTGGGTGACTTTGAACTGTTGCCCATCGTGGTGGGGGACGCCAGCCCGGCCTTGGTCGCTGAAATTCTAAACGCGGCATGGGGTGGGCCAGAAACCTTAATCGTTATTTCCAGCGATTTAAGCCATTATCTTGATTATGAGACCGCACGTCGCACCGATCAGCACGCCTGTGAGGCTATAGAAGCCTTGGACGGGGCTGCCATCGCCAACGATCAAGCCTGTGGTCGTCACCCTGTTAAAGGCTTGTTAGAAACCGCCAAACGTCGCCATATGTCGGTCAAAACTTTGGACCTGCGCAATTCTGGCGACACAGCCGGACCGAAAGACCGGGTCGTTGGCTATGGCGCGTGGGCATTTTGGGAACCGCAATCATGACCGATCATGATGATTTTGCCGTTAAAACCCATGCCCTGCTAGATACCTATGGCGATTTGATGTTAAGCCTCGCCAAAGCCTCTATCGTCTACACCTTAGATCACGGGGAACCCGCTGGTGTGAATCTAGAGACCTTGCCCGTCCCCTTGCACGATATTGGCGGGTGTTTTGTGACGCTACGTACCCATGCCCAATTGCGCGGCTGTATTGGCAGCCCCGAAGCTTGGCGGCCTTTGGCCACGGATGTGGTCGGAAATGCCAATCGCGCGGCTTTTCATGACCCCCGCTTTGGCCCCTTGCAAAGCGAAGAGACCCAGGCGCTTGACGTGCACATTTCTGTGCTCAGCCCGTCTCAACCGTTTGCCTTTGCCGATCAAGCCGACTTTTTTGCCAAGCTAAGATCGGGAACCGATGGTTTGGTCATCGAAGACCTTGGAAAACGGGCGCTGTTTTTGCCTTCGGTGTGGGACCAATTACCTGATCCCCAGAAATTTGTGGCGCATTTGAAGATCAAAGCTGGATTGACGCAAGACCATTGGTCTGACACTTTCAAAGCGTGGCGTTTCATTGCCTCGGGCTGTGGCGCGAAATGGGCAGACATTGCGCCTTTGCCCTAATCCCCAATAGCAATTGAACGCAAACGCAAACGCCTTTAGGCTTCGCCTAAGGATTCGCATTGAAACAAAGGCCCCTTCCATGACCGTGAACATTCCGCTTTCCCTCCTTGACCAGCTTCACAAATTAGCCGTTCAGGCGGGTGATTTGATTATGGATATCTATAAAACCAACTTCGATGTCCACACCAAAGGCGATAACAGTCCGGTGACCCAAGCCGATCAATTGGCCGAAGACCTCATTATGAAGGGCATAAAGGAAATCTCAGGCTCAAGCTTCCCGATCATTGGCGAAGAAGCCTTTAGTGATGGAAAATCACCAGACATTGACGACAGCGCGTTTTGGCTTGTCGATCCCTTGGATGGCACCAAAGAATTCATTTCGAAAAACGGTGAGTTTACCGTCAACATTGCCTTGATTGATGGCGGCCGCCCTGTGTTGGGCGTGGTCCATGCCCCCGCCTTAGGACACACCTATTTGGGCAGCCCCCATGGTGCATTCGCCGACCTGGACGGTTCAGGGCCTAAGCCTATTCAGTGCCGCCCCCTGCCCTCGGATGGTCTCACCGCCCTGGTCAGCCGCAGCCATAAATCACCAGAAACGGAAACCTTCCTCACCGACTTTGTCATTAAGGAAGAAATGAGCGCTGGCAGTTCGTTGAAGTTCTGTAACGTCGCCCGAGGCGTGGCCGATATTTACCCCCGTTTGGGCCGCACCATGGAATGGGACACCGCCGCCGGACACGCCGTGTTGCTGGCTGCGGGTGGGAACGTCACCGATTTGGACGGCAAACCGCTTGGTTATGGCAAACCCGGATTTGAAAACCCTCACTTCGTCGCCAAGGGCGTGCCAGACGCGTGAGTTTAGACGATAAGGACACCGTGTGAGCGCCGTGGTAGATACTCTCATTAAACCAGACAGCCCTATCGCCATTGATGAAGCCGCAAGCATCTTGCGTGTTGGTGGTTTGGTGGCGTTTCCCACCGAAACGGTTTATGGCTTAGGGGCCGATGCCTGTAATGACCGAGCGGTGGCGGGCATCTTTGAAACCAAGCAAAGGCCACAGTTCAACCCCTTAATTGTTCACATTAAAAATATAGAGCAAGCATATGAATTTGCTGAATTTAGTGGATTTGCACTTGATTTGGCAAAAGCCTTTTGGCCTGGAGCTTTGACGTTGGTTGTCAAACGTAAAGCGACCTCTCGACTGTCTTTATTGGCGACGGCGGGCCTGGATACGGTGGCCGTACGGGTCCCAAACCATCCTTTGGCGCAAGCCTTGCTGAGCGCTGCGGGTGTGCCAATTGCCGCCCCCAGCGCCAATAAATCGGGGGCCATCAGCCCCACCCAAGCCGCGCATGTTCAACAGCAATTTCAAGGCTCCTCAACCCTCAATATGATCTTAGACGGTGGACCGTGCCGCGTGGGTATAGAAAGCACCATAGTAGATGTTTCCACCCCGGCCCCGACCCTGTTGCGCCCTGGTGGCGTGGCGGTTGAAGACATCGAAGCCATCATCGGCCCTTTGTCTCTGCCAAGCGGCGACACCATCACCGCCCCCGGTCAAATGCAAAGCCACTACGCGCCTTCGATTGCGCTACGTATGAACATCCCCCCCCAAGACCGCACACCCGGTGAAGCCCTGTTAGGCTTTGGCCCCAACATGCCCACCGACACTGCGCTCAACCTATCGCCCAGTGCCAGCTTAAGCGAAGCCGCCGCCAACCTCTTCGCCATGATGCGCCAACTCGATCAACCGGGCACACGAGGCATCGCAGTTGTGCCCATTCCAAGCGTGGGGCTGGGCCTTGCAATTAATGACAGACTGAAGAGAGCGAGTGCGGCGAAGTAGCCCCTTACTTCATGTCGTTGGCGGTCCAATGCTGGTGTTTTAAGTACCCAAAGTGGGCGTTTCAACAATGACGTTACAAAAAATTGGACGGTTTTGTTTAAGACGAACGGATCGTACGTTCGGGCGGAAAAAGAACAGTAACGGTCGTTCCCTTCCCTTTTTTACTTGCAATATCAAGTGTCCCGCCGTGAAGTTCAACCAACCCCTTGGTAAGTGATAATCCAAGGCCAGATCCTTCATATTTTCTGTTATGACCACTATCCACTTGACCGAATTTTGTCATAGCCTTGATCAGTTCATCTTCGTCCATACCGATCCCCGTATCCATCACCGTAAGCAAGTAGGCTCCTGCGCCATTAAGTGACATGCTTAATTTAACTTCGCCATCAGGGAGGGTAAACTTGACCGCATTTGACATGAGGTTGAGCAATATCTGTAAGAACCGCCGCTTGTCCGCATGGAGCATCGAAAGGCCGTCATCAACATGGCAGCTGAGCTGAACACCCCCTGCATTAGCACGACTTGTGATCATAACTAGGGACGCTCTGACAACTCTGCTCACCTCTAAGTTTTCTTCATCAAGTTCCAATTTTCCAGCTTCGATTGCCGATACATCAAGGATGTCATTGATAAGTTCAAGTAAGTGATTGCCGGAATTATATATGTCAGAGGCGTATTCCATATATTTTTCATTTATGGTGCCGAAGACTTCAGACCTCATCGTATCTGAAAATCCAATAATAGCATTGAGTGGGGTTCGTAATTCGTGGCTCATGTTGGCAAGGAAATCTGATTTTGCCTTGCTAGCCTGAATGGCCTCTATTTCCGACCGACGGATCTCGCTTACGTCCTTTGTTGAAGAAAGTACATGTGACACACCATCGATCTGGATAACGCACGCGGACATTATACCTGGCCATATCGTGCCGTTCTTGCGTCGAAAGTTCCCCGCAAAATTAGTGATAGACCCATTTTTATCAAGACCCTCGATCAACTTATTTCGATCAGACGCATGTTCCCAAAGCTGCAAGTCTTCCACACGTTTATTGATGACGTTGTCACGCCTATACCCTGTCACCTGACAAAAGCCGTCATTAACATCAATACAGTGCCCCCCCTCTAAGCTCGTCATCATAAACACGTCCGGTATGACATCATAAAAACTTCGGAATTTTAGCTCACTTTCCCGAACAGATCTTTCTGCTAAATTTCGCTTAGTGACATCTCTCACGATGGCAATGAACAATTTCTGATCATTGATAGATAGCTTTCCTAGACGCACCTCAACAGGAAACTTTGTCCCATTTTTTCGAGTCTGCTCGCCATTCACGGTCAAGGGAAGCTGTACAGACCCTTCTTCCGCTTGTTGCCACAATCTTTCAAGCCCCTCATTGCTGGCATTCGTCTCTATATCAGCCACCGTCATCGTCATTAGTTCATCACGCGCATACCCCGTACTGGTACAACAGGCATCGTTAACATCAATGATTTGTCCGTGATTATCATGGATTATTATTCCATCAGCTGCACTTTCAACGACGCTCCGATAACGTTCCTCGCTTGCGGCCAAGTTGGACGCAATGGTTATCTGTTCGGTAATATCTTGTGCAAGAGAGGTGACGCCGACAATGTCCCCAGCGGCATTATGTATAGGGGTATTATACCATTCGCACATAATTCGACGCCCTGAAGCCGTCAAATTTTCATTGGTGGAACGCTCGCCGCTTTTCATCAGCAATAAATCTTGAAAAACCCCTTCAACAATTTTTCTTTTAACGTCAGGCGGGATGATCAGGTCCGCTGCGTGTTGCCCTAACGCTTCTTCCCGGCTGTATTCAAAAATCTTTTCGGCGGCTTGATTCCAATCTAAGACACAGAAATTCAGGTCCCAATCAATCGCCGCCAATGGCGTGTTATTGAAATGGTGATCTGCTTTGATGTTGGCCTGGCTAAGTTGGTCGTTGACCTTTTTCAATTCGGCGGTTTTATCGTCAACTTTGAGGGAAAGGCTGTGTTCTTGATCGTGTCGTTGCGTCGCTCGCTGCCTTTTTATTTCCATTTCTATTGTTTTAGACGATTCATAAATTTCAAATTCAACAAACATATTATCTGGATCGTAAGAGACCGTCGCCTCATCTGCCCAACAGGGCGTTCCCAATGCATGGCTGAAAATGCCGATGAGCTTGCCTTGAATAAAGGGGCAGCCCCAATGTTCAGCAATATCTTTCTGCATCAAAAGTTCCCAGGTGTTAGAAACACGAACACGCGCAGTCTTCGATGCCATGTCAAAGAACGGCAATTCGAAAGTTCCCCAACCTGCGGAGGAAACAGCGGCTCCCCATTTTAAGAAACCTTCCTCAAAGGTATCGCCCAACACCGTCACCATTGTATGGTAGTCTTCTTCTGTCCCCGTGCTGGCAGACTGAGCTATGAGCAATTGAAAAAGGTCACGCCCGACTTCTTGTTCAAGGGGGCGAAGCATCGTCAAGAGAGAGGGATTAATCCAGAATAGAGCGGAGGGAATACCAAAAAATTTAAACGTCCCCTTCTCGCTATCCCATTGGATATCAACGCCATCTATATTGATTTCAGGCTGTTCTGACATCTAAGTGCTCCTTACTAAAAAGAAACGTAGAGAAGATGGCTCTGGTGGACTGTATATCAAGCGTTCAAACAGACGAATGCCAAAAAATTGGTTGGTAAATACGCACAGGATTGAACGCAGCCCCGTTATAGAGTCTGCTAGGTTAATCATAAAACTTTCGTGACGAAAAGATAGCAGGTACATCGTTATGGGTTTCCTCATTAAAAGAGTAAAGACCCCCTCACTAGTCGTTATTTTCAATCATTCTAATTAGCGTCACGTAACTTGCAACCCTTTATTGATTCATCAAGGTTGGATGTCGCCTTAAGGATAAACGGATGCCTTCGGCGAACCCACCTCATAAGATTCCTTTTCCGGACTTTGCTGTAATTACACAAAAAAAAACGGCGGCTCCGTTGAGAGCCGCCGTTTTTGCGTTGATGTCATTTGCGGTCGAAAGCGGACATTCTCACAACGGCACACCACAGTCCACTCATGCGGAAATCAGGTGAGCGTTAAGTTAAGAGACAGTCACTGTAATGGTGAAGCATTTTGCCTTTAAGGGTCGGTGACGGTGATTGTCACGGTCGGCGGCATCGGAAAGGCTTGGCATGCAGTGCCGACACCTGCGGCTGTGCCTGGAAGATAGCCAAACCCGGCGCTGGTATCAAATTGAACCTCAATCTTTGGCATAATACCCGTGCACGTATAGGGGGCTGTCAAAGGGAATATGATGGTGGCCGTAGCGGCCCCATTTGCCTTTGTCAGGTTGTACGTATCGTAATCACTTTGGATAATGGTTGAAAAGCCAACGTTGGGAATAACAAAATTCGCGGCTGTCGCTGTTCCACCTACGGAACCCGCATATACAGCAGCATGACCGCTGGCTACAGTTGGGTTACTGGTTCCGCATGCATCTCCATCCCCATCCGTCCAGGTTGCCCCCACGCTAAATGTCGAAGAAATTGTGACGCGGACATGGGTCCAAGTCTGATACAGAGGGATACCGGAAATATCAATAAAACTTCCAACCTCCGCACCCGCGGTTGCGGAAGAAATATCAAAGGGCTTATCACTTTCCCCGATCGTGTATGAGGTGCTACAGGCAACATCCTGGCAAATCTCTACTTTCTTGATCGTAACTTCATAAATAGAAGGTCGAGCTGTTGTGCCTGGAATTCCAGCCTGAGCCTCAAACGAGAAAAAGGCACCAATGGCTATGGCCATTGAAAGGAAAAATATATTTTTCATTAGTTGCCCCTCGTAATCACAACGCCAGAGGATGTTCTCTCAACGATAATTTTGTTTTGGCGGCGGACCTTATCAAGGGTGTATTGCCGCATATCCCGCATATTCCATGCATTGTCGGCGACCAATTGGTTGCTCATCATCACCGGGCGGGGTTCGCCAAATGGAATGGAGAAAGATACGGTCGCGAATTTTTCACGCTTAGCGATGAAGTTGTCATCCTTCATACCAGCCTCAAGCGTTAAGTTTTGTTGTACCTTGGCTTCAAGGCTAGCAGACCAACCCTTTATGTCTTCAGTGTTCGCGACAGAGTCCCAATAGTACCGACTCGCGTGAACTTTGGCCCAAGGTAGGTAAGGCACCTGAGCACTGAGTTCAAAGTCTCGACCGTCGAGCACCTCTTCTTGGGTGCCCGTCGTAAGTCCAGTACCAGACTTGCTACTGAGGGCTTTGTACATATTTGTCGTAAAGTCTAGGCCAGCCCATTTTACCTCGGCCCCAATGCCTCCACGTTTATGCTTACGTTTCCATTCATAATCATAAAAAGTGTTTACGCCCGCAAGAACGGTGTTATCAGCAAACAACTGGCGATAACCAAATCCAACGTTGGTGACGTTGCGGTCGGTCCCTATGTAATTGTAACGGCGTTGGCTAAGTTGGGTGAAGACCGTTTTTTGCTTGTCAGCCGATTGATAAAGCGGCTGAACGGTTAAAACGGACCATTCAGGCTTTAGGTTATCTTGCACCTTAATATCTAACTCAACCCGTTTCAAATAATCAGGTGCATTCTCACCGAGGGTTGGAAGAATATAATCAATGGATGAATTGATAAGTGTTTTGAGCACCGCTTTATTTTGAGAAGGTTGAGCCTCTTGCTGAGTCAGCAACTGAAACGTTCACACTAACAGTCAATGCCGTTAATGCGATACCTGATGCTATTTTTTTAAACCTACTCATCATCAAACATACCTTTATAGGGCGCAAATAAACTTAGTTTTAAACCTAACTAACTACATTTAAAAACAAATATAACATAGAGATTCCTCATGCAACACCTTTAACGAGTGAGGATTAAGCGAAGCCAAACCTTCCCCCTCCCCAAAAACTCCATTTTCCGGACTCTGTTGTAAATACACAAAAAAACGGCGGTTCTGTTGAGAACCGCCGTTTTTGCGTTGATGTCATTTGTTGGGACTTACCCCAAGGCTTTCACAATCTCGTCGGTCATTTTCTTTGCATCGCCAAACAGCATCATGGTGTTGTCTGAGAAAAACAGAGAGTTTTCGACGCCGGCATAACCAGAGCTCATGCCACGTTTCAAGAACAGCACCGTACCCGCTTTTTCCACATCCAAAATAGGCATACCATAAATCGGGCTAGCCGGATCGGTTTTGGCGGCGGGGTTGGTGACATCGTTGGCCCCGATAACGAAAGCAACGTCAGCGGTGGAAAACTCGTTGTTGATGGTTTCCAGCTCAAACACCTCGTCATAAGGCACATTGGCTTCGGCCAACAACACGTTCATGTGCCCTGGCATACGACCCGCGACCGGGTGAATGGCGTACGAGACGTCAACCCCTTCGGCTTTCAGCAAGTCTGCCATTTCACGGAGCGAGTGTTGGGCTTGCGCCACGGCCATACCGTAACCCGGAACGATGATGACTTTAGAGGCATTGCTCATAATGAACGCCGCATCGTCAGCAGAACCAGACTTGACGGAACCACCTGTGGGGCTGGTTGCGGCGGCTGCACCGCCGGCATCAGACCCAAATCCACCCAACAGCACGTTCCAAATCGAACGGTTCATGCCTTTGCACATGATGTAACTTAGGATCGCACCCGAAGCACCAACCAAGGCCCCCGTGACGATCAACAACGGATTGCCTAAAGTGAATCCAATACCAGCTGCGGCCCAACCGGAATAAGAGTTCAGCATCGACACCACAACGGGCATATCAGCACCGCCGATAGGGACGATAATCAAGAACCCTAAGACAAACGCTAACAAAGCCAAAGCCATAAAGGCGGTGTGGCTTTCGCTGCCGGCAAAGACAAAGAACAATACGACGAGGCCAATGCCCAGTACCGCGTTCAACTTGTGTTGCATGGGGAACGTAATCGGAGCGCCGGACATGAGACCTTGCAATTTGGCAAAGGCAATCAAGGAGCCAGAGAACGTCACGGCACCAATCGCGGTGCCCAAGCCCATTTCAACAAGGCTGGCGGGGCTGACATGACCGGGCAGACCCAAACCATAAGCAGAGGGGTTAAACAACGCCGCCGAAGCCACCAGCACAGCGGCCAGACCGACCAGCGAGTGAAACGCGGCAACCAATTGCGGCAACGCCGTCATTTTGATCTTTAACGCCACCACCGAGCCAATGGTACCGCCGATCAACAATCCGACGATGATCAGCGGATAGCTGACCACGTCGGGATCAACCAAGGTGGTGACGATGGCGATGGCCATACCGATCATGCCCAACGTGTTGCCACGGCGGGAACTTTCGGGATGGCTAAGACCGCGCAGGGCTAAAATAAAGCACACCGACGCGATCAGGTAAGCAAAAGCGCTTAAGTTTTCAGACATATCTCAGCGCTCCTATTTCGTTTTCTTTTTGAACATCTGCAACATCCGCTGGGTGACAATAAAGCCCCCAAAGATATTAACGGATGCCAAGGTCACGGCCAAAAAGCCTAAAACCTTAGAAATATTCATATCTGCCGGACCGGCTGCGACCAGCGCCCCGACGATGATCACCGATGAAATGGCGTTGGTGACGCCCATCAAAGGTGAATGCAGGGCGGGCGTAACACTCCACACCACAAAATACCCGATGAAGCACGCCAACACGAATACGGTGAACAGGGCGATGAAGGAAAACCCTTCGCCACTGCCGCCGGAGTTAACGGCCAAATGGCTCACGTTTGCGGCAATTTCACCGGCTTGTTGCGCAAGGCCAGCCGCATCTTCGGCTAACTTTTGCGCTTGATTTTGAATGGTTGCTGCGTCCATGACTTAGCTCCCCTTGGCGGTCAACATGGGATGAACGACGTTTCCGTCCTTGCACACACAGGTGCCAGACACGGTTTCGTCTTCCCAGTCGAAGTTTATGGTTTTGGCTTCACTGTCCACATGTGGGGTCAGGAAGTTGAGAAGGTTTTTGGCGAACAATTGACTGGCGTCCTTGGACAGGCGCGATGGCATGTTTTCATGACCGACAATCAGCACGCCGTTTTTGGCTTTGACAACTTTGCCAAGGGCTGAGCCTTCGACGTTGCCACCAGCTTCGACCGCTAAATCAACGATCACCGACCCGGTGCGCATACTTGCGACCATGTCCTTGGTAACCAGAATGGGCGCGGTACGGCCCGGAATCAAAGCCGTGGTGATAACAATGTCTTGCTTTTTCAGATGCTCAGAGACGACCTGTTTTTGCTTTTCAAAGTATTCTGGCGGCATTTGTTTGGCGTAGCCCGCATCGGTTTCCGCGTCTTTTTCCATTTCGGCATCGACGGTCAAGAACTTGCCGCCCAAACTTTCCACTTGTTCGCGGGTCGCCGGACGCACGTCGGTAGCCGTTACAACAGCCCCCAACCGCTTGGCCGTGGCAATGGCTTGCAAGCCTGCAACACCAACCCCCATGATAAAGACCTTCGCCGGGGCAACGGTGCCCGCCGCCGTCATCATCATCGGCATGGCGCTGGCGTATTCATTACACGCATCCAACACCGACTTATAACCAGCCAAGTTCGATTGCGACGACAGAACGTCCATCGACTGAGCGCGGGAAATACGCGGCATCAATTCCATGGCAAAAGCGGTGATACCAGCCTTTGCCAAAGCCTCGACATCGGCTTTTTCGGTCAGCGCCGACAGGTGCGCGCACAAAACCGCGCCCTTTTTCATCAATTTGATTTCAGCCGCCGTGGGGCGTTGAATTTTCAACACCACATCAGCGGTTTTTAAAGTGGTGGTGGCATCCTTAGCAATGGTGGCACCAGCCTCTTTAAAGTCATCATCCGTGACCGAAGCGTCTAAACCTGCGCCTTTTTCAACAATTACGTCAAAGCCGAAGCCTGTGAGCTTCTTTACAATTTCGGGAGAAGCGGCAATGCGCCTTTCACCGGGTCGGCTTTCCTTTGGAATAGCGATTTTCATTCGGGAACCGTTCTTTTCTGCGAGTTTCTTTAATAATGTCTATATCAGACTTTATGCGCGATAGTTCAAGGTATCTCAAGAAATAATGACCCTCGAAAACAACTTTTCCCACATAATGCAAGATTGAAGGCTTTTCGTTGCCGTCCTGCAGGCCTATATTCACTTCATCATGATGAAAAATCACACTCGTTTTTACCGTTCCTTGTGGCTTTGTGTATTGGCGGCTTTGCTGCCTTTGAACGCCCAGGCCCAGAATCTCTACCTGCGCTATGAGGCCAATTGGGGTGGCTTTCATGTGGCCGACTTCGCTTTGTCGTTGATCACCGACGGGGACACATTTGAAAATCGCTTTCATTTGGAATCGCGTGGGCTGACCCGCTATTTCACCAACCTGTCGGCCATTGCCACCAGCCGAGGCCACGTGGTCAGCCCGCCGCAAACCCTCAACGGAACCGACTCTGTGGGCAGCGCCGCCGCCTCCATGGCTTTATCTGAAACCTATGTGGCCCAGACTTATCGTACCGAATATACCAACAAAAGGCATTTTAGGTGGGTCGACATTACCTTTGGCAAAGCTGGCGAAGCCGCCAAAGCCGTCACCGGAACGGCCCCCACTCCCGGCCGTGAAGACCGTTGGAATCCCGCTGAAAAAGGCCCTGAAATCTTAGAAAAGGTCGAGCCGGAATTTCGCACGGGCGTCAATGATCCCATCACCCTGGTTCCGCAAATAATTGCCATTGTCAAAGCTCACCTAAGCGGCGGCCCAGAGTCCGGCATCGCCAAAGGCTTTGATGGACGCAGACGCTTTGACATGGAAATCACCCATTTGGGGGCGGTCAAAAGAACCATTGCGGGCGTTTTGCACGAGACCTACCGGGTCCGCGTCACACCAAACCCCGTGGCTGGATTTAAAAACAAGCACAAAACCCTGTGGAACAACTCACAATATGATTTTTACCTGTCCAGCGATGGCCGCTTTGCACCCTTGCAAATCGTCCCCGTTAACCACGGTCCCGTCCTAACAATGGTCGCCGAATGCTCACAGGAATGTGAAATTAACGTGGTAGAGGACTAAGGAGCTTTACGACTCTATTTTTTCTAACCTTCGCACCTGGTCATCCACGCCTTAAAGTCGTGGATACGTGGGGGCAATCCGCGCATGACGCTTTTGTGAACCGTATTACACATTATCACTTTTAAGTGAAATGACGACATTCGGTACGCTTCCGTGCACTGGAAAGGGCCTGAACGTGTATACTCCCGGCGTTTAACTTAACGTGAGCACAATTTTTGTGAGCACAAAACAGTAGGAGATACACTATGCCTAAGTCTATCCATCCTGAATACACCGCGCATTTGCTCGGGGCACCAGAACGCCGTACTTGGCCGCTCATGCCCCTCATAGGTGTCGGTGTCACATCGATTCTTGCGGGAATGGCTTTTATCTTTATGCTCATCTCGTTGGCCTAGCCGTTATCGTTAAGACAAAACTGTAAGGATAACGCGATTTAATACGCGGTTTACGTCCGTCCCCCTTCCCCTGGGGACGGTTTTTTTTTCTTCTTGTGCATCCCCCTCACTCTTTCGCCTTCTAGACACGTCTCTTTTGTAGAAATGCTTTCCTCACCCGTGGTATGGTCCGCTCAACAATTTTTATTGGGGATATGATTTTGAGCGATTTGAACGATACGAACGCTGTCTGGGAACCGCCGTCGTCTTTTGAAGAACGGGTACGCGGGGTTTTGATTCCGCCCAGCATGTACTACGTTTTGCGAGCGCGGCGGGAATTGCGTCGGGGCGAGGCGGAACTCAGGATTTTACCGTTTTTGATTGATCCAACCCGCAATTCCGTTGATGCCGGGGCCAACAAGGGCGTTTACACCTATTGGCTAGAACGGCTCAGCCGCCATGTCTATGCCTATGAGCCCAACCCAAAAATGTTCAAAACGCTTAAAGGCGGCGTTGGCTGCAAGGCCACGGTGCACTTTGCCGCCCTTTCGGATCAAGCCGGAGAATTCGCCCTGCGCATCCCCAAAACAGCGCGCGGTAGCTATTCCAACCAGGGGGCCAGCCTCAACCACAACAAAGTCGGCGACAGTTATGGCGAAGTGATGATCGAAACGCGGCGTTTGGACGACGAAGGGCTGAACAACATTGGTTTCCTTAAAATCGACGTCGAAGGCCACGAAATGGCGGTGTTGGACGGCGCCTTAGAGACCCTCAAACACGACCGCCCGACCCTGCTGATTGAAATGGAACAAAATCATACAGGCCGCGCCATTGAAGACGACTTAAAACGCGTCACGGATTTGGGCTACCGCATGTTGTTTTTACACAGAGGCGTCCTTAAAAGCGGCGATAGCTTTGATGGTGAAATGCATCACCGCAAGGCCCCTAGCCCTCAAGATTACGTGTTTAACTTCATCTTCGTGCCTAAGGAGTTGGCCGCTTGAGCTTAGACGCCCTCCTGAATGCGCTTAACGTCGCTATCGGCGCACAATATGTGATCACCGATACGGACGTCATAGCTCCGCATTTAAGTGAACAACGTGGTCTATACCAAAGTACATCCCCGGCTCTGATCAAGCCTAAGAACACGCTTGAAGTCTCTGAAATCGTGAAAATTTGTGCCAATTACAATATGCCCATGGTGGTCCATGGCGGCAACACAGGATTGGTCGGTGGCGGCGTTCCAAATAGGGCTTTAATTCTGTGTTTGGACCGTATGGACACCATTGAACAGGTTGATGCCGTGAACCTCACCCTGACCGTTCAAGCCGGAGCCATTTTAGCCAATGTGCAAACGGCGGCACGCCAAGCTGGGGCCTATTTTCCATTGAGTTTAGGTGCCGAGGGCAGCTGCCAAATCGGCGGCAATCTGTCCACAAATGCCGGGGGCGTGCATGTGTTGCGCTATGGAAATGCGGGTGAATTGGTATTGGGTCTTGAAGTCGTTTTGCCCGATGGACGCATTTGGAATGGCCTAAAGGCGCTGCGCAAAAACAACACTGGATACAATCTTAAGGCCTTGTTTTTAGGGGCTGAAGGCACGCTGGGCATCATCACCCGCGCCGTCCTTCGCCTGTATCCAGAGCCAAAATCAACGGCGGTGGCGCTGGTAGGCTGCGCAAGCTTTGCAGCGGCTTTGCAAACCTTTCACACCGCCCGCAAACGGGCAGCCGATGTGCTAAACGCCTGTGAAGTCATCAGTGATTTTGCCTTAAGTCTTGCCGAAAAGCATGTTGAGGGCGCCAAAAGCCCCCTTCAAGGTCAACATGAAGCGTATTTATTGCTGGAATTTTCCAGCGCCGATGCGAATGCGGACTTAAACGCCCTGATGGAAGCCGCCTTAGCCGATGCGTTTGCGGCCGAATGGGTCGAAGACGCCGTGATCGCCCAAAGCGGCCCCCAATCGGATGCCATTTGGGCCGTCCGTGAAGCCATCCCCGAGGCGCAAAAACGCGAAGGTGGATCGATTAAGCACGATGTATCGGTGGCGGTGTCAGACGTGCCAAACTTTATCACGCAGGCCACGGCTCTGGTTGAAAATTTGATCCCCGGCGTGCGGGTATGTGCCTTTGGGCATTTGGGCGATGGCAATATCCATTTCAACTTAAGCCAGCCTGAAACAATGGACAAGCAAGCCTTTTTGGATCTGTGGCAAAGCACAAATCGAGACGTCCATGATCTGGTGGCTGAAATGGGGGGAAGTTTCAGTGCCGAACACGGCGTCGGACAGCTTAAAAGAGACGAAATGAAACGCTTAAAAGACCCGATTGAGTTGGACCTCATGCGCGCCGTTAAAGCCAGTTTTGATTCAAAAAACCTCATGAACCCCGACAAGGTCTTGCCACCGAAAGGTGAACAACCTTAAAAAACCAGAATAAAAGCTTGTTTTTCTTGATTTTTGCGCCGTTTTCGCACATTTTACGTCCCTACTTTAAAGATAGGGACTGAAGACGAAATGAATCGGCTGACCCGCTATGTTTTCTGGCAGCTTTTCGTAGGACTGATGCTGGTTACAGCCTCGCTATCGTGCGTGGTGTGGCTAAGCCAGTCGTTGCATTTTGTCGACTTGATCGTCAATAGCGGCCTTTCGGCCAGCATGTTTCTGTTGCTGACGGCTCTGATGATGCCCAATTTCCTCACCATTATTTTACCTGTGAGTCTTTTCTCCATCACCACATTTGCGTACCACCGCATGATCATGGACCGGGAATTGGTGGTGATGCGGGCTGCGGGTTTGGGCCAGTTCAATCTGGCTAGACCTGCAATCCTGTTGTCGCTGATGGTGGTGGCCGTTGGCTATGGCCTTTCCACCTATCTGGTGCCTAACTCCTATACTAAATTCAGAGAAATGCAGTGGGAAATTCGTAGTTTTTCAAACGTCTTGCTCAAAGAAGGCACGTTTAACGAGGTTTCTCAAGGCATCACCGTTTATGTGCGCGAACGGACCGAAGACGGACGGCTTTTGGGTATTTTGGCTCATGATGACCGGGACCCTCGCCATACCTATACGCTGATGAGCGAACACGGGGCTATGGTCCAAAGCACCGAGGGGGCCCGCGTGGTGATGTTCAACGGGTCTCGGCAAAACTTCGACAAAGTGACCAAGCAATTGTCGATTTTGTATTTTGACCGCTATGTCTTTGAACTTGCCCCCCCCACCCAAGAAGGTCAAACCCGACACATCGAAGCCCGTGAACGGACCATGGCTGAACTTTACGATTTAGACACCACCGGATTGGACGAGCGAAGCATCGGTAAATTCCATGTGGAAATCCATCGCCGCCTCGCGTTGCCATGGTCGGCTTTGGGGTTTGTGATGATCGCCCTAAGCACGTTGATTTCAGGCAGCTTCACCCGCAGAGGGGAAAGCCGGAGGATTACCTTAGCCATCCTGCTCGCGGGCGGATATCAGGCTTCCCTGCTCACCATTCTCAACGTTGCTGCCAAAAACGAGGCGCTTATTCCGGCGATATATATTGTCACGGCTCTGCCTATGATCATTGGTGCTTTTGTCTTGCTGATGCCCGGCCTCACCCTCAGAAAGCCTGTTAGCCCTTCCTTGCCATCTCAACCGAACCTGGGGGGCTCAACATGAAGCTTTCCAGCACCCTGTCGGTTTATATTGGTCGAGGCTTTTTGATGAGTTTTCTTGGCTTTTTCTTTGGACTTTTAGCCTTGGTATTCCTCTTGGATGTGATCGAATTGCTGCGACGGGCAGCTTCCAAACCGCACGTAACCTTTGCGATCGTTTTGCAAATGGGGCTTTTGAAATTGCCCCATATGGGTCAATTGCTGTTCCCATTTGCCGTTTTATTTGGCGGCATGACATCGTTTTGGCGTCTGACCCGCAGTCATGAATTGGCGGTTACGCGAGCGGCGGGTATTTCTGTGTGGCAATTTTTACTCCCCGTACTGTTACTGGCGTTCATGCTCGGAGTCTTTAAAGTCACCATTTTCAACCCACTATCTTCGACCACGTTGGCACGCTTTCAAACCCTGGAAGCCTCTAACCTCAAAGGGCAAAAAAGTATTCTGGCCCTTTCAAAATCTGGGCTTTGGCTGCGCCAAGGCATTTCAGGCGGGCACGCGGTGGTCCATGCCCGAAACATATTACAACAAGAAGATCGGGTTGAATTGTTGAACACCATCACGTTCTTGTACCAAGGGCAAGATACCTTTATTGGTCGCATCGATGCGGAACGTGCATTTTTGGGCGATGGCTTTTGGCGCATGGAAAATGCTTGGATTAACACCCCCGAAGCCCCGCCCATTCACAAAGATGAATATTGGCTCGAAACAGACTTAACGCTGGCGCGGATTCAAGACAACTTCGCCTCTCCGGCGACGATGTCCTTTTGGAAGCTACCTGAATTCATTAAAACCTTGGACGAGGCTGGATTTTCGGCCATTCGTCACCGCTTGCAGTTTCATTCCCTGCTGGCTTCGCCGCTTTTGATGTGCGCGATGGTATTAATCGCCGCGACATTCACGCTGCGCCATGCTAGACGTGGGGCGACAACTTTCGTCATTGCCAGTGGTGTGTTGACTGGTTTTATACTTTATTTCTTCTCCGACGTGGTTTACGCACTGGGTCTGTCGGAAAGCATACCTGTCACGCTCGCCGCATGGTCACCTTCCGGGGTTGCACTTATGCTTGGGCTTGCCATGTTGCTTCATCTTGAGGACGGTTAGACGGCATATGACGATAAGACGGTTCATTTTATCAGCGCTTATTGCCGCCCCCCTTTGCTTTGGGGGCGAAGGTGCCGTTGCGCAAACGCCAAGTGATCCACCGGCGGCTTTTTCTGCGGACTCTATGACCCATGATAATGATCTGGGCATCATCACCGCACGCGGTCACGTTGAAGTTAACCAGACTGACCGCACGTTAATCGCCGATCTGATCAGTTATGATCAAACCCACGACCTGATCCGCGCCAGCGGTAACGTGACCTTGCACCGTTCCAACGGTGACGTTGTGTTTGCCTCCAGCATGGAAATTACTGGTGACCTTAAAAATGGACTTATCGATGATTTAAAGGCCGTATTGATAGACAAGTCTCGATTTGCGGCCAGCAAAGCCAAGCTCGTCAATGATGAAACTTTGACCATGGATCATGCTGTTTACACGCGTTGCGAGGCCTGTAAAACAGACCCTACCCGCCCCCTGTTGTGGCAAATCAAATCAGTTAAAGTGGTTCATGATCGCGTTAACAAGGTTGTGGAATATCAAGATTCATGGCTTGAAGTTGCGGGTGTCCCCGTCATGTACATGCCCTATCTCAGCCATCCAGACCCCACCGTAAAACGAAAAACAGGATTTTTGAGCCCAAGCGGCGGGGGGTCTTCAAACCTTGGCTTCACCATCAAAACGCCCTACTTTTATGTCCTTGATGATAATTCCGACGTGACCTTGACACCCATCATCACCTCCGCTGAATACGGGGCACTTGCGGGTCAATATCGCGGACGTTTTACCAAGGGTGAAGTGCTAACCAATGCAAGTCTGGCTTATGATTCCAAGAAAGACATGCTCGGCCATATTCAGGCTTCGGCAAACTTTGATCTCAACAGAAAATGGCGTTGGGGGGCAAACTTAGACCGCGCAATTTCAGATACCTACATGCGCCGTTATGGTTTTGGTGGCTCAGATACGCTCACCAGCAAAGCCTTCATGGAAGGCTTTCAAGGCAACGACTACACTTCGATTTCTGCCCTGTCGTTCCAAGGCTTGCGCGCCACCGATACTTCTAAAACAACGCCTGTTGCTCTACCTGTCGTGAATTTCAACCACCAAGGCGACCCAAATCGTCTGGGGGTCTACAACGCTGTGGACGTCAATGTCGCTATGTTGACACGGGAACAAGGCATAAGCTCAAAACGCATCAGCGTCAAACCCAGTTGGAATCTACCCTACATTGCGCCTAAGGGTGATATTTACAAATTGAGCGCCTCTATGGGGGTTGATTTTTTCCATGCCTCAAACGTCCCAGTCCCTGCAGTCCGTGGCACCTCTTACAATGGCGCGGCATTACGCCTGACGCCCCAAGTGGCTCTCGATTGGAGCTGGCCCATGGCGAAGCGCTCTGGAACGGTGACGCAAGTTCTTGAACCCGTCGGTCAAGTCGTTGCCAGCCCCTATGGCGGTAACAGCTATAAGATGGCGAACGAAGACAGCCAAGACTTTGACTTTAATGACGCAAACCTTTTCAGCACCAATCGCTTTACCGGATATGACCGGGTGGAAAGCGGCCCTCGGGCAAACTACGGTTTAAAATGGTCTGTGACGGGCGACCAGGGCGGCATGACTTCTGTGATGATGGGGCAAAGTTATCGCGTCAAGGCCGATGACACATTCAAAGTTGGTTCTGGTTTGGAAAATAATTTCTCTGACTATGTTGGCAAAGTTCAAGTGTCACCAAGCGAACGTTTGAACCTACTGTACAGAACCCGTATTAACAAAGACACTTTGGAATTCCGCCGCAATGAAATTGGGCTTTCTGGAAAAGCGGGTTGGTTGAGTTATGGTGCTGATTTTGTCTCCTTTGACACCCAGCAAGGCGGTGAGTTTGCGGGTCGCGAGGAACTCAGTTATTCGCTTGGCACCCAACTCACAGATACCTGGTCAAGTCGCCTTTCTGGGGTCAGGGATATGTCACAAAATGGCGGCCAGAGATCTATGAACTTGGTTCTCACTTATGACGATGAGTGCTTCACCTTAGAGAGCACACTGGGTCGAACATTTTTTCAAGATCGTGAAATTCAACCCAACAATTCCATCATGTTTCGTTTGGTGTTCAAAACATTGGGCGAAGTCACATCGGATGTGCCTGTCAATTAAGAACATTGATTCGCCATATTGACAAAGCATCTTAACGCCAACATTACACAAAGGGCAGATTATATTTTTATGAAAATAAGTGTACGGTTTTCTCCTCTTTTTTATGGCTTTGCCGCTCTTTTGGCCGTCTTTACGCACGCCTTGCCGACCCATGCCCAACAAGCAGGTCTTGGCATCGCGGTGGTTGTTAATGATGACGTCATTTCCGTTCTTGATCTGGAAACCCGGATCACAATGATTATCAATGCTTCAAACATGAAGCCCGACCCGGAAAACCGTGCCCGGGTCAAATCCCAAGTTCTACGTGGGCTTATTGATGAAAAGTTGATGCTTCAAGAATCAGCGCGTGCCGATATTAAAGTCAAACAAGACGACATTGCCGAACGTCTACAAACCATAGCCACTAACAACAATATGACCGTTAATCAACTAGCCAATAAAATGATGCAAAGCGGTGTTCCTATAACGACCCTGACGTCTCAGATCGAAGCCAGCATTTCTTGGCAAATTTATGCCGGGCGTGAACTCTCCCGCTCCATTACCATCAGTGAAGACGAAATCACCGACGAAATAAAACGCATCCAAACCAATGCCGGAAAGCCTGAATACCTGCTGGCCGAAATTTTTATTCCCGTTGATAAGCCTGCCCTGGACCGAAACGCCCAGACGTTGACGCAACGTCTGTTACAGGAAATGCAAAACGGAACCACGTTCAAGACCCTAGCCACCAACTTCTCGCGTGCTTCAACAGCAGCCTTAGGCGGAGATATGGGCTGGGTTCAATTTAATCATTTAGCCACGGAACTGCAAACCGTTGTGCGCGAATTGAAACCTGGACAAGTGTCGTTGCCAATCCGCTCCATTGGCGGATATTATCTATTGTTGCTGCGTGATGTCCGCAACAGCCCGGGCCTGAATGCAGGCAATACATTCTTGAAAATTTCACAGCTCCACGTTTCAACTCCAAATGCGAATGATCGGCCTGCGCTTGACGCGACAGCTCGACAATTAGTCGCCCTCACCCAAAACTTACGCAGTTGCGCACAACTCGAAGCGGCTCCCGCTCAACCAGGATTCCCATTCCCCCCCTCACCTCTGACCGGGTCTATGGGAGAAATCAGCCTGTCTAATCTGCCCCAAAATATGCAAGCCGTTGTTGGCCCGCTTGCCATAGGTCAGCCGAGCAAAGTTCTGCCTACGGGCGGCGGCCTCGCTGTTATGATGGTCTGCGAACGCAATAGCGGCGCACTGGATATGGAAGCGGCGCGCATGAAAATTGGCAATGATTTGACCAACAACCGCCTTGAATTGTCTGCCCGAAGACGTCTTCATGATTTGCGCCGCGATGCTTTCATAGACATTCGCCAATGAAACACCTTCCGTTAGCCTTAACCATGGGAGACCCCGCAGGTGTTGGTGCCGACATCACGCTTAAGGCTTGGATGCAACATGCGGAAAATAGCACAAAATTACCCGATTTTTTTATGATTGCTGACGCCGATCACTTAAAGTTTATGGCTGACCGTTTGGGGCTTTATGTTCCCATCCAAAAAATTACGGCCCCCTGTGAAACGGGTTCTGTCTTTGCCAAGGCCTTACCGGTTTTACACAATCCCTTAGCCATTTCGGCAGTGCCTGGACAGCCTGATCCCACCAATGGGGAGGCGGTTATCAAAGCTATTCAAATGGCCGTTGAATTTACTCAAAATGAACAAGCTTCTGCGGTTGTCACCAACCCGATCGCTAAATCGGTCCTCTATAAAGCTGGCTTTGAATTTCCCGGACATACAGAATATTTAGCCCATTTGGCGAGCCCCCCCTGCACGCCCGTGATGATGTTGGCGTGTTCCAAATTACGCGTGGTTTTGGCGACCGTGCATGTCTCTTTGCAAGAGGCTATTTCAAGCCTAAACACCGACACCATCTGTGAGGTTGCGCGCACCACCCATGCGGCTCTCAAGCGTGATTTTTCTATCCCCAACCCAATTCTTGCCATCGCCGGCCTCAACCCCCACGCCGGAGAAGGCGGGGCCATGGGCCGTGAAGAAATAGACATCATTGCCCCCGCCATCGAGCGTCTGCGCGGCGAAGGCATACAGGTTAAAGGCCCCATGCCCCCAGACACCATGTTTAGGGCCGATGCCTTGCCAACCTATGACGCGGCGGTGTGTATGTACCACGACCAAGGGCTGATCCCCATAAAAGCGCTCGACTTTGAGAGCGGCGTCAATGCCACATTAGGCTTGCCATTTGTCCGCACTTCGCCCGATCATGGGACGGCTTTTGATATCGCTGGCACGGGACGCGCTTCAGAATTTAGCCTCATGGCGGCCCTCACCATGGCCCACCAAATGGCTCAAGCGCGGGCAGCCCGGTAAATATGACACAAGAATTTGACAACCTGCCGCCTTTGCGCGAAATCATTGCCCAACATGACCTGGCGGCCCAAAAGCAACTGGGGCAAAACTTCCTGTTGGATTTGAACTTGACCGGACGTATTGCCCGAACGGCTGGTGATTTATCAAACACCACCGTTATAGAGGTTGGACCTGGTCCTGGTGGCCTTACGCGTGCCATTTTGGCCCAAGGGGCTAAGCGAGTGATCGCCGTTGAACGTGATCCGCGCTGCATCTTGGCCTTAAATGCATATCTAAGCCCAGCTTACGCAGGACAATTAGAAATTATTGAAGGCGATGCCTTAGAACAAGATTTTGTCGCCTTAACCCCCGCACCTCGGCGCATCATGGCAAACCTGCCCTATAACATTGCGACCCCGCTGTTGATTGGCTGGCTTAAGAATGCCCAGGAATTTGAAGGCCTGACATTAATGTTTCAAAAGGAAGTCGCCGATCGCATAGGGGCTAAGCCGCGCACAAAAGCCTATGGACGGCTCAGCATCATGTGTCAGTGGTTGTGTGAGGTACGGATTGAATTCAACATCGACAAGCGTGCCTTTACCCCCCCACCCAAGGTCCAGTCCACGGTGGTGAGTTTAACACCCAGGCCTAAACCTTTGGCCCCTGCGACCTGGAACGCTATGGAAAAAGTGGTGGCAACGGCCTTTGGCCAACGTCGAAAAATGCTCCGTCAAAGCCTTAAGTCTTTGGGGATCAGCGCCCTAGACGCCGGCCTTGAAGAAACCCAGCGCGCCGAAGAGCTATCTGTCGAAGACTTCGCTAAGCTGGCGCGGTTATACGCGGCTAAAACGGCTTAGCAGTACTTACACAATTGGCGGACAAAATCATAAAGCCCGTCTCTGCGACTTTTGCGTAACCGTTCCGCCCCTAAAATCATCTGCACTTCGGCAACGCTATCATCGACCTCAATATTGACGACGATATAATCATATTCGTCGTAATGGCCCATTTCTGAGGCCGCTTGGGCCATGCGTTTTTTGATCACTTCTTCACTGTCTTGAGCCCGCCCTCGAAGCCGTCTTTCCAGTTCGTCCTTTGACGGTGGTAAGATGAAAACACGCACCAAATCTTTTCCAGCACGACCATGCAATTGTTGGGTGCCTTGCCAGTCGACATCAAACAAAACATCTTTGCCCTCTTCAAGGGCCTCATACACAGGGGCACGCGGCGTGCCATATGAATTTCCAAAGACCGTTGCATATTCAAGAAATTCGTTGTTTTCAACCATTTCCGCGAACTTTTCCTGGGACAGGAAAATATAATCTTTGCCATCAACCTCACCTGTACGAGGCGGACGCGTCGTGGCGGAAACAGACATACTAAGATTATCATCGCGCGCCAACAGTTCACGGGCAATTGAAGTTTTCCCGGCGCCTGAGGGCGAAGACAATACCAGCATTAAGCCCCGGCGTTTAATGTTGAGAGGATCATTCAATGTTTTGCACCTGTTCGCGAAATTGCTCTATGACGGCTTTCAATTCTAAGCCAATTCGGGTCAGTTGGGTATCGGATGATTTTGAACACAACGTGTTCGCTTCTCGATTAAATTCTTGGCATAAAAAGTCCAAGCGTCGCCCGGCGGGATCCTCTTGGCCTAACAAGTCTCGAGCTGCTTCAATATGGGCGACAAGACGGTCCAGCTCTTCACGGATGTCACCTTTGATCATCAACAAGGCTGTTTCTTGAGCCAAACGTTCTGGTTCAAGGCCGTCAACGTCTTGGATCAAAGCTTCAACTTGCGTCACCAATCTCTTGCGCAGAACTTCGGGTTGCAAGGCCGCAAGAGAACTGGCTTGTTCGGACAAGGTTTCAATGTCGGCCAGCTGATCGTGCAAGACACCGCCCAATCGTTGCCCCTCGCCGTCGCGACCTTCCGCTAATTGATCCAAGGCTTGTTCTAAGCCCTCTAACAATACGCTTTCAACGGCCTGTAATTCATCCGCGTTGACTTGGAATTCAACCTGTTCCAAAACGCCGCGCAGCCCCAAAAGTCCATCAATACTTGGCGGATGAGCCGAAGGCATTGCCTGTTGGATTTTTTCCCCCGCCCGGATAATTTGCGACAACACTTCCTCGTTCACTTGCAAGGTGGCTTGGGGGTGAGTCCAGGTTAGATCAAGGTTCAAAGACACATTGCCTCTTTTGAAGCGTCTGGTGACGCGATCGCGTGCGAGAACCTCAAGGGAATCAAAGCCACGTGGCAAGCGCAAACGCACGTCTAGGCCTTTGCCATTAACGCTTTTCGCTTCCCAGGCCCAAACGCAGGTGTTATCTCCACCTGCCGCCCGAGCGAACCCTGTCATACTTGAGACGCTCACAAGAATCCCCTTTGAAATTTCTCCGCAACTATACGCCTGCATCAAGATCGTCACAAGACGAGGAAAGGCTTGCCGCGCACAAGAATCTTCTTTAAGCATGGGGAATGCGGTTCCCAAACGGACGAAGTCTTGGGGATCAAAATGGGAACACGGACGGCTTACCTATCAAGGGGCTTCAACCGTGGCTGCCCCCGCAACTGTATACGGGGAGCTTACACCTTACGCGACCACTGGAGTTTTACTCTGGGAAGGTCAGGTGCAAGCGACGAACCGGAGCCAGTAGACCTGCCGCATGTTGTTGAAACTCAAAGCCATCGGGTGAGATGGCATCGGAGAAATTATGAACGTTCAAACGAAAACTACAACTTCACAATCTTTAAGCACCGTTAGTGAACTTGGCAAAGCCCGTCTGATGGCCGTTATCTTTGCGGGTGCAATGTTGTTCACCGTTGGATTTGCCCAATCTTCACCGATCCATAACGCGGCTCATGACACCCGCCACGTTCAAGTGTTTCCCTGCCACTAATTTGGGACTAAACGCATGATGTATCGCATTTTTGCTGCGGCCATGGCCGCTGGCTTGCTTGCGGCTGTCTTGGTGTCGATGGTGGAAGTCTTCACCACAACACCAATGATTATGGCTGCCGAAGAATTGGAAATCGGTGCTCCGATTATCCACGACCAATTACAACCCGATCCAGCAGAGATTGACCCAAACACCGTAAGTCATGCTCACGATCCGAACGCTTGGGCACCCCAAAAGGGTCTGGAACGCTTTTTGTATACGGTTCTTGCCAATGCGGTGACGGGAATTGCTTTTTCCCTATTGTTGGTTGTTGGCTTAACGTGTGGAGATGCTAAGATTGACCAAACCAAGGGACTTCTGTTGGCTGCAGCAGGCTTTACGGCCTTCACACTAGCCCCCGTCTTAGGTCTTCCACCAGAGCTTCCCGCGATGCCAACCGTTGATTTGCAAGACCGCCAAATTTGGTGGGCTGTTAGCGTGGGCTGCACCCTTGCCAGTTTATATTGCATATTCTGGGCCAAGGTTGAGGCCTTAAAAGTCATTGGAGTTGCCCTGTTAATCCTTCCTCAGGCTTGGGGAGCGCCACAACCGACCACGGATGTCAGTCAGGTCCCGGCAACACTGGCGGCCCAATTCGCGGCGACAAGCCTTGTCGTCAGTGCTATATTTTGGGGGTTAATTGGTTATTTCAGCCCAATTTTCTTTAACCATTTCAAAGAGAAAGCATCTTAGCCCCCCATTATGAATACGCCAAAATCCATTCTTATTACCGGGGCCAGCAGCGGTATTGGCGAGGCGTTGGCCATAGAATATGCAGGGCCGGGCCTTCATTTGGCGCTCAGCGGGTGCGATGTTGATCGACTAGAGGCCGTGTCCCGGCGGTGCCAAGGCAGAGGTGCCGACGTCAGTACCATGATCGTTAACGTCGCCAACCAAGCCGACATGAAGGCATGGGTTCAGGCCGAAGATCTTGCCCATCCGTTGGATTTGGTGATCGCCAATGCTGGAATTTCCGGCGGCAGTGGCAACGCAGGCGAAACCGAAGAACAAGCCCGGGCTATTTTTGACGTGAATTTAGGCGGAGTCCTCAACACCATTTGGCCCGCGATTGAAGCCATGCGTTCGCGCAGGTCTGGGCATATTGCGGTCGTGAGCTCGCTGGCAGCTCTGACGCCATTGCCCGGCGCTCCGGCCTATTCGGCCTCCAAAACGGCGGTCAAGGCCTACGCAGAAGCGCTCAATGGAGCCTTAAAAGCGGATGGCATTACCGTCACGTCAATTTGTCCGGGGTTTATTGAAAGTCGCATCACCAAAAATAATGACTTCCCGATGCCCTTGTTGATGAGCGGCGCTAAGGCTGCAAAAATCATTCGCCACGGCTTAGACAAAGGCCGCGTTCGACACCGTATCAGCCTCATTTTCCCGTGGCCGATGGCAGCAATGTCATGGCTGGTCGGAATCTTGCCACCCTGTGTGCGACGCTGGATTTTGCTGAAGGCCCCTAAAAAAGGGTAGGCCCCAAACATGGTTATTTGCAAAATGCTCTGGGCTATTTTTGTCTACGTTTGAATTTGCGCCATTTGGCAACATTTCTGTTGTGTTGTCTTAAGGTCTTGGCAAAGACGTGACCTCCACTGCCATCGGCGACAAAATAGACGGCATCCGTATCAGCCGGGTTCATCACCGCCAAAACACTATCCCGACCGGGGTTGGCTATGGGGCCTGGGGGCAGACCTTTCACCTGATAGGTATTGTACGGGCTATCGGTTTTTAAATCCGCTCTGCTCAAGGCCCGACCTAAGGCCCCGGAACCATTGGTCAGGGCAAACACCACCGTTGGGTCCGACTGCAAGCGCATCCCTTTTTTCAAGCGGTTCAAAAATACCGCCGCGACTTTCGGGCGTTCATTGGCAAGGCCTGTTTCTTTTTCCACGATTGAGGCCAAAGTTAGCATTTGTTCTGGCGTTTCTAGGATGAAATCATCTGCGCGGGCCAGCCACTGCATACGCACCAGGTCTTCCATGCCCTTGACCATACGGGTGACCAAGTCTTCACGGTGATCCCCCCACGAATAAAAATAAGTTTCGGGCAACATCATACCGTCGTCGGGAATATTGGTGACCTCGCCGACCAAGCCTTCTGCGTCTTGGATGATGATGAGCATTTCTGTGACTGTCAGGCCTTCAGCCAAGGTCAACTTGCGCACCACCGTCTCACCACGTTCTAAAACATTCAAAACATCAGCGATTGACGCTCGAGCCGGGATTTCAAATTCCCCTGCCCGCAATTTCGTGTGTTGTTCCGTAAGCCGCGCCCACAAACGAAACTGTAAGCTGTTTGCAATAATGCCTGAAGCTTCAAGGGAGGCCGAAATGGTCTTTAAACTGGACCCAGGTTTAACCACAACGATGGTCGCAACATCGTGGGGACCAGGGCGTTCGGCTTTGTCTTTGACATAAAGAAAACCGCCCCCAATGGCGAGAACACCAATGAGGGCGAGAATAACAAGAGCTTTAAGAGCGTTCGACATAGACACGCTCCCAAGCTAATGGATCAATCGAAAGCCTTGACGATCAACGATGCATTGGTGCCGCCAAATCCAAACGAGTTTGAAAGAGCCGCCCGCACAGGACGTTCCTTGGCCCGATGCGCCACCAAATCAATGTCACAACCAACGTCAGGATTGTCTAAGTTCAACGTTGGCGGAACCACACCGTTTTTGACCGCTAGGATCGAGAAAATGGCTTCAATCGCACCCGCAGCCCCCAACAAGTGGCCGGTTGCTGATTTGGTCGAGGACATGGAAATGTTGTCCACATCAGAGCCAAAGGCACGTTTAACAGAACCCAATTCAATAACATCCGCCATGGTCGAAGTCCCGTGGGCATTGACGTAATCAATATCTGATGGGTTCATGCCCGCGCGTTTCATGGCCGAGCGCATACACCGATACGCACCATCACCCGTCGGAGACGGCGCGGTGATGTGATAAGCATCGCCCGACATGCCATAGCCAACGATTTCGGCGTAAATTTTAGCACCACGCGCCTTGGCGTGTTCTAATTCTTCCAACACCACAACCCCGGCGCCTTCGCCCATGACAAAGCCATCTCTGTCTTTGTCCCAAGGACGCGATGCCTCTGTTGGGCTGTCGTTGCGTAACGTCGAAAGCGCTTTGGCTTGGGAAAACCCAGCCATACCAACGCGGCAACAAGCGGCTTCGGCACCACCAGCAACCATCACATCTGCGTCTTCCCACTGAATTAAACGCGCCGCATCCCCAATGGCATGTGCGCCAGTGGAACACGCCGTAACCACAGCGTGGTTCGGGCCTTTAAGGCCATATTTAATCGAAACTTGTCCCGACACCAAATTGATCAGGCTGGCGGGAATAAAGAACGGGCTGAGCCGACGGGGACCACCACCGCCACCATCAACCGTCAAAGACCCGGCAGACATAACGGGCAAGCCGCCAATGCCAGAGCCAATCATCACGCCCGTGGCATAACGGTCATCTTCCGTTTGAGGAACCCAACCACTGTCTTCAATGGCTTGCTGGGCGGCGGCCATGCCGTAAACGATAAAATCGTCAACGCGGCGGCGCTCTTTGGAAGAAATATAGGTGTCTGAATTGAATTCGCCGGGACCATCGCCCAACGGCACTTGACCAGCAACTTTGGCTGGAAGATCAGACACATCAAAGCTTGTAATGGCATTTATGCCAGATTCAGCATTAAGAAGCTTGCTCCACGTGGCGTCAACACCATCCGCAAGCGGGGTAACCATACCCAGACCTGTAACCACTACACGACGCATACGAGCCCCAATGTTATCTGTAGTGACATAACATAATGTCACGGTGCTACACGAACAACGGCAACAAATACCGCTAGAAGCGGGAAAGGCGGCAGTCTCCCAAAGCCAGAAGCTTTAGCGTCTGCCGCCTATCATTCCCAAACAAACGCTTACGAATTCGCGTTGATAAACTCAATCGCGTTCGTAACGGTCAGGATTTTCTCGGCGGCATCGTCGGGAATTTCACAACCAAATTCTTCTTCGAAAGCCATAACCAATTCAACG
>Ga0316203_1000672_pt1 | contig 35741 bp, 33 predicted proteins | sample 6monrhotite_MG_FD_204940 | JGI IMG/M metagenome (GOLD analysis project Ga0316203, IMG submission 204940) | Microbial mat bacterial communities from mineral coupon in-situ incubated in ocean water Damariscotta River, Maine, United States -... | ecosystem: Environmental > Aquatic > Marine >... | reverse complement strand
AGGCCAATACCCGTTCCTTCAATGTTGCTGTTGTCGTGACCAAGACGTTCGAAGGGCGTGAAAAGATCGGATTGATTCTTAAGCGGAATTCCGATTCCCGTGTCACTGACTTTTATGCGAAAAAAGGCATCCGGTAAGGATTCACAGGAAAGCGTGATTGAACCTTCAGGAGAATTATACTTAAGCGCATTCGTCAGCAGGTTTAACAACACTTGTTTTAACCGCGTGCCATCCGTTTTAAGGTCAGGCAGGGTTGCCTTTGAAGTTTCATTAATGATTTTAATGTTGTTGTCTTTCGCACTCATTTCAATCAGGCCAAGAGTATCGCGCATAAGATCGTACGCATGGATGTCTTCAAGTCTATAGGTAAGCCTGCCAGCTTCTATTTGGTTCAGTTCAAGAACTTGATTGATGAGCTCTAACAGGTGTTCTCCGCCTTTAATGATATGTTCCACGGAAAATTTTTGTCGCTCCGTTAGAGGTTCTGTATCCAAGATTTGAGCAAAGCCCAAAATAGCATTCATCGGTGTGCGCAGTTCGTGGCTCATGGATGACAAGAATTCAGACTTCGCTTGGTTGGCAACCACGGCTTCTTCCATCGCAATGCGAAGCGTCTGGTCCATTTTTATGTCCTGCGTAATGTCGCGAAAGTTGACCACGGCACCCGTCATCTTGCCGCGAATAAAGACAGGTTGGGTGATGTAGCTGACATCAATTGACGTTCCATCATTTTTCCAAAATGTTTCGTGTGAAGTTTGGTTGCCAATGCCTTCGGTGATGGCTAGATGAACCGGGCATTCCGATAAAAGGTACGGCGTGCCATCTGGGTGGGAATGGTGAATGGTGCTGTGGATGTCTTTACCCAACAGGGTTTCTTTATCATGGCCCAAAATTTTGAGCCCCGCAGGATTGCAGAACGTGCAATCTCCTTGTTCATTCATGCCAAAAATGCCGATGCCGCTTGAATTGATCAGCGCGCTCATTTGCTCATCTTGTTCAATCAAACGCAGTTCAATGCGGCCCAGAAAAGGGAAAATCCACAATAAATAGACAACCCCAATGGCAACACAGGTTGAAGATAAATAAGTAATTTGTTTCCAGGACTGCGCGACAAGGTCCGTGCTGTCCGCGACGATGACAAAATCCCCGACCGATTGATTGCGCGCATCAAGAATGGGGACAAAGCCGATGTTGTAGGTTCGGCCATCAAGGTCAAACTCAAGGCGGCTACCCGACTTAATGTTTTGATGATGGTCAATGTGTTGGATGATATCTTCGGACAGGCTTTTGCCATGCGGTTCATAAATCATCACAATATTTTTGAAACGATCCCAAGCCGTGTCTCGTCCAAGGTGGTTCATGCCGCGTTCCCATGTCTTTCTATTCATGGTATCTTTGTGCAAAGTCACATATAAATCGGCCTTCAATTGTTTAATGATCGTCGGCAGGACGTGTTCAATTTCCATGCCCATTTCAAAGAAGCCAATAATCGCCCCATTCTCAATCAGGGGAAGCACGTAACGCAGCGTAAACGTCCCCAAAGGTCCAAGTTCCAGACCGGCAAAAGGTTTCTCCCTTTGTTCAGCTTCAAGTGTGGTGACGCGATCAATGGTATCGCCATAGCGATCAGGTTGATGAACCCGCAAAAAATTGATGCGATTTTGATCTGTAAAATAAAAGTGAGTAATATTAAACTTTGAATTTAAAGTGTTATACAGCGGAGCCGATAGGGCCAGGAGGGCTTTTCGGTCTCGGCTCTTAAATAGCTCTAGGATGTCCTTGCGCTCTGTGAGCCCGGCAAGAGCAACGCCCAAGGTGACTTTGTTGTTTTCGATAGACGCATTGAAAGCAAGCTGGACCTTGTCATTCCGCATCTCTTCATAGATCTGGCGTGTGTTTGTTTCTTTAAGCACAGCCCAAGAGATAAAGGCCGTAAGAATGAGCAAAAGGGCGATGCCTAGAGGGACGATAATTCTGCGTCTCAGTGTGATGCCGGAGAGTTCCAAAACAGGCTTCCTTTAAGGCGTTAATTCTCGCCCAATTTAAATTTGGGCTTTCAAATTTCATTTTTATCAGCGTCGGCCTTCGTGGCACGTTCTAAAATACGGCGACAGTGTATTTAATTGTTTTTTTCGTTATTTTTCAATGGTTAATAAAAAATAATTTCAACATCTTTTCTGCCTCACATCATGGATGCGCGGGGCAATCCCGCGCCTGGTGGTTTGGCTGGCGGGATCTCGACATTCCGACTCAATTCCCACAGGCTTTCACCTGAGGGAGGAGCCCTTAGGACGGTGGTTCAAACGCCATACGTGTCAGTCCTTAATTTCCGATGGCTTGGTCAGGACGAAGCAAGTTATGGAGGTTTTGATTCTAATCTCATGCTTTTTTGAGTTTGATCGTGTAATATGAGGCCTGTCTGGGTTAGGAGAGCGTAATGTCATCAGAAATCGTTGAGCTGCAAAAGCGTCTTAAGGCCGCTGAATTAGAGATTTGTGAGCTGCGGCAACAAGTTGAAGACAACGCAGAGATCATGGACGTGATGGCGGCGGATGAAACGGCGTTGGAAATGCAGACCATTCTGCTTAATTCTCAAATCAATGATCTTGAGATGTTGCTCGTTGATTCCGATGAGCAGTTGTCAGAAAATATAACCGTCATGTATGTCTTGCGCGAAGCCATCGGTAAATTAAAAGAGACGTCGGCCACGACGATGGAACAGGCTAAGGCCACTTCATCGCGGGGGCAGAAGGCGGACACCATGATAGAGCTGGCGACAAAAACGAAATTCCAAGACGAGGTGGAAATCTTGGAGGAAACGCAAAAGAAGATTGAGACGTTCCGCCAGAAGATCAAACCGCGTTAGGACAGGCGCGCCTTAACCGGCCATTTGGCTGTGGTTTTGGCTTTGCGCTTCAACAGCCTCCTCAACACCGCTTACAGCCGTGGCCGCCATCGAGACAAAGGCGTCGTGGATGGCGACGACCCGTGGGGATGTGGCGTAGTAATGGCCCCAGTCGTCGGCGTTGTCGATGCGATCAGGTGTGGCACGGGCTAGTTCTTCGGCGGGGATTCCCGTGCGTTTGAGCATGTGGTGAAGGCGTTCTGTCACGGTGAAGAATGCAAAGCGGATGTCTTGGGACCGCATAAAGCCGATGATGGCGGAAAATAGGGCGTGGGACGCGTTGGGGCGAAGAGCGGCCAAGGTCGTGACTTCGGCAATTTCGTCACGGGTCGCGGGCGGTTGCCAGTGATCGGACAATACGCATTCAATGGGGCGATCCAAATAGACTTCGGAAAAGAAATCGCCCGCCATACGCAGGCCAGCGGCGGCAACGATGGTGCCGTCTTCGTCTTGTAGAGCAATCAACAGCTTGGCAAAGGTGGTGACTTTAGCCCCAAATTCATGGGCATAGACCTGGGCGATCAAGGCTTCGGCCTCAGCGCGCGCGACATGGTTCTCGTCAATCAGAATGGGCGCAGCTGTCGTTTTCATGTGTTAGATCCCCACCTAAACCTTGCCAACGGGCAAGAGATTCGTTGTTGTTGAATTGTTTATACGTCTCTGGCTATGAACCAAACCTGACACGCGTGTTCAGCTATCGTTCAGCGTTTGAGGTCTGAAACTGTCTCTTGACCTTCCCAAGACAGGAAGGTTTATGGTAAGCTTATACTTTAGTGGAAGGTTTAACGCTTATGACAGACTCCTCACACATTACGCTGCCGATTGAAGGCATGACCTGCGCCTCGTGCTCGGCCCGGATTGAACGGCAATTGGCAAAGCTGACTGGGGTGCAAGAGGCCTCGGTTAATTTGATTGCTGAAACCGCTGATGTAACTTTTGATCCGGCCCAGGTCAACGGTGAGGCGATTAAGGTCGCCATTGAAATGACCGGGTTTTCGGTCCCGGATCGCGCGGTCGAGTTGGCGATTGAGGGTATGACGTGTGCTTCTTGTGTGGGCCGGGTGGAACAGGCTTTGCAAAAGGTCGAGGGCGTGAGCGAGGTGCGTGTCAATCTGGCTTCTGAGCGTGCCACCATCACCCACACAATGGCGTCGATGGCAGACCTCGTGCGCGCCGTGCAAAAGGCGGGCTATGAGGCAACGGTCGTCGAAAACGCAGAAAGCTTTGGCGCCGCTGATGATGAAAAAGCCGCCCACAAATTGCGCCAAGACCTGATCAATTTAAGCCTCGCCGTGGCGCTGACGGCACCGCTGTGGGTGCAGATGACTTTAAGCTTTGTCGGCATCGAATGGATGCTATCTGGATGGGTCCAATTGGGGCTGGCGAGTGCGGTGCAGTTTTGGGCCGGACGACGCTTTTATAATCCGGCGTGGAAGGCGCTACGATCCGGCAGTGGCAACATGGATTTGTTGGTGGTTATGGGCACCCTGTCGGCGTGGTTTTTGAGTGCTTGGCGGGTGCTGTTTGAAGTGGGTGAGGGGCATCTTTATTTTGAAGCCTCGGCCACCGTGGTGGCGCTGATTTTGCTGGGGCGGTTTTTGGAAAGCCGGGCCAAGCGTGGCACCACCGGAGCCATTCGCGCGTTGATGAAATTGCGGCCTGAAACGGCTCGGGTTTTGAGCGATGATGGCACCGAAATCGAAATCCCCGCCGCTCAAGTCAAAAGCGGGGACGTGGTCGTCATCCGTCCCGGCGAACGCGTGCCCGTTGACGGCGAAGTGGTGTTTGGTCAAAGCGCCATGGACGAAAGTTTGCTCACCGGGGAAAGTCTTCCGGTGCTGAAATCCATTGATGATTTTGTCACGGGTGGGGCCATCAACGCGGACGGTTTGGTGCGCGTTAAGGCCACCAACGTGGGCCAAAATTCGACTTTGTCCCATATCATCAATTTAATCCAAAATGCCCAGTCTTCTAAGGCTCCGGTGCAGCGACTAGTCGATAAAATCGCCGCAATCTTCGTTCCCATCGTGGTCGCGATTGCGGCTTTGACGTGGATCGGGTGGGTGTTGGCGGGGGCCGGGTGGGAAGTCGGTTTGATCAATGCGGTTACCGTGTTGGTGATCGCGTGTCCCTGTGCGTTGGGCTTGGCGACCCCCACCGCGATCATGGTCGGAACGGGCATCGCAGCCAAACACGGCATCTTGATCAAAGACGCTGAAGCGTTGGAAAATGCCCACCGCGTGACCACCGTGATCTTCGATAAAACCGGAACTTTGACCCAGGGAAAACCTAAGCTGGTGGCGATTGAGGGGGCGGATAAAGACGCGCTGTTACAGCTTGCCGCGACCGCCCAACAGGGCAGCGAGCACCCCTTGGCGCGCGCTGTTTTAGACGCGGCAAGGGACGTTCAACTCGCCCCGCTGGATAGCTTTACAGCGCATCCCGGACACGGCGTCGAAGCGCGCTTTGCAGACCATGTTTTGCGGATCGGAAACCGCGCCTTTATGGGTTCGCTTTCGACGGCAGACTTCGAGCTGGCGGCGCAAGGATTTGAAGACCAAGGCAACACCGTGATGTGGGTCCAAGACGGCGAAAAAGTATCAGGCTTTATCGCCGTTGGAGACGTCGCTAGAGACACCAGTCGGGCGGCTATTGCAGGCCTTAAAATCCTCAATATTCGCCCCATCATGTTAACGGGCGATAACGGGCGCACAGCTCACGCCATGGCCGCGACTTTAGGGCTTGAAGACGTCATTGCCGAAGTGTTGCCGGATGGAAAGTCGGGCGAGGTCGAACGACTGCAAGCGACGGGCTCCATCGTGGCTATGGTTGGCGACGGCGTGAATGATGCCCCCGCCTTAGCTCAAGCCAACGTCGGCATGGCGATGGGGAGTGGTGCCGATGTGGCCATGCATTCGGCCGCGATCACATTGATGCGGTCTGACCCCACCTTGGTCGCCGATGCCTTATCGGTGTCGGGAGCGACGGTGCGTAAAATTCGCCAAAATTTGTTTTGGGCCTTTTTTTATAACGTCATTGCCTTGCCTTTGGCCGCTGCTGGCGTGTTGACCCCCGCCATCGCCGGGGCGGCAATGGCGATGAGTTCGGTATCAGTGGTGAGCAATTCACTGCTTTTGAAACGTTGGAAACCGGGAGCTAAAAAATGAACATCGGGCTTGCCGCTAAACAATCAGGCGTAACGGCTAAAACCATACGCTATTACGAAAGCATCAGCTTAATCCCCAAAGCCGGACGTGCAGAAAATGGCTATCGGGATTACAGCGCCAATGATGTAGAAATCTTGCGCTTTATCAAACGTGCGCGATCATTGGGGTTTTCTGTGAACGATGTGGCGAACTTGTTGGACCTGTGGCTGAACAAGTCTCGCGCCAGTGCATCGGTCAAAGCAGTGGCGCTGAAACACATTGCCGATGTCGAACAGCGCATCGGTGAATTGCAAAGCATCCGCGACACTTTGAAAAATTTAACCCAGTGCTGTCAGGGGGACGATCGTCCCGATTGCCCGATCTTAGAAGGCTTGGCTGGGTTGGCTGGGGCTGAGCCTCAATCCAAAGGGCAAAAGAAAAGCTGCCACAAGTGATGGAGTACGTTGACGAAAGGTTCAAGCCGTAGGACTCTGTGGCTTGGATTCTTATAATCGAAGAAAGTTTCTCCGTGGCTCGAAAACCCGTTAAGCAAAACGCCAAAACCAAAGGCCAACGGAAGGCCAAGCGGCAAACGAAAAAACACCAAGCCCAACATCAAGCTTTGCGCTTTAAGGTGTTGCTGGGCCCGTTGGCACGAGTGTGGGCCAAGGTGCCGCCGCGCGTCCGCGTGCCGGGCATGAGCCACGATGTCGAAACCAACCACTTAGCCGTGTTTGGGGTGGTTCTCGTGATGGCTTTGGGCGGTGGGTACCTGGGGGCACAGGCCTTGTTTGGGCCACAAACGCCTGAAGCCGTGGCCGAACAGCGGCCCATCATCCAACAATCTTTAGACAACATCGACGTTATTTTGCCGGAATACGGGGTGCGCGCTTATGAAGAACGGGTGGTTGACCACACCTATGAGCCGCCCGTCGTTCAGGCCCCCAAAGTCCCCCCCGCCCAAGTCGCAAGCTTAACGCCGCCCCCGCAGCCGATCGGCAAACAACCGTTATGGATGCAAAACGCCATCGCCTTCACACCGTCCCCGGGCAAGCCCATGATTGCCATCGTTATTGATGACATGGGGGTTGATCTCAAACGATCCCGGCGCATGTGGGAAGATGTGCCGGGGCCGTTGACTCTGTCGTTCATGACTTACGCCGATAATTTGCCCAAGCAAACGAAGGCTGCGCACAACAAAGGCCATGAATTGATGCTGCATATGTCGATGGAACCGTCCAATCCTATGATTGATGCGGGGCCAAACGTGTTGATGACGGCGATGGGTGATGACGAACTTACCAAGCTAACCCAATGGGGGCTGGGACGGTTTGAAGGTTATGTCGGCATGAACAATCACATGGGCAGTCGCTTTACCGAAGACAGCCGGGCCATGCGAACGGTGTTGAAACAGGTCCAAAAACGCGGCGTGTTGTTTTTAGATAGTCGGACCTCGCCAAAATCCGTGGCCGGAAAGGTGGCGCGCGCAATTGGTATGCCCGCCTTAGACCGCAATGTGTTTTTGGACAACGACAACGACATCGGCGCGGTGTTAAAGCAACTGGGTGAAGTGGAACGTATGGCCCGCAAACACGGCGTTTCCATTGCTATCGGTCATCCTAGAGAAGCCACCATCGAAGTCCTGAAAACTTGGATACCCGAAGCCCGAGACCGTGGCCTCGCCATCGTCCCTATCTCAACCTTGATGAAATTTAACTTAGCCAGAAAAGCGAATTGACCTTCCCCACACGGGAAGGCTTACGTTAGGCATAAGACTGACATCAATCGTAAGGAGATCACACCATGAGCGATACCTATACTGTCCACGGCATGACCTGTGGCGGCTGTGCCAATGCGGTCACCAACGCCATCACCAAAGCAGCGCCTCAAGCCACCGTCAAAGTCGACCTAGATGCCAAAACTGTTGCGGTAGACGGCACGGATGAATCAACGGTAAAACAGGCCGTCGAAGGGGCGGGGTTTGAGTTTTTGGGAGCCTAAAACCACCTTAGGGACTGATGATCGTTACCTCAGCATAGAAATGTCCGCTATGAAATATTATTTTGATCGCCTGCAAGCACGTCCGTGACGCTGTCGAGTAGTTTCGTGATGTCCAGGGGTTTGGTGAAATAGGCAAGAAAACCAGCCTCTAAACCGTCTTTGATTTGATTCGGCATGACAGATGCAGAAATCGCAATAACAGGAATTTCACAGGTGTTCTCATAGAGCTTCAATTCAGCCATGGCTTTTATCCCATTCATGCCTGGCAGATTAATATCCATTAATATCAAGTCTGTACGATGGTCTCGTGCTGATGAAATTCCCAATTCAGCGGTATGGAAAGATTCAAGCTCAACGTTTGGCAAGTCGGATAGAATTGTTTCAACCAACCTTACATTATCGGGATTATCTTCAATATAGATCACCCGCTTTTTGGCGCTTTGTGCATCGATGGCTTTCGGAAAAACTTTGTTGGATAGGTCTTTATGAAAGTTCGGAGTATTCGCAACGGTCTGCAAATTTTCTGCCGCCCGAGGGAGATCAATCCAAAAATTTGATCCAACACCTTCGATGCTTTCAAAATCAATATGCCCGTTCATAGCCGTTACTAATTTTTGTGTAATGCTCAAACCAATACCTGTTCCTTCAATTTCTGAAGATTCCCGGCCTAAACGAGAGAACGGCTCGAACAGTATGCTTTGCTTATCAGAATGAATGCCGTATCCAGTATCTGAAATAGAAATACGCTGCATTTCATTTCCCACAAGCTCAGAGGTCACTTTGACGTGCCCTTCTTGTTTGTTGTATTTGACGGCATTGGATAAAATATTCAAAAGTGACTGTTTGAAACGAACATAGTCAGCTTGAATGATGGAGGCCGAAAAGCCTTTCGTATCAATTGTTATGTTTTTGTCATTTAACAAGGGGGTCAATACACTTATGCACTCGTCCAGTACGGCTTGCGTATTTACGGGCTCGATCAGAATATGAAGGTTCCCGGATTCAATTTTAGCAAGATCAAGGACTTCATTAACAAGAGCCAATAAGTGATTTCCACCTTTTATAATCTGCGTCACGGCGACTTTTTGACTGTCTTGTAAAGGTGTCTTTTTGTTGAGTTCAAGGACTTGAGCAAATCCTAAAATAGCATTCAAAGGTGTACGCAATTCATGGCTCATAGAGGATAGAAACTCAGACTTGGCGCGATTGGCTTGGATCGCGTTGAGCCGAGAGAGTAATAACCACAGAAAAATAGCCAGCAGAATAGTGACGACAAAGGCTGCATAGGGTCAGTATTTTTGATAATCAAAATCTTGCTGGTATTTAACATTGACCCATTTATTTATGATTGCCTGCTTTTTTTCTAAGCTGAACTGAGAAATAACTTTGTTGGCAATCGAAACCAATTGGGGATAGTCGTCTCGAATCATAAGGCGAAGTTCAAACATCAGCCCCGTGTTTCCGGAAATCTTTAAGTTGGTAAACCCTAATCTATTAATCTCGTAAGCTAATGTCGGCATGATATCGATATAGGCAAAAACATCCCCTTGCGAAGTTAGCTGTAAACCTTCTTTGGCGTTCTTTACAGGTACATAATCAAAATCTGGATGAGCCTTTAACATCATTTTATGGGTCGTGAAATTCTTTCCAATGGCAATTTTTTTGCCTTTCAAGAAACTGGCGTCTTGAATAAAATTTTCATCTTTTGAGGTCGCAATAGATATTGGGAAACGGGCGTATGGCTCAGAAAAGTTCGCAAATTTCTTACGTTCTTCCGTGACCCCAGAACTGTACATAAGGTCCTGTTGCTTGTCCTTGAGGCTATTGAGTTGCTTGGTGAAGTCATTAAAGTGTGCAATTTCACCTTTAAGGCCGGCTGTTTTTCTGATCTCTTCCCAATAATCAAAACCAATCCCAGCCGCTTTTTTTGTCTTACTATCAACAAAGGCAAAGGGTGGCCAATTGGTCGTTGTTGCCGCTTTTATGCGTGTGTTTTGGATAAAAGCCAATTCCTCCGGAGTAAACTGCAGATTTTTCTTGTGTGTATGATCAGCGCCAACGACTTGAGAAAGTTGAAACTTTATACGTATCCATCGATCATAAATTTGGTCGCGTTCTTTTTGGGATATTGAATCCAGTGCTTTTTGAAAAATTGGGATGAGTTGGGGCCAATCTTTGCGAACGGCCATACTCAATTCAAAGCGGTAGGGCGTTTGACCGGCAATCTTTAGATTCGTAAGTCCTTTCTCTCGGATCAACTGACCGACCACGGCAAGGTTTCCGACAAAGGCATAAGCCTTTCCGTTGGAGACTGCTTCAAGCCCCCCAAGAACATTGGGGGCTAAATGAAGCGTCAAGTCTGGATGGTTTTTCGCCAACAGTTCATGGCTGGCATAGCTCTGGACAACAGATATGGTGTGATGGTGCAAAGCCTCCATACTCTCAATGGAATGTACATTGTCCAAGGTCACAATCACCATAGGAAAGGAGAGGTAGGGCTTGGTGAAATTCACAAACTTGTCGCGCTGGGGAGTCTTGACGACTAAGGAAAAAGCATCCAAATCATGGGCCTTAACCGCTTCGACCATTTTGGGCCATGGCCGTTCTTTATCCACGTTCAAAGCAATGCCTAAACGTTGCTCAACCAGCTTCATATAGTCCGCTGCCATGCCCTTATATTGTTTTTGCTCATCAACAAATTCAAAAGGGGCCCAGTCAATATCGACGGCCAAACGAATTTCTTTGTGTTCAGCAAGCCACGCTTTCTCTACATCCGTGAGGCCAAGATTAGGTGTCAAATGGTCCTGAGCACAGACACGACTGGCCATCAAAATATTGAAAGCTAAAAAAACCGGGATAAGGGCAACCATAATAGAAGAAATATGCTGCAATTTAAGGGGCTTGGGCTGAGGTTTGGCAAGCATTTTATGTTTGGCCTCCACGCAATGGACAGAATAACTCTATCATTCTAGGCGTGTCTTAAGGGGAAGGAAATGGCTTATGAGCGTTCGGGGAAAAAATGACAGAAGGCTTAACCACAAACAGTTCTGCCTCTTTAGCAAAATGCTAAACATTTTAATTTATATTGAAATCAATTAAAGCATCACCATATAGAAGGTATGGCGTTGCAAACGTCACAAAAATAAACAGGCGTAGGAACCCTTCGCCTTAATCCAAGGGTACCATCGGCGCCGGAGCCTCTCGCCGCAATCCAGAGGTCCTATTGAGGCTTTGCCCCCCCAAAGCCTTACAAATGAAACTCCCGCCACAAAATGGCGGGAGTTTTTTGCGTCTGGTTGGGAGAATCTGAACCGTTTAAGGTTTCGGTGCCTCAACATAAGCCAGGATAGCTTTAGCAAAGTATTTGATCCGGTCATGCGGGCTATTGGCCATTTCTTTGACCAAGGCCAAGGAAGATTGGGGCAGGGGCGGACCGATGGCGTTGATGAGATCAATCAATTCAAACTGACGCTCGCCATCTGTCGTGGCATTGAGTGTCACAAGAAGTCCGGGTATGGCCTTGGTGCCGATTTTCGCCAGCGACGAAGAGGCTCTCAGGCGTGTGTCTCTATTTTTGTTGCTCATGGCCTTAATCAATGGCTCTAGTAAAACATCTGGGTCGCCGCCTAGCCCGCTTAATGTATGAGCGGCTTCGCTGCGCACGGTGAGGTTTTTGTCTTGCAAAGCCGCCGTTAGGGCGGGAATGGCGGCGGCGGCATCTTTGCGGTGAAAGCGGCCTAAGGCTTGGGCCGCATGGGCCCGCACGGTGGCATTGGAATCGCTTAACGATTCAATCAAATTCGGCGTTGCCGCAGAGGCAACGGCGCCAATTTTTTCGATGGTTTTTAGGGCTAAGGCACGGGTATTTGCGTCTTTGTCGCTTAGAAAATTGAGGACGGATGGAACCGCAGCCTTGGCATTAAAACCAATGCGGCCAATTGCATACAGAGCATTTTCACGGACATTGGGCTGGCTGTTGCTTAAGGCTTCAATCAACTCTGGCACGGCCTTAAGGCCCAGTTTGCCCAAGGTCTTGATGCTGGCAATGCGGACTTCTTTGTTGGCATCGTTCAGCAAGCCAATCAAAGCGGGTGCCGCAGGTGCGCCTAGGGTCCCCATCAGATACAAACTGTACATGGACGTCATGCGCAGCTCGAAGCTTCCATCTTTAAGGACAGCACCCAAAGCAAGAGCCGCAGGACTTCCTGTACGTCCCATTTTCCCCAAATACCTTGCCACGGCGATTTGCGTGAAGTCATCGCCCTTTGTTAGGGCCAAGATCAAGTCCGGTGTTGCCAATCGGGCTTTGGCGTTGAATTTAGACAAGGCTGAGGCCGCTTTTTTACGCGCCTTAATGTCGCGGCTTGAGATCTGTTCGAGCAGGGTTCTAACTTTGTCGGCTTGAATCTGTGCAGACGCAAGCTTGCGGGCCTTTAATTCAGCATTGGTCGGGGCGGCGTTTGCCGCCAGGGGCTGGGTTAGGGCGATAAAGAGAAATCCGGAACACATAAAACGAAAATTGAACATTAGAACCTCTATAAGCTATCGGTTTGGTATGCGTTAAAAAACCGCCCCAACACTTAAGTCAGGGCGGATTTTTAATGAATTCAGAAGTTTAGTCTTCGCCGCAGTTTCCGCTCACGGCTCTGGGCAAGAACCTGAGGCTTTGCTTGGTACTGCCAGTTTTTTGCAAATCGGCATGGCAAGCGACGCAATTGGCTTTGGTTTTAACCAACTCATGAGCAAAAGCGGCTTCGCAGCCTCCGTGTTTTCTAATGAAGCGGGGGGCATCAATGATGCGCGATACGGCAGGATTTGCGCGCCATTTTTTAGACGCACGCACATTGGTGACGTCATTGGAATTTTTGAGGTGATAGTCAAGAACGCTTGCCTCTGTTGCCGCGTCCACGCTGGCATCTTCGCCAAAGTGATTGGACAGATCACCGATGATTTTGGTCCAGGCTCCTTTGGATAAGGTTTGCGGTGGGAACACCATATGGCACTCACCACAAGCCGAAATTACGGTCTTGTCTTTGACCACAGGGAAGGTTTCGGCCTGAACGGTGGCGGCGGTAAAGATTAGGGCGGCTGTTAAAGCTAAAATGCGCATGGTCAAATTCCTCTTTGGTGACGGTTAAATCAAAGGTTTATATACACTAATTTTTATGGCGGGCAAAACGAACGGCCTCTTCGGCGGCGCGGATTAGCGCTTTCGCCTTGTTGCAACTTTCGTCGTATTCGCCTTGAGGTGTCGAATCCATAACGATTCCGCCACCCGCTTGTGCATATAGCATACCATCCTTAATGACAGCTGTACGGAGCGCGATGCAGGTGTCCATTTCGCCATCGGCGCCAAAATAACCGATGCATCCGGCGTAAATGCCACGTTTTTCAGGTTCTAGCTCGTCAATGATTTCCATGGCGCGGACCTTTGGTGCGCCCGATACGGTGCCAGCCGGAAAACCCGCATACAGCGCGTCCAAGGCATCCTTGCCGTCTTGAATTTTACCCACCACGTTGGACACAATGTGCATGACGTGGCTGTACAGTTCGACTTTGTAGCTTTCGGTGACTTCGATGGACCCGACTTGGGCCACCCGGCCAATGTCGTTGCGGCCCAAATCCAACAGCATCAAGTGTTCGGCGCGCTCTTTGGGGTCGCCTAGCAAGTCTTGCTTTAAGGCTTCGTCTTCGGCCGCGTTGGCCCCCCGAATGCGCGTTCCGGCGATGGGCCGGATGGTCACTTCGCCGGACCGCAAGCGCACCAAAATTTCGGGGCTGGACCCCGCCACTTGAAAATCACCAAAGTCCAAGAAAAACAAGAACGGCGACGGGTTCACGCGTCTGAGCGAGCGATAAAACGAAAACGGGGGCAAGGTGAATGGCATCTTAAAGCGTTGGCTGAGCACCACTTGGAAGATGTCCCCGGCCAAAATGTATTGCTTGGCGCGTTCCACCATGGCGAAAAAGTCAGATTTTGAGATGTTACTGGTGGGGGTGCCTAAGTCGTTGACATTATCCTGAGTGGGTTCAAGCGGCAAAGCCTTGGCAAAATCGCCAACCACTTGGGCCAGGCGGTCTTGGGCACTCTCAAAGGCTTGCGCAGCCGAGACTTTAGCATCGGGATAGACGGGCGTCACCACGTACATCAAATCTTTGGCGTTGTCGAAAATCGCCGTCACGGTGGGGCGTAAAAACAAGCCATCCGGCACGTTCAAAACGTCTGGGTTGGTCTCTGGAATGTTTTCCGACAAACGCACCGTGTCATAGCCCATATATCCAATCAGACCCGCCGCCATAGGAGGCAGGTCGGGTGACATGTCGATACGGCTTTCGGCCAACAGAGCGCGCAGCGATTTTAACGTTCCGTTTTTTTCAGCCACCGGGCAGGGGCGAAAGGCGTTTAGATCGTTAAGCGCATCTCTGTTGATTTCAGCCGCGTTGCCGGTCGCGCGCCACACCACATCGGGACGACAGCCGACGAACGAATAACGCCCGCGTTGGGCGCCGCCTTCGACCGATTCCATCAAAAATGCATGGGTGCCGTCCCCCACCAGTTTTAAATACGCCGAAACCGGGGTGTCTAAATCCGCCACCAAGGTCGTCCACACCACTTGAGGCTGGTTTTTGGCATAGGCGGTTTCAAACGTTGACGGGCTGGGGTTTAGGTCCATGTTTGGCTCTAATACACTTGTTGAAGGGCGGTTTGATTGATGCGCACCTGAAAGCGGGTTTGCAAAGCGGCGTTCAATTGCTGAGCCAAGTCGTTTTGCAAGCCGGTTAAGGTTTGGTTCTTAATTTCGGCATACAAAGGATCGGTTTCGCTGGCGGTTGGCGTGTCAACAGACTGAACGCGGGCCACGGTGTGGGCTCCGGTGCCGGGGGCTTGGACCACACCGCCTTGGGTCGCGCTGAAGGCCAAGGTAATGGCTTGAGCCGGAAGTGCACCTTGTTTTAAGCCTTCGCCTTTGCGGTTGAAGGCGGTGGTGACGAAACCATCAAATCCTAAATCCTTCGCCACAGCCATCAAGTCTTCGCCAGATTCCAAACGGGTTTTGGCCGCCATTGCGATGGTTGCCGCCATTTCGGTGCGTTTTTCGGCCGTCCAGGCTTGAACTACGTTGTCTTTGACGGTGTCCAACGGGCGCAGGGCGGGGGGGGTGACGCTATCGACCCGGACCACGAAAAAGGCTGAATTGTCGCTTGTTTCAATTAAGCTGCTTTCGCCAGTGGCTTGCAGTTTGACGGCTTCTTTCAAGATATCAGCCGCATAGGGCATATCGGCCTGGGTGTTTTCGGGCGTCAGGCCATTGGCGTCAACGGCTTGAACCTTGGCTAACGTAATCGCCAATTGGCTGGCGGCTTCTTCAAAGGTCATGCCGCTGCCCAAAAGGTCTTGCAGGTTGTTGGACAGGTCAAACAAGGCGCTCAAGGCCTGAGACATCTGGGTGTCCTTGGTCAAGGTGTCTCTGACGTCTTCCAGGGTTTTCACCGTGCCCGCCTGAATGTCTTCGACGACGATGACGTGCCAGCCAAGGGGGGTTTTAACCGGGGCCGAATGGCCGCCAACAGCCAGTGCAAAGGCCGCATCGGCAAGGTCGGTGGACAGGGCCGAGGCATCGGTGTGGGTCATGGAACCAATGGACAGCATGGCCGGGTTCGCGCCCACTTCGGTTGCCACGTCGGCCACGGTTTTGCCTTCGCCTAACAATTGGGCGGCGCGGGCGGCGGCAATTTCGTCAGACACTAAAATTTGCTTCAAAGTGCGCGTTTCGGGCGTCATGAAATCAGACATGCGCTCATCATAAGCGGCTTGCACTTGATCTTCGGACAAGGTGATGGTTTTCGCAATGTCGTCGGCTTTCAGAACCACAGCGGTCAACGCGCGGTATTCAGGCGCCATAAAATTGGCCGCATTGGCTTCGTGATAGGTCGCAAGCTCACTATCGGTGGGCTGGGGGACGTTTTTGATTTGGCTATGATTGATGCGCAAAACGTCCAAAACACGCTTTTCAGCACCAAAGGTATACAGCGCGTCGGCCAGCGCCTTAGGCGTCACCACGCCAGTGCGAATGGGGCTTTCAAACTGAGAGCGTTCCATGGTTTCGCGCACATATTGAACATAGCCCGCTTCGCTTAAGCCATTGTTGGACAGCAATTGGGTGAATATGCGGCGGTCAAACACGCCCGCATCGTTGAAAAAGGTTTTAGAATTTTTGATTTCATTCAAAATCGCCGCTTCGGTCACGAACAAACGCATGTCGCTCGCCCCGGCGCTGATGACGGCGGACGTCACCATGCGCTTCATCAACATATCGCCAACGCCCATGGCAATCGCTTGCTCGCGGGTGATTTGGGGGCCAACTAACTGCTGAACCCGTTGAATTTCGCGGGCTAATTCTGATTTGAACTTCCCCGCATCAATGGAAATATCACCCACCGTCGCGACGGCTGTTGAACCACCCCGATTGTTAAACACATCGCCAATGCCCCACACCGCAAAACTGGCAATTAACAATCCCAACAAAGCCTTCACAAAAAAGGAATGGGCAGATCTACGCATAAATTCAAGCATGAGAGCGGTGTGTCCTAAAAGGCGTTCAAAAAATCAAAAGAAGTCATCGCGCCGCATCATAAAAGGGCCGGGAGTGAACAGCAAGCGGGGAATGGGGGGAAGGGGGAGATATAGCCGCTAAAGAGGGGCGTTGTTCGCACGCGGGTCATTATACCCGCATTCGCCCCCTCGTTATTCCCGCACCCACCACGACGTCAGTCCCGCATCCCCCCATCGTCATTCCCGCGCGGGCGGGACTCCAGGGGGGGCTTAAAAGAGTAGAAAGCTATCAGCCAACCTGTTTATGGCTTCATCGTATGTAAGATGGTCCCAGCCTTCACTATGATAAAGGACATAGAGATGGAACCCATCAATTCTAGGACGTTTTGTGAATTCAAGGTCTTCGGTGGTCCAATTGGCGGCAGATGGCACAATCACATTGCTTGTGCCGCCACCTGTCATGACCGCAAACATTATTTGTTGGTAATAGAAAAAAGCTGGAACGCTATGCCCCCGATGGAAATCTCTGGTTTCAGCCACCATGAAGCTTTGGGCCAAATAATCCCCTGATTTCGTAAGCGTATGAAATGGGTATAAATTACGGCCAAGCGCGTTGTCTTCGTTCAAACGGTGGATTAAGGCTTCCTCGCTTCCTGCGTTGCCAATGAAATAGTCCTTGAGCTGTGATGTCATAATGGAAAATGGCACATTCTTGCGAAAGTCGATAACGACGTGCGCATCTGCACTTTCCTGAACGCGTTCAATTTTCAGATCGGTGTACGTGCTCACAACATCAATCGCGAATTGAAAGAGCGGCTCATCTTCTTTGGGAAGACCGTATGTAATGATCTTAACGGGATCAATGCGTCGCCGAACGGGAATTGCCCCGTTTTCATAGACGCTATTTAAGTGATCGACGATTTGTTCGCGGGTATACGGTTGTTCGGCCTGTGCAGAGCGAATTGATGCAAGGCTCAAAATGAAAAGCAAGGTTAAAACACAAAACCGGCCCCAGGCTTGAAACGTAACCATTAGCGCGCCTCTTTCATATAGAGCAGCATACTATCGGCAAGCCTCTGAATCTTTTTGTCAGGTGACATATCTTGCCAATCCGTGCGGCTGTACACGGCCTGCATTAAGGCTTCTTCGATCAGAGGAAGTGTTTTCAATTTGCCGTACACGACCGATTGGGGGTTGGTTACAAAGCCTGAATTTCCCAAAACAATATTCAGCAACATGGTCGTCATGTAGCGGCGAGGAGACATAAAATGTGGATGATCAGCAGGCCATCGATCAAACATAAAAATCATGTGAATGACGCGTTTTTCTTTCACACTATAATGGAGCAACCGGCTCATTTTGAGTTTTTCGTAGGCATAAAAGGGTTGAATGTAAACGTCTTCAGTTTGATGCGGATATTTCATCCATCCTTTGTACGGTGGTATCATGGCGTGAAAGGGGACGTTCTTCACCCATACAATTGTGGCATTCGTCTTTTTTTCTTCACGGATCAGCTCAAATTCAAGGCCCGTTGCAGCGGCAAACGTAGGCAGGAGTGAAGCCATGAATTCGCGTTCTTGAGCACTTGCCCCAACAAAAGACACCTGCACGGGTTCATAGCGGCGAAAAACTTCGTTCTCTCCTCCTCCATAAATTTGTCGCAAGAACGAGGTGACTTGTTCGCGTGTATGCGGTTCTTGCGCCGCCTGAACCATCAGTGGAAAGGCAAGCATCATGGCAAATATCAAACCCAGCCAGGGACGAAAATTAAATCCAGACATGCCTCAAGGGCCTTTCAACTTTGCATTGAAGTTCAATGTATCACGCTCTCGCCACAGTCTAAAGACGTGGATACGCGGGTCAAGCCCGCGCATGACGGGGGATGAAATGTGGTTCAAATATCTTGCCTGGCCGCTCTGGATTCCCGCCTTCGCGGGAATGACGGTAAGGTCACGAGTTGAAGGATGAATCAATGGGGGCAGAGCAACTTGATTAACTTACCCATAGCTGAGAAAATTGGCTAAATCAATTTACTCGGACCACACAAATGTCACCGACAGATAAACCTAAAGACCCTGACATGGATGCTGAAGGGCAACGGCCACTGCCCATTTTGTATTCCTTTCGCCGATGCCCCTATGCCATGCGCGCTCGGCTGGCCCTGGCCGTAAGCGGTCAGCGTTGCCGCTTACGCGAAGTTGTCTTGCGCTCTAAACCGACAGAAATGTTGGCCTTGTCGGCGAAAGCCACCGTGCCCGTGTTGCAGTTGCCTGATGGTCGCGTGATTGACGAAAGTCTAGACATCGCGCTTTGGGCGCTGGGCCGCCATGATCCGCACCATTGGTTGGTTCCAGAAACCGGAACGTTTGAGCAGATACAGGCCTTGATCGCGCAAAATGACGGTGCCTTTAAGCATCACCTTGATCGATACAAATATGCGGTCCGTTACGAAGAAAATACGGACCCGCTTCATCACCGGGCCGAAGGTGTCGTTTTTCTGAACATGCTCAACGACAGGCTGGGTCATCAGGCGCACTTGTTTGGTGACCGTCCGAGCTTGGCCGATTTTGCTCTGTTTCCGTTCATCCGGCAATTCGCCAATACGGATCGGGATTGGTTCGATGCCCAGCCGTTAGCGAACCTGCAAAACTGGCTGAAGGAGCACCTCGCGTCTGATTTATTTCTAAATATCATGATAAAAGCCCCGCCATGGTCTCCCGGCGATAAGGACGTGTTGCTTTGAGCGAGGGCGAGGTCTCAGCCCCTAAATATCCACATCCTCAACAAACCGGGCGTGTTCTTGGATATACGCATACCTAAGCTCGGGTTTTTTGCCCATGAGGCTTTCGACCAGTTCTTCGGTATCGCGGATATCATCCCAGTCTTCTTCGCCGTGGCCGGTGGGGACCGTGACGCGGAGCAGGGTTCGGTTGTCGGGTTTCATGGTGGTTTCTTTGAGCTGGGCAGCGGGCATTTCGCCGAGGCCTTTGAAGCGGCTGATTTCGACTTTTCCACGACCTGCGAACGTTGTTGCCATCAATTCGTCTTTGTGCTCATCGTCTCTAGCATAGGCACTTTTGGCCCCTTGGCTGAGCCGATAGAGCGGAGGCAAGGCTAGATAAAGGTGACCATTTTCAATGAGTTTTGGCATTTCTTTAAAGAAAAACGTCATCAGCAGTGAAGCGATGTGGGCGCCGTCCACGTCAGCATCAGTCATGATGATGATTTTTTCATAGCGCAGGGCTTCTAGGTTAAAGGTTTTGCGCGTGCCGCAGCCCAAGGCCTCGGTTAAATCGCTGAGTTCGACGTTGGCTTTAAGCTTGTCAGCGGTGGCCGAGGCGACGTTTAAAATTTTGCCGCGCAAGGGGAGGATGGCTTGGGTCTTGCGGTCGCGGGCTTGCTTGGCTGAGCCGCCAGCGGAATCGCCTTCGACGATGAAAATTTCCGTCCCCGCAGAGCTGGTTTGGCTGCAATCGGATAACTTGCCGGGCAAGCGCAACCGTTTGGTGGCGGATTTACGTTTGGTTTCCAAGTCCATGCGCCGCCGTAAACGCAAGTTGGCGCGTTCAACGGACCAGTCAACCAAGGCATTGGCGACCTTGGGGTCTGATGACAGCCAAATGTCAAAACGATCCCGGACCGTATTTTCGACCAAACGCGCGGCTTCTTGGGTGGACAGTTTGTCTTTGGTTTGGCCTTGAAATTGCGGGTCGGGAATGAACGCCGACAACATCACGGCGGCCCCGCCCAACAGGTCGTCGCCAGTGATTTTCGCCGCACCCTTGGCATTGATGCGTTCGGCATAGGCACGGATGCCCTTCGCCAATGCGCTTTTCAAGCCCGATTCATGGGTGCCGCCTTGGGGCGTGGGTACGGTGTTACAATAGGAATTCAAAAACCCGTCTTCGTCCATCGGCCACGCAATGGCCCATTCAACGCGCCCTGGACTGTCGGAAAATTCGGCTTGGCCTTCAAACGGGCGCGGCGTCACGGTGCGCCGTTCATGCAGAACTTCGGTCACATAATCAGCCAGACCGCCGGGGAAGTGCAATTCGGCCTTTTCGGGGACCAATTTGTCTTCTTTGTCTTTCAGCAGGTTGGGATCACAGGTCCAGCGGATTTTTACGCCGCGAAACAGATAGGCTTTCGAGCGCACCAAACGAAACAGGGTGTGCGGGCGAAAATTGATGCGGGTGCCGAAAATATCGGTATCGGGGATAAACGTTACCGAGGTGCCACGGCGATTGTTAACCGGGCCTAAGCATTCCAGTTTCGAGGTCGGTTTGCCACGCGAATAGGTTTGTTGATAGAGCTGTTTGTCCTTAGCGACTTCGACCAGCAACAGGCTGGACAAGGCGTTGACGACGCTGGACCCAACCCCGTGCAGACCGCCTGAGGTCTCGTACGCGCCACCGCCGAATTTACCCCCAGCGTGAAGCGTGGTGAAGATCACTTCCATGGCCGAGATGTTTTTGAATTTAGGGTGGGGATCAACCGGAATACCGCGACCGTTGTCTTTGACCGTCAAACGGTTGCCCGGTTCTAAAATCACATCAATGACCGAGGCGTGTCCCGCCACGGCTTCGTCCATGGAGTTGTCGAGGATTTCTGCAGCCAAATGGTGATAAGCGTGTTCGTCGGTGCCGCCAATGTACATGCCGGGGCGCTTGCGAACGGGCTCCAAGCCTTCCAAAACTTCGATGTCAGCGGCACTATAGGTGTCGCCCCCGACTTTTTTGGTGGGCAGGGGTGTGGGCAGAGGAGCCGCAGCCTTGGGGGCCTTGACCTGTTTCGGTTCGGGCTTCGGGTCTTCGGGGGCATCGATGTTAAACAAGTCGCTCATGAAGGCTCACAATTATTTTGCAGATGTCTGAATAGGGTTACGCTACACTATCTTAAATGCCAACACTGTGTGTATCAATCTTCATCTGGTAGTCTTTTCTGGTTATTTTATCTAAATCTTGTGCTTGGCGCTTTGGGAGTTTTTGTAAACATGAGCGAATCGGACACAAATCCGCGCGGAGAATTGGCCATTCGCCAATTGGCGATGCCGTCGAATTTAAACACGGGCGGCAATATTTTTGGCGGCTGGTTGCTGTCGCAAATGGATATTGCGGGCGGCATTACGGCCAGTGATCGCGCTCGGGGACGTGTCGCCACGGTGGCCATTACGGCCATGGAATTTCATCACCCCGTGCATGTCGGCGACGTATTGTGCTGTTACGCCGATATTCGAAAAGTCGGCAACAGTTCCATCACCATCCATGTTCAAGCCTGGGCGCATCGCCGTGATGGTTCTAAGCTTGATGAAATCAAAGTCACAGCAGGTGATTTTGTGTTCGTGGCGTTGAACGAAGACGGTTCCAAACGCCTGTTACCACCGCTTGAATAGGACTTTTGATATGAATATTCATCTTATTACCCTCGGCGTAGCGGATATGGCGACGTCTCGTGCGTTTTATGAGGCCTTGGGTTGGGTCGCTTCACCGATGAGCCAGGATGAGGTGACGTTTTTTCAATCTGGAGGACAAGTGTTGGGGTTGTACGCCCAAGATAATTTAAACCACGATACGGGGCTGGATGCGCCACGTCCGGGCGGCGTCACCTTGGGGGTGAATACCCACAGCCGACAAGAGGTCGATGACCTGTATCAAAAGGCCTTGAAGGCCGGGGCAACGGTTTTGATGCAACCCGAAGTCAAGCCGTGGGGTGGCTATACAGGTTACGTCGCGGACCCGGACGGCCATCCGTGGGAATTTTCCTATGTCGAACAATTGGTTCCCGATGAAAACGACGTGCTGACGTTACCTTAACCTTAAGGAACCGCACAGGCCTTCGCTAAGTCCAAGACATAATCACAGGGCTGGTTGGGGCTGGTTTGCCAGATTTTCAGGTCGGGATAAGGTGTGCAGGCCGTGTCTTCTATCAGGGCGATTTGGCCGTCTGAACCACACACCAAAACCGATGAGTCCTGACCGCTTTGGCGGGCTTTTAGCACATAGCCATCAAAGGGCGTGAGCAAGGACAGGTCGTGAGCGGTCGAAAAGTCCAGCAATGTTTGATCCTTAAAACTTGGATCAACGCCTTTGTTGAGGACGGCGGAATCCACGGACGCCGTTAATTTGGTGAGGGCCGTCGCCAGTCCTAGCATTTTTTCGTTATCAATGGGGGCCGCGTGCAGGCACGACGTGGTCAGCACGGCAACGGCCAAAAAGGTGAGAATATTGAAGGGGAAAGAGCGCATGATCATTTCCTATACGGTCCAATAGACGAACGTACCAGTTTCATCTTTACCGGTGTCCAAATTCCATGACGTGAGGTCGGCTAAGGTGTCTATGTTGTCCGTTTCAACGGCCAAGCCAATTTTGCGCCAGAGGGCGATGATGTTGGTGCAGGCCCGGTCAAAGATGACATCGTAAGTCATCTCGCCTTCCGGTGTTTCAAGGGCGTTGATGAATTCTTCCAAGTCGGCGGCTTCTGGATACGTTAGTCCTTGGCTGGCCGCGATATGGTGGGCAAAGGGAGGCAGGGCGTCGCCTTCTTCGATGATGTCCACCCGGGGGCCAAATTTCGCATGCCAAGAATCGATGTTGGGTGGTTGTGTTGCGAATGCATCTGGATAGACATCTTCAAACATCCCCATCCACAAATCTAATATGGCCTCGTCAATGCGGCTGGGGTCGTCGCTGCGGTGGCACGACATGATGCCGCTCGTGGTACTGTCTAGGTGCTCCGACAGGCCAATGGCACCGAGCTTCATGCGTTCGGTATAAATATAGGCATCTTGGTGCATTTCACAGACGCGGTGTTGTTTTTTATGAGTTTTGTATTCGCCGACTTTTCCCTCGACAATAGGGTGAATGGTGACGTCTCCCGCCACATGGGCGGCATATCCCAACAGCCACGCCAGACACTTCGTTTGCAGTCCACCCTGCATTTTGGCCACGCGCGCAGCACCGCTTTTAATCATATCGGTGGTGTTGGTATAGTGCATGTCATCAGCCCACGATGACGCGCTGCCGCTCAAAGCATCAAGATAGGGGTAATCAGGGCTGACGCCACCAAGTTCTACAAATTTTAAATAATCGGAACTGGCGATGCGCACATTCGCTGGGGTGTCGGCGTCTCTGCGAACCAATCCGTGGGCGATATTGACCATCGTAATATGAGCGTAAGCTCCCGGCATGAATAGGTCCTCCCAAATCAACATGGCGTTACATGTTTGGCGAGCCTACCATAAGGTGATGCACTGTGGTATGTGCAATTTAGACTACATAATAACCAACAACACATATCCAGCGGCAAACAAGGCGGTGGCGGCGGCGATTTCGTTGAGGATGCGTTCTAAGGGCATGTTCTTTACTCCGTTTTGATGTGTTTCTGTTAATGAGAACAAAGCATGAACATAATAGGGTTGTCAAGGGCTATCGAGCACAAAAAATATACGGTGAGGGCTGAAGTGTATTGTCACCATGACAAAATCCTTATCGTGTTTATCTGTTCGTTGGGTTTACAATGACCAACGTATTGTTCCTCCCCAGGATTGTTTGCATGTTGACCAAGTTACCGCCCACCGTGTTGTTGACCTTGACGGCCTTGTTTTGGGGCGGCAATTTTGTCGTTGGGCGACTATCCCATGCGGACATTCCGCCCTTAGGTCTGACGTTTTGGCGGTGGAGTGTCGCGGCGTTGATTATGTTGCCGTTTGTGGGCCGGGAACTGTGGCAACATCGTTCCCAAATCCGCGCTCATTTTGGCTTGCTGTTTGTTTTGGCGCTGACCGGGATGGCGATGTTTCATGCCTTCACATACATAGCCCTTGGCACCACAACGGCGATCAATGCGACGTTTGTTTTGGCTGCGATGCCGATGGTGATCCCTTTGGTGTCGTTGTTGGTTGGCGATGAGCATTTGAACGCCCGCCAAGGATTGGGAATCGCCATTTCAATTGTCGGGGTGGGGATTGTTATTTCCCGCGCTCAGGTTTCGGTGTTGATGAATTTAGAATTCACGCCGGGGGATGTATGGGTGTTGGGCGGCGTGTTGGCGTGGTCGGTGTATTCCGTCGTATTGCGCCGTAAACCCGCGACCTTGCCGCCGATGGTTCTTTTGGTCTCATGCATGTTGATTGCCATCGTTATTTTGCTGCCGTTTTATGTGTGGGAAGTGCTGAACGTTGGTGGCTTTGCCTTGAACGTGCAAAACGGCTTGGTGATCGGCTATGTGGCTACGTTCGCGTCTATCTTGGCCTTTATCTGTTGGAACACCGGGGTGGCGCGCATTGGGGCCAATAAGGCGGGCTTGTTTATTCACCTGATCCCATTGTTTGCCTCGGTTCTGTCGATTGTTTTTTTGGGCGAAAGCCTCAAGACATATCACTTTCTTGCCATTGGGCCGATTTTGTTGGGCCTTTATTTAACCACCACAGCCACTGCAAAGGGCTCTTGAAATGCACGTGAAGCAATACCGTTTGAATGTCTTTTTGTTGGCAACAGCCCAGGGTTTTTATCTGGTCAGTGCGGTCACGGGCATCACGTTTGCCGGGTTGGTCGGGCAAATGTTAGCTGAAAACAAATTGTTGGCGACCTTACCGTTGGCGGTGCTGACCATTGGCACGGCGTGTAGCACCATTCCCATGTCGTTGCTGATGAAGCGCATCGGCAGGCGTCTTGGCTTTATGATTGGCGCCACGGCGGGAGCGGCTTCAAGTGCTGTGGCCGCTTATGCCATCACACAGTCGAACTTTGCCCTGTTTTGCGCAGCGATGGGGTTAATGGGGGTCTACCAGGCCTGTTCTCAATATTACCGCTTTGCCGCCGTGGAAAGCGCGCCTAAGGACTACGTGTCTAGGGCGGTGTCATTGGTTTTGTTGGGCGGTGTACTCTCGGCGTTGATCGGCCCGACATTGGCGGTCTCAAGCAGCGATTTGTTAGCTCCAGTGCCGTTTGCCGGGGCCTTCTTAGTGGCCTCATTGGTCAGCCTCTTGGCTTTGGCTCCCTTGATGCTGTTGAAAATTCCCTTGCCCAAAGAAGAAACCAGCGACGAAGGGGCTCGGCCGTTAAGCCAAATCATTCGTCAACCCGTGTTTATCGCAGCCGCCTTAAATGCTGCGACCAGCTATGGTCTGATGGTGCTTGTAATGACGGCGACGCCGTTGGCAATGAATGGCTGTAATTTTTCCATGGTTGATACCGGATCGGTGATCCAATGGCATGTGTTGGCGATGTTTGTGCCATCGTTTTTCACCGGCACTTTGATCCACCGCTTTGGTGTGCTGACTATTTTGTATACAGGCATGGGCTTGTTTGCGCTGAGCATTACGTTTTCCACCTCGGGTATCACGCTGTTGAACTTTGGCGGTGCGCTGGTGACGGTTGGCATCGCCTGGAACTTCTTGTTTGTTGGTGGTACCACGCTGTTAACCCAAGCGTACCGACCCAACGAAAAGGCGAAAACGCAAGGAATCAACGAATTCATGGTGTTTAGCGCCGCCGCCACAGGTTCATTGACCTCAGGCGGGCTGTTCAACGTGTCGGGTTGGGATGCTGTGAATTATGGTGTCGCCCCGTTTTTAGTTGTCACCTTGATCGCAACCGTGTGGTACCAGCTTGGTCGAACCCCAGCCGTGGTCCCAGTTGACTTAGATAGCGAGACGCCATAAATCTATCTCACTTTTGCCGCAATTGGCTGGCATTTACGGCTCAGATTATTTTGGTGAGGACTTCAAACGAATGGCTTGGAACTTTAAGGCGACTTTAGCTGCGGTGCTGATCGGTTGCGGGGTGGCGCTTAGCCCCGTTGCAAACGCGGCTATGGCGGCCCCGATGACGGATCAAGAGCTGGCCAAAAAAGAATGTAGCGATTGCCATTTCTTTTATGACCGACAGTTTTTGCCAGCGTTTTCGTGGAAGAGAATCATCGACAATTTGGATGATCATTTTGGCGACGATGCGACTGTGGATGAGCCCATCCGCACGCGGATTTTATCCTATATGACCGAAGGCCGCTCGACCGACATCCCCGTGAGAATTACAAAAGCAAGATGGTGGCTGCAAGCCCACGGTGCCAACTTTGAAGCCTTTGCGGCAAAAAGTAACGTCAAAGTTGGCAACTGTGGAGCCTGCCACCGTCAGTAAGACTTGGCTATTTTCCAAACAAGCCTTTAATCGCGCCACCAGCACCGCTCATGGCGTCTTTGGCTTTGGCACCAGCTGCACCGCCAACATCACCGACAGCCCCGCCAACGTTTTTCATGACGTCAGCAGCTTTGCCCGAGATATCAGATAGGCCCAATGCCGATAAATCGACCTTGCTGGCAGCACCGCTAGCAGCATTGGTGATGGACGAGATGATCTTTTGTGCAACTTCCGCCGGGCTCGCACCGCCAGAATCCTTGCCGATGTCTTTCAAGTGAATGTCAGGCAACCCAGACGAAAGGGTTTTGCCCGCCATAAAGGGCGACGAAATGTTGATCTGGCCGCCTTTGATGTACAGGTTGCTGATCACCACCTTGGGACCTTCTTTGCCATCGCTCGGCGCACTGGCAGCGGGTTCACTGCTACCAGAGCCACCGCCCATAGCATTCACGAAGTTTTCGACATTGCTTTGAATGGCCGCAATGTTGGAACCATTGGATCCAATTTCATAGGTGATTTCTGGGGCGCGGATCATCACTTCATCGACAACGACCAAATCGCCGGTGGTGTCTTTGTTGATCTTAACGCTGACTTCACCCAGGCTGATGGCGCGATCCGTTTTGAAACCAGACGGATTGCCAACGGTCAGACCGCGAATGCCAGCCGTTAAATCGGTAAGGCTAAGGTCCACTGCCGCCACCTTGACCGGAACCTTGGTGACCAGAGAACCCTGGTCTTCGATGACGCCTTGGACAATTTTCGGGGCGTTTTGCGCTAAGAAGAAAACGCCAACGGCCACAACGACGACCAATAGGCCTAAGCCAATCATAAGTTTTTTAAGCATAGAGATTACCTCCCAAGGGATACGGTTATTATCTAAATATTTTCACTGCCATCTTGCCGATCTGAATTTGAATGTTCATAGTGCCGCGATGCGAAATAAATTGCAATCACAAGACTTAAAGGACGTTGTCGGCGTCTTGCTGGCCGGGGGATCATCCAGACGGTTTGGCGGCGGGGATAAGTGTCTCCGCACGTTGGGCGCTCAGTCGTTGCTCGGCCGCGTTGCGGACCGTGCGAAGCCCCAAGTCGGGTCTTTGATTTTAAATGCATCGGGTGCCCCTGATCGCTTTGATGGGTATGGACTTCAAGTCGTGGCCGATAGCGTAGAAGGGGGGCATGGCCCGTTGGCGGGCATTTTGACGGGGCTGGAATGGGCCGAGACACACGTTCCTCACAGCACATGGCTGGCGAGCTTTGCCACCGATGCGCCGTTTGTTCCGTTGAATATGGTGGCACGTTTATTTGAGGCGGTTGCTCAACAACCGTCCGCCCAGATTGCCCTGGCAACGTCTGGGGGCCGCGTGCATCCGGTGTTTGCTTTATGGCGCGTGGATTTGGCGGAAGATCTGCGTCAAGCTGTGGCGGTTGAGGGCCTGCGAAAGGTGATGGCTTGGGTTGAACGGTACAATTCCATTCACGTTGACTTTTCCGATGCTCAAATCGATCCCTTTTTTAACATCAACAGCGAAGCCGATTTGGCCGAGGCTGAACGCTTAATCTTGAAGGTCAAAAGCCTATGACAAACCGCCAACAGCCCGTGATGGGCGTTGTGGGGCCGAGCGGCAGTGGCAAAACCACCTTGTTGTCCGATTTGATTCCCATTCTCACCAAACGGGGGCTTACGGTTTCGACCGTTAAGCATACGCATCATGGTTTTGACGTTGATAAACCGGGCAAAGACAGTTATCGCCACAGGGAAGCGGGGGCGAAGGAAGTCTTGCTTGCCTCTGCCAACCGTTGGGCGCTGCTGCATGAAGTCGGGGCAGGGGTGGAGCCAAACATGAATGACTTGATCGCAAAGATGACCCCCGTGGACATTTTGTTGATTGAAGGTTTTAAAAAGCACGATTTTCCGAAGATTGAGGTGTTTAGACCCTCAATCGGCAAGCCTTTGCTGAGCGTACAGGATCAAAGCGTTGTGGCCATCGCCACGGACGATCAAAATGACCCCCGTCTCAAAAATATGCACTGTGGTCTATTGGATCTTGGCAATATCCAAGCCATTGCCGACTTTATCGTCGATTATCTAGGGGATAAACGTAATTCAAAACCGCTAACGAGCTAGTGGTTGTTCTTTTTTATGTGACCTTTGATGAAATTAAACACACCATACCAAGAATTTTCTTGGCACATGCGCAAAGCATCTTTCACACCTAAGCGATTGACTAAATTTTCTGCGAGAGAGGCCAAACCATCAGCGTCTCGGTCGCTATGTACATCTAAAAATCGGGCCATTCTAGCCTCCTTTAGTCTGCATTTGCTCTTCTGAACATCATTAGTATGCCACGAAACGCTTTACGAAGTCTTAATTTATTTCAAAAACTGTACGTATCGATTCGGTGTTGATTGTGGCTATGTACACTTTGATCGGTGTGTATGAAATGTATTCCACAAAGTTTTTTGATTTTATGATTGACGAAAACGTGAAAAATGTAGATTATGATGGGTAGATAGAGTGCGTGGATTGTATCTATTGCGCACTATAACCTAGAAATTTACGGCCTTGAATACGGCCCCATGCGTGATCCCCAGCGCAGATTAAAGAGATATAACATGACCCAACAAGCGTTAGCCTTACCTGCAGACATTCCAGAATTTAAAGCCGCCATTGAAAACTATGCCAAAGGGCTGTGGTTTGCCGACCGCTGGCGCACGTTTCGTCTGCGGTATGGGATTTATGAACAGCGTCAATCGGGCCAACATATGGTGCGCGCCAAGGTGCCGGGTGGTCGTCTAAGTTTTACTCAAGTGCGCGGTATTGCCAAAGCCAACGCCTTACATGCGGGCGGGGATATCCACATTACCACCCGTCAAGGTGTGCAGTTTTATTTTGTCCAACGGGACTCGTTAACCGGATTGTTGGAAACCTTGAGCCAAGGCGGCGTGACCACGCGCGAAGCATCGGGCAACACGTTCCGCGCTATGATCGCGTGCCCTGAAGCTGGGTTTTGCAAACACCAACACACCAATGCCGCAGACGTTGCCGAACGCCTGACCAAGTCTTGGTTGCGCAATCCCCTGGTTCAGCACATGCCCCGTAAGTTCAAGACCACTGTGTCGGGCTGTGAACACGATTGCGGCCTCAGTTTGATTGATGATCTGGGCTATGTCGCGACTGATCGTAACGGCGAAAAAGGCTTTCGCGTGGTGGTTGGTGGTGGCCTCGGCATTCAGCCCATGACGGCGGTTGAAGTCTTTGATTTCGTGCCTGAGTTCGATTTGAACACGGTCCAAGAAGCCATTGCGCGTCTGCACGTCAAACATTCTAGTCGCACCAACAAAAACCGTTCCCGCATCAAATTTTTGGTGAAAAAACTTGGTGCCGAAGAATTTGTGGCGCTTGCCCATAAAGAATTCGCAGCGTTGAAAGCTCTGCCGGCTCCCGAATGGGAAGCGTTAGAGTGGGGCGGACCTTCGGGCCAAGGCGAAAATGTATTTGTCGAAGTCCCGATGGGCTGGTTGTCGTCCGCTCAGTTTGAAGGCGTTGCCGATTTGGCTGAAGCCGCAGGTGGTTCTGAAATCCGCTTGACCCGAACCCAAAACATGGTGGCTTTGGGCATTGAAGCCGACAAGATTGAAGGCTTCGTTACGGGCGTGCGCAATTTAGGCATGGATGCCAGTGGTCGCGAACATGCGCTGAAGGATTTGACCGTATGCCCCGGAACGTCGACCTGTGCCATTGGCATTACCGATAGTCATACGCTGGGTGAAACTTTGCTGGATGCACAAGCTGAATTTACGGGCCTGAAGGGCGTGAAGGTCCGCGTTTCTGGGTGCCACAATTCTTGCAGCCAGCACCACATTGGCGACATCGGTTTTCATGGTATGGCCAAAAAAATCGAAGGCAAAGCCGCACCACATTACCAAATTCATTTGGGCGGCAGCCCTGAATCGCATGGCATGTTGGGTCCGGTCATTGCCGTTCGTCAGGTTAAAGATGTGCTGAAGGCTTTGCTGACAGACTTAGGGCCAGCTTTGGATCAAGGCGAAAGTGTCCGCGATTGGGCTGAACGTTTGGGCAAAGAGGGGCTTGAGGCTCTTTTGGTTCCGGTCGTCGGTGACGGGAAATTGGACGCCACGAAGGATATTTTTGATTTGGGCAGCGATCATGAATTTGAACCGCCGTTAACCGCGACCGGGGAATGTGCCGCCGGGGCCGTGGTCGCCGAACATTTGGTGGATCAAGCTCAAGTGGCACGGTCCGATGCCGCGCGCACCTTTAGTGCCGGGCTTTTGCCCCTAGCGAACGTGAACCTAACTGACGCTCTGCGCTTGCCAGCTCAACGATTATTGGTGATTGCCGGGGAAGATAAAGTTGGAACCGAAACCGATTCTGTTCTGGGTGCCGTGCGCACTTATTGGAGCCACAACGCCGACTTACTCGCGGTTCTAGAGACGGCATCAGATGCGGTGACGGCGGCGGAACAGTCTACGGGTACAGTCTTGCAGGCCTTACCGACCCTGGCCGCATGGCAAGACGCGGCGGATGGGGAAGTCGAACGTATTCTCAAAGACGTGCCGAACTACCTCGCGGGAGCTGCTGAATGACAGCCACCAAAAAAATAGTCCCCCCCCTCGTCGGGAATGAAGAGCTATTGGCTTGGCAGGCCCTTGATGGGCTGAGCTTGCTTAAAAGCGTGCTTGGATATGGTCAAGGCTTACGCGTTGGCGTGACGTCTTCGTTTGGTGCGGAAAGTGCTGTTTTACTGGACTTAGTGGCCCAAGTGGCCCCGGCGACTCCTGTCGTTTTTGTGGATACGGGCCGTTTGTTCCCCGAAACAATCGCCTATCGGGACCAACTTGCGGACCACTTCGGCCTTACGGATGTCCGGACCCTGACCGCGCCCGCACCAATGGTCGCCAACATGGACCCGGACGGCACGCTGTTTGAGACCGATCCCGATGGCTGCTGCCATGTTCGCAAGGTGATGCCGTATGCCCAAGCCTTATTTGATTTTGACGTGCTGATTGGTGGACGTAAACGTCACCACGGAGCCTCGCGCGCCGAAATTGACACGGTTGAGCTGTCCGGCCCGCACATCAAAGTGAATCCGTTGGCGCATTTTTCCGCTGATGACATCGAAAAAGCCTTCACGGATAAAAATTTACCGCGTCATCCGTTGGTGGCCGAGGGGTATAGCTCGATTGGTTGCGCGCCGTGCACCCACAAAGCAACCTGTGAAGTCAGCGGTGCCCGCGCCGGGCGCTGGTCGGGCAAAGAAAAAACCGAGTGCGGCATCCATTTCGCCGATGCCCGCGTCTATGAAAGCTTGGGCGACTCAAGCCTATAGCGTTTTACGACTCGTAATCGTATCACCCTCATCTTATGTGCTAATATACGCATTGATTGTGTCCGAATTCATTTGATTGACTTAATGGCTTGAACAACCACATGCGGAAACTCTGTGGGGTATGGGTTAGAAGGGAGTGACTATGTCCAAAATTCTCATCGTTGAAGATTGCGAAGACCTGACAGCCGTCCTAACGCTGCATCTTGAAACAAAGGGGTATTCGGTCATCACCGCTGAAGATGGTGAAAAGGGTATTTTGGTCGCGAAAGCCGATCATCCCGACCTGATCGTTATGGATTTGAACATGCCGGTTATGGACGGGTTTACGTCGACCCAGGTGTTGAAGTCTTCGGAAGACACCAAAGCCATCCCCATCATCGCTTTGTCGAGCCTCGCGACGGCTGATAACAAAGATGCAGAGTACGAAGCGGGCTGTGATGCCTATCTTACCAAACCCATTGATTTTGATTTGTTTTTTAAAACGCTCAACACGTTTCTAAGCAAGTCTTAGGGACGTATTAGCTTAACGAGGCGCGTGCGCGGTCCAGCAAGCTGTTGCACAGCAATTTAAAAAATGGCTCCTGCAAGGCGAGTTTGGTTTTTGTGTCGGGGTTTTCCAATAAAATTTCCAAAATGCGGTGACTTCGCCGGGCCTCTTCCTGCTCTTCGTCGGTCACATTTCCCTCTAACTGCGTATCAATGTAGTCCACCAGAAACTCAATGATGGCATGGGTTTCCATATCGATGCTGCCTAACATGCGTTTCATGGCTTTGCGCGACAGGGCGATGCACAGTGTTTCTTCTTTTGCTGTGGCGGTGGCAACCCGGCTATTGTCTGAAATAATCGCCATTTCGCCGACCATTTGCCCCGGACCGAGATCGCCCAAAGCACCTGTTTTGCGATTCACAACGTGGACTTTTCCAGATTTAATGATGAAAGCTTCGGCCCCCCGGTCCCCTTCTTTAAACAATGTTTCGTCGGCTTGAAACAGGTGATAGCGGGCAAGATGGCTTAGCAATAGGTCTGGGTCGTCAGTTTCTTGCACGATCTTCGTCGTTTTCGGCGGTGCCGTGATTCCCGTATCGTCGCGTTCCTTAAACATGGAAGACTCCTAAATTCATGAGAGAAACCAATTTTATAGATTTGAGCATATAATTTCTGTCTTGCAAATTCATTACGTCACACCCCGACCCGCAAGAGCCCCGAGATCTCACAAAAAAAGGCCCTCAAGTTTCCTTGAGGGCCTTTTGATTGTTTGCCGATGTTGGCTTAGCAGCTGTAGTACATCTGCCATTCAACAGGGTGCGGCGTGTGTTCGAAGTTGTACACGTCTTCCCATTTAAGGGACAAGTAGCCGTCGATCATGTCGTCGTCCATGACGCCGCCTTTGGTCAAGAAACCACGATCTGCATCCAAGGCTTCCAAAGCTTCGCGCAAGGAACCGCAAACCGTTGGCACTTCGGACAATTCTTCCGGTGGAAGATCATAGAGGTTTTTGTCCATAGCTTCGCCCGGATGGATTTTGTTTTGAATACCATCAAGACCCGCCATCATCATGGCGGTGAAGGCCAAGTATGGGTTTGCCGTAGGATCAGGGAAGCGGGTTTCAACGCGCTTGCCTTTTGGGTTTGCCGAGAACGGAATGCGGCAAGACGCAGACCGGTTACGCGCCGAATAAGCCAACAGAACCGGAGCTTCAAAGCCAGGGATCAAACGCTTGTAGGAGTTGGTAGACGGGTTGGTGAACGCGTTCAAAGCCTTGGCGTGTTTAATGATGCCGCCAATGAAGTACAAGGCTTCGTCAGACAGGTCAGCATAGCCGTTGCCAGCGAAGGTTGGCTTGCCGTCTTTCCAAAAGGACATGTGAACATGCATCCCAGAACCGTTGTCGCCTGCGACAGGTTTCGGCATAAAGGTTGCCGTTTTGCCATAGGTGTGAGCGGTCATGTGCGTGCAGTACTTATTGATTTGGATGTTATCCGCCGCGCGCACCAAGGTGGCGAAGGTCATACCCAGTTCGTGTTGGCTGGGGGCCACTTCATGGTGATGTTTGTCCATTTCTAGACCCATTTCTTTCATCACGGTGACCATTTCGGCGCGCAGGTCGTGTGAGGCATCAACGGGGGGAACCGGGAAGTAACCGCCCTTTACACTGGGACGGTGACCCAAGTTGCTTTCTTCCAAAATTTTGCCCGTTACGTATGGGCCTTCTTCGGAATCAAATTCATAGAAGCAACGGTTCATAGAAACGTCGTAACGCACGTCATCAAAGACAAAGAATTCAAGCTCAGGACCAACATAGCAGGTGTCGCCGAGGCCGGTTGATTTCATGTATTCTTCGCCGCGTTTGGCAACCGAGCGCGGATCGCGGTTGTAACCCTGGCCAGTGGAAGGCTCGCGGATGTCGCAGAACAAAATCAACATGGGTTGTGCGGCAAAGGGGTCCATGATGGCCGTCGTGGCATCGGGGATCAATGACATATCGGATTCGTTGATGGCTTTCCAGCCTTCGATTGATGAGCCATCGAACATGATGCCATCTTCGAACGCATCGGCGTCAACGAAGTCGGAACACATGGTCAAATGTTGCCATTTACCTTTCGGGTCGGTAAAGCGCAAATCAACAAAATCAATATTTTCTGCCTTGAGAAACTTGATGACGTCTTCAGGGGTCTTGCAATCCAAAGTCATGGTTATAATTCCTTGATGGGGTAGGGTTGGTTAAATCAATAAAGGTTAAACAGCTTCTGAACCGCGTTCGCCTGTGCGCACGCGGATAGCTTCTTCAACATTGGTGATGAAAATTTTACCATCGCCAATGCGTCCCGTATGAGCGGCTTGTTGAATGGCTTCAACCGCGCGTTCAACGAGGGCATCGTCTAAAACGACCTCAATTTTTACTTTTGGTAAGAAATCGACGACATACTCAGCCCCACGGTACAATTCCGTGTGACCTTTTTGACGGCCAAAGCCTTTGGCTTCAAGGACGGTAATGCCTTGTAAGCCAATTTCGTGAAGCGCGTCCTTCACATCGTCAAGTTTGAACGGCTTAATAATGGCTTCGATTTTTTTCATCGTTTATCACTCTCTGCTCCGCCTGGGTCATGTTCTCCCCAGCGTTCGCTGTCAAATATATACCAGTCTATTTAGCATAGAGTATGCCAAGTTTCTCTGTGGATAACTCATTGGCGCAAAATAAAGGACATTTGCATCGCTTTGGCTCATTTTTTGTCAATTCTAACCCCACACCAAAGCAAGGGTGTGCTTAAAAATTGTGCAGATGCCAGCAAAGTGGGCAGTAATCAAGCCAAAACTGATCCTGGGTTCTAAATTGTTTCTTTGCGAAGGCGAAAACATTTGAGGATCGAAAATGGGGTGCTTGACGGGGGCAGGCTATGCGTTTAGTAAAAGGTCGAGTTTTCGGGGTACAAGCTCTGAATATTATGGTGCCTGTAGCTCAGTTGGTTAGAGCGTTCGGTTGTGATCCGAAAGGCCGTGGGTTCAAATCCCATCAGGCACCCCATTTATTTTGCGGTTTTACACTGCATTCCTCATTCAATTGAGGTATACATACCACTTAAATCTATACACTCTAAAGGGGGAGGACAGCAGCGTGTCGAAAAAACATCCGATTATCGCCGTAA
>Ga0316203_1000664_pt1 | contig 36002 bp, 36 predicted proteins | sample 6monrhotite_MG_FD_204940 | JGI IMG/M metagenome (GOLD analysis project Ga0316203, IMG submission 204940) | Microbial mat bacterial communities from mineral coupon in-situ incubated in ocean water Damariscotta River, Maine, United States -... | ecosystem: Environmental > Aquatic > Marine >... | reverse complement strand
AGCAGAGAGAAGCGATAAATTTGAAAAATTGACGCTAACAAGGGGGAGAATTGCTACTTCGATGCATAAATTCCTGCATCAGATGTCGGCACGGCTCATTTTAAAAATAGTTTTGCAAGAAGCTCTTTATTGAATTATTTCACTATCGTAATATTTCGATTGATTGTTGTATTTTTATCATGTAATAATCTCCAATATTTTGGGGATGTGTATTGTATGGAAGCTGTGCGATAAAAAATAAAAACCAGCACTTTTTAGGAGAATAGCAATGGATAAAGATCAGTCGCAAATGAATCATCACGGTTTGTTGCATCACGAAAAGAATTCAGAAGATTCCACTCAAATTCATATGAGTAATCTAAGCGAACAGGATGCGGTCAATAAAGAGGCGCATCTTGATGCCCTTGAGGCTAAGTTGTTCGCGATGGCGGGATCTCGCTGTTGATCCGCTACGTTTCTGCATAAGCCACAGCAAATTTCTATGAAGTTGTTCCAGATACTTTTCTATGCTGTTTTCTTTATTCAAGCCTCAGCACAGGCAGCTGAGGCTTCGACTTGTGTGGTTAGCGATAAAGAATTTTTGCATCAAATTACCTCGTCCAGTGATTGGCTTGATGTGCATGCGGTGTTCAAACGCAATTTCCCCTCTTGTAAAGACGGCGGCTTGTATGCCGATGGTTATACCAATCTGGTGGTTGGTGTGATGGCTACGAATTGGGGTGATCTCGCTTTGCTGGATGATTTGATGAGGAAGAATGCGGCATTTAAGCGCTTTATCTTGCGCCACATCGGTGCGAGTGCGGGTGAGAATGATCTGAGTCGGGTGCTGCACAATGCCGAGGTAGCGTGCCTAAAGCAGTCGGTGCATTTGTGCCAAGAAATTGCTAAGCGCTGCAAAAGCGCTCTCGGCAGTAAATAACAGCCTGTGCGCTATCGGCACTACAAGGGTGGAATCTACGACTGGGTGTGCGAAGCTAAGTTGCAATCTGATCCTGAACAGACCTTGGTTATCTACCGTTCGCCAGAAGGCGCAACATGGGCGCGCCCACGTGAGGTGTTTTTCGAGAAGGTAGAGTTTGAAGGGCGGTTGGTTGATCGCTTTGAGCGTCTGGCTTAGTGCGTGTGGATTTAATCTTCACCCTTCACCAAATTAATGTCTTGCCAAGCCGTAACAGCGGTTTTTGCTTCACTACTCTCTTTGGCTTAACTCCAGATTGCCCATTAAGTCTAAAATCTGTCATTGATGAAGCTACTAGCCATTCCGCTAAGCCCCAAAGTGCGTGGCAAGCGGCTGGTTATCTCGCGAAAGCGGGAATCCAGCAAAACAAATATCCCGCGTAGCGGACAAAACCCTAATGTTGACCCGCTACGCGGGATATTTTCAACTAACTGGATTCCCGCTTTCGCGAGAATGACGGGGCTAGGGGGGGTGTCTGCTTTCGTGGAGTACGCAGCCGCTTGCTCCGCACTTTGATGTTTTGCCTTTCTCTGTGCCTCTGTGGTGAGGTTTTTAGTGTTGATTTTTTAATAAAAAAACGGCGGGCAGCTTTAGGGGCTGCACCTCCGTTTTGCCTTCATCAGCCCTAGGGCTGAGTTTGGATTCTAGCTAGCACTCATTTCAAGCATCAGTTGGTTGACGCGTTTGACGAAGCTGGCGGGGTCGTCTAGTTGACCACCTTCGGCGAGCAAGGCTTGGTCGAACAATACGGCTACCCAGTCATCGAATTTCTTCTCTTCTGTCTTCAAACGCTGTACGACTGGATGATTTGGGTTGATTTCAAGAATCGGAAGCGATGCAGGCGCTGGCTGTCCGGCTGATTTCAGCATGCGTGCTAGGTTTGCACTCATGTCGTTGTCGTCGGCTACCAAGCAGGCAGGTGATTCCGTCAGGCGGTGCGTTACGCGCACTTCCTTGACGCGATCTCCGAGGCTGGTGGTGATCTTGTCCGTCAGATCTTTAAACTCGGTGGCGACCTCTTCTTGCTCTTTCTTCTCTGCTTCGTCTTCTAGTTTGCCTAGGTCAAGTCCACCTTTTGCGACTGAAACCAATACTTTTCCGTCAAAGTCGACCAGATTGTTAACGACCCATTCGTCTACACGGTCAGAGAACAACAGCACTTCGATGCCTTTTTTACGGAACACTTCTAGGTGCGGGCTGTTCTTCGCGGCATTGAAAGTGTCGGCAGTGATGTAATAAATCTTATCCTGACCTTCTTTCATGCGGCCTATATAGTCAGCCAGAGATACGTTTTCTTCTGTGGTGTCGTTATGGGTTGAGGCTAGACGTAGCAATCCGGCGATTTTGTCTTTGTTGGCATGGTCTTCACCAATACCTTCTTTCAATACGCGTCCAAATTCACCCCAGAAAGTGGTGTATTTCTCAGCATCATTCTTAGACAGGTCTTCTAGCAGGCTCAATACCTTTTTGGTGCAACCGGCGCGGATAGCTTCGATGTCTTTTGATTCTTGCAAAATTTCACGTGACACGTTCAATGGCAGGTCGCTGGAGTCTACTATCCCGCGTACGAAGCGCATATAGCGCGGCATTAGCTGCTCGGCATCGTCCATGATGAATACGCGGCGTACATACAGCTTTACGCCATGAATTGCATCGCGTTCCCACATGTCGAACGGTGCGCGAGAGGGGATGTAAAGCAGTTGTGTGTATTCTTGACGGCCTTCAACGCGGGCATGTGTCCATGTCAGTGGGTCTTGGAAGTCGTGGCCTACATGTTTGTAAAATTCTTTGTATTCGTCTTCGGTGATTTCATTTTTACTGCGCGCCCAGAGTGCAACGGCTTGGTTGACGGTCTCATCTTCATCAAGTACTTGCTGCGCGTCATCTTTCCACTCTTCCTTCTTCATGATGATGGGCTGAACGATGTGGTCGGAATATTTGCGGATGATTGAGCGGATTTTCTGGCCGCTGAGTAGGTCATCTTGATCTTCGCGGAGGTGCAAAACGATTTCTGTACCGCGTTGTGCTGATTCAACCATCTCAATGGTGAATTCACCGCTGCCATCTGATTCCCAGCGAACACCTTGATCTGCATTTTCTCCAGCGCGACGCGTGATTACGGTAACTTTCTCTGCAACGATAAAGGCAGAGTAAAAGCCTACGCCGAATTGTCCGATTAAATTGGCGTCTTTTTGCTGGTCGCCGGAAAGGCGGGAGAAGAATTCGCGAGTGCCGGATTTTGCGATGGTGCCGAGGTTGCTAATGACATCGTCGCGGCTCATGCCGATACCGTTGTCGCTAATTGTTAATGTCCGCGCTTCTTTGTCATAGTTGATGCGGATATTTAATTCGGAGTCATCCTCGAACAGGCTGGCGTTATGTAGCGCTTCAAAGCGAAGCTTGTCGCTGGCATCCGCGGCATTTGAAATTAATTCGCGCAAAAAGATTTCTCGATTTGAATACAGCGAATGGATCATGAGTTGCAAAAGCTGCTTCACTTCGGCCTGAAAGCCCATGGTTTCGCGGTTGTTCGTGACAGTATCGTTCATGTTTTCTCCGTGTATATAGCGTGTTTATAGAATATAGCCTGCGTTTAGATGGGGGTGTTGCTCCTCTTTTCAAGAGGGAAAAGTGAGACAGTCCTTGTTTGTGGGTAAATAGTTCGTTAGCATGCCGTGCGGCGACATATTATTTGTCGAAAGATATAGTTCAAATTGCGTATTGCCAGCAAAGAGCTTTTCTATGACAATGCAGTCCCGCTTCACTAACCCTTAACATACGGAGTATATGAACTCATGAACAGAAAAGAACTTGTTGACGCATTGTCTGCTAAAACGGATTCCACTAAAGCTGATGCTGAGCGCAATATCGCTGCACTGATTGAAATCATCACTGCCACTCTTGCAAAGGGTGATTCAGTTTCGTTGGTGGGCTTCGGTTCTTTTGAAGTACGTGCACGAGCTGCTCGTACAGGCCGCAACCCTAAAACTGGCGCTGAGCTAGAGATTAAGGCTTCTAAAGTTCCAGCATTTAAAGCTGGTGCAACACTGAAGTCTGCGGTGAATGGCTAAAAGCTTTAATTAGTCAGAAATCAGATGTCCATAAAACCCTTTAGCTTGACGGCTAAGGGGTTTTCTTTACTGCTTTTGATGTTTCGCATTGCTTGATTTCGCTGTGTTGTGTACCATTTCGCCAGTAAGTGCTAATTTGCGTCTTAGTATGCGCAGTAAATGTTTAGCCGTTAATTTTTGTTTAAGGAGTTTGATTATGTTGCTGAATCGTATTCTTGCTGTATCTTTGCTCGCTCTTAGTCCAGCGGCGTTCGCTGATTCAATGAATATCAACCTGAATAACAATGCAGCGCAGTTCCAATTTGGCGCGTCGGCAAGTGATTACATCGAGGGGGATTCTGAGTTTCAAGGTGGCATCCTTTATAATGATGCGAACAACTTGTTTTTTGATGCCGGCATTATGGTGAACGGTGGCGATGGCGATGGTAGTTCTCCAGGTTTGAATGTAAGCATTGGCGCGAAGGGTGTGTTTGGTTCGATTAATGCGGTACCACCAGCTGCGGCAGGTACAACGGATACGGTTTCAGCGATAGCTATTGGTGGTGAGCTGGCGTTTGTGTTGCCTACTCCTACACGTATTGCACTTGTGGGGCAATACTATGGTTCTCCAAAGATTATGGCGTTCGCAGATGCAGAACGTTTCAATCAATTGGGTTTGCGCCTTGAGTTTGAAGCTTCACCACAAGCTAATGTGTATCTGGGTTATCGTGAAATCGGCTTTGGTATCAAGGGGCGGGGTAGCGAAACGCTTGATAAGGGTACCGCTGTGGGCGTAATCGTTTCTTTCTAAAAAGATGGCGATGGCTCGATCTTTGTTAGTGCCTCAAGTGATGGCGGCAATGTTTGCCGCCGTTTTTTCTATTGCGGCTCAGGCAAGAGATGTTTCTGCACAGCAGGCGGGAGTTGAATACGCGCGCCACGAGGTAGGGAAAGCTGATGAACTGCACAAAGCCAATTTGGAAAAGTTGCATGATGCCGAAAAAACATTGGCGAAGCGCAAGAGGGCGTTTGAGTTGCAAGCTATAAAAGTGGCAGGTGATCGTAAGGCGGCTAAGCTATCGAAGCGTAGCTTGACCGCAGCTAGTAAAAAACTGAAAAAAGCGCAGGCCATATTAGATCAGGCTTGGAAGTAAATAGGTTTTACGTCTTTCAGTGCAGTTTTCACTGCGCTACAAACAAATCTCAAATGATCGTGTAACGGTGGTGACTCTTTAGGGTGTCTCCATAAATTCAAAATACTGATGAAGTTACGGGTGGAGCAGCTAGCCAATCACTAAGGCAGCAAGCTGCCGAGTGATTGGTTGACCCGCTACGCGGGGGATTTTAAATCTACTGGATTCCCGCGTTCGCGGGAATGACGAGTTTTAGCCTTAATGGACAATCTGGGTTTAGCCTATAAATCGTAGTTCAATCCACAGATTTGCGAGTTGTTGCCTGCGGCAACATTCCAGCGAAAAGCTAATTCTCAGATTAACGCAGATTTTCAAACGCTGAAGATGTTCGTCTTAGCACCCAAGGGGAGTGTTCGAAGCTTTGTATTGGATGTTGTTTAATCGGTGAAAATCTGCGGACAACTGCTTTTTCTAGATTTGCAGAGGTGCTCTTTAGAAACCGAGCGCCCTAGCTCCTTGATAGAAAATAAAGCTCACTACCCATGCCAAGGCTAATGACCAACCTAGTGATAGCAGCATAAAGCCGTTGCTTTTTGATTCGCTACGCAAGGTGGCGATAGTCGATAAGCAGGGGGTGTAAATCAGGGTGAAGAGCATAAAGCTATAGGCTTGCACCCAATCTAGTTGTAGCGCTAATGCTCCGCTTAGCGCATGTCCACTTAGTCCATAGATCACGGCTAGCGAACCTATAACAATTTCTTTCGCTACAAAACCGAAGATCAACGCAATAGTGAGTTCAGCCGTAATGCCGATGGGACTAAATACGGGATCTAGCCATGCGCCTATATGCCCCGCCCATGTATCCGGCCCCGCTGGGACGGCGGAAGTCGGTAGATGGGTGAGTAGCCAGACTAAGACTACGCCGATAATAATAAATTTACTGGCGCGATGAATGAAGTGATACACCTCGTGCCAGCCCCGCAGTATCATTTGGCGCAGGGTAGGGAAGCGATAAGGGGGAAGTTCGAGTACGAAAGGTTCGTTGTTGGGGAGGTGGCGCTTGAAGATTAGTGCCGTAAGAATCGCGGCGGCGAAACTAAATAGGTACAAGCTAAACACAACTAATGCAGCTGACTGTGGCGTGAAAAGTGCGGCGGCAATGAATACGAAAACCTGTAGGCGCGCTGAACAGAGGGAGAAGGGTATTACCAGCATGCTGAGCAAGCGTAGCGGGCGCGAACGCATTACCCGTGTACCCATTAGCGCGGGAACATTGCAGCCGAAGCCCATTAGTAGCATAACAAAGCTGCGCCCATCTAAGCCCAGCTTCGCCATTAGTGCATCCATTAAAAAAGCCGCGCGCGAAAGATAGCCCGTGTCTTCAACGATCGCCATAAATAGAAAGAATAGTACGATGATGGGGATAAAGGCGGCGACAGTGGCAACGCCGTTGTAGATGCCGTCTAGCAGTAGGCCTCGCAGGAGCGAAGGCCAGCCTGCGGTGATGGGGTTGAGGGCAGCTTCACGCAGCCAGGCAAACAGCTCACCTACGCTGGTTTGTAGTGGCATGCCGAAAAAAAAGATGCCCTGAAATAGCAAATACATGATGCCAAAAAAGATAGGCAAGCCCAGCCATGGATGGAGGGTTAGATGGTCAAGTTGTGTGGTGAGATTGTCAGGCAGGCGTGCAGGAACTTGAACCGCGTGCTGCAAAATACGTGCTATTTCAGATTCGATTTGCGTGTCATGTTCTATCTGAGTTCGCAATTCTTCCGCCATTCCGGGTGTCGTATAGCGCAATGCCTTGGTGACGGCTTGCAGCGCTTCTTTATAACCATTGCCGTATTTCGCGCTAAATAGAAAAATTGGAATGCCGAGCGATGCCGTCATTTTTTCTGCGTCGATAGTGATGCCAAATTTCTTTGCTTCGTCTGCCATATTGAGTAGCACAACCATATTTAGGTTGTACTGTTTCAGTTGCAGTAATAGGCTGAGTTGACGCTCGATTTGCGTGGCATTGAGCACAATAATTGCGAGGTCGGGCACATTGTCATGTAGGAAATGACGCACCACCTGTTCGTCTTCGGAAAAGCCATGGATGTCGTAGATGCCCGGCAGGTCAATGACTTCAACGATGTCGCTGCCGAGTGAGATTTTGCCACTTAACAACTCTACCGTGATGCCTGGCCAGTTTCCGACACGTGCTGCACCACCCGTCATGCGGTTAAATAGCGTTGATTTCCCCGTGTTGGGCATGCCTAGCAGCGCGACTCGCTTCATAATTTTTCTACCGCTATCTTGGAGGCCTCGTTTTTGCGCAGCAGAATATCTGTTGTACCAATGCGAACCTGCAATGGCCCAGAAAAGCTTGCTTTGCGTATTAGCTCAATACGTTTTCCAACGCGAAACCCCAGTGCTTGCAAGCGTTGGCGCAGGGCATCTTCAGAGTGGATCGCGACAATGACGGCGCTTTCACCAGAGCTGAGATTATTCAAGTTGATATTGGAGTCGTTCATCTTCACAGTGTGCTGATTATTTCATAGCTATGGGGCTTTGCGCTAATCTTTAACAAATATGTCAACAATACATGTTTTGAATACGGTTTTTTTGTTTTATACAGGCCGTAAAGTGCAGAAAACTTGACGTGGCGGAGGATATCGCTATAATCCGCGCTCCCTAAAATCTTGCTCCACCGTTTACGCATAACGGGGAGCTACAACCACAAGGAGATGTAATGCGACATTACGAAATCGTATTTATAGTGCATCCTGATCAAAGCGAGCAAGTTCCCGCGATGATTGAGCGCTACCGCACGTTGGTAACTGGAAAGAACGGTCAAATCCACCGTTTGGAAGACTGGGGACGCCGTCAAATGGCTTATCCTATCCAGAAAATCCACAAAGCACACTATGTGTTAATGAATATCGAAGCCGATCAAGAGACACTGGATGAGTTAGAGCACGCATTTAAGTTTAATGATGCTGTGTTGCGTCATCTGATCCTCAAAGTTAAGGCCGCAGCAATTGATCCTTCAGCGATGATGAAAGATGAGAAGTCGAGATCGTTGACAAGTAGCTCTGCTACAACAGCGCCGTCTACAGCACCAGCGGCTCCAGCACCAACTCCTGCAGCGCCAGTAGCTGCACCAGCAGCAGTAGTGGCACCAGCTGCGCCAGTGGTAGCAGCAGAAGTGGCACCAGCGGCTCCAGCAGCAGCTGATTGATTGGTTTGAGTAGCAACCGTTGTGTAATTGACGGTGAATTGCATGAGTTGGACGATTTGCGTTACACCCCAGCGGGTGTTCCACGAATCAGCTTAAAGATACGACACGTTTCAACGCAACAAGAAGCAGGTATATCGCGACAGATACAATGCGACATTCCTGCCATAGCTCTGGGTGAGGCGGCACAGCAAGTGGCCCGCTTACAATTAAGCCAAAGTGTGCGAGTGGAAGGGTTTTTAGCTCAACGCAGTTTACGTATCTCGCAGTTGGTGCTACATATTGATAACATTAATTTGAAATAAGGGGCACAACATGGCTCGTGTATTTAAGAAAAAAGATGACAAGAAGAACAACTCTTCACGTCAATTGTTTAAGCGCCGCAAGTTTTGCCGCTTTACAGCAGAAAAAATTGCTGAAGTGGATTACAAGGACATCAATATCCTTAAGGAATTCGTTTCCGAAAATGGTAAATTGATTCCAGCGCGTATTACTGGTACCAAATCCCGTTATCAACGTCAATTGAGCGTCGCTGTGAAGCGTGCACGTTTCTTGGCGCTGTTGCCCTACACTGATTTGCATTAAGGAGTCACCATGCAAGTAATTTTGATGGAAAAAGTGGTTAACCTCGGCCAATTGGGCGATGTAGTTAACGTTAAAAATGGTTTTGCGCGTAACTTTTTGATACCGCAAGGCAAAGCTAAGCGCGCGACAGAAAACAATAAGGCAGACTTTGCTGTACGTCGTGCTGAGTTGGAATCAGTTGAAGCTGCTAAATTGGCCGATGCGCAAACTCGCGGTGAGAAGTTGAACGGTGTAACTGTTCAGATCGTGCAAAAGGCTGGCGTGGATGGCAAATTGTTTGGTTCTGTAACCAATGCAGACATTGCTGCAGCATTGGAAGCACAAGGCTTTAAAGTTGATAAGGCCCAAGTGCACATCACAGAAGCTCATATCAAGCAACTTGGCGATCATCCGGCTACTGTTAATTTGCATTCTGACGTGGAATCAAACATTACGGTAACTGTAGTGGGCGAATAAGCTTTAGTAGCAAGATCGTTGTACTAAAAAGGGCTGGCGACAGCCCTTTTTTGTTTTGGCGATTTTGCTACTGCATTCGGTGTAAAATCTCCCTCCTTAAATTGTTCACCCATCATGCAAAATTTCTCCGCTCCCGTAACTGATCCTCAAATGGATGCTATCAAACTGCCCCCTCACTCGGTGGAGGCGGAGCAGTCCGTGTTGGGGGGTATCTTGTTGGATACCACTGCATGGGACAAGATAGCCGATCTGATTTCCGAGAGTGATTTCTATCGAAATGAGCACCGACTTATTTATCGCCACATCTCGCAACTCACCGAACACGCCAAACCCGTAGATGTCATCACAGTGGCGGAGTCGCTGGAGAGCAATGCGGAGCTAGACAAAGCAGGAGGCTTACCCTATTTGGGTTCTCTGGCTGCAAACGTACCGACGGCTGCCAATATTCGCCGTTATGCCGAGATCGTGCGTGAGCGTTCCATTATGCGCAAGCTGGTAGCGGTTGGCACCGATATTGCCACCAGTGCTTACAATCCTGGAGGTCGCTCTGCTGGTCAATTGTTGGATGAAGCAGAAAGCCGTGTGCTGGAGATTAACGAGGAAGGGGAGCGTGGTCATACGGGATTCGTTGGCATGCCACCGTTATTGACGCAAGTCGTTGAGCGTATCGAGACATTATACGCGCGCGATAACTCCAGCGATGTGACGGGTATTGCGACAGGATTTACTGATCTTGATAGCAAGACATCTGGCCTACAGCCCGGCGATCTTATTATCGTTGCGGGGCGTCCCAGTATGGGCAAGACAGCATTCTCTATCAATATTGCAGAGAATGTCGCATTGGAATCCAACAAGCCCGTTGCTGTTTTCAGTATGGAGATGGGGGGTGCGCAGTTGGCAATGCGTATGATTGGGTCGGTTGGACGCTTGAATCAACATACTTTGCGTACCGGAAAACTTGAAGACGACGACTGGTCGCGTATGACGCACGCCTTGGGTCGGCTTAATGATGCACCTATCTTTATTGATGAAACAGCGGCGTTGAATTCCTTGGAGTTACGTTCGCGTTCACGCCGCTTGCATCGTCAACACGGTGGACTAGGTCTAATCGTAATCGACTATATACAATTGATGTCCTCTCCTATGACTGGTAGAGGCGGCGGTGAAAACCGCGCGACCGAGATTTCTGAAATCTCGCGCTCACTAAAGGCATTAGCTAAAGAGTTACAAGTGCCTGTGATTGCCCTATCTCAGTTGAATCGTAGCTTGGAGCAACGCCCCAACAAACGTCCAATTATGTCCGACCTGCGTGAGTCAGGCGCGATCGAGCAGGATGCGGATTTAATCTTATTTATCTATCGAGACGAAGTCTATAACCCCGATTCGCCCGACAAAGGCAAAGCAGAAATCATCATCGGCAAACAGCGTAACGGCCCTATTGGAGCAGTCGCAATGGCGTTTAGAGGTGAATTCACCCGCTTTGAAAACCTAGCTCACGATCAGTACCCAGACGCGGGCGCACAATATTAGAGCATGAACATGCAGAAGTTTTGTTTGACTTGTGTGGTTGAATTCCTATTTTTTTAAATCCCGTTTGCGCAGGTCTAGGGAGGATTGTTGAGTATGAAAAGCATTGAGCGCTTTTCCGCCTTGCTGGAATGCAAAACCGAAGATGCATGGCAGAAATCAATTTTTAAACTGGGACATGATTACGGATTTGAGTAGACTTTAATCTCTGTGGCTCCTGATGGGCCAACATCGCTTGGCGAGGCGTTTCTGCGCAGCAACTACTCATCTTCAGTGGCGCAGCAACTATGATAGCAATCGGCTGGTTAGAATCGACCCTGCGGTTGCTCACTGCGTGGCGCGCTCAATTCCGCTGATTTGGGAGCCTGCAATTTTCTCCAATAAAAAGCAAAAAGAAATGTATGAGGAGGCTGCCAGTTTTGGCCTTCGATCCGGAATTACATTGCCATTTCATGGTGCGAATGGCGAGTTGGGGATTTTGTGCTTTGTGAATGATGCAGAACCAAACAAGCGTTTTCACCAAGATGTTATGTTCAACATGCCTGCATTATTAATGATTCGTGAATTTGCTTTTGAGGCCTCCTTTCGATTTATAAAATCAGCGAATCTTGTGCCAAAACCAAGGCTTACTCCATGTGAGCTTGAATGCCTGAAATGGTGTGCGGACGGTAAAAGTTCTTGGGATATAGCTCAAATATTATCTTGTTCTCAGGGGGCGGTTAACTTTCATTTTGATAATCTACGCGAAAAATTCAAGGTGAATTCTCGCAGGCTAGTTGCGGAATACTTCGCTAAGTATTTTATCGCTTATGTTGAATATTTAGCGCAACAAAATATGTTGATGTATGAGAGGGGGGCTCTCTACGTGCGGGTAAATTGAATTTATATTTTTGTAGAAGCAAGTCGCGAGCAGTGATTTTTCCAATCAAATATAGTCTCAACAGAATTGCAATTGGTGCGGGGATTTCAGCCCCCATTTAAAAACGACTCCCTCTCGATTGAGTGACACCCAACCTAGACCAAAACTGTGCCTGATTCTCTCGTAGGGATTTACGGTATTCGCGCAACACTTCATGTTTCATCATCGCCTTTTTGCTATTTATTTCGGCTCTATGTGATTTGTAGTGGCTAGACTAGCTCTAGCCGCCCCCCGAAAAAGTAAAAACATCCTCTCCGCCGGATGGTTCGTTGGGTGGATGTATAAACCCACGACCACCCACAAGCCCTTAGCCCACGCAGGGCACAATAACCAACGGGCATTGCGCCGCATTTAATCGTCGTACACCAAGCCCACATCATTCCCTCCCGCCCAATCCTTCGCGTAAATTCCTTCCTCGACCAAACGCTGAAAGGTCGAATACGGCTAGTCTGCGACACAAGGAACTAGGCCGTGCTTTACTGGATTTATATGCACATTATCCATGTGGGCAGCATAGTCGCGCTCATCTCGAATCAGGTGTTCCCAATGTCGTCGCTGCCAGACTTCGAGCACCTTATGCCATTTGATTACGGATTTTTTTCGTATTAGAAGTTCAGTGCGGTTGTTTTCAAATATCAATTTATATTTGAAAACAACCTAGCTGAGTAGCTAGGTGTAAATAAATTTTCTTGCGATGTGAAATTTGAAAATCTCATCGCTTAAGAGGTCAATGTTGGGGGGCAGCCTTCGATAACAGTGATCTTCACACATGAAAATCCTTATACCTTAGGTCATTGGGAAATTACGTTAATGTGAGTAACGTAGTTAGACATTACGTTTTTAATTCGTCCACGGATTTGGCAACCTACCAAGCCAATGGCGGCAATCCAGATGTGCCTGCGGTAATGATGGTTGCGTGCAGCCTTTTCGCTCTGTACCGGATTCAGCATGACATCAAGATTCTGCTTTATGTGAGTAACAATATGATCGGGGTTCAAATACGGTTTTGAGTGAGTTGCTAGCTTTTGTGTAAAATGCTTTCTCGCTGATGGGCATAAAGTGCAGTGGGCTCGATTTAAGGTGCGGCCAGTCAATCCGAGAGGAACGGTCGGTTCTGTTTAGAATAGTTCCACTTTGAAAATGGGAAACACAGGCTAGCCTACAGCTGCGCCGATCTACTACGGCGAATTGGTGCAAGTAATTACGTCTGAAGGAATGCGTTTGATGCAGTTTTTGGGTTTGCTTGCATTGGTTGGCGCTGAAGTCGCCTGGTGGTTTAATAATTCTTTTCGCTGTCGGTTGTATTCATCGTAAGGGATTTGGTTTTTTCTGGTGCACTCATCAATTAGGTATGGGGTTCCAAGATTAAAGCAATTTTGGCGGACCATTTTTTGACTCATATCGTATATACCTGCATTCCTTTGCTCGGGAGTTTGCTGGCAGCCTTGTAATGCCAATACGATTCCGATTGCAAATGAATACAAAGGCGCGCGCTTAACTTTGACGAACATAACAAGAACTCCTCTCACTCAATTTAAATATGCAACGAATGCTACCACGTCATTTAATTTTTTTTTACAGCTTAAGCGTTACATGAAGCTGAATTCTATAGAATACTTCGAGCTCGCCGCTGACACACTAATCTTGAATTGGTTTTTGAGTTGCTTGAAAAAGAGAGCCTCCATTCATCTGTTTGATTCGGACAAATCCAATGACCAACATTACGCCCCACATCTCAATTACCAGCCCCCGAAATGATTCTGACGAATTTTCCAAGTGGGAGAGAATGCTGCCGTCCAGACTGGTAAAAGCATTTTGTTTAATGGCAAGTGTTCTCATACTTGCGGGCTGCGCAACAACCGCCACACATCCGAGTTTAAAAGTTAATAACGGATTGCCGGAGTTAATTCCGGTAAGGGATTTCGTGGCTAATCGTGGCAGCAATTTCGGCTATAAGATTTCGCCGGATGGCAAGAAGCTGGCGTGGATTGCGGTCAAAGGCATTTCCTTGCACTTCTTCATCAAAGACCTTGAGCACAACAAGATACACACTCTTCCGGCGGGAAATTTTTACGGCGAATTTGAATGGGCGCAAGATAGTCGCCGACTTATTTTCTCCATTCAGCAAGGCAATGAAAATTCTGCCTATGTCACGCTGGACACCGAAGCGCCGGATGGAAAGCCGCAGTGGGAACTCATTTCGCCATGGGGCGGCGTAAAGGCGCAATTTATGCGCACCATCATCAACGATCCAGCACATGTTTTGATCGCCCACAACCAGCGCGACAAAACCGTTTTCGACCTGTATCGGGTCAATATCGACACTAAAGAAAAAATACTGATCGCCGAAAACCCCGGCAATGTGACCCAATGGCTAACCACGCCGCAGGGCGAATTGGCGGGGCGCATCGTCAAACAGGAGAATGCATTTGTACTCGAATTGCGTCAGCCGGACTCGGGCTATAAACCGATTTATCAATGGATGCAGGACGATGATGTGCAAGTCGTCAGCATTACTGAAAATGGCAGCTTGATTTATCTGCTCACGAACAAGGGCAGAGACAAAAAAGTATTGATCGAGCTGGCGCGCGCCTCCGGCGAAGAGAAGCTTATTTTTGAAGACCCAGTGGTGGATGTCACGCACATTTACACACACCCGCTCACCGGCAAGCCGCTGGTTGCATTTGCCGAGCATGGCTACCCCAAGGCGACGATGCTGGAGCCATCCCTGCGCAACCCCTTGGGTTCTTTGCACAACAACACACCGGCAGGTTTGGTCATTTATGGCAGCGATACGCAATTTCATCGGCTGGTGATCTCCGCTTACACCGATAAAGGCTATGAATGGTATCTCTACGATGTCGGGCGTGATCAACTTGAAAAGCTCGGTGCCACAGCCAGTCTGGAATACAAAGAGTCGCTGGCTGACATGCGCCCCATTGAGTTCGCTAGCCGAGATAACATCCCATTGCACGGCTACCTGACTTTGCCCGAGGGGGTGTCGCCGCATCAATTGCCTATGGTGTTGTGGGTGCACGGCGGCCCGTGGGAGCGTGATAGGTGGAGCTATAACGCTCTAGTCCAGTTTTTCGCCAACCGTGGCTATGCGGTTTTGCAAATCAACTATCGCGGCTCGACTGGTTACGGTCGCCATTTTCAGAAACTGGCCATCGGCGAGTTCGCGGGTAAGATGCAAAACGATCTGCTGGATGGCGTGCAATGGGCGATAGATAATGGCATCGCCGATCCCAGTAAGATCGCCATCGCCGGAGGCAGCTATGGCGGCTATGCCACCTTGGTGGGGCTGAGCTTTACACCGGAGACATTCGCCTGCGGCATCGACTTTTACGGCCCGTCCGATTTGGTAAAAATGGTCGAAGATTTTCCTCCGTATTGGAAGCTGGAAATGGATCGCTGGCATCGCTATGCGGGAGACCCGAACAAACCGGCAGATCGTTTGCTCATGCAGGATAAATCGCCGCTATTCAAAGCGGACAAAATTACCAAGCCGTTAATGATTATTCAGGGCGAGCAAGATGTCCGTGTGCATGCGGAACAAAGTATCAAGTTGGCAACCCTGCTAAAACAACAGCATAAGCAAGTCGATTTCTGGTTGATCCCGGAGGCTGGGCACGGCATTACCCATTGGCCGCAAAGACTGAAACAGTTCAGAAAAACAGAGGATTTTTTATCTGATTGTCTGGGGGGCAGGAGCAGCAATTTTGATTACTACCAGCTTGGCTCATGGCTTTTCTAGCAGTTCATTTCCATTTATGGATGCCTGAAAATTGGCGGCGTTTCTCCTTGGATGTTTTTTTCTTCAGGTTGGAGAATAGGGTTTTGGCTACCGAATAAATGCGGCGTAAGATGTGATGCCAACACAACAATTAACCAAAACGATTTGTGCACTACACATTGAGCATCCAACATTAGAGAATGAAACACTTGTTACGAGCTTAGCAAATCCCTATAATGCGCGCCTACTTCGGGAGCATATTTCAGCGGTAGAATATTTCCTCGACAAGGAAAAGGTCACTGGTTCGAACCCAGTTGCTCCCACCAAGAACACGTATCATGTAGTCCAAAGAAGGCCAGATAATCCAATAAGGGTTTCTGGCCTTTTTTGTGCCCTAGGTAATCCGAAGAGGTCCTATTGCCTGCGTTAAAATTGGCAGTTTTGTTGACGGTATTTTGGCAGGCACTCTATATCGGATTAACGTCACTTGGCATGTGTCGTAAAGGACTTGAACGGTACTGCTGGCAATTACATTGCTGTCGATTAAAGCTGCTTGACTGCTAAAACGCTACACTATACAGCAGCTCATGATTAAGACATTCCGACACAAAGGCTTGCAGTTATTCTTTGATGCGGTCAGCAAAGCAGGTATCCAGCCACAACATGCGTCAAAGCTTGGGAGGCAGCTTTTGCGCCTAGACCTTGCTAAAAATCCTGCTGATATGAACATGCCGGGGTGGAAATTACATCTGTTATCGACTGGGAATTGGTCGATCTGGGTTAATGGTAACTGGCGCATGACGTTTTATTTTGAGGGCGAGAATGCAGTGTTAGTTGACTATCAGGATTATCACTAGGAGAAATGATATGAGCAGAATGTATAACCCACCTCACCCTGGTGCAACCTTGAGAGAGGATGTATTGCCTGCGTTGGGCTTGACCGTTACTGATGCCGCAAAGCAGTTAGGCGTAACCCGCGCCACTCTGTCTCGCGTGCTAAATGAGCGTGCAGCAATATCACCGGAAATGGCGTTACGTTTAGAAGGCTGGCTGGGCGTTGAGAACGGTGGACGTGCTGATGTATGGATTGCGGAGCAAGCAGCTTATGATTTGTGGCAAGTGCGCAAGGCTGGCGCGCCAAAGGTTCAACGCGCAGAACTAATCGCGGTTTAATAAGCAGTTCTGCTGACGCTTTACGTGCACAGCAAACGGAAGGTGCTGTGAAATTTGAGAATTTTCTCACCTCCTCTGACTTATCCTCACACCATGATTCTAGAAATATTATAGCTACGGAATGCTTTAGGGTGTTCAACTCAGCTTTGTATAAACAGAGGTGGATAAAATGAATAAAACACGCCTCATAGAGATACACCCTCAGGCTCCGCCCAAGCCTGAATATACTCAGCCTTGTAATGGCTGTGGGGTGTGCTGTGTGGCTCAGCCATGCCCTGTGGCATATATGTTGTTATGGCAGTTCCGTGGAAGTTGCCGTGCACTGTTGTGGCAAGATGATGTAAGTCGTTATGTTTGTGGCTTGGTTGTATATCCTGATCGTTACGTGAATTTGATCCCTGCGAGCTTGCGTGATTGGATGGGGGGCTTGCTTGCCAAGCGCATCGCGGCTGGTAATGGCTGCGACTATGATGCTGAAGTGGATGATGTAAGTGAAGGCTAAAGGGCTGCTCTATAAATCCAAGCTACGTTGCGATACTGCGTAACTTATAAGTAGCCGTTTGCCCCGTTTTTGGGCTTAGCGGAGTGGCTGTAAGCAATCACTTGTGGTGTTTTGCGCAGCCTCCGAGCTGAAGTTTTTAGGTTTAACCTAGAAAAAACAGTTGTCCGCAGATTCCCACCGATTAAACATGGCGGTTTCAATCACCAAGTGCAAATAACGCAGCGTGATGCTGCCTAAAGTCAAAAGCGTCTGGCATGAACAACTCTACCGGACATTTGAATCCAAGTGACTTGCGTGGACGCGTGTTCAGTTTCCACGCAATCGCATCTAACTCGGCCTGAGAGAATACGCTCAAGTCACTCCCTTTTGGTAAATATTGGCGAGCCAAGCCGTTGGTATTTTCGTTGATGCCGCGCTGCCATGGGCTATGCGGGTCAGCAAAGAATACCTTGATTCCAGTGTCTGCCGCCAGTTGCTGATGTCCCGCCATCTCTTTGCCCTGATCGTAAGTCATCGATAAGCGTTTTTGTGCTTCGATGCGATTGAGAACAAAGCCGAAACTCTTGACTGCTGAGGCCGCGCTGGCATCCTCCATCTTGGCCAGTACAGTGAACAGCGTGCTACGTTCTACTAGCGTCCCCACTGACGAGCGGTTATGCGCGCCCTTGATCAGATCACCTTCCCAGTGCCCCGGCACCAGCCGCTCTTCAATCTCGGCAGGCCGATCATGAATGCTGACCATGTCAGGTATCCGTCCACGCCGATCTTCACCCCGTGTACGCGGACGGCTTTTGGCATGGCCAAAGCGCAGCCAGCCAATCACTTCTGTGCGTAACTCTCCGCGTGGCATCGCATAGATTGCCGTATAGATGGTTTCGTGGGAAGCCTGTAGTGTTGGATAGTCGGGATGCACAGCCGACAGTGTGCCTGCAATCTGCTCCGGCGAGTAACCCACTTGCAAATAATGTGTGACCTGTTCCCAAAGCGCTGTACCAGGCCGCACCTTGCACAAAGTGTGCGGGCTGATCGTAAAGGCTGTGGCACGCCGCGGCGCCTCATCAGCGCGGTAGCCACCCGCAATCGCTGGCCTGCCAACCGCCACGCGGCATCTTCGAACGAATCCACCCGTTACGCCTCAACTCCCGACTCAATGTCCCCGCTGAACGACCTAACTCACGGGCAATTTCACTCGGCTTGAACCCCATGGTTAGTTGCGTCTGGATCATCGTTCTCTGTTCAATGCTCAACTGCTTGTAAATTTTTACCATGCAACATTTTCTCCGAAAAATGTTGCACTTGGTTTTTGAGCGCGCCACCCATTTTCAGTATTGATTGGTCCTAAAAACCGCAGTTCAATCCGCAGATTTCGCAGATTAACGCAGATTTTTACATTCGCACCCTATGGGTGAGTGAGCAGTTCAGTATTAGTTTTTGTTTAATCGGCGAAAATCTGTGAAATCTGCGGACAAAAGCTTTTTTCAGGTTGATTTATCGACGGCTCTTTCATCATCGGGATGCAAATATTCACTGTTTTTCCAAGCGGTAAATAGAATATACCATGACTTGTCGTAGCCACGAATAGCGTTGAATGACTGCCTTTTAGCTAGGGTTTTTTATGTTACTTTAGGGGCTTCAGCCCCTTGCCGACTCTCTCACCTTGAATTTGTTATTTTGGGAACGTTTTGACTGCAATTTTGAATGCTTTTAATAAATTATTGTTTTCTACTTCGCTATAGCGTAACACCATGTATTGTGAAGAAATATTTTGTATGTTCGTAGCTAGCTCAGGGCGTGCGGCGGAGATTCGGCTTGCATAATCTTGCGCGCCTTCATGTGGGGCGCGAGCTAATCCTGCTTTCTCTAGTTTGCGGCAGAGCTTTAGCCATGTGGCCTGTACGACATCGTTATGATGTGCAGTTAAACGGCGCAGCATGAATAAAGTGAATATGCCCACTAGCAAGGCCGCAGCTATCAGCATGTATGTCACCAATTTCTGCCAGGTGACATCTTGCATGCCGAGACGGGTCAGAAAGGCGAACTGGCGTTCGCTGTTATAGCCTAATACCCATTGATTCCACTGGTTGTTCAGCGCATCTAGGTTGAAACGTAATTTGAGTAAAAACGGTGACTGAGTGCGTGCGAAAAATGACAAAGCCGTACTGTCTGGCAATGCCGCGTTGAGTCCGCGACGGATACGGCTCGGAGCGATGGACGCAGTGGGGTCATAACGTACCCAGCCTTTATCCTTTAGCCATACTTCAGTCCAAGCATGTGCATCCGATTGGCGCAGGATGTAATAGTTGCCGTAGCTGTTGAATTCCCCGCCCTGATAGCCGGTAACAACCCGTGCCGGAATCCCTGCGGCACGCATTAAAAACACAAAGCTAGAGGCGTAGTATTCGCAAAAGCCTTTGCGTGTTTCAAATAGGAAATCATCCACGCCGTTGCGACCGATTGGCGGTGGTTCAAGCGTGTATTCGAAACCGTTGCGATTGAAATAGGCGAGGGCGGTTTTTACGATGGCTTCATTACTTAGGTTCTGTGCGCGCCATTGTGCCGCCAATTGTCGCGCTTGCGGGTTGAACCCATCCGGTAAGGCGAGTGCTCGCTGCAACTGTTGACTGGATTCGTCAAGATTGGCTAGGTAGCTCAATAAAGACGTCGCATCGTAGCGTAATCGTGTGTTGATCGGCGTTTTATTTAACAGATTGTAGTCAGGGGAAAACACCGCAGGAATGGAGATGTGGATCGGCATGTCCAAGGCGAATAGCCAATGCTTGTTATGTGGCTCAAGTGTGACCGTGTAGCGCACTGTTTGACTGACTTTGTCTAGGCGAGAAGTCCGCAAGCTCGCATTGTGTCCATGCGTCCAAGTGCGTCCATCAAAATCCCACAATACTGGGCCACGCCAATACATCTTATCTTGCGGCGGTTTCTTCCCAGCAAAAGTGACACGGAAGGCAACGGCATCTGAGAGCGATAGTTTGCTTAAACTCCCTGGTGACATGCTATCGGATAGGCCACTCTTGCCGTAAGCATCTTGTGGCATTCCCCATAGCGGACCTTGGATGCGTGGGAAGAGAGCAAAAATCAGCAAGGCTAAGGGAATCGCTTGCAGCAACATTATCGAGGCAATGCGTATGCGTGGCTTGAGTGTCAGCTCTCCGGTGTGGAGCAGTAGCCATGTGCTCATAATCGTCAGTAATGTGAGCAGCATGAACAGTGCAGTGGCAATACTTTGCGAATAGAAAAAATTGGTAATAATAACGAAGCAGCAAAGATAGAGCAGTATCGTGGCGTCACGTGTTTCGTGTAGCTCCAGCAACTTAAGCGAACCGAGCAGGATCAGCAGCATGACGCCTACATCGCGTCCAAAGAGTGTATGAAAACTAAGCGCAAGCCCCGCTACGCAGACCAAGGTGACAAACACGAGCAGCCTACGAGATGGTAGTGCGTTGCCGCTATAAGTAAGATAGGCGCGCCAAGATAGCAACAGGACACTCAAGGCGCTGACCCATAAAGGCAGATGAGCGGCATGAGGGGCGCTCACCAGCAGGATGCATACGATGAGGCCGTAGATGAGCGGGGCGGAGAGCTTCATGAAAATACAAATCCAGCATGGCGGCACAGCGACACAGAGAACGCAATGCTGTCGCAATAGCTAGTACGGAGGAATAAAGACGCAGGTAATTTTTTCAGCAATAAAGCTGTTTGCTTTTCTCGGTGTCTCTGTGTCTCTGTGGTGAGAGTCTTGTCTTTCAAAGTCTTGTTTTTCACAGCCCACCTTTCGCCAGCCCATAAAGCGCCAGTCTACGCAAGCACTCCGCCCGATGCCCTGGACCATTCTGCGGCAGAATTTCGCTGTCCGCTAGGCGTAGGCCATACAGCAAGTCTTGCGCATCCGCATCCAATACCCAGCGCGTGAGCAGCTCCAGTTTGCGTTCAGTGGCGATATTGGGTAGTTGTGACCAATCCAACCATAACTCTTGCCCCTGTCCTGCTGAGAATTGTTTGACTTGTAAACGCTGTCCACGTGCCAGTGTTTTCCATGCGATGCGAGGCATTGCATCGCCAGCAACATAATTACGTAAGCCGGAAAAGTCTTCATCACCTGTGGTCGACAATTTGCCGCTACCATTATCTGCTAAGGCGGAGGGCAAGGGCTGTGCGGCGGCGGGTTTGGGATAGACCAAGCCTTGTACGTCAAAGTGTATATACGTCCATGCATGAAATAAGCCGAACGGAAATTCCGTATACAGCGTCAGCCGTCCGCTATCCATCCAGCCGCGCTGGACGGAGGGTATGGCAAGTTGTATTTCTGTTGTTTGTTGAGAGGGTAAGTCAAACACGGTGTGGTGATCTGCGTCGTCGTGCAAATGTAGCTGATAGCGAGAAAGCTTGCCGGAATTGTTAAAGTGGAAAGTGAAGCGAACTTGTTCATGGGCAAAAACAGGTGCTATTTGACCTGCGCGTATTTCGATTCCTGCCATATTGCGAAAGGCATACACCATACTCATTCCACCGATGGTGGCGAGTAGAAAGGTGAGCATATAACCTAGGCTCAGGTTGTAATTGATGTCCCCCAATAACATCAGCAGTAACACGCCAGCGAAGCCGAAACCTTGTCGTGAGGGGATGATGTAAACGCGGCGCTGATTGAGCATCACCGTGCCAGTCTCAATGGTACGGCGAAATGCCCAGTTGCGAAATTTTTGTCTGAATGAATAGAGCAAAGGATGAGGGTTTAACAATCGTTTAGTTTGACAAGTAGCCTAGCAATTCGTGGCGGCAGACACTAAATAAAGCATGAAAAAACTAGAATGAGTTTGATGAGTTAATGAATGTTACTACATTAGATATTACATGAGCGCGACTTTACTGCGCAGCTATCCGCTTGTTGTGAATGCATAATGCGTGATCCTAACAACATGGGTAGAGAAAGAACCCGCTTCGGGTGTAAGATTAGACATCATTTTGCGAGCCGGACACAATGAATAAAAAACGCCCTAAGCACCTCGCGCTACACCTGATTAAACTTCCTTTGGCTGCTTACGTCTCAATTCTGCACCGTTTAAGCGGCATGCTGTTGTTCGTTTTTTTGCCGTTGTTGCTATGGGCTTTGCATAGCAGCTTGCGCTCGATAGAAAGCTATACAGGCCTGATGGAACTCTTGCAGCATCCTTTGAGTAAGTTGTTATGGCTGGGGTTGTTGTGGGCATTTCTGCATCATTTTTGTGCAGGAATACGCTACCTGGCAATTGACTTGCATCTGACTTCCAGCTTGGCAAAAGCTCGCGCCAGTAGCAAGTGGGTGATAGGCGTTAGCTTGCTGTTGACTATCTTGATAGGAGCGCGGCTATGGTAAATCGTGTGGTAACAGGAGCGCACTACGGATTGCGCGATTGGCTGGTGCAGCGTGTGACGGCAGTGGTGATGGCAGTGTTTACTATGTCTGTCGCTATATATTTAGTGATGCAGCCAAGAGTCGATTACGACGCATGGACAAATTTATTTGCCAGCAATGTGATGCGCTCGTTTACTTTATTATTTCTACTATGCTTGTTTTATCACGCATGGATAGGTGTGCGCGACATCGTGATGGATTATGTCCCCCGAGCAAGTTTTCGTTTACTTATTCATGTGTTGGTTATCTTGACGCTGGTGATGTATGTCATCTGGTCGGTGCAAATTTTGTGGGGTCTTTAATGTCAGTAACAAAACGTACATTTGATGTGGTTGTAGTTGGTGCGGGTGGCGCAGGTATGCGCGCGGCTTTGCAGCTTTCTCAGGCGGGACTGAAAGTGGCAGTGCTATCCAAGGTTTTCCCGACGCGCTCCCATACTGTCGCAGCGCAGGGTGGTATTGCGGCTTCGCTGGGCAACGTTAAGGAAGATAACTGGCATTGGCATATGTACGACACGGTGAAAGGCTCCGATTATCTGGGTGATCAAGATGCTATCGAGTATATGTGCCGCGCTGCGCCGGAAGTGGTGTATGAGCTGGAACACTTCGGCATGCCATTCGACCGTTTAGACAACGGTAAAATTTATCAACGTCCGTTTGGTGGGCATATGCAGGACTACGGCAAAGTGCCTGTGGATAGAGCATGCGCTGCCGCCGACCGTACCGGACACGCTTTGCTACACACTTTGTATCAGCAGAATGTGAAAGCTAACACTAACTTCTTTGTGGAGTGGATGGCGCTGGATTTGATTCGCGATGAAGACGGCGATGTGCTTGGCGTGGTGGCAATGGAGATTGAAACTTCCGAGGTGATGATTTTGCACGCGCGCGCCACCTTGTTTGCGACGGGCGGGGCAGGGCGAATTTTTGCGGCTAGTACCAATGCTTACATCAACACGGGTGATGGTCTCGGTATGGCGGCACGCGCAGGTCTTCCGCTGGAGGATATGGAGTTTTTTCAATTCCATCCTACCGGCGTGTATGGCGCGGGAGTGCTCATCACTGAAGGGGTGCGAGGCGAGGGTGGTTATCTGGTCAATAAAGACGGTGAGCGTTTTATGCCGCGTTACGCACCCACTGCCAAAGACCTCGCAAGTCGCGATGTAGTGTCACGTGCGATGGCGACCGAAATTAAGGAAGGGCGCGGCTGCGGCCCCAAGGGCGATCATGTATTGCTCAAATTAGATCATTTGGGAGATGAAGTTATTCGGCATCGTCTGCCGGGCATACGTGATATTTCTCTCAAGTTCGCCCATATTGATCCAGCGCATGCGCCTATTCCTGTCGTGCCAACCGCGCATTACATGATGGGTGGTATTCCGACGAATTACCATGGGCAAGTAGTTGCGCCACACAGTACGGCACCGGAAGATGTGGTGCAGGGCTTCTATGCGGTGGGTGAATGCGCATGTGTGTCCGTGCATGGCGCAAATCGTCTTGGGTGTAATTCTTTGCTCGACCTTATTGTATTTGGCAGAGCAGCCGGACGGCAGATCATCGAAGACTTGAAACTCAATCCGCATCACAAACCGCTACCTGCCGATGCGGCGGATCGACCTCTGGCTCGCTTGGCTCGATTGGAAACACAAAAACAAGGCGAAAAGGTGGCGGATGTGGGCGCGGATATGCGTCAAGTTATGCAAACTCATTGCGGCGTGTTCCGCTTCCCTGAGCTACTGGCAGAGGGTGTGACGAAAATACGTGAGGTTGCTGAGCGCGCGAAAAATACCGTTATCAATGATCAAAGTAAAGTGTTCAATACCGCACGTGTCGAAGCGCTGGAGTTGGATAATCTGATCGAAGTCGCACAAGCCACCATGACTGCCGCTGCCGCCCGTGAAGAGAGCCGTGGTGCGCATGCCCGCGATGACTTCCCCGAACGCGACGACAAGAAATGGTTGAAGCACTCGCTGTATTACAGCGAAGGGCATCGATTGGATTACAAGCCGGTACGATTGAAGCCGCTGACTGTAGATACGTTCCCGCTCAAAGCTCGCGTGTATTAAAAGCTTTGTCCACAGATTACGCAGATTAACGCAGATTCAGAAGCAAGAAATGGAACGGGACGAGCAGACTTATTCAATCATCGGTGCGGCAATGGCAGTGCATCGTGAGCTTGGACATGGTTTTTTGGAGGCGGTGTATCAGGATACTTTGGAAATAGAGTTTCGGCATCTAGGAATCCCCTGCATGAGGGAAGTTGAACTGCCAGTCTGTTATCGAGGTGGGCGTCTGGGGGCGGCCCATCGAGCAGATTTTTTATGTTATGAAACGACTATTGTAGAACTTAAGGCAATAGATCGAATGGCTTCACGTGAAGAAGCGCAGTTACTGAATTACTTGAAAGCCAGCGGGAAAGAGAAAGGTTTGCTGTTAAATTTTGGTGCTAGCAGCCTAGAGTATAAGTGCATGGTTTATGCAGTTAATCTGCGTTAATCTGTGAAATCTGCGGATAAAAAAGATGTTAGGGTTTGACAATGAAATTTAGAATCTACCGCTACAACCCCGATGCCGATAGCGCGCCGTATATGCAGGACTACAGCCTCAGCTTTGAGGCGGGTGATGCGATGTTGTTGGAAGCGCTTCTGTTGCTCAAGGAGCAGGATGATAGTTTGTCCTTGCGCAAATCCTGCCGCGAAGGGGTGTGTGGTTCGGATGCGATGAACATTAATGGGCGTAACGGCTTGGCTTGTGTCACGCCTTTATCGAGTTTAAAGCAGCCCATCGAGATACGTCCACTACCTGGCTTGCCAGTTATTCGTGATTTGATCGTGGACATGTCGCAGTTCTTCAAGCAATATCATTCCATCAAGCCGTATCTGGTGAATAATGATCCGCCGCCTGAGACAGAGCGCTTGCAATCACCTGTTGAACGTAAAGAATTGGATGGTCTGTACGAGTGTATTTTATGTGGCTGCTGTAGCACTGCGTGCCCTTCGTTCTGGTGGAACCCAGATAAATTCGTTGGCCCAGCAGGATTGTTGCAGGCGTATCGCTTTATAGCTGATACGCGCGATCAGGCGACAGCCGAACGCTTGGATAATTTGGAAGATCCGTACCGGTTGTTTCGCTGCCACACTATTATGAACTGTGCGGATGTGTGCCCGAAAGAATTGAATCCGACAGAAGCCATTGCTAAGATCAAAGATCTGATGGTGAAGAGAATCGTATGAAGATAGTGGATGTAGGGGGCGCAGATGCTGCGGTTCTGCAACGTTTGCGCTGGCGCTGTAGGCGCGGTTTGTTGGAACTGGATATTGTGCTGGGTCGCTTTGTTGAAATTTACTACGCGAATCTGGATGATGAGCAAAAATTTGAGTTTGATGTTCTGTTAGACCTGTCTGATAACTCACTGTGGGATAGAATTACTGGTAAAGAATCCGCTGAATACGAAACGCAGGATAAATTGTTGCAATTGATTAATGCAGCTTAAGTTGTAAGGGAGAATAATATGGATAAAAAACGTTTTGCAACACTGACCTTGGATGACGGGCGCAAGCTTGAATTGCCTATTCTTTCCGGTACCTTAGGGCCGGATGTGGTGGATATGCGCAGTTTAAGTAGTCTGGGAATGTTTACTTACGATCCGGCATTTTTCGCTACTGCCAGTTGTACTTCCGAGATTACTTTTATTGATGGAGATGTTGGTCTGTTGTATTACCGTGGTTATCCTATCGAGCAATTAGCCGAGAAGTCAGACTTCCTTGAGGTATGTTTTTTGCTGTTGAACGGCGAACTGCCTAGCGCCCAGCAAAAGTTAGAATTTGATCAGACAGTCACCATGCATACCATGGTGCATGACCAGTTGGCACGTTTTTACAACGGCTTTCGCCGTGATGCGCACCCGATGGCGGTGATGGTCGGTGTGGTCGGCGCTTTGTCTGCATTTTATCATGATTCGTTGGATATCAATAACCCAGAACATCGTGAAATATCGGCGATGCGGCTGATTGCAAAGGTGCCGACCATCGCCGCGATGGCCTATAAATACAATACTGGTGAACCATTCATGTATCCGAAAAACTCTTTCGGCTATGTGGAAAACTTCATGTACATGATGTTTGGTACGCCATGTGAGGACTACGTGCCTAATCCGGTTCTAGTGCGTGCTTTGGAACGTATCTTTATTTTACATGCCGACCATGAGCAAAATGCATCGACCGCAACAGTACGTCTGGCTGGATCAAGCGGGGCGAATCCTTTTGCCTGTGTCGCTTCCGGTATTGCAGCCTTGTGGGGCCCAGCACACGGTGGTGCTAACGAGGCCGCACTAAAAATGCTGGAAGAAATCGGCGATGTCTCGCGTGTGAAGGAGTATGTGCAGGGCGTGAAGGATAAGAAATATCGTTTGATGGGCTTCGGGCATCGCGTATATAAAAATATGGATCCGCGTGCCGCAGTGATGCGTCAGACTTGCCATGAAGTCCTCAAAGAATTGAAGCTGGAGAACAATAAATTGTTCGAGCTGGCGATAGAACTTGAGCAGACTGCTTTGAATGATCCCTACTTTATCGAGCGCAAGCTATATCCGAATGTGGACTTCTATTCCGGCATTGTGCTGCGAGCTATCGGTATCCCGACCAATATGTTTACAGTGATTTTTGCTTTGGCACGCACCATAGGCTGGGTGTCGCAATGGAGCGAGATGGTGGCGGATGCTGAGCAGAAGATTGGTCGTCCGCGCCAATTGTATCGCGGTGCAGTGCAGCGTGATTTTGTGTCTGCTGAGAAGCGTTAGGCAGTATTGGAAAATAAACTGATAGGGGCCTGTTTTGAATGAACCAGTGAATTTTCTGAAACAAATGCAGGCCAGCTCTATGTTGTCCGGTGGTAACAATGTTTTTGTTGAAGGGCTGTACGAAGATTATTTAAATGATCCTGCCAGCGTCAGCAAAGAGTGGCGCGAGTATTTCGAACGCATGGTTGCAGGCTCCACTGTGCCGGATGTTGCTCACAGTCAGATACAAAAAAGCTTTGCTGCATTGAAGAGCAATAGTCCTTCACCTGCATTGCAGGTGGATGACGACCGCAAACAGGCATCGGTGTTGCAACTTATCAATGCGCATCGTTTTCTGGGTGTGCGTATCGCCGATACTGACCCACTTCAGCGTCATGCAAAGCCGAGTATCGCGGAGTTGAATCCAGCTTATTACAATCTCGGTGAAATCGACCTCGATACCACTTTTAATACCGGTTCTCTGGTTGGCGGCGCGCGTATGACGCTGCGAGAAATACTGCAACGCTTGCGCCGTATCTATTGCGCCAGCGTAGGTGCTGAGTATATGTACATCGGCGATTTCGCGCAGAAACGCTGGATACAGAGTCGTTTGGAAGGCGCTAGCGGTGAGTTGCATTATGCGCCGGAAATGCAGAAACGTATTCTTGAGCGCTTGACTGCGGCTGAAGGGCTGGAGCGCTATTTACATACCAAATTTGTCGGGCAAAAGCGTTTCTCTTTGGAGGGTGGGGAGACTTTGATTCCGCTCCTGCATCACTTGTTGCAACGTGCGGGTGTGCAAGGGGTGAAAGAGACCGTTATTGGCATGGCGCATCGTGGACGCTTGAATGTATTGGTGAATATACTGGGCAAGCTGCCCAAAGAATTGTTCGCCGAATTTGATGGTGTGCATCATGCAGAGCTAACTTCTGGCGACGTGAAATACCATCAGGGCTTTTCCTCTGACATCAGTACTCGGGGTGGGCCAATGCATCTTACCTTGGCTTTTAATCCGTCCCATCTGGAGATCGTCAACCCGGTCGTGGAAGGCTCGGTACGAGCACGTCAGCATAGACGCAAAGATTTCCTTGGTCAGCAAGTGTTGCCTGTGCTGCTGCATGGTGATGCTGCTTTAGCAGGGCAGGGTGTAAACCAAGAGACTTTCAATATGTCGCAGACGCGCGGTCATAGAACGGGCGGCACAGTACATGTTGTCATTAACAACCAAATTGGTTTTACTACCTCGGATGCACGTGATTCGCGTTCGTCTTTGTACTGTACCGATGTGGCGAAAATGGTTGATGCGCCGATTTTTCATGTGAATGCGAATGACCCAGAAGCGGTCATGATGATAACCGAGCTGGCATTCGATTTTCGTATGCAGTTCAGTAAAGATGTCGTCATTGATATGGTGTGTTTCCGCAAGCTGGGGCACAACGAACAGGATGAGCCGCTGGTCACACAGCCATTCATGTATCGCTATGTCAATCAGCATCCTGGTTTGCGCGCTTCATATGCCAAACGCTTGGTGGAGCAGGGTGTGATTACAGCGGAGGAGGTCGATGTGATGGTCGCCGCATATCGCCGCGCGATGGATGAGGGGCGCGACCCTATGCAATCGGCACTGACTGAATATAAGCACGAGTTCGCGGTAAGTTGGTCGAAATTTCAGAACGCAGTGCATTGGAGTGTGCCGATGGACACTTCTTTGCCGCGTGAGCGCTTGCAGCAATTAGCAGAGCGCCTAACTACTCTTCCTGAAAATTTTAAATTGCATTCGCGGGTTGCCAAAATCATTGCGGATCGTATCGCGATGGGCAAAGGCGAGTTGGCCTTAGATTGGGGTATGGCTGAAAACTTGGCTTATGCTAGCTTGGTGACTGAGGGTTATGAGATTCGCCTGTCCGGCGAAGATTGCGGGCGCGGCACATTTTTCCATCGCCATGCCGTCTTGCACGATCAGAACCGCGTGCAAATTGATCAAGGCTATCATGTGCCATTGAAGAATATTGCAGTAGATCAGGCTGATTTTTTCGTTGTCGACTCCATCCTTTCGGAAGAGGCAGTGCTGGCATTCGAGTATGGTTATGCTACCGCTGAGCCGGATACCTTAACTATATGGGAGGCGCAGTTCGGTGACTTTGCCAACGGTGCGCAAGTAGTCATCGACCAATTTATTACTTCCGGCGAAGCCAAGTGGGGAAGGTTGTGTGGGCTTACTATGCTACTGCCTCATGGCTACGAAGGGCAGGGGCCGGAGCACTCATCTGCACGTATTGAACGGTATTTGCAAATGTGTGCCGATTACAATATTCAGGTGTGCATCCCGTCTAATTCAGCGCAGATATTTCATTTATTGCGCCGCCAGATGTTGCGTCCTTTGCGCAAGCCGCTGATCGTATTCACTCCCAAGAGTTTGCTGCGTAGCAAGGATGCAGCCTCACCTCTGGACGACTTTGCGCAAGGCAGCTTCCAACCAGTTATCCCCGAAGTGGATACCTTCGACGTAAACAAAGTGCGTCGTATTGTCGTGTGTAGCGGCAAGGTGTATTACGATTTGCTTAAGGCGCGGCGTGAACGGAGCATCGCGGATATGGTCGTCATCCGTCTGGAGCAGCTCTATCCTTTTCCGCACCAAGACTTCGCTGCGCAAATCAAAGCTTATCCTAATGCAACTGAAGTGGTTTGGTGTCAGGAAGAGCCAGGTAATCAGGGCGCTTGGCATCGTATTCAACATTATTTGCTGCGTCACCTGCGTGCTGGCATGAAGCTGGGCTACGCCCTGCGTCCAACCTCGGCATCACCGGCGGCGGGTTATCTTGCCGTGCATAATGAACAACAGAAGGCGGTTGTTGATGCGGCCTTCCGCCCTGACTTGGATGCAAAAAACTACCCTGGAGAGAGGCGTAGTGATTTGCGCTCACTCCATCTAAAGCCAGTTTGATCAGATTTACACTAAGGAATAGAAAATGAAAATTGAAGTCAAAGTTCCGCAACTCTCTGAATCTGTTTCCGAAGCGACACTGCTTACTTGGAATAAACAAGTGGGTGATGCGGTGATCGAAGGTGAGAGTCTGATCGATATTGAGACTGATAAAGTGGTATTGGAATTGCCCGCGATTAAAAGCGGTGTATTGAGCAAGATTATTAAAGCCGATGGCTCACAAGTTGGCAGTAATGAAGTGATTGCTGAGATTGATACTGACGCGGTCGCGGCGGCAACTCCCGAACTAACGACAGAAGTTAATCCCGCAATTTCACCCTCTGCGCGTAAGTTGGCGCATGAACATGATGTTGATGTGGGGACGCTGCAAGGTAGTGGCAAGCATGGTCTGGTGACCAAGGAGGATGTACTTAGTGCAGTACAACAAGTCTCTCCAGAGCCGCCTGCACCTGTAGTCGCACCTTCCGGCAATCGTCCCGAGCAACGTGTGCCTATGACGCGTATTCGTCAGCGTATTGCGGAGCGTTTGCTGCAATCACAACAGAATGCCGCCATCCTCACTACCTTTAACGAAGTGAATATGCAGCCGATCATTGACCTGCGTACAAAATACAAAGACGCGTTCGAGAAGAAGCATGGTGTGAAGTTGGGTTTTTCCTCATTTTTCGTTAAAGCGGCGGTTTTGGCTTTGCAGAAATTCCCCATCGTAAATGCTTCGGTAGATGGCACGGATGTTATTTACCACGGCTATTTTGATATTGGTGTGGCAATTGGTAGTGAGCGCGGCTTAGTCGTGCCGATTATTCGTGATGCAGATAAATTGTCGCTGGCTGACATCGAAAAACGTATCGTTGATTTCGGTGCGCGCGCCAAGGAAGGTAAGCTCAGTATGGAAGAGCTAACGGGCGGTACCTTCTCTATTTCCAACGGCGGGGTGTTCGGCTCTATGCTTTCTACTCCGATTATCAATCCACCACAGAGCGCTATTCTTGGCATTCATGCTACTAAAGATCGCCCTGTGGCAGAAAATGGTCAAGTGGTCATTCGTCCCATGAACTATCTTGCAGTATCTTACGATCACCGCGTTATTGACGGGCGTGAAGCGGTGCAATTTCTGATGACGATCAAAGAGGCACTTGAATATCCGGGGAGAATTCTGCTAGAACTCTAGGATAGGATGCTGTTCAGGTAAATGTGATGACTAAAAAAATTGTCATAGTAGTCGTGGTGGTGCTAGCTTTAGCGCTACTGTTGCTACAAGGAAAACAGCACAAACCTAATGTAAAAATTGGCGTTCTGCATTCGCTTACTGGCGACATGGCGGTAAGCGAGGCACCACTTGTAGACGTAGTGCGTATGGCGGTGGAAGAAGCTAATCAGTCAGGTGGTTTGAACGGTGCAAAGATTGAATTAGTCGTCGCAGATTGTCGCTCGGATGCCGAATATTGTGCACAGCAGGCTGAGAAGCTTATTTCGCAGGATGGTGTGAAAGTATTGTTCGGCTGCTGGGCATCAAGTTGCCGCAAAGCGGTTAAAACCGTTGTTGAGAAGCATCATCACTTGTTGTTTTATCCTGTTCAGTATGAGGGTTTAGAACAATCGCCAGATATTATCTATACGGGTGCCGCTCCCAGCCAGCAATTAATACCAATGGTGTCATGGGCTTTGCAACACGCGGGTAAGCGCGCTTATTTGATTGGCTCTGACTATATTTATCCGCGCAGTGCCAACCAAATCGTAAAGAAACAGTTGCTAGCTCAAGGCGGTCAATTGCTGGGGGAGCGCTATGTTCCTATTGGTGAGCAAGATATGGATGGCATTGCCCGAGAGATTGCGGCACTACATCCTGATTTTGTACTGAATACAATCAACGGCAGCAGCAACCGTTATTTTTTCGAAGCCTTACGTAAGGCAGGAGTTCGTAGCAAAGATATCCCAGTGTTTTCTACTAGCATTGCCGAGGCAGAATTGGAGAAAATTGGGCCGGAATTGCTGCTCGGGGATTATGCGGCTTGGAATTATTTTCAGAGTGTGGATAGCGATGAAAATCGCGCCTTTATTAAACGCTTTCGTCAGCGTTTCGGTCACTCGCGAGTTTTAGATGATCCGATGGAGGCAAGCTATATCGGTGTGAAGCTATGGCTGAAAGCCGCTCGTCGCGCCGCTACCTTGGATATGTCTGCCATCAATACGGTGCTCAGGATGCAGACGCTGGCGGCACCCGAAGGCATGGTCGCAGTTGATGCTGGTACAGGGCATTTGTGGAAGTCAGTGCGTATAGCTCGTGTGCGTGCCGATGGACAGTTTGATATTGTCTGGCAATCTGAGCGCAGCATTGCACCCGCGCCATTTCCGTTTTTTATTCCACAAGCTGAACACGCTTCCTTAGTCGGAGGTGGACGATGAAGATAGGTACACGTTTGTTGTTCGGATTCGTGTTGGTATCCATGCTGCCATTGGCGCTGTTTAGTTATTTCAACCTACATCAGGATGAAGAGACTTTGCGTGCAGAGGCGCTGAGCAGAGTATCGGATCAGGCGGATAAAAAAGTTCAGCAAGTTAAAAGCTATCTGGCGGAGCGTGTGCAGAATGTGCGCTTGCTAGCTCAAAGTTCACGGATCGAAGAAGAGATATTACCCTTGCGCAAAGCCTATGCTTTACGCAAGGGTAATGCGGCAAACTACGCGCGGCATGATGCATCGTTGCGGGCTTATCTTGGTCGATATGTGGAATCTAATCAGATATTTTACGATGTGTATTTGATCGACCCTCAGGGAGAAATTATCTATACACAGAAGCATGAGGATGACTTCGCTACGAATTTACTTAGCGGGATTTATCATGGCTCAAAATTCGCCAAGGCTTTCAGGTCCGCGCTCATGACTTTAGAACCCGTGATATCGGGATATGAAATCTATGCGCCATCGCATGCCCCAGCCTTGTTTATCGTCGCCCCCATCATCGTTAAAGGGAAACTCACGGGAATGTTTGCGGCACAACTGCATAATGAACTGTTTTACCGTGTGGCGAGGGATGAGACGGGTTTAGGGGTTAGCGGCGAGGCCACGTTTGGTCAGATGGATGGCGATGGCGTGTTGTTTACTACACCGCTTAAATATCAGCCTGATGCGGCAATGAATTATCACCTGAATAGGCAAGAGTTTAAATTGATTCCGATGTTCGGCGCACTATCTGGAGAATCTGGGGCAGGAGTGATTCCAGATTATCGAGACAAGCAAGTAGTAGCCGCGTGGCGCTATCTGCCAGAGTTGAGTTGGGGGGTGGTGGTCAAAATTGATGCGGATGAGGAGTTCGCATCAATTTACGAGCAAAGGTTAGTAATGTTGCAAGCTTTGCTGGGAATATTCCTGTTTTCCAGTTTGCTGGCCTATTATTTTGGATGTCAGATAAGTTCTGCGCTCACTGAATTGGCGCATGTTTTTGATGTGGTGGCACAAGGTGATTTGGATATGCGGGCTAATGAGTCTGCGCCTGGCGAATTGGGTTTGTTGGCATATGCTTTTAATCGCATGACAGTAAAGCTTCAAACTAGTTACCACACCTTGGAAGAGCGGATTGAGGAACGCACAGAGCAGTTGAGCTTGAGCAATGAGCAGTTGCAAAATGAGATTGTTGAGCGCGAGCATATAGAAACTGTGCTGCGTGAAAAACAGATTGAATCAGAGCACAAACAAGATTTGCTGAATGAAGCGCAACGTTTGGGGAGATTGGGTAGCTGGGAGTTGAATTTGGTTTCAGGCGAGCTGCGCTGGTCGGAAGAAATTTACCGCATGTTTGAACTAGATCCAGCACTGTTTCAACCGACTTACGAAAATTTCTTGAATGTGATTCACCCCGATGATCGCGATAAGGTCAATCAGGCCTACTCTCAATCTTTGCAGGACAAACAACCCTATGATGTGTTGCATCGATTGTTGTTTGCGGATGGCCGGGTTAAATGGGTGCGTGAACACTGTAATAGCAATTTTGATGAGTCCGGCAAGCCACTCCGCTCGGTGGGGGCAGTTCAAGATGTTACTGAGCAGCGTTTAACGGAAGATAATTTACGTATCGCTGCGGTGGCGTTTGAAACACATGAAGCCATCATGATTACCGATGCGAATGCTAATATCGTTCGGGTTAATCAGGCTTTCGAAGATATTTCGGGTTATCGCTCAGAAGAGATTTTAGGCAAAAATCCGCGTATTTTGAACTCAGGACGGCAGGACAAAACGTTTTATGCTGATCTATGGGCGCAGTTGTTAAGTAGCGGCACTTGGAGCGGCGAGATTTGGGATAAACGCAAAAACGGCCAAATTTATCCAAAGTGGCTGACTATTACGGCAGTTAAAGATTTGCTGGGAAATGCTACTGAATATGTGGCCATATTCAGTGATATTACGGCGCGTAAACAAGCCGAAGAAGAAATTCGCAATCTGGCGTTTTACGATGCCTTGACCAAATTGCCGAACCGGCGTTTGTTGCTGGATCGCTTTCATCTTGCTTTGTCTGCCTCAGCGCGTAACTCTCGTTGCGGCGCTTTGTTATTCCTAGATATGGATAAATTCAAGGTACTTAACGATACCCTAGGGCATGACTATGGCGATTTAATGCTCATCGAAGTGGCGCGCCGTGCTCAGGAATGTGTGCGTGACTTGGATACGGTAGCGCGTTTGGGGGGGGATGAATTTATAGTATTGCTGGAAGGTATTAGCGAGAGCATGGAAAAAGCCTCGAAAAAAGCTGCCCTCATTGCAGAAAAATTACGTGTCTCTTTATCGCAGCCTTATATTTTAAAAGACCATGAACATCATAGTTCGCCCAGTATCGGAGTGAGCATGTATCTGGGGAGTGAGGAAACGGTAGAGGTGCTGATGAAGCAAGCTGATATGGCGATGTATCAGGTTAAGGATTCAGGGCGCAATGCGGTGCGCTTCTTCGATCCCCAGATGCAGCGTTCGATAGAGGAACGCGCAGAGCTAGAAGCAGATTTGCGCCGCGCCTTGCCCAATAATCAGTTGCGACTGCATTATCAGATACAAGTTGATAGCGAACGGCATCCGATTGGTGCGGAGGCATTGATTCGCTGGCAACATCCCGTGCGCGGCATGATTTCTCCCGCACAATTTATACCCATGGCAGAAGAAAGCTCCTTGATTATCGAAATCGGGGCTTGGGTAATCGAGTGTGCGTGTGAATTGCTAGCAAAATGGGCAGATGATGAACGCATGTGTCATCTGATATTAGCAGTCAATGTCAGTGCTTCACAGTTCAGACAATACGACTTCGTGTCACAGTTGGAGGAGTGCATCGTGCGCCATGCCATCAAACCAACCCTTTTGAAGCTGGAGCTGACTGAAAGTGTGGTGTTGAACGACGTGGCTGACGTAGTGAGTAAGATGCATGCGATTAAGGCGATAGGGGCACGTTTATCATTGGATGATTTTGGTACTGGTTATTCCTCTCTGGCATATCTTAAATTATTGCCACTCGAGCTTCTTGCAAAACTATTTTTAAAATGAGCCGTGCCGACATCTGATGCAGGAATTTATGCATCGAAGTAGCAATTCTCCCCCTTGTAAACGTCAATTTTTCAAATTTATCGCTTCTCTCTGCTTT